>ERZ826146.45-NODE-45-length-125415-cov-7.343714_pt1 | contig 125415 bp, 107 predicted proteins | sample MGYA00519857_ERZ826146 | MGnify/ENA primary metagenome ERZ826146 (study PRJEB31778, sample SAMEA3449222) | human gut metagenome | biome: human gut; feature: human-associated habitat; material: faeces | place: United Kingdom | collected 2010/2012 ...
GCGGTACGCGAGCTGGGTTCAGAACGTCGTGAGACAGTTCGGTCCCTATCCGGCGTGGGCGTAGGATATTTGAGAGGAGCTGTCCTTAGTACGAGAGGACCGGGATGGACTGGCCGCTGGTGTATCTGTTGCATACCAAATGCATGGCAGAGTAGCCAAGCCGGGACGGGATAAACGCTGAAGGCATCTAAGCGTGAAGCCCCCCTCAAGATGAGATATCCGATTCGCAAGAAGAAGGTCCCTTGAAGACGACGAGGTAGATAGGCTTAGAGTGTAAGTGCAGTAATGTATTGAGCGGATAAGTACTAATCGACCGGAAGCTTAACTTGGAAAGAAGATGGAAAATGGTTCGGTATCGGTTTTGAAGGTATAAGCAAAACCTTTTGAATGTTTTTACGGAGTTTACAAATGTAAACTCTTTTTTCATATTCTTTTATAGAGCGCTTAATAAGTACAAGTGAAAGCGAAGTACGAATTTAATGCGGCAGCTTATGAATGGGTAAGGCTGAACTGTTACGTTAATATGGAGTTAATAGAAAATATGGTTGTTAGATAATGGAATCTATGCTATAATTTGGATTATAGAAGGTCTAAAGAATGAGGTGGTCAATATGGATACAAAAATTCTTCTTGAAAACGGAACGAATGAACTTGAAGTTTTGGAGTTTGAACTGGATGGCAATGCTTATGGAATTAACGTAGCCAAGATTAAGGAGATTATTCCTTATCAGAAGGTTACTCCCGTACCAAATTCACATCCGAGTATTGAAGGTATTTTTATGCCGAGAGATACCATGATTACAGCAATTGATCTGAAGAATTGTTTGCAGAGAGGGGTATCCGAAGAGGGTGGATTATTTATTATCACGAATTTTAACAAGCTCGATATTGCATTTCATGTAGATGCTGTAAAGGGAATACATAGAATTTCCTGGGAACAGATTATTAAACCGGGAGCTACCGTTTCCACATCTGAAGACAGTATTTCCACAGGTATTGTGAAGCTGGACAACCGGCTCGTCATTATTCTTGATTTTGAGAAGATTGTTTCAGATATTAATCCGGAGACAGGACTTAAGATAAGTGAAATTGATGATATGGGAGTTCGCCAGAGAAGCAATGTTCCAATTCTGATTGCGGAGGATTCTGTATTATTAAATAAGCTGATCGTGGATTCTTTAAAGAAAGCAGGATATGATAACCTGATCCACACACAGAATGGTCAGGAAGCGTATGATGTAATTCAGGCCTGTAAGGCAGATGGTACATTGAAGGATCATGTACAATGTGTCATCACTGATATTGAAATGCCATTGATGGATGGACATCGTTTGACGAAGTTAATTAAATCTGATGATGAAACGAAAGATATTCCGGTTGTCATCTTTTCATCACTGGTAAATGACGAAATGAAAAGGAAGGGCGAAGCACTTGGTGCGGATGCACAGTTATCCAAACCGGAGATTGCAAACCTGGTTCGGATTATTGATGATTTAGTGAAGAAATAAGAGAATGAGGAGCCGAGATGATCGGCTCCTTTTTATCTCTTAGTTTGCGCGTCATGGGCGCGTTCTAACGGTAATAAGCTGTTTCTGTTCAGATTGTATAAGTAAGGAATGAGTTTATAGATGAATATAAAAGAAAAAATCACCAATTCTCAGATGCTTCTGGTAGGATTGGGTGAAGAACTGGATCTTTATCGAAAAATAAGAAAATCACCGGAGTATCATGCAGCCTGTGAAAAAGTAGAAAATACTGCCATACATTCATATCTTCTGGCATATTTTTTGGAGAATAGATTAAAGGAAAATCAGGAAATTTATCAGAATCTTGTAAAGATATTAAAGCATAAGAATTATTTTATTGTTTCCCTATGTCAGGATGGAAGTATCTGGGATTCAGAACTGGATTTGAACCGGGTTGTTACGCCATGTGGCGATCTGAGAAGAATGCAGTGTGAGGATGGAAAACATACAGAGCTTTATCCGGTAAAAGAGATTTATCCTGATCTGTTGGTGGAAATGGAAGCTCTTGTTAAGGGAAAGATTCCAGAGTCAGAGCTTCATCTGCCAGTATGTCCACAATGTGGGAAGCCTCTTGCATTTAACCATGTGGAAACGGAAAATTATGTGGAGGATGGCTATCTTTCCCAGTGGTCACTTTATAAGAAATGGCTGCAGGGAACATTGAACAGGGAGCTTTGTGTGTTGGAGCTTGGAGTCGGGATGGCGTATCCGACGGTAATCCGTTGGCCGTTTGAGAAAACAACCTATATTAATAATAAAGCCTATATGTATCGCGTACATCACTCTTTATACCAGATTACAGAAGAGATTGCAGGTAAAGCAGAGGGAATCTGTCAAAACCCTGCAGACTTCTTAAAGGAATTGTCGAAACAATATTAGTATGATAAACTATCCTTGTATAAACGGGAGGAGACAGGTATGGCATCGGAAGAACAATACTTAGATGATTTGCTGAAATCCATGATGGATAACAAACCGGATTCCATGGAAGATGCAATGCAGGATATGAATAAAGCAGAGAACAAACCGTCTGATTTCTCAACGGAGGATCTGAACAGTATGTTAGATGAATTAGAGCATACAGAACCGGACCGGCCAGCTGATATGGCAGAAGATTCTGAAGAACCGGAAGAGGTTGTGGACGCCGGAGAGGAAGAAATCATTGGAGCGCCTGTGGAGGAACCGATTGAAAAGCCGGAAGAACCGGTGATAGATGTGGAACCTGATGAATTGATTGAAGAACCGGAAGAATCTAAGGCGGAGCCGGTAAGCGAAGCTGCGTTTGAAAATACTGAGAAAAAGATGAATCAGGAAATTGCTGAAGTCTCGCAGGATGAAAATGCCGATGATTCCGGATGGAAACCCGTAGAGTCTGTGGAAACAACAGGAGATGCAGCAGAATCCGGACCGAAAGAAGCCTGGAAGTCAGATCTGGATGATCTGTTGATGTCTATGAAGGATCAGGACGGAGAGCAGGAGCCGGAACCACAGGAGGTTGAAGAGAAGTCTGCAGAAAATCATACAGCAGATGAAAACAGGCAACTGGGAAAGGATCAGTCTGAGGAGGATGTTACAGGACTTCTTGATCAGATGGCTGGTACAGATGAAGACCTTTCTGACATCAATGAAATGTTAAAAAAGGTTGACAACAACGAAAGTCTGGATACCAGTGATGCAGATATGTTAGCGCTTCTGGAAGGAATCAAGGAAGCACCCTCAGAGGGCACTTCTGCGGAAGAAGGACCGGCTGGTGCAGAGGATTCTGAGGAAGAGCCCAAGGCGAAAAAGAAAAAAGAGAAAAGTGCTAAAAAAGAAAAGAAAGAAAAAAAGCCCCGGAAGAAATTATTTGGAAAGTCAAAGGCAGAATCGGTGGAAACCGGGGAGGCAGAAGGAGAAGCAAATCAGGAAAACGGAGAATCTGCGGATGAAGTCGGTTTCATGACCGATGAAGGTGCAGAAGTGTCGCTTGATGATGCATTAGACAGCATTCGAGATAAGGATGCGGAAGCCGGAATGGAAAAGAAACCCGGATTCTTTGCAAGACTTTGGCATTTCTTAACGGAAGAAGCAGAGGAAATTGAGGATGAGGTAAGTAAAGGAGCTGAGAATGCTACCGGTGAAAATGCTGAAATCATCAAAGAACTGGATAACGAGGACGCAAATAAGAAAAAGAAGAAAGATAAGAAGAAAAAAGGCAAAAAGGCAGGCAAGGCTGTTCCAGAAGAAGGAGCGGAGGAAGAAGAAGGCGAGAATGCCGGAGAGGCTCCTGCAAAGAAAAAGAAGAAAAAAGAAAAGAAGGAAAAGAAGGAAAAAGAAAAGCGTCCGCCCGAACCAAAGGTTCTCACCAGAAGGGCGACGATTGTGCTGGTTGCATTCTGTGTAACATTGATTGCTGCGATTACCTTTTTAAGTAGTTTCCTTCCGGAATATGCAGATAAAACAGAGGCAAGAAGAGCTTTTTATGCAGGAGATTATAAGACCGTTTATGAGCAGCTGAATAATAAAAAGCTGGGAAGCAGCGACGAGATTATGTATCAGTGTGCAACGGAGATCCTTTCTTTACAGCATAAGCTGGATTCCTATCATAACCGGATGGCTCTCGGCGAGGATATGGAAGCGCTGGATGCGCTATTCCAGGGAGTGGATCTGTACATTGAACTTGCGGGTTCCGACACGAGTGGTTCACAGAACGAGCTGACAGCAATCTATCAGCAAATCTGTACTATTTTACAGGATGATTACGGGGTATCGCCAGAGGAAGCAGTGGAAATTAACGGTTATGATAATGAAACTTACACAAGAAAGCTGGATTCCATACTTCATGGAACAGAATTTTATCTTCCCGGCGAGGAACCGGTAGAAGAAACACCTTCTGTACCAGAGGATGTACTTCCGGATGAAGAAGCTTTTATTGATATGGGAGACAATGTATGATAGCAATAATTGACTATGATGCCGGTAATATTAAGAGTGTGGAAAAGGCCATTCAGTTCCTGGAAGAGGAAGCGGTAATTACGAGAGATCCGGAGAAGATCTTGAGTGCAGAGGGTGTGATCCTTCCGGGGGTAGGATCCTTTGGAGATGCCATGGCAAGGATCCGCAGCTATGAACTGGAAGCTGTAATTCATGAGGTAGTGGAGCGGAAGATTCCGTTTCTTGGAATCTGTCTGGGATTGCAGCTGATGTTCGAAAAAAGTGATGAAACGCCGGGCGTACAAGGACTTGCGCTGTTACCGGGTGAGATTGTGCGGATTCCGGATGATGGGAAGCTGAAGGTTCCTCATATTGGATGGAATTCCCTGCACTTTCCGAAGGAGAACCGTCTTTTTCAGGGGATTGAAGAGGATTCTTATGTATACTTTGTGCATTCCTATTATCTGAAAGCAGGGAATATCGATGATGTAGCAGCAACGACAGAATATGGAACACTGATTCATGCAGCAGTAGAACATGGAAATATCTTTGCCTGTCAGTTCCATCCGGAAAAGAGCTCTGAGGTCGGACTGCATATTTTGAAGAATTTTATCACTATTTGCAGGGAGGAAAAGTAGGATGCATACGAAACGAATTATCCCTTGTCTGGATGTGAATAATGGCCGGGTGGTCAAAGGGACCAATTTTGTGAATTTGCGGGATGCAGGGGATCCGATTGAGGTAGCGAAGATTTATGATGCTGCAGGTGCGGACGAGCTGGTTTTTTTAGATATTACAGCATCCTCGGATGCCAGAGAGATTAAGGCAGATATGGTACGACGTGTTGCAGAGAATGTATTTATTCCGTTTACGGTCGGCGGCGGAATCCGTACGGTAGAGGATTTTAAAATGATTCTTCGTGAAGGTGCGGACAAGGTAGCAGTCAATTCGGCAGCAATTATGAATCCGGTTTTAATCAGTGAGGCGGCCGATAAGTTCGGAAGCCAGTGTGTGGTAGTTGCTATTGATGCCAAGCGCAGAGAGGATGGTTCCGGCTGGAATATCTTTAAAAATGGCGGCAGAGTGGATATGGGAATTGATGCGGTGGAATGGGCCGTGAAAGCGGAACAATCAGGCGCCGGTGAAATTCTTCTGACAAGTATGGATTGTGACGGAACGAAAGCAGGATATGATCTTGCATTAACGAAAGCCGTAGCAGAGAGCGTTGGTATTCCGGTTATTGCATCGGGCGGTGCCGGAACGATGGAGCACTTCTGTGAGGCACTGACAGAGGGCAAGGCAGAAGCGGCACTTGCAGCTTCTTTATTTCATTTCCGTGAATTGGAAATTCGTGATGTGAAACAATATTTAAGAGATCGTGGAGTGAGTGTACGATTATAGATTATGCAGGGGTTGACATGGAATAAACAGAAGCTTATAAAAGCAGGATATGCAGAGAGTAAGGGTAATGCATTTGCAATATGATACAGCAAAGGGAGTAGGAAGGCTATGGCAATGATACAAAATGACTGGCTGGATGCCATTGGTGGTGAATTCAGGAAGCCATATTATAAAGAATTATATCAGTTTGTGAAGGAAGAGTATCATACGCATGTGATTTATCCTCCTGCAGACGATATTTTTAATGCCTTTCATCTGACTCCGTTAAGTGAGGTGAAGGTGATGATCCTTGGGCAGGATCCATATCATAATGCCCATCAGGCACATGGACTCTGCTTCTCGGTATTGCCGGATCAGAAAGAGATTCCACCATCCCTACAGAATATTTATAAAGAATTACATGATGACTGCGGCTGTTATATCCCGAATAATGGTTATCTGGAAAAGTGGGCCAGACAGGGTGTCCTGATGTTAAACACTGTCCTGACGGTTCGTGCCCATCAGGCGAATTCCCATCAGGGAAGAGGGTGGGAGAAGTTCACAGATGCGATTATTGAGGCGGTGAATGCGCAGGATCGTCCGATCGTGTACCTGCTGTGGGGAAGTCCCGCACAGCGTAAGATACCGATGCTCACGAATCCGAAGCATCTGATTTTAAAGGCACCACATCCCAGTCCGTTATCTGCTTACCGTGGATTTTTTGGCTGCAGGCATTTCAGCCAGACCAATGATTTCCTGGTGAGCCATGGTCTTACGCCAATTGACTGGCAGATTGAGAATATCTAAAGTATGACTACTTGACAAGAAACCGAAGCTGTACTATAGTGTTCCTAAAAAGAAACACTATAGTACAGCTTATTTAGTTGCCTTGCATATGAGAAAATGATACAGTGGATCATTTTTGGAGTTGAATAAAAAACAGGTGTATGAGGTGTATGATGGAAGAAAATCTGATTTTGGATAAGCTGGTTCAGTTTGGACTGACCAGGCAGGAAGCCAATATTTACCTTTGTCTTTATCAGAACGGAGAACTGACCGGTTATGAAGTGGCGAAGATGACAGGAATTTCCAGATCCAATGTCTATGGAGGTTTGTCTGACCTAACCGACAAGGGCGCAGCATTTCTGGTGCAGGGAAGTTCAAACCGCTATGTGGCAGCTTCCATTGAGGAATTCTGTGATCATAAGGTGAAGGATCTGCAGAATGCGAGAACCTATCTGTGTGAACATATCCCGGAGGTGAAGAAATCCTCGACCGGTTATATTACTGTCGAAGGATATACCAATATTCGCAGTAAGATGGGCTTTATGCTGGAACATACCGGGCAACGAGTGTATATTGCAGCGAAGGCCGAGTATGTGAATGCCCTGGAAGAAGAGCTTTTAGCTCTCGCAAAGCGTCAGATCAAGATTGTGTTGATCACAGATGGAGAACTGAATTCCACAGAGCTGAAAGAACACGCCATTTTATATCGAAGTGAAGGCCGTGGTAATGTGGTGCATCTTATCACCGATTCCGAATATGCACTGACCGGAGAAATCAACAAAAGCAAATCCGACACCTGTCTGTATACGGCACAGGCAAATTTTATTAAAGTGTTTAAAGAGATGCTTCGTAATGAGATGAAGCTGATTGAAATAAATGAGGAGAAAGGATAAAAACATGAAAAAAGTACCATTTATCAGTAAGGAAAAAGCACAGGAAATCAACAAAGATTTTCCTACTCCATTTTATATTTATGATGAAAAGGGAATTCGCGAGAATGCGCAGGCTGTGAAGGAAGCATTTGCATGGAATCCGGGCTTCCGTGAGTATTTTGCAGTAAAGGCAACACCCAATCCGTATCTGATTGAAATTTTAAGAGAGTATGGCTGTGGCTGTGACTGCTCTTCCAGGACAGAGCTTATGCTGAGTGAGGCCATGGGTATTACAGGAGAAAGCATTATGTTTTCTTCGAATGACACACCGGCAGAAGAATTTGCATATGCGAACAAATTAGGAGCGATCATTAATCTGGATGACATTACCCACATTGATTTTGTAGAAGGAATTTTAGGCAGGCTTCCGGAAACGATGAGCTGTCGCTTCAATCCCGGTGGAATTTTTGAGCTGAGTAACGGAATCATGGATAACCCGGGAGATTCCAAGTATGGATTTACTACGGAGCAGATGTTTGAGGGATACCGTATTCTGAAGGAAAAGGGTGTGAGGAATTTCGGGATGCATGCTTTCCTTGCAAGCAATACGGTGACGAATGAATATTATCCGGAGCTTGCCCGTCAGCTGTTTAAACTGGCAGTACGTCTCGAAAAGGAGACCGGAGCAGATATTAAATTCATCAACCTTTCCGGTGGTGTTGGAATTCCTTACAAGCCGGATCAGACACCGAATGACATCCGCGTGATCGGTGAGGGGGTGCGTAAGGTTTATGAAGAGATTCTGGTTCCTGCCGGAATGGGAGATGTTGCGATTTATACTGAAATGGGACGTTTTATGATGGGACCTTACGGACAGCTTGTGACAAAGGCCATCCATGAAAAGCACACCTACAAGGAATACATTGGGGTGGATGCCTGTGCGGTCAATCTGATGCGTCCCGCAATGTATGGTGCTTATCATCATATTACGGTACTCGGCAAGGAGGATGCTCCCTGCGACCACAAGTATGATGTGACCGGTTCCCTGTGTGAAAATAATGATAAATTTGCTATTGACCGTATGCTTCCGGAAATTGAGATGGGAGATTATCTGGTGATCCACGATGCAGGTGCGCATGGATTTTCGATGGGTTACAATTACAACGGAAAGCTGAAATGTGCAGAGCTGCTTTTGAAAGAGGACGGAAGTGTGAAGCTGATCCGCCGTGCTGAGACTCCGAAGGATTACTTTGCAACGTTTGATGGACTGGATATTTATTCCAGAATTAAGTTCTAGTACACTGAAAAATAAGTTTCTTAGGTGATAAGAGAGTGCAAAGAATTATTAATGACAATAGAGAAATCCCGGCAGTTTTGCCGGGATTATTTCGTGTTGCATTCGTGTTGCATTTTGGTGTAAAACATGATATTTTTATGCCTGATTTTAAATTTTTGTTTTTATTTGATATTCCACAAACCCAGTAAATACAAGGATTTTAAAAAAATGTGATTTTACAATATTCCTTAAAGAGTGCCGGCAGTGGGACTTGAACCCACACGTGGTTGCCCACAACAGATTTTGAGTCTGCCTCGTCTGCCATTCCGACATGCCGGCGTTTTCAGACGAATATTATATTATCATATCCCTATTTAAAATTCAAGAAAAAAATGGTATACTTTTAAAAGCTGATTAAAATAAAATGACATTACTGGAATGAGATACGAGAGAACAGTAATGAAATCACTATGGAGGAATAAGTAATATGAGATTAGGAGCATTGGAAGCAGGCGGGACAAAGATGGTATGTGCGATCGGGAATGAACAGGGAGAAATTTTTGAACAGATTTCGATTCCTACAGAAACACCGGAAATTACGATACCAAGAATAATTGAATATTTTAAGGATAAGAATATTGATGCACTGGGAATTGCATGCTTTGGACCGGTAGAACTGAACAGGAAAAGTGAGAAATATGGCTATATTACCAGCACACCGAAGCTTGCATGGCGTGATACCCCTATCGTACAGAGATTTGAGGAAGCTCTGCATTGTCCGGTAGGCTTTGATACGGATGTCAATGGTTCGGTATTGGGAGAAGCAACCTTTGGACAGGCGAAGGGTAAAAGGAGCGTAATGTATATCACCATCGGAACCGGAGTCGGAGCCGGTATTATTTCTGAAGGAAACCTTGTACACGGCATGCTTCATCCGGAGGCAGGACATATACTGATGATTCCGCGTAAGGATGATCATTATGAGGGCTTCTGCTTTTATCATAAAAACTGTTTTGAAGGCATGGCAGCAGGTCCTGCAATTGAAAAGCGATGGGGAAAGAAGGGCGTAGAGCTTGCAGATAATAAGGAAGTCTGGGATCTTGAGGCTTATTATATTGCACAGGCAATCTGTAACTATATCATGGTGGTGTCACCGGAAATGGTAATCTTAGGCGGTGGTGTCATGCATCAGGAGCAGCTTTTTCCGTTGATCCGTGAAAAGGTTCTGGAAATGGTGGCAGGATACATTCAGACCGAAGAATTAGCCGATATTGATCACTTTATTGTACCGGCAAGCCTGCATGATGATCAGGGAATTATGGGATGCTTAGAGCTTGCAAGAAGAGAACTTCAGAACTAGGCATTTACAGGGAAAAGAGCAAAGCAGACATTTGACCTTGTAGCAACGTACTTCTCAAAGTATAATAAAGAGAGCTGAAATCATAACCATAGGAAACAGAGACATGGATTGTAAGCAGGTAGAAAAGATGATTCCCCAGTTTTTAGACGATGATCTGACTACGGAGGAGCTGCGGGAGTTCATGGAGCATATCGAAAACTGCACAGACTGCAAGGAAGAGCTTACGATAGAGTTTTTGGTAAGCGAGGGACTTGTGCGCCTTGAAAATGGCGCAGTATTTGACCTGCAGAAGGAATTGTCGGAGTGCATTGCGGCTGCAGAACGTCACCTGCACTGGCGTGAAAATGTGCATATGTTTTTATATATTCTGGAGGGACTGGTAGCGGTAGAAGCAATCACGGTAGCAGCCCTGTTTGTGTTTTTAAAATAATAGTATGATACCAGGATTGTGGGAGTGCGTAGCACGAAGCAATCCGTAGGTATCAAAGTCGGGGCTTTTGACCCCAACATCATAGTATGAGGGTAAGAAGGAATGAGCAAGCTTGTACTGATAGACGGACATAGTATTTTAAACAGGGCGTTTTATGGAGTACCGGATCTGACGAATGCAGCCGGTCTTCATACGAATGCCATCTATGGGTTCTTAAATATTTTATTTAAAATTCTGGACGAAGAATCGCCGGATTATCTGACCGTGGCATTTGATGTCAAGGCACCGACCTTCCGGCATGAAATGTTTAAGGAGTATAAAGGGACGAGAAAACCGATGCCGGAGGAGCTACGTGAACAGGTTCCTGTAATGAAGGAAGTTTTACAGGCTATGGGAATCCGGATCATTGAGCAGGCAGGTTATGAAGCGGATGATCTTTTAGGAACGATTGCCAAGCGTGCAGAAGCAGAGGGGATTGATGTTTCCCTGGTTTCCGGTGACCGGGATCTGTTACAGATTGCAACGGACAGGATCAGGATCCGCATTCCGAAGACAAAGGGTGGCAGAACAGAAATCGAGAATTACTATGCAGCCGATGTGGAAGCAAAGTATCAGGTAAATCCGGTTCAGTTTATCGACTTAAAGGCATTGATGGGAGATACTGCAGATAACATACCGGGTGTTCCCAAGGTAGGAGAGAAGACAGCAACGGATCTGATGGTGCAGTTTGGTTCCCTGGATGGAATTTATGAGCATATCGACGAGGTGACGAAGAAGTCTGTCAAGGAGTCCCTGATTCAGAATAAAGACCTCGCCTATTTAAGCAGGGAGCTTGCAACGATTAAGCTTGACAGCCCCCTTACTTATACCCTGGAAGAAGCAAGGGTAGGAAACTTTTTTAATGAAGCTTCTTATATATTATTTAAAAAGCTGGAATTTAAGAATTTACTCAATAAATTTGAAAAGGGTGTTTCTAACGAAGAAATATCTGCTTCGTTTCATCTGGTAGAGAACCTTGCAGAGGTGGAGGCACTTTTTACAAGGGTATTGTCTGACAAGGACAGGCAGATTGGTCTGAAGGTAGTGAAGGAAGCCGCACGGCACGGAGAACTGCTGGGTGTGGCACTTCATCTTCAGGAAGAAGGAAGCTTCCTTGTTTTGAAGCAGGGCTTTCTTACCGAAGACTATCTGAAAGAAAAAATAGCGCTTCTGGGTGCACAGTGCCGGATTGCAACTGCGGATATCAAGAGTGAATATGCTTATTTGCAGGCACAGGATACAGACCGGTTCTTTGATGTGATTCTGGCTGCCTACCTGCTGAATCCGCTTAAGAATGATTATACGGTAGAGGATATTGCCAATGAATATCTGAACCTGATGCTTCCGGAGAAAGGACAGGCATTTGGCAGGCTGTCCTTTAAGGATGCGCTGAATGAAAAGCCGGAAGATTTTTTGAGGTACTGCTGTTTTGAAGCTTATGTGTGTGCACAGGCAGCCGTTTGTTTACAGCAGAAGCTGGAAGAGACACAGATGGACCGACTGATGCGTGAAATTGAGATGCCGCTCACACTGGTGCTTTTTTCCATGGAGGAAGAAGGAATCCGTGTGAATCCGGAAGCGTTGAAGGATTACGGAGAAGCTCTTTCGGGTAAAATCACCGAATTGGAGCAGGAGATTTACAGCGAGGCAGGATGTGAATTCAACATTAATTCACCGAAGCAGTTAGGGGAGATCCTGTTTGAAAAGATGGGACTTCCGGGCGGGAAGAAAACGAAAACCGGCTATTCCACGGCAGCAGATGTTCTTGAAAAGTTATCCGGAGAATATCCGGTGGTAAAACATATTCTGGAATACCGTGGACTTACCAAATTAAAGTCCACCTATGCAGACGGTCTGGCTGCATATATTGAGGATGAAAACCGGATACATTCGACCTTTAACCAGACGATTACGGCAACTGGAAGAATCAGTTCCACAGAACCGAATTTACAGAATATCCCGATCCGGATGGAGCTTGGCAGACAGATCCGTAAGGTTTTTATTCCAAAGGATGGTTATTGCTTCATGGATGCGGACTATTCCCAGATTGAGTTAAGGGTGCTTGCATCCATGTCCGGGGACGAGCGTCTGATTGAGGCGTACCGGTCCCATGCGGATATCCACCGGACAACTGCTTCCCAGGTATTCCACATTCCGTTTGAGGAAGTGACGGACCTGCAGAGAAGAAATGCCAAGGCTGTAAACTTTGGTATTGTATACGGAATCAGTTCCTTTGGACTGAGTGAAGACTTGAGTATATCAAGAAAAGAGGCAGCAGCCTATATTGAGCAGTATTTTGAAACCTATCCGCAGGTAAAGCAGTTCATTGATTCTCTTGTTAAGGATGCAAAGAAGAACGGCTATGCGGTGACTTTATATGGAAGAAGAAGACCGGTTCCTGAGCTTTTCAGCAGTAATTTTATACAGCGTTCCTTTGGCGAACGGGTTGCCATGAATTCACCGATTCAGGGGACGGCAGCGGATATTATTAAGATTGCCATGATCCGTGTCTTTGAACGGCTTAAGAAGGAAGGGTTGAAGTCAAAGCTGATTTTGCAGGTGCATGACGAACTTCTGATTGAGACAGCATTGGAGGAAGAAGAACAGGTAAGGATGATTCTCGAAGAAGAAATGGTACATGCTTCATCCCTTGCCGTAGAACTGGAAATTGATCTTCATGTGGGCATCAACTGGTATGAGGCAAAATAGCAGAACAGGAAGATAAAGGAGCAGCTTATGAAGGTGATTGGAATTACCGGAGGAGTAGGATCCGGAAAAACGGCACTTTTGGAATACATCCGCATTCATTATAACTGTGAGATCATTCTTGCAGATGAAGCGGCGCATCACGTCGAGGAACCAGGACAGGAATGCTATGCAGAGCTTGTGGAGCTATTGACCCCGGCGATCTTAAATGAGGACGGAACGATTAATAAGAAGCGTATGGCAGAGGAAATTTTTGCAGATGCTTCGCTGCTTGAGACCGTGAACGGGATTATCCATCCGGCAGTACGACAGTATATTTTAAGTGAAATTGAACTGCAAAGAAGCCTGCAGCAGATTGATTTCCTGTTTATCGAAGCGGCTCTCCTGATTGAGTGTGGATATCTGGATATTGTGGATGATATGTGGTATATTTATGCGGCAGAGGAAATAAGACGTAAACGGTTAAAGGAAGCCCGGAACTATTCGGATGAAAAAATTGATGCGATCATGCAGTCGCAGCTTTCAGAGGAAGAATACCGGAAGGCATGCCATTTTGTGATTGATAACAGTGGGGATCTTAAAGACAGTTTTGAACAAATCGACAGGAAGGTTAGGGAGTATCTGTGATCGAAGAAAAAAGAAACGCAAGTACATATGTGTTTGGTCTGGATATTGGAACCAGAAGTATTGTGGGAACGGTAGGCTACCGGAATCAGAACCGGTTCATTGTTGTAGCACAGCGCGTGAAGGAGCACGATACCCGTGCTATGCTGGACGGACAGATACATGATATCCAGAAGGTAGGAGACACCATCCGTATGGTGAAACAGGAATTGGAGGAAGCGATCGGTGAAAAGCTGAAAGGGGTCTGTATTGCGGCAGCAGGACGTGTGCTTCGCACGGTGACAACTCATGAAGAAATCCAGTTTCAGAATGAGCAGGAGATTTCAAAGGATGATATATACCGTCTGGTATCCTCCGGTGTGGAGAAGGCTTATCAGGAGTTTTTAAATGAAGAAAAAGACAGTGATGTGAAATTCTACTGTGTCGGTCATTCTGTGGTACGCTACTATCTGAATGGGTATCCGATGGGAAATCTTGAGGAACATAAGGGAAGAAATATCGGCGTGGATCTGATTGCCACGTTCCTTCCGGATGATGTTGTAGATGGTCTGTATAAAGCAGTAGAGATTGCAGGACTGGAAGTGGCAAGCTTAACCCTTGAGCCGATTGCAGCCATCCAGCTTGCGATTCCGGAACGCTTCCGGATGCTGAATATTGCACTGATTGATGTTGGAGCCGGAACAAGTGATATTTCCATTACGAACGATGGCTGTATCATTGCGTATGGAATGATTCCGGTTGCGGGAGATATCTTAACAGAAACGATTGCAAAGCATTGTCTGGTGGACTTTGCAGAGGCAGAACGGATCAAACGGGAGGCCGGAAAGAGCGATACCGTTTCTTATATGGACATCATGCTTCTCCCACAGACGATTCGCAGCGAAGAAGTAAATGAGCTTCTGGCACCGGTGATTGAAGAGATGTCCATACAGGTGGCAGACAAGATTATGGAATTAAACGGTGGAAAGCCGGTGAGCGCGGTCTTTATCGTCGGCGGCGGCGGCAAGATGGCCGGCTATGCCGAGGCAGTTGCCCAAAAGCTTGGCATTGCAAAGGAGCGTGTTGCCATCCGGGGTGAAGAGGTTATGCAGAATGTAGTCTTTCAGGAGGATATTAAGAAGGACAGCCTTTTAGTTACGCCGGTTGGTATCTGCATGAATTACTATGAACAGAACAATAATTTTATCTTTGTAAGCTTCAACGGCAGCAGGATTAAGATGTACGATAATAACAATCTGACGGTTGCCGATGTGGCATTGCAGGCACAATTCCCGAAGGATGGACTGTTCCCGAAGCGTGGGAAAGCGCTGACCTTCCAGGTGAACGGCAAGCAGCGGATGGTGCGCGGGCTGCGCGGCGAGGCAGCCGTCATAGAAGTCAATGGAAAGATCGTAGACTTGAATACCACAGTACGCGAAAATGATATTATTGGGGTAACGGAATCTACCGCCGGGGATGCGGCAAAGGCCACGATCGGAGATCTGCCGGAAGCAACGGAAAGCATTTGTGTGGTTGTGAATGGTAATAAGGTTGAGATCCCGAAATTTGCACAGGTGAATGGAGTATTGCAGTCCTCCTATTATGAAATTCGGGAGAACGATGAAATTGAAATGCTGAATTACTATACCGTACAGCAGATTGCAGAATTTATGGATCTTTCCCTGACACCTGGCCGTGAGATTTTCGTAAACCACCAGAGTGCAGAATGGGATACTCCGGTTTATGAGAATTTTACGGTGAACTTTGATCTGGAGAATGAGACCGGAAGCGGGGCTTACGGAGAATCCAACGGGGAAGAAGCAGAAGAAGAGGCAGAAGAAAGTATAGCAGGAAATGCAAAAGCGAATTCTATGAAGGAAGCGGCGTCAGAAACTTCCACAGAAGCTTCTGACGAAGAAAAGAAACCGGCCGGACCGACAACGATTATTGTTGTGGTGAACCGCTCACCGGTGACGTTAAGCGGAAAACCATCCTATGTATTTGTGGATGTATTTGATAAAATTGACTTCGATCTGACAAGACCGAAAGGGAAAAATATTGTGACAAGCTTAAATGGCAAACCGGCACAATATATGGAAACGCTTCATGATGGCGATGTGATCGACATCTACTGGAGTAACTAAGGAGGAACGGACGTGAGATTGTGCAGTGTTGCCAGTGGAAGCAGTGGAAACTGTATTTATGCAGGAACGGATACTACCCATCTGCTTGTGGATGTGGGAATCAGCGGAAAGAGGACAGAAGCAGGATTGAATGAACTGGGAGTTTCCATGAGAGACATTGATGGAATTCTTGTTACACATGAACATTCTGATCATATTGCGGGACTTGGTGTTTTAGCCAGAAAATACGGCACACCCATTTATGCAACGAACGGAACGATCCGGGCAATTCAGAATACGCCGTCTGTGGGGAAAATTCCTGATGAGCTGTTTCATCCTGTCTGTGCAGATGAAAAAATTATAATTAAAGATATGGTCTGTAATCCATTAAAGATTTCGCATGATGCGGCCGAACCGGTTGCATACCGGATCCAGCATGGAAAGAAACGGATCGCGATTGTGACCGATCTTGGAACGTATAATGACTATACGATTGAATCCTTAAGAGGGATGGATGCCCTGGTTTTAGAAGCCAACCATGATATTCATATGCTGCAGGCCGGACCGTATCCTTACCCGTTAAAGCAGAGAATCTTAGGAGATCGTGGACATTTATCGAATGAACGTGCAGGACAGCTGCTCTGCTCCCTGATCCATGATGATTTACAGGCGGTTGTGCTTGGCCATTTAAGCAAGGAAAACAATATGCCGGAGCTGGCTTATGAGGCGGTACGGATTGAGGTTACCCTGGAGCAGGGGAAGAACATGGATTTTCCGATGTATGTGGCCTCCCGGAACGAGGTGTCCCAGGTGATTCACATTGCCTGATCGCAGAAGAGCCTGGGCAGATCATGAAAGGCTGATGCGCAGGATCCATCAGTCTGATATATGCGTGAAATTATAAGATAAAAATAAATATATGATTTAAGGAGAACATTATGAAAAAAACAATTATTACCGTAGTAGGAAAAGACACCGTAGGGATTATTGCAAAGGTCTGCACGTATCTGGCCGGGAATCAGATTAACATCGAAGATATTTCACAGACAATTGTACAGGGGTTTTTCAATATGATGATGATCGTGGATACGAAGGAATGCCCGAAGCAGTTCGGAGATGTGGCAGATGAGTTAAAGGCTCTTGGTGATGAAATTGGTGTTGAAATCAAATGTCAGAAGGAAGAATTTTTTGATAAGATGCATCGTATCTAGTTTTCAAATAAATACACAAATTAAGGGAGCAGAAGCATGATTAACTTACGCGAAGTAGTAGAAACGAATGAAATGATCGACAAGGAGAATCTTGACGTCCGTACCATTACGCTGGGAATCAGTCTGTTAGACTGCATTGATTCAGATTTGCAACGTTTAAATGACAGGATTTATCATAAGATTTATGATGCTGCCAGGGATCTGGTAAGAACCGGTGAAGAAATTTCCAAGGAATTTGGAATTCCTATTGTGAACAAACGTATTTCAGTGACACCGATTGGTCTGATTGGCGGGGCAGCATGCAAAACAAAAGAAGATTTTGTGGAGATTGCAAAGACCTTAGATCGTGTGGCCAAGGATGTCGGAGTGAACTTTATCGGAGGATATTCGGCATTGGTTGCAAAGGGAATGACACCGGCAGAGGAGCTTTTGATCCGCTCCATTCCGATGGCTCTGTCCCAGACAGAACGAATTATGTCATCCGTAAACCTGGGTTCTACCAAAACCGGTATCAATATGGATGCGGTGAAGCTGATGGGAGAAGTAATCAAGGAAACGGCTGTCTTAACAAAGGACAAGGATTCCTTAGGGTGTACGAAGCTTGTCGTTCTCTGCAATGCACCGGATGATAACCCGTTCATGGCAGGTGCATTCCACGGTGTAACCGAAGCAGACAAGATCATCAATGTCGGTGTCAGTGGTCCGGGTGTGGTAAAGACTGCCCTGACAAAGGTCCGTGGAAAGAACTTTGAGGTTCTGTGTGAAACAATTAAAAAGACGGCATTTAAGGTAACAAGAGTCGGGCAGCTTGTAGCACAGGAGGCCTCCAGACGTCTTAATGTTCCGTTCGGTATTGTCGATCTGTCTCTGGCACCGACTCCGGCGATCGGAGATTCCGTAGCAGATATTTTGTGTGAAATTGGATTAGAGCATGCCGGAGCACCGGGAACGACCGCTGCACTTGCGTTATTAAACGATCAGGTGAAAAAAGGCGGCGTTATGGCTTCCTCCTATGTTGGAGGATTGAGCGGCGCGTTTATTCCGGTCAGCGAAGATCAGGGAATGATCGATGCGGTAGATGCCGGTGCTCTTACTATTGAAAAGCTGGAAGCCATGACCTGCGTATGTTCGGTTGGACTTGACATGATTGCCATTCCGGGAGATACTCCGGATACAACCATCTCCGGAATTATTGCGGATGAAATGGCAATCGGTATGATTAACCAGAAGACAACAGCTGTTCGTATCATTCCTGTGATTGGGAAGGGTGTTGGTGAGAATGTAGAATTCGGAGGCCTTCTTGGACACGCACCGATTATGCCGGTCAACGGCTTTTCCTGCGAAGCTTTTGTGAACCGGGGAGGACGGATTCCTGCACCGATTCACAGTTTTAAGAATTAAAAATAACGTTCAGGTGGTTTAAGATAATCTTAAGAATCCCCACATTGTTCTGCGGGGATAAATATGCTATAGTCTGTATACAATATTGTTTGACTATACAAGATCATGAGGTGTGGAATGAAATTAAACAAAAAGCGGAAGACATTATTTGTTGCAGTACTTATGTTTTTATTCTTAAGTCTGCTGGCTGGCTGTGGCGGCAAGAAGACAGAGGAAGCAGGTACCGAAAGACCGGAGTATATCTATGTGCCGGAATATTTTAATCTTGGAAGCTCGGATTATATCGGTTCTGCCATTAACTATGAAAATGAAGTCTTTTATTACACGGAAGCATGGGATGATGAAACAGGAAAAAGCAGGACCGGCATTTCAAAATATAATTTTGAGAGCAGGAAATCCGAAATGATTTCCCTTGACGTTGGAGAAGCTTCTGTTTCTGCCATGCAGATAACGCCGGACGGTAAGATTGCCCTGCTGCTTTATGAATGGACCAATACAGAGGATGAAAATGGTGAGTACCAGGATGGATCAGGCAGCTATGCCCTCTGGTATATGGATCCGGAGAGTGGGGAGATTACCGGTCAGAAAGAGCTTTCGGAAGAGAATGGTGTCGCAAAGGATGCTTACCTTGGAAGCTTCTATATTGACGCACAGGGAAATAACTATCTCTTTAACAGCAATGAACCTTGTATTTATGTGCTTTCCGGGGATCTGCAAATGGTTGCAGCTATATCCCTGTCCGATTATATCAATCAGATGTTTGCATCAAAGGATGGAGAAATTTATGTAACTCTTTATGGAAATACCGGTACGGAGATCCGTAAGATTGACCTTACGAAAAAGGCTTTGTCTGATCCATTGAAGTTTGATAAGGAGCTGATGAACATCAATGGTTGTATGACAGGTATCAGCTGTGACTTTCTGGTAAATGATCAGAATACGGTTTATGCAGCCGATGTGACAGCAGGAACCTTTACGAAGCTTTTTGACTGGCTGGATGCTGATGTGAACGGCAATAATGTGAATTACTTCGGTGAACTGCCGGATGGAAGAATCTGGGTTATTACCTCTACCTATGACGGTAATAATAATGAAGCAGAGCTTTTGCTTCTGGAAAAGAAAAAATCCTCAGAGGTTGCACAGAAGGAAGAAGTAACACTCGGAACACTGTGGCTTGATGATAATGTGAAGAGCGCCATAATTGACTTTAATAAGAGCAGCGACAAGTACCATATTTCCGTGAAGACCTATGGACAGGATGACTGGGAGTCGGGGTTGACCCAGTTTAATGCCGATGTGGCATCGGGAAGCGGTCCTGACCTTGTAGATTTTTCCAATCTGAATTATACGCTCTATGCGGAAAAGGGCGTGTTTGAAGATCTGTACCCTTATATGGAAAAGAGCGGCTTAAAGAAGGAGAATTACGTTGAGAACGTGCTGGAAGCCTATGAGATGGATGGAAAGTTATATGGATTCACAACGGAATTTTCAATCTATACCATCCTTGGTAAGCAATCTGTTTTAGGAGAGCTTTCCGGATGGACACTTTCAGAAATGATGGACTTTATCGATCAGCATAAGGACAGCGAGGTATTTCCCTATGCTTCCCAGCAGTATATGCTGTATCTTCTGGTATATAATAATATGGATGAGTTCATTGACTGGGAGAGTGGAAAGTGCTCCTTTGACGGTCCGGAATTTGCAAGAATTCTGGAATATACGAAGACCCTTCCGGAACAGTATAACGATGATGCTGAGGAAGAGGGAGAAGCAACCAAACTTCGGAATAATAAATTGCTTCTGCTGATGCAATCGGTAAGCTCCGTAGAGGAATGCCAGATGCTGGAAGGCATGATGGGGGAGAAGCCGGTTTATGTAGGATATCCGAATAAGGACCGTGAAGGGAATCTGATCAGTGCGGTCGGCGGCTGTCTTGCTATTTCTTCCAAATCCGGGAATAAGGAAGCAGCGTGGGCGTTTTTACAGACACTGCTTACGGAAGACTATCAGAACAGTCTCGTGGACGGCTTTGGATGGAGTGGATTCCCGATTCTGAAATCCGCACTGGAGCTTCAGTTTGAGAAGGATATGACACCGGAGTATTATACGGATGAAAATGGCGAACAGGTGGAACAGCCGAAGACCACCTGGGGCTATGGTAACGATTTTGAAATGGATATTTATGCAGCTAAACAGGAAGACATTGATCAGGTGAGGGGCTTGATTGCTTCCGCAAAGAAAAGGCAGAATAATGTAGATGAAGAACTGATTAACATTATTTCAGAGGAAACGGAGCCGTTCTTTAAGGGACAGAAATCTGCTTCCGATGTTTCGAATGTCATTCAGAACAGAATTCAGGTTTATGTCAATGAAAATCGCTAAGCATACAGGAAAAAGAGGAGAGAAAAATCCCTCCGCAATCAGAGCAGGTAAAACCGGTAGTCATAAGAATCCGGGGAAGTGGATGGCCAATGGCTTTCTGCTTCCCAGTATTCTGGGAGTATTGCTGTTTTTTGTCCTGCCCTTTTTTATTGTAATTTATTATTCGGTGATTGATAATCCGATCAATGCAGAGTTTGTAGGCTTTGACAATTTTAAAATGGTATTTGAGAACGCAGCATTTCGTCAGGCAGCATTTAATACGATGACATTTTCGGCAATAGCAATGCCATTAGCGGTTGTTTTATCACTTCTTCTGGCAATTCTGATGGAAAGTAAGATCCCCTTTAAAAGCCAGTTCCGGACCTTTTTCTTAAGTCCGATGATGGTGCCGATTGCTTCAGTGGTACTGATCTGGCAGGTGCTGTTCCATTATAACGGAATGATGAATGAGGTCATCGGCTGGTTCGGAAAGGACAAGATTGACTGGCTGAATTCTGATTATGCGCAGGTGGTGATTATTGTATTGTTTCTGTGGAAAAACCTGGGCTATAATATGATTTTGTTTATGTCTGCCCTGAGCAGTATACCGAAGGATATCTTAGAGGTAGCGGTATTGGAGAGTGCAACGCCGATGCAGATTTTCTGGCATATCAAGCTCCGGTATCTGTCCTCGACCATTTTGTTTGTGACAATTATGTCATTGATTAATTCTTTTAAGGTATTCCGGGAAATCTATCTGTTAAAGGGAGATTATCCTTATCCGACGATGTATATGCTCCAGCATTTTATGAACAACACGTTCAGCAAGCTGGATTATCAGAAAATGTCTGCAGCGGCCATCATGATGGCAGTTGTGATGGTCATCATTATCGGTATCCTTTTCCTTACCGAGAATTATTTTGGAAAGGATGTGGAAGGATGAGCTTGAAGAGAAGGGATCCTGCGGAGCTCTGGAGCCGCCGGTTGAAACGCAGGAAGAAAATTAAAAATACCCGTCGGATGATACGGATTCTGTTGGGAACGATGGTGGCAGGATGCTTTGCCGTACTGTTCCTGATGCCGATTATCTTAACGATTACCAATTCGTTTATGTCATCATCAGAGATTGCCGCCAACTATGGACAGGTTTTTGCCACAACGGATTCCGGAGGTAAGGTATTTATTTCATCTAAGGTAAATTTAAAATTTATTCCGGATATGGTATCCTTCAGTCAGTATGTAACGGTTCTGTTTAAGAGTCCGGATTATCTGCTGAAATTCTGGAATTCCGTAATCCTGGTTGTGCCGATTGTGGTTTTTCAGTTACTGGTAGCGGCAGGTGCCTCATTTGGATTTTCAAGATACCGGGGAAGAATCAAGGAATTGATTTTCTTTGTTTATATTATTTTAATGCTGATGCCGTATCAGGTGACTCTGGTTCCCAATTATCTGGTTTCGGACTGGTTGCATATTTTAGATACCAACTGGGCGATCTGGCTGCCGGGAATTTTCTCACCGTTTGCGGTATTTCTTCTGACGAAGTACATGCGGCGAATTCCGGTTTCCGTGATGGAGGCGGCACAGATTGACGGTGCAGGCGAGTGGCAGATTTTTACGAAAATCTGTATGCCGCTTTGTAAGGGTGCAATGTGCTCTATTGCGATTTTGATTTTTATTGATTATTGGAATATGGTGGAACAGCCATTGATCCTGTTGTCGGATTCCAATAAGCATCCGTTGTCCGTATTTTTATCGAAGATTAATTCGGGGGAAATCGGACTTGCATTTGCTGTTGCAACAATTTATATGGTTCCGCCCATTCTGGTGTTCCTTTACGGAGAGGATTATCTGGTAGAAGGAATCACGTATCAGGGTGGAATTAAGGGATAGTGCTGGATGAGGAGAGAAACGATGGAAGAGAAGAATACAACGAAAAGAAGAGAATGGGTGAAGAACGCAGCAATCATATTCTTAACGATCATGTTGCTGTTGACGTTCTTTTCCAATACGATCATGAATTATTCCCTGCCGGAGGTGGCAACACAGTATGTGCAGACCGGAACGATCACGGCAAAGGTGCGCGGAACCGGTAAGGTGGAGGCTTCTGATCCGTATAATGTCATTGCGAAGGAGTCCCGTGTCATCACCAGTGTAGCGGTAAAGCAGGGGGATATCGTAGAAAAGGATCAGGTAATTTATTATCTGGAAGAATCCGAGAGCGATGAACTTACGAAGGCTGAACAGGAGCTGGAGGATCTGGAACTGAATTATATGAAGGGATTGTTCGGAGCGAATGTCTCTCCGGAGGTCATTACGAAGGTTGCAAATGGAAATATCGACAGCTTCAGCCAGTTACAGGCCAAGGTGACCGATATGCAGAACCGTTTGGAGGCTGCAAAGAAGCGGGTAGAGGAATGCCAGAAAAACGTGGATGATCTGACCCTGCAGAGCACGAAGGATACCAATAATGCCGGTGTGAGCACCAAGAATGAGGAATTGACGAAGGATCAGGCAACGACAGACCTCACCGAGGCACAGAACCGGTTTGAGAAGGACAAGGCAGCAACGATTGCCAGTCTCAATAATCAGATTAAGAATGTACAGGCAGATATTGAAGACTTGACAACATTGATTACAAATGGAAATACTGAAATTGGAACTGATTCAGCATTAACGACTGTTAAAAATTTACAGACAAAATTAAAAAATGCTAAAACAGAATTGGATAGTGCGCGGGCTGTGCTTAATAGTAAAACATCAAAGAGTTTTACTGATAATAAAGAGGCATTTGACTGGTGTCAAACAATTAACTGGTCCGAATGGGGGAATGATGCTCAGATATCTATTCAATCTTTTATGGCGGCATATGCGGATTATAAAGATATAGAAGCATCTATCTCAGAGGTTTCCGGCATTGAGGCTAATTTGGTAGCACTTGCAAAGAAACAGGATCAACTTGCACAATTACAGAATAAACTCGCCGAAGTACAGGCAATCACGGCATCCTCCGATGGTGGTGTGCAGGATGCGCAGAACCGTCTGAATCAGGCAAACCGCAATATTTTAGAAATAACAACAGCCAACAGCCAGACGAGCGTGGCGTGGCAGAACCGTTTGGCTGATGCAAATGCGGCATTGAAGAATGCCCAGGCAGTCTATGACTTATTAAAGGAAGAACAGACCTCTCTTGCGGCAGACATTAATGCGGAACTGGATCTGTCCAAGACGAATAAGGACATTCAGAAAAAGAAAGAAGAGATAGAGAAGCTGAAGGAAAAGTCCATGGGTTCTGCAGTCAAAGCACCGGTGGCAGGAACAATTACTACGGTGAAATATGTGGCCGGTGAGACCACACAGCCGGAGGACGTCATGGCAGTAATCCAGCCGGAGGGCAAGGGCTTTACCCTTTCTATCTCCGTGACCAATGAACAGGCTAAGAAGGTGCAGATCGGTGACATGGCAGAATTGCAGAATTCCTGGTATTATGAGGATGCAAGGGTGATGCTGTCTGCGATTAAACCGGATCCGGATAACCCGGGAACCAATAAGCTGCTGGTATTTGATGTGAGTGGATCAACCATTCAGGCAGACCAGTCCTTAAGTATTTCCGTAGGACAGCGTAGTCAGGAATATGAACTGGTGGTACCGAACAGTGCTATCCGTGAGGATAACGATGGTAAGTTTATTCTGACGGTGGAATCCAAGAGCAGTCCGTTAGGAAACCGTTATATTGCAACCCGGGTCGGCGTGGAAGTATTGGCTTCAGATGATAATAATTCTGCAATTTCCGCCCCGCTTTATGGATGGGAATATGTTATTACGACATCCACGAAGCCGGTAGAAGCAGGAAAGCAGGTTCGTCTTGCGGATAACTCCTGATGAGGAATGCGTTAAGAACCATAAGAAATGAAGGACAGTTGAGGAAAGGAATTTACAGTGGGAATAAGGCTTAAACGTTTTTTCTCCAATTTTACAATAAAGCAGATTGTGTTCAGCCTGATGGCGGTGGTATCGTTGCTGTTGTTTCTTGTTTTAACCATCTGGTCACACCATCTGACCAGTCAGTTGACAGACCAGCAGGCTGCACAGCGATGGGACAAGGACGGAAAAAGTGTTCAGGTAAGCTGCTACTTTACAGATCAGGTGAAGCTTACCGACATGGAGTTTATAGGGTTTAAAAAGAAGCTTGAACAGATGTTGAAGGAGACACTTCCTGCCGATGAATATAGTGAAGAGAATGACAGGCGTCTGGTGGTAGATGGCTATAGTACCATGGGAAAGGTGACGGTTCTTAGTGAAAAGGGAAAGCTCACCGATGTCGATGCGATTGGAATCGGAGGAGATTATTTCCTGTTTCATCCGGTGAAACTCCTTTCCGGAGGATATTTTACCGGCGAGGATCTCATGCAGGACAGTATTATTCTGGATACGGAGGGTGCGTGGCAGCTGTTCGGATCCAATGATATTGTCGGGAAAAGTGTGATGATTGGCGGTGTGCCACATTATGTGACAGGAGTCATTGAACGGGATGGCAGTAAATTTGCAAAGAGTGCCGGATTAAATAAGACGACGGTGTATCTGTCGGATGATTCCCTGCAGGCTTATGGAACAACAGCGGGCATCAGCAATTATGAGGTTCTTGCCCCAAACCCGGTCAGGCATTTCGTCTACAATGCCGTGAAGGATCAGCTTGGCGTGGCAGAGGATGATATGGTCGTTGTAGAGAACACGACACGGTTCAAGGTGGAGTCGCTGATTCCGGTGATTCTGGAATTCGGCACACGTTCCATGCAGAATGCCGCAATCCGGTTCCCTTTCTGGGAGAATGTGGCGCGCGGTTATGAAGATGTGTGTGCATTGATACTGATTTTTCAGTTTTTGTTTTTACTCATTCCGGGGACGATCCTGATTGTCTTTTTTATTTGGAAATGGAGGCATCGGACGTTTACCTGGAAAGATTTAGGCAACCGTATCATAGATATAAGGGATGGTCTTCGAAAGAAGAGCAGGCGGGAAAAGGAAAAATGGGAGAATTTCTGATTCCCGGAAGGAAAGGAGGACAATTATGAAAAAGGTAATGGTATCGTTACTGGTTGTGGCACTTGTGATTGGGTGTTTTGCCGGATGCGGAAAGAAAGAAAAGGGTGACTTGCAGCAACAGGCAGTTTCCAGGGATTATGTGTATAAGCAGGAGGTTATTTCCTATAATGGAAGTGGTACAGCACCCGGCGGACTGATTCAGATCGGGGATAAGGTTTATGGTTACAGCTATGAATGGCGTGAGATGGATGGGGCTGTAACGCCAAGAGCAGATATTGAAGGCGGCGGAAACACTGAAAAAGAAGCAGAAGCAGAGGATGTCGATACGGCAACAGAAGAGACTGTGGCAGAAACGGAGCCCGGTACGGAGGAGGCAGCAGAGGACATTGCGGAAAGCTATTCTTCCATGATTTTTTATGAAATTCTGGAGGACGGCACCTTTGGAGAAGGCCATGAGCTTCAGGGGGCACCGGATCAGTCCATTAATTCATTTACAGCAGATTCACAGGGGAATCTTTACTGCCTGCGCAACGTGTATGTATATGATGACGGCAGTGATACCAGTGAGGATCTGTATTACTTAGAGCAGAAAACACTGGATGATGAAACCGTGTTCAGTGTAAATCTGAATGAACTTCCGGAAATAAAGAAGATTGTTGAACAGCAGGGCTGGCTTTATATTAATGGATTGTTTGCAGAAGAGGATGCGTTGTATCTTGTCTGCGGAAGCAGCATTCTGAAGTTTGATAAGAATGGAAACATGGTAGGCAATGTCATCAGACAGGATGCCGGAAATGTATTGGATGGTGCATCTGTTGTCCGTGGCAGAGACGGGAAATATGCAGCCATTAATTATGGGGATAATGGAATGAAGGTTTATCCGTTGGATCTTGCAAACGGTACAATCGGAACGGCTGCAGAGCTTGCGGGAAACAGCTACAGCTTCAGCTTTTATCCGGGTTCCGGATATGATTTTTATGTATCCGATAACTATGCGGTTTATGGATATAACCTTGGGGATACTACCGTTACGAAGCTCATGAGCTATGTGGATTCCGATATTGATGTCTGGCAGATCAATAATATTATTCCGATCAGTGATACCGAGTTTTATGGTTCGTATTCCAGTGCTTCTGACTGGCAGGACGGAGTTTCTAAATTTACGAAGGTAGATCCGAAGGATGTCAAGGAGCGCCAGGTGATTACCCTTGCCATGGCAAGCACAGACTGGACGGTAAAAAGCCGGGTAATTGAGTTTAATAAAAAGAACGATACCTACCGGATCAGTCTGATTGATTATTCCTCTGAGTCAGGTGAGTATGAGGAAGGCATTTCCAGAATGAATACAGATATTGTATCCGGTAAAGTACCCGATATTATCCTGTTGGATGATTCCATGCCAACGGACAGCTATATCAGTAAAGGCCTGTTTGCAGATCTTCTTCCCATTATCGAAAAAGATGAGGAGATTGACCGTAATGACCTGATGCCGAATGTAATGGAAGCATTTTCCAGGGACGGAAAGCTATATCGTCTTATACCGTCTTATTCTATAAGAACGATTGTTGCAAAGACCTCAGATGTCGGGGAAGAACGTGGCTGGACCGTAGAAGAGGCGATGGCTCTCTGGGACTCCAAGCCGGAAGGAACGGAGTTTATTGCAGGGGCAACCAGAAGTGAGATGCTGAATATGTGTATGAGCTTTGCCGGCAGCCAGTTTGTGAATTACAGTACAGGGGATTGTGATTTTAACAATGAGGGCTTTCTGAATTTATTGGAATTCCTGAAACGCTTCCCGGTTGAAATTTCTGATGACTATTATACCGATGAATATTGGAGTTCCTATGACAGCCTGTGGAGAACCGGAAAGGTCATTACCCAGCAGATGTATCTGGGTGATTTCCGTAATCTCAACTATACGCAGAAGGGAACCTTCGGGGAACCGATTACCATGATTGGCTTTCCTTCCACAGATCAGGATGGCTCCGTTCTTGTACCGACCATGCAGTTTGCAATTTCTGCAAAGTCTAAGAATCAGGATGCCGCATGGCAGTTCCTGAGGTATTATCTGACAGAAGACTATCAGAATGAAGCACCCGGATTTCCTCTCAGCATGAAGGTATTGGAGAAACGGGCCGAGGAAGCCATGGATCGTCCTTATTATATAGATGTGAATGGAAATAAGGATTATTATGATGATATTATCTATATTGATGATGTAGAGGTTACGATCGATCCGATGACCCGGGAAGAGGTAGATCACTTTATGGAGATCCTTAAGACCTTTAAGAATGTCGGTAGATATGATGATACACTGATTAATATCATTTCTGAAGAGGCAGAGCCTTATTTTAACGGACAGAAGAATGCAGGTGAGGTTGCACAGATTATCCAGAACCGTGCACAGATTTATCTTCATGAGATACAATAAAGAAACAGGGGAATGATCAGGGAGAACGGAATGAAAAAGCTGAAAGTGACAAAACTGCATGGTACGTTTCTGGCGATGAATCTGCTTCCCATTATCCTGATGGGTCTTGTCATTACCATATTCAGCGCTAACCGGTTTGCAGCATCCATGTACCACGAGGTGCAGGGAGGATTAAAGGATCTTTGCAACACGATTCAGGTAACGATAGATGAACTGTATCCAGGAGCATATCATGTGGAAGAAACGGAAGATGCAATTTATTTTATGAAGGGCGGGCATGTCCTTAATGGGGATTATGAGCTGATCGATTCAGTTAAAAAGGTTACCAACGTGGATATTACACTTTTTTATCAGGATATCCGGGTAGCAACAACGCTTGAGAACCATAAGGGTGAGCGTGTGGTCGGGACGCAGGTAAGCCCTGTGGTAAAGCGGGATGTATTAGATAAGGCTGATGATATGTTTTACTCATCTGTTATGGTGGAGGATGAGCGCTATTTTGCCTATTATGCACCATTGTTTGCGGAGGATGGAAGCTGTATCGGAATGATTTTTGTTGCACAGCCTTCGGCGAATGTGGAGAAGCTGATCCGTAATTCCATTATGCCGATGGTTGTGATCGCAATTCTTGTCATGATTCTGGTTGCATTTGTGACCATCCACTACACAACAGGTCTTGTAGATACGATTAAGAAGATCGAAACATATATGGCGAATATTGCAAAGGGACACCTTCATGATGCGTTGGATTATGAGGTGTTAAAGCGTGACGATGAGCTGGGAGAGATGGGAAGAAATGCGGTACGTATGCAGAAATCTCTGCGTGAGCTTGTGGAAGAGGACACCTTAACCGGACTCAATAACCGCCGCTGTGGAGAAAAAAGCTGCAGCAGACTTATGAGGACTATGCGAAGCGGGGTATCAGCTATTGTGTGGCACTTGGAGATATTGACTTCTTTAAGCGGGTCAATGATACCTATGGTCATGACTGTGGAGATGTGGTGCTGACCGCAATTGCAAAGAGACTGAAATATTTTATGCGTGGCAAGGGCTATGCGGTGCGATGGGGTGGTGAGGAATTTCTGCTGGTCTTTCCGGAATTCCATATCGATGAAGTAGAAGAGGTAATGAATGAATTTATCCATGAACTGGATGCACATTCGGTTTCCTATAAAGAAGAAACGGAAGTTCATATCACGATGACCTTTGGTATTGTGGAAGCCGGAGAACAGTTTGCTAACATTGACAGCATGGTAAGCGGTGCGGACCGGCGGCTTTATATCGGAAAGCAGAACGGGCGAAACCAGATTGTGGCAGAAGAACAATCCGAACAAGATTTGTAATCTTTTGTAATGGATTTGAAAAGACATCCTCCGGTAAAAAAGCTATACTGTAATTGGAAAGATTGCGTTCATTGGGAAGGCACTGGACAATTTACAGACAGCAAAAGAATGGAGGATAAAGAGTGAATCCAGTTTTCGAACAGATGAGCCGGATCGGAATTATTCCGGTCATTGCATTAGATGATGCAGGAGATGCCGCTCCCTTGGCAGAAGCATTATTAAACGGCGGAATTTCCTGTGCAGAGGTGACGTTCCGGACAGCGGCGGCAGAAGAAACGATCCGGAAAATAAGTGAGGATTATCCGGAAATGCTGGTCGGGGCAGGAACAGTACTGACGACCGAACAGGCGGACAGTGCTGTTGCAGCAGGTGCGAAGTTTATCGTAAGTCCCGGATTGAATCCGGTAACCGTAAAGTATTGTCAGGCAAAGGGGGTCCCGGTGATTCCCGGAATCATGACTCCGTCGGAAATCGAACTGGCATTGAGTCTGGGGCTTACGGAAGTGAAATTCTTCCCGGCAGAAGCGGCAGGCGGTGTCAAGATGATTAAGGCATTGAGTGCACCTTACGGTAATGTGCGTTTCATGCCTACAGGTGGAATCAGCCCTGCCAATATGGAGGACTATTTAAGCTTTCCGAAGGTATTTGCCTGTGGAGGAAGCTGGATGGCGAAGAAGGATCTGATTCAGGCAGGCGCGTTTGACCGGATTACGGAATTATGCCGTCAGGCCGTACAGAAGAAGGAGGAAATCCGCTCATGTCAAAAGTAGTTACGATGGGGGAAATTATGCTTCGGCTGTCGACCCCGAATTTTGAAAGGTTTATTCAGGCAGATGAATTTGATATTCATTATGGAGGCGGAGAGGCAAATGTTGCTGTTTCCCTTGCCAATTATGGACATGCTGCCGAATATGTGACGGCAGTACCCGACAATGAGATCGGGGAGTGCGCCATCGCTGCGCTGCGTAAGTATAATGTGGGTACGGCGCATATTGCACGCTGTGGGGAACGTCTTGGCATTTATTATCTGGAATCCGGTTCTGCCATGCGTCCGTCCAAGGTGGTGTATGACCGTGCTCATTCCTCAATTTCCACAGCAACGGAGCAGGAGTTTGATTTTGATGCCATTTTCGCTGATGCTGACTGGTTCCATTTTACCGGAATTACTCCGGCAATCTCGGATTCTGCGGCAGTACTTACCGAGAAAGCACTGATTGCAGCTAAGAAGCATGGTGTGAAGATTTCTGTGGATCTGAATTTCCGCAAGAAACTGTGGACATCCGAAAAGGCACAGCATGTCATGACCGGATTGATGAAATATGTGGATGTCTGCATTGGAAACGAAGAGGATGCGGAACTTGTACTTGGTTTTAAGCCGGCACAGACCGATGTAGTAAGCGGTAACCTCGAGCTTGCCGGATACCGTTCGATTTTTGAACAGATGGTAGAAAAGTTTGGATTTGAATATTGTGTTTCTTCCTTACGTGTCAGCCATTCGGCTTCCGATAACGGATGGTCTGCGTGCATGTATGCAAGGGATACGAAGGAGTTCTATCATTCAAAAGAATATCAGATCCGCCCAATTGTGGATCGTGTGGGTGGAGGAGATTCCTTTGCAGCCGGTGTAATCTGCGGATTGCTGGATGGCAAGAAATTTCAGGATGCGTTGGAGTTCGCAGTAGCGGCTTCTGCATTAAAGCATACGATTCCGGGGGACTTTAATCTGGTGTCGCGGAGGGAAGTGGAAACTTTGGCTGGAGGAGATGCTTCCGGAAGAGTACAGCGATAGTCATAGCCAGAGAACTGACTTAAATTGTGTATTCCTGAATAGTTATAAGTAATGATAGAAAAGCCGGTGCATACCATGATATGCACCGGCTGATTTGATTATGCTGCCATGTATATGGGAAAATGATCCAGTGGATCATTTTTGAGTCTTGATAAAAGAAATCTGCTTTTCAATGGTTTCATCAGTCGGAAGATCAAATCCGAAATAGCGGACAGCATTCCGGTAGGAAATATCCTTCACAATTTCTTTTAAGGTTGCAAGGTCATCCGGAAATTCTCCGTTTTCTACCAGTTCACCAAGCAGATTACAAAGAATCCGCCGGAAGTATTCATGTCTTGTATAGGAGATGAAGCTCCGGGAGTCGGTCAACATTCCGACAAAGCCGGACAGGTTGCCGGAGGCAGCCAGAGACAATAACTGGTTCTGCATGCCGTTCTTATGATCGTTAAACCACCAGGCGCTTCCATGCTGCAGCTTTGATATGGCGGTCGAATCCTGAAAGCATCCCATGATACAGTCAATTGCTTCGTTGTCGTGTGGATTAAGGCTGTAGAGGATGGTTTTCGGAAGCTCATCGGTTTCACACAGAGCGTTTAGGAACTCTGCCAGTGTGGAAACGGGAGCACAATCTCCGATACTGTCAAAACCGGTATCGGCACCGATGCGGGCGAACATCTTGTGATTGTTGTCACGGCGTACACCATAGTGAAGCTGCATCACCCAGTTGCGGTGCTGGTATTCCCGTCCAAGGAAAAGAAGGAGTGCCGTTTCATATTGCAGTTCTTCCTGTGCATCCACCATTTGTCCCTGCATTCTTTTATTAAAGATTTCTTCGATATGAGAGTCAGAGGCAGGAGAGAACATGACATAAGGCAGACCATGGTCACTGACGAGACATCCCAGGTTAGAAAAATAATCCATCCGGATGGAGAGAGCTTTTTTCAGATCCTCAAAGGTTGTAATCGAAATTCCCGAAACCTCCGCAAGGGTATGAATGTAATCCGGAAAATCGGATTTCCCGATGGAGATGGCGCGATCCGGACGCCATGCCGGCAGAACCTGGACGGGGAAGCTCTTATCTTCTGCAAGCTGCATATGGTATTCCAAGGAATCTACCGGATCATCCGTGGTACAGAGCAAGGTGACGTTGGAGCGTTCAATGATGGAGCGGGCACTCATGGAAGGATCGGCAAGCTTTTTATTACAGAGGTTCCAGACCTGCTCTGCGGTCTCTTTATTCAGAATGCCGTGATAGTCAAAGTAACGCTGTAATTCCAGATGACTCCAGTGATAGAGCGGATTGCCGACTGCTCTGCCAAGAACCTCTGCCCATTTGAAGAATTTTTCCTTATCCGGAGCATTGCCGGTGATAAAGCGTTCCTCCACACCACAGGCGCGCATGAAACGCCACTTATAATGGTCACCTCCAAGCCACAAAGAAGTGATGTTGTCAAAATGACGATCCTCTGCAATTTCCTTCGGGCTGATATGGCAGTGATAATCCAGAATCGGCATCGTTTCCGCTGCCTCGTGGTAAAGCTTTCGTGCAGTTTCGCTATGTAATAAGAAATCCTGATCCATAAACGGTTTCATGAAATACCTCCATTTCTTTACCAGACAATCGGGGACTGCCGGTATTCATTATGTAATAGTGTGTGATTTTTGCTGGAAGCAACAGCCTCGTAGGTATGGGCAATCCGGACATCCTCTTTAAACAGGGACAATCCATCGCTGGATAAAAGCATAGAAGCATCTGCCGGCTTCGCAATCAGCGGGATTTCACTTTCTTTCCTGATACGGTTTAAAAGTGGTGAAGCATTTTTACGGAAGCCCAGGAGTCTTGCATAGGGAATCTGTAAACAAGAGTCAGAGTCCTTAAGAAAGGCTTCGTCCTTACGCAGCTCAAGCAGAATGTGCATCAATACGCGGCTGATTCTGGTATAAGTGAGATCCCTGGACTTCAACAGATGGCAAAAGCCGGAGAAATCACGGTATTCCGGAAGATATTTCGCAATCTTAGAGGAAAGATCCTTGCTGCAGTCTTCGAAGCAGGAGTAGCCTTCTGCCTGGTCAGAGAGCAGTTTATAATGCAAAAGCAGGGAAAAATCTGCTTCAGAGATTCCGTAATGGATTTCCGAATCCGACTTCCAGATCGGAAGTACCTGTGCCGGAATCTGGGAAACGAAGGCGGTATCCTGCAGGAGAAAATCCAGAGAATCCTCATGCATCCCGGCTGCCTTACGGAGTGCGGATGCAGAAGAGTAGCTTTCGGAATCCGCAGAAAGCTGTGGACTGTGATAGCCTTCTCCGTATCGCAGAATCGAAACCGGTGTAATGGAACTGTGACGGCGGATCAACGACTTACAGTACTCAATCCCGAGAATATTGTTTGGGAAAAACATTGCTTCAGGAGGATCCTGTAAGGCGTTCTGGACAGCGGAAGGATAGGAAAGACCCTGCTTCTGATAGGAAGCGAGCGTTTTGCGGTATTCCGGATCCTGCTCTAAGGTAAGCTGACTTTGGGCGTAATGAGAAAGCTGTGTGGCATTTCCACATTCGCTTCCAAAGGAAAGCAGATCGACCACGCGAAGACGGTCGATCAGGGAAACGGCTCCTTCTGCAAAGCCTTCGGCGCTGGAAAGAGCATAGCGGGAGGGCAGTTCAATTACAACATCAGCTCCTCCTGCAAGAGCCATTTTCGTACGAAGATATTTGTTCATCATGGCCGGAGCTCCGCGCTGTACGAAGTCACCGCTCATTACAACGATGATGTAATCAGCCTCTGCCATCGCACGGGTTTTTAATAAATGATATTCATGTCCCTTGTGAAAGGGGTTGTATTCTGCAATTACTGCGGCTGTTTTCATAGTGTACTCCTTTTAGCAACTATATCATAGGAAAGACCGGATCGGCAATTAAAAAAAGAGGCGAAAATGTTTCGAAAATTGCACAAAGTTTTTCCAATAGGGTACTTGTCGGAAAAGGCAGAATGGGCTATTATTTTTACATAAGCCGTGAAAGGAGACAGTGTGATGTCGTACATTGATATTATTAAAGATAAGGCAAGAATGGACAGGAAAACCATTGTCCTTCCGGAGACAACCGATAAGAGGACGCTGATTGCAGCAGCCCAGATTATTCAGGAAGGAATTGCCAATATCATTATGATTGGCGATGCAGAAAAGATCATGGACGGGGCAACGTGGCTGGAGATTGATCTGACCGGAGTAAAGATTGTGAATCCACTCCTTTGTGAGAAGCTGGAAGATTATGTACAATTATTATACGAAACCCGTAAGAATAAAGGAATGACCGTAGAGAAGGCAAGAGAGATCCTGTTAAGTGATCCCCTGACCTTCGGTGTCATTATGGTTAAGGCAAATGATGCAGACGGAATGGTAGCAGGTGCATGTCATGCAACTGCGGATACCCTTCGTCCTGCCTTACAGATTCTGAAGACAGCGCCCGGCGTGAAGCTGGTATCCGGTTTCTTCCTGATGTGTGTACCGGACTGCGAATATGGAGAGAACGGAACCTTCCTGTTTGCAGACTGTGGCCTGAATCAGGATCCTACCGCAGAAGAGCTTGCTGCAATAGCCGATTCTTCTGCAAGAAGCTTTAAGAGTCTGGTCGGAGCAAAGCCGATTATTGCGATGCTTTCCCATTCCACGAAGGGAAGTGCAAAGCATCCGCTGGTAGATAAAGTGGTAGAGGCAACCAGGATTGCCCATGAGCAGTATCCCGGACTGTGTATCGATGGTGAGATGCAGCCGGATGCGGCACTTGTTCCCTCCATTGCAAAGTCCAAGGCACCCGGAAGTGAAGTTGCAGGTAAAGCGAATGTCCTGATTTTCCCGAATCTGGATTGCGGAAATATCGGCTATAAGCTGGTGCAGCGTCTGGGCAAGGCAGAAGCCTACGGACCGATGCTTCAGGGTATTGCAAAGCCTGTAAACGATCTGTCCAGAGGATGCTCCTGGCAGGATATCGTCGGTGTTGTGGCACTGACAGCCGTACAGGCACAGTTATCTTAATAGCTTGATAAAGAGAGGATTGGAAGAATGAATATTTTAGTTATTAACTGTGGAAGCTCTTCTTTGAAATTCCAGTTGATCAATTCCGAATCGGAAGAGGTCATTGCAAAGGGCTTATGCGAACGAATCGCAATTGAAGGAAGTCGTATGGTTTATACCCCAAAGGGCGGAGAAAAGCAGATTACCGTAGCTCCCATGCCGGATCATACCGCTGCAATCCAGATGGTGCTTGCCGCACTGACCGATGAAAAGACCGGTGTTGTGAAGGAGCTTGGTGAGATCGGGGCAGTCGGACACCGCATTGTGCATGGTGGAGAGAGGTTTGCAAGCTCTACCGTGATTACCGAAGAGGTATTAAAGGCGATTGAAGAGTGTAATGATCTTGCACCGTTACATAATCCGGCAAACCTGATCGGCATCCGTGCCTGCCAGCAGCTTATGAAGGATACCCCGATGGTAGCTGTATTCGATACCGCATTCCATCAGACCATGCCGGAGGAGGCTTACCTTTACGGACTTCCGTATCGTTATTATGAGGATTACAAGATCCGTCGTTACGGCTTCCACGGAACCAGCCATTCCTATGTATCGAAGAAGGCTGCGGAACTCCTTGGACAGGATTATGAGAGTCTGAAGCTGATCGTATGCCATCTTGGAAACGGGGCCAGTGTATCTGCGGTAAAGAATGGTAAGTGTGTAGATACTTCCATGGGCCTTACTCCGTTAGAGGGACTGATCATGGGAACCCGTTCCGGTGATCTGGATCCTGCGATTGTAGAATTTATCTGCAATAAGGAAAACAAAGATGTTCATGAGGTTTTGAATATCCTGAATAAGGAATCCGGAATTTATGGCCTGTCCGAGGATTATTCCTCTGATTTCCGTGATCTGGAAGAAGGCTATGTGGAGGATAAAGAGAACTGTATCCGTGCCGTGGATGCGTTCTGTTACCGTGTTGCAAAGTATGTCGGTGCCTATGTGGCAGCCATGAATGGTGTGGATGCAATCTGCTTTACCGCAGGTGTCGGCGAGAACAGCGGTTTTGTCAGAAGTCTGATCTGCAAGTACTTTGGATATCTGGGCGTTGCCCTGAATGAAGAGGAGAATGAGAAGCGTGGCGAAGCACTCATTGTTTCAACGAAGGATAGCCGTACGAAGGTTTTGGTAATTCCTACGAACGAAGAGCTTGCCATTGCAAGAGAAACCGCAGCGTTAGTTCAGAAATAGTTCTGGAAAAATGAAAAGAGCCCTTGACAAAGTCAGGGACCATCGCTATAATTGTTGGAGTGTGCGATAGTATGTTTGCTATGGCATGACACCCACTTTAAGGGAGTAAGATATGTTGATCAATCTGACAGATGTTTTTACTTCTGAGGGAAAAGTCAGAAGAGAAAGCTTTACGTATGAACCCGGAACGGTTGAATATTTTGGTTTTGAGTATCCAATCCTTTCCAAAACGGATGCAGAGATTACGTTTCAGAATATCGGAAACAACAGAATCCTGCTTACGGGGACTATGGAGCTTGATTTGGAAATTCCCTGTGATCGATGTCTGCAGCCGGTGAGAACAACGGTACATGTTCCAATGGAGTATGAACTGGTATCTCCGGAAGCGACAGAGCAATCAGAAGACGCAGATGAACAGAGTTTCATGGTCGGATACGAGTTTGACGTAGATGCTTTCATAGAAAGTGAGATAAGTTTTAATATGCCGACGAAGATCCTGTGTAAGCCGGATTGTAAGGGAATTTGCAAGGTGTGTGGAAAGAACCTGAATGAAGGCGATTGTGGATGCGACCAGTTCGTACCGGATCCGAGAATGGCAGCTATCAAAGATATTTACGATGCGTTTAATAAGGAGGTGTAAAGATGTCTATCTGTCCTAAGAATAAATCTTCTAAAGCTAGAAGAGATAAGAGAAGAGCTAACTGGAAAATGAGCGTACCCGGATTAGTTAAGTGCAGCAAGTGCGGAGCACTCATGATGCCTCACAGAGTCTGCAAGAACTGCGGATCCTACAACAAGAAAGAGATCATCGCGCAGGATTAATCCGAAAACTAAGGCTTCCCGTTACTGGGGAGCTTTTTGTTTTATATGAAGAAGATTCAGTAATGCGAAATTCCATTGAAATCTGCAGGCACAGCAGGGAATGGGCAGTGATTAGCTGCAGGGATATTATTTAATTCAAAGCCCATTCCGCCTGATACCTTTCTTCCTTTTGTTATTATTTTCGAAAGCTCATAAGCTTTTCCATTTTGGTCAGTTCTTCCGGAGAAGCATGCTTTTTAAGAACATTGACAATGGACTGGAATTCCTGGTCCGTAAAGTTGATGTTCTTTTCTTTTCCACGCTTCATTACTGCCATGAGAAACGGCATCATCTGCTCCCTGGATAGAGAAGCACTTTCGAAGATCAGGGCCTGAAGAAATTGCAGCTTATAAGGGGCAATTTCCTGTAAAGAGGGATCGTTCATCCATTCATTCGTCATAAGGGGCATCATCCTTTCTTTTCAAAAGCCTGTTGTTATTTCGGAAAATCAGGAATCACCCATGGCAGAGAACAGATCGAACATCTGCTTCTGCTCGGGGGTCAGCATTCCCATCAGCATATCCGTCATGCTCGAAGGAGAAGAAGAATCCCCTTCCGGCATGAAATCCTTCATCAGTTCCATGGTATGCATCATCTCCTGATATTGCGACATGGATTGCAAAACCTTCAGAATCTGGTTCAGCTGTTCCTTTTCTTCCTTCGTGCATAGGGGAAGAAGGCGTTTCACTACCTGGGCTGGATCTGTATCATCCGGACGGATCATACAGCCACACAGCGGATAAGGACGCTTTCTTACAAAGTTAAGGGCAACCTGCAGCTCCTGAAATTTAATGTAAATGGCAAGATATTTTTGAAATTGATTGTCCATATAAGGCAGAAGAACCTTCAGCATCTGGATATGATTATTGGAAAACAGCGTATCAAAAGCCGAAATTTGACTGGTGTCCTTTTGCTCCATACAGACTCCTTTCCTTCATGAAAGTTCATAATTGTTCAGTACTCTCACAGTTACGATAGTTCATTCTATGCGCGCAGATTCTTTCTTTATGCACTTTATACTCAAAATGATGCATCGGGGTCATTTTTGAGTATGCATGGTAACAGAAAAGTAGGCTCCGCAGAGCCTACTTCTGAAGAAAGGGTGAAGAGAAATGAAAAATCAGCATCCGCATCCACAACCGGAGTTGTTGTTAGAGCCACACAGACCGTTACCACAGAAGAGCAGAAGAAGGATGATCCAGCATCCACAGTCGGAGTCACCATTAAACAGACTGCTTCCGCATCCGTTACCGTTGCCACAGAAGGACAGAAGAAGGATAATCCAGAGAATGCTGCATCCACATCCGTTATTGTTGTTTGTTCCGCATCCGCAGGATGTTGCTGTTAAATCGCTCATAAGTTACCTCCAAGGGTATTTGTTTTATTTATGCTATATCATATGTAGGAAAGCTTGTATGTGTTTCAGTTGCACCATAAAATTTTTTATGTTATTTTTATTAATAGAGGAAGCATGTTGCAGTAAGGAAATGCAACGGGATGAAGGAGGATAACATGTCAAGATACACAAATGATTTACCACTTAACAAACCGGTAGATTTCGTCCAGTTTATGATGAACGATTACCTGAGCAAGAATGGCTTTTCCACAGCAGAATGGAAGGGACAGCCTGTATATCGTGCCGGAGATCCGATGCTGGAGGGTTATAAGTTCATGACCTGGAGCTATATCAACGGCGTTCTGCATGTAGAAGCATGGTTAAAGGGATTGTTCGGTGGTGAAATGGGTCTGACAGGATTTGTAGGATGTCTGCAGAAGAAGCCGTTTAAGCAGAGCCTTGAGCAGCTTTATACCCTGATGCGGCAGGATATTCCGACAGAACAGATGAATGCAGGCGCAGCCGGTATTGCAGCCGGCACAGCCAATGCAGGTGCGGTTCCGGTTACAACGGTGAATAACACCTCCGCAGCAACCATATCGCTCATATTTGGTATCCTGGGATGTCTTACCGGACTCCTTGTTCCGATTGCCGGACTTTGCTGTGGTGTACTTGCTGTAATGCGCGGCCGCCTCGGACTTGGTTCCACGAAGGCCAAAATGGCGAAAGCGGGTAGGGTACTTGGTATCATTGCCTGTGTGCTCAGCATTGTCATGTGGGTACTGAACATCATTCTTACCGTGCTGTAAGAGTATGGAATATGATTTAGAAGGAGTAAGAGAGTATGAGATACAGTTATAAGCCGTCGGGCGTGTGTGCAATGCAGATTAATTTTGATATCGATGGAGATGTGATCTCCAATGTGGAATTTATCGGAGGCTGCAACGGAAATCTTAAAGCAGTTTCCAAGCTGGTGGATGGATGTACCGTGGACTACATCGAAAGCAAGCTGCTCGGAAATACCTGCGGATTCAAGCCAACCTCCTGTGCTGACCAGTTATGCAAGGCAGTACGTCAGGCATACGAAGAGACCAAATAAGCCAATATTGCTTAAGGGGAAAGGGCCGTGGAAGACACGGCTCTTTGCTTGTTTATAGGAAATTTCGCCGGAATTATCTGTAAAATACAAGTTGCGCATGGATACACAGCTTGCGTATAGGGAAAATCTCCTATATGTAAAAACTTCTATATGTAGAAAAACACTTGCATATCTTTCTGGATATAGCTAAAATAAAGGTATATGTTTTTATAAAGGAGTAGTATGTCATGACTTCAGAAAACCTGTCAGTTGGGGGCGTGCGTTTTCGCACCAGGGCAGATTATGAGGCGGCTCTGAGAGATCAGAAGATGATTGATGAGATCAGGGCACAAGTGGATTTCAACAATAAAAAGCAGTTAGAAGGCCTGTTTAATGAAATGCAGGCCGGAGTCTACCGGTTCGAAACCATCATTGGAACTCATTTTGATGATGAGGTCTATGAGAAGATGGAGCAGATGAAGAGGAATCCTTCCACCCGGAAGAAAGAGAAAAAACATTCTCTTAAGAAAAGTGGAAACAAGGATCAACAGAAGGGAAAAAGAGCAGCTGCTTCTGCAGGCAGACAGGCTGTAAGAACAGATATAAAGAATACCAGGAATAATGCAAAGTATCAGGCTGTAATTGAAAAGGAAGCACTTAAAGAGCTGCAGAAAGCAGAGAAGCTGCGGAAAAGAATTATGGTTCTGGCATCAATCGTTGCAGCTGCGAGTCTCGGATACTTTTTCGTATATTATTATTTCAGTGCACGGACGAACATGGATTATGATCAGTTGGCCTCCCTTAAGGGAAGCAATGTATTAAATTCCGGAACACAGCAGGAACAGAATACCTTTTCCTTACATAAATCGGCCGTCCGGCTTCCGGATATCCTTCCGGAGTATGAAACTTTATATAATAAGAATAAAAAGCTAATCGGATGGCTCAAAATTGACGATACAAATATAGATTACCCTGTTATGCAGACCTCGGATAATACCTATTATCTGGATCATAACTATAACCAGGAATATGACAAGAATGGAAGCATTTTTCTGGATTATAACTGCAGCGTGTATCCCCGTTCCACGAACATGATTGTCTACGGACATCATATGAAATCGGGTAATATGTTTGGTAATCTGCAGAAATATGCCAAAGAATCCTATGGAAAAAAGCACGCTGTCATTACGTTTGATACGATTTATGAAAAGGCACAGTATCAGGTGATGTATGTATTCCGTTCACAGGTTTATAATGAGGATGATATTGTTTTCAAGTATTATCAGTTTATTGAAGCAAATTCTGAAACAGAATTCAATTCCTATATGCAGGAAATGAGTGAATTAAGCTTGTACGATACCGGTGTGACGGCAGAATTCGGCGACAGCCTTCTGACACTGTCCACCTGCGACAGTTCCCAGACGGACGGACGTTTCGTGGTGGTAGCAAAGCGGATTAGCTGATCGGACAGAATTTATCATATATTGACACAATCGGACAGATCCGTCCTTTGATTGCTTGTTGAAAATTGATTCCATTTCAGATATAGAAATGCAGTAACTATTCAGTACGGGTCGAAGCACTTACTGCCAAGACCGTAAGAAAATGATTCAGTAATGCAAAATCCCATCGGCGAAGCCGATTTGGAATGGATTTTGCATTGTAACTGTGAAGGTACTGAACAGTTACAAAATGCACAGTAAAAGAAAGGCTTGGGTTTTTCAATGACAAAAGTTGCAAAAAAGAAAAACAGAAAATTAAGAAGACAGATCCGGAAAACAATCGGTGCACTGCTGATGGTTTCCGCTATTGTAGTTGCTGCAATTCCGGTGACGGGAGTAAATGCAGAACCTACTGCTACTTCAAAGCCGGAAAGAAAAGTATGGGTCTGGGATAATAATAAAACAGAGACAAGCGTGGCAGGCAGTCCGGCATCGTCCATACAGGCGGCAACCAAGAATACCATTCCCTATGTGCCAGAGGATTCTATTGTATATACATCCGGTGATGGAAGATTTCAGTTTGCTTATGTTGATCCGGATGGGGGAGGTAACAAATATGCGGTTATTTTGAATTATAATGCAAATGCGTTAGCAGAGAGTTCCCTGACGATCCCAGATACCATGGAGGCGTTTAAGAAATATAAACAGACCTCTTCTGATGGTTATTTCTGTCTGGTTACACAGAATGATGAATTTATGTTTTATGATGTGTATGAACAGGCAACGGATAATGCCGGAGTGTTGCTTTACAGGGTTCCCGCAGTAAAGTATGGGGATTATGGACATGAAGTGATACCGTCTGGCTCTCAAAATGGAGAATCCATCATTGTTAACCGGAATCAGTTATATTATGGTTCCGATGGAAGTACACTGGTTTATCGTAATACAGAAAAAGAAATGGGTGAAGATGGAACAGAACATGAGGTTCAGAAGGATTATCCGGTAGAACCAATTATGGTGACTAACCAGAAGCCATGCTATTATGAACAGAGATCTATCTGGGGAGATCAGGATGATACACAGCTGTATTATCAGGAAAAGAAAAGCGTGACACCGGATAAACCAAATGGTACGTTAATTCATCCATCTTCACAGGCTCATTACCGTATTGATGCGATTGTGAAGTATATTGGTCAGCAGTTTGTGGATGCAGTTTCAGCCACGGATCCGGATACGGGAGTCCAGTATATTGCAAGCTGGGAAGTGCATAAGGGAAAATACCGGGAGAATCCGGATGATGGGGTTTTTGCAAATAATGCGAATATTACGAATCTGCAGATTGGATCGAATCTTTCCGGTATCAGTGATTATGCATTCCAGGGGTGTGCAACATTACAGAGCGTTTCCTTTGGAAATAATCTGCAGACCGTTGGAAACGGGGCATTTGCAAACTGTATCCGTTTAAGCAACTGTGATATTCCGACGAACTCCAATATCCAGGCATTTGGCAAAGATGCATTTTATAATTGTACGGCATTGACGAGTATTACAATTCCAATTGGGTTAAAGGCTATTGGCGATTCCTGTTTTGAAGGCTGTACTCGTCTTCAGACGATAGATCTGTGTGGTGGCAGTGAGCTTGATACGATGTTACAGACCATTGGTAATTCGGCATTTAAGAATTGCAGTTCTTTAGGTTCACTAACATTCCCTACACAATATGCAGAGAGTGATTTACAGATTGGTATTTTTGAAGGATGCTCGAATCTTCAGTTTGTGAAGGTTCCTAATAAGTTCATGAGCTTTGCTGAAACGACAAATACAGGTGCTGATCCTGCCAGTGATCCGCTTACTTTTGAGGGCTTTAAGAATACGGTTCCGGAAAGCTTTTATTTCTGGGGAGCAGATACGGATACGAATGACCGTAATGGTCGTTCACAGCTCCATAAAACAGCAAACGATCATCAGATCGCGTATAAGTATTTTGACAAAGAAGTATATGAAATTGTAATTAAGGAAGAAAATGGAACTTCTTCTATTACCTATCAGGTAAATGACCAGAACCAGTTAATTAAGATCTGGTTAGAAGGAAACCCTGTTAATGTAGTGATCCCGAAGACCATAGGACCTTATGGAATTGCTTCTATTGGTACGGGGTGTTTTAACGATGCATGCTCCATTAAACGGGTTACAATTCCGGAAACCGTGGTGCGTATTGAAGATGGTGCATTTAAGGGAAGCCATAATCTGGAAACCGTCAGCTTTGATAATGCATCTACCATACAGTATATTGGAACGGATGCATTCCGTACACAGGTGGTTTCCTGTGGACATTCCATTACAAACAAGGATCCGGAGCTTACTTTCGTAGGTGCAATGATGAATGATAATGGAGAAGATACCGTTCCATTCATTTATGCAATGACACCGGAGAATACCATCAACAATCAAAGTCAGAATAAGTCATGGATTACCTGTCACAGTGGTTTTCCGACTAATATAGAAGTAAAGTATGTATATGATTTTACAACGAATACCGGAAGCGCCCAGATGCAGAGTTATCCAAGATACGAACTCTATGGAGAAAGCCAGAAGCTTATAGATTGGGTAAAAGCATTGCCGTATGTAGATGAAACAGACGATGCAGAAGTTAAGTTATATGTGGATAAGATCAAGGATGCATATCAAAAATATACGACTGCTGATCCGTCCGTTCCTCCGACAGAAGAGCAGATGCAGATTGTTAATGCGGCTTTAAATGTTGTCGTTCCTACAAATGTGGACAGTCTGAAACCGGGATTATTCTCCGGTTACAAGGCGGATTCTGCCGGAGAGGCAGAGCAGATAGCGGGAATGACGCCGGATACCAAGATCAGCTCTATTGTATTAAATGGTGTGGATGAAATTGAGCCATTTACGTTTACAGGCTGCAGCGAGCTTAAGAATGTTTCGATCATCAAGGCTGGCAAAATCGGAGATTATGCATTTGGGGCTGTGGAGAAAATTAATTCATCCAATGGTCATGTTACAACGGAGCAGAATTGTGATGCACTTGAACAGGTGACACTTGGGGGAAATATTACTGATATCGGAAAGCGTCCGTTCCGTGGCTGTACAAAATTAAATACCATAACCTGTCTTGGCGATAATCTGTCTTATCAGGATGGTATCTTATATCAGACAACTGCGAATGGAAAGACTTTAGTCGAGTGTCTGGCAGGACGTGGAGAAACAGTTGGATCATATTCCGTGGGACCGGAAGAATTGTCTGGAGTTTCGGAAATCAAGGCAGAAGCATTTATGGATTGTGATCACGTTGGAACGGTTGATCTTTCCGACACCTCTGTTGTTGATATTCCGGAAAAGACATTTTATGATATGGAAGATTTAAATAGCGTTATTCTGCCTGATACGGTTAAGAATATTGAGGCTAAATCATTCCAGAACAGTAAAATCCGTGTTCTGAAAATTCCTGGAAACCAGGCGTACATAGAGAAAGATGCCTTCAAGAATAATGAAGGTCAGCAGACCATATTATTTCAATGTGTACAGGGAACAACCGCTGACCGGTATGCTAAGGCGTACGATTACATTAATCCTGAATACGGGAAGGTATATTTGGAACATACGGTATTCTTCTGGGATTATCCGGATTATCCGGACACATCAAATAAGATCCTGTTCCACAAGGTAAAGGTTCGTGACGGAGAAGATGCAGTTCCTCCAACTGACACACCGAAACATGAAGGTTATATGTTCAGTGGATGGACCGATTATACCAAAATTTCGAAGGATACGGATGTGTGGCCGAGGTTTGGGGGCAGCATCTATAAGGTGGAATTCTTAGACTGGGATGGAACGGTAATTTCACAGACCGGATTTACCAATCCGCAGTATGTTGAAGACGGTAAGAGTGCGACTCCGCCTCAGACAGATCCGGTCAGGGAAGGATACACCTTTGATGGATGGACACCGGATTATCATAATGTTTCCAAGGATCTGACGGTTATTGCAAAATATACGGATAATTCGGGAGATCAGAGCAGACATACGGTTACGTTCTATGCTTATGAAAAAAATAAGATGACTGCTATCAGTGTCCAAAAGGTCAATGATGGAGAAGCTGCGGTAGAGCCGGCAGTTCCGACGAGAGATGGATATACTTTTACAGGATGGTATCCGGATAAAACAGTGTTCTCTAAAGTAACAACAGACCTGACCATTGTTGCGGCATATGATAAGAACTCTGCGGGCGCAGGTGCGTCACCGAGCGGTGGTTCTTCATCAGGTGCATCAGCTTCACCGTCCTCAACGGCTGGAAACAATAACAATGGTAATAATGGTGATAACACGAAGAAGTATACCGTAAGTGTATCCGGTGGAAGCGGAAGCGGAAGCTATCCGGCTGGAGCAATTGTAGCCCTGAATGCTTATGATATGGGTGTCGGAAAACAGTTTGACAAGTGGACAACATCAACAGCAGGAGTGGGATTTGCAAATGCAGAAGCTACTTCAACAACCTTTACTATGCCGGCAGCCAATGTTGCCATTACGGCAACGTATAAGACCGGAAACGGAGCTTCCCCAAATACAGGTGGAAACAATGGAGGCAGTGGAACGTCTGGTAATAGTTCTAATGGAAACTCCGGATCAAACGGAAGCTCTGGAAGCAATTCGAACCGCAACAGTGGAACGACTGTACAAGTAACGAAGCCGGGTATTTCCAATACGAACCTTGCGGGTGCGACTGTAGCAGGATCTACCGATAATTTTGTGGTTAAGGTAACCGAAGACCAGACGGCAAATGATCTGGCTGTACAGGCATTACAGGCCAAGTTTGGAGACATCAGCAGGGTGAAGTATTTACCGATGGACATCAGTCTGTATGATTCCACAGGCAGAACCAAGATTGCGGATACTTCGGGAATTTCTGTGAATATTACGTTACCGCTGCCGGATGATCTGGCACAGTATGCAGGAAATAATAAAGTGGCATCCACGTTGGGAGGAACCATTGAAGATCTGAATACCAGATTTACAACTGTGGATGGCGTTCCCTGTGTGAACTTTACTGCAACACATTTTTCACCCTATGTGATTTATGTGGATACAGCAAATCTGACTGCAGGAACAATTGATGCAACTCCGAAGACCGGAGATCCGATTCATCCTAAGTGGTTCCTTGCATTAGGACTTGCGAGTCTCTCACTGATCCTGTTCTTCAAGAGAGACCGGAAGCTGCCTAAGACCAGAACAGCATAAGGTGGATGGTATGAATAAAAAGATATCAAAAACAATCGGGGTGCTGCTATTGCTGACTGCAGTAGCAGTTACCCAGGTACCGGTATCAGATGCGGAGGCGGCAGGCACTGCATCTGATTTTCAAATGGAAGGAAATAAGCTGCTCCGGTATTCAGGCACGGCGGAAGTCGTGTCTATTCCGGATGATGTACAGATCATCGGAGAAGAGGCCTTTGCCAACAATGACAATATTGTGAAAGTCAATATTGACGGTAAAGTAAAGCAGATTGGGAATGGTGCATTTGCAAACTGTGATTATCTGCGGACGGTGAATATCGGGGATGGCGTGGAGCAGATTGATGCAGGCGCCTTCAGTAATGATACATCTCTGACCCATGTGTCGATCGGCTCCGGTGTAAAGAAGCTTGGAAGTGGTGTTTTCGCAGGGAATAAGGCACTGACGGATTTTAAGGTATCCGATGCCAATCCCTATTTATTTATGGAAGATGGTATTTTATATGGCAAAGAGCATGAAACGTTGTACTTCCTGTTACCGTCTTCGCAGAAGGAAGCCTTAAATCTGACCAATGATGTAAAGACAATCATGGCGTATGCCTTCTGGGGCAATGATTCTCTTAAGAAGGTACAGTTAGGGAGCGGTCTCTATGAGGTTCCGTCCTATGCATTCTCTAATTGCAGTAATCTGACGGATGTTTCGATTCATCTGCCAACGCAGAGTATCGGAGCCAAGGCATTTGAAGACTGTGTGAGCTTACAGCATGTGGAGGTTCCGGAATCCGTAACCAATATCCAGGATACGGCATTTGACGGCTGTCCCAATGTGAAGCTTAGTGCGAAAGAGGGCTCCTATGCCTGGAATTATGCACAGAACATGCAGAAGACACCGGTAGAACAGGTAGAATATGCAGACGTGCAGCAGGCACAGACCGTACAGCCGCAGAACCTTACCGGTACGAATGAGTCACAGAACGGTTCTGCAACCACGACAGCTCCGGCAGCCGGCGGAACGCCTACAACAGCAGGAGATACAGCATCCAAAACAAATACAGTAAGTCCGGAGCAGACAGCAGTTACAGCAAACCAACCAGAAGATGCTGGTTTGGAGAACAATACGGATGCAATAAGCAATGCAGATCCCACTTCGGCTCCCTCCATGACAACTACCTCTGAAGTGGTAGAGAATCAGGTATTGCTTGGACAGTCCAGTATTGTGACAGGCAGGGCGCTTGTTTTTATTGATAACGGCAAGGTGAAGGTACAGCAGGGCATGCCGGTACAGAATACAACACTTGACTTATCACAGCTTGGAGGAGAGGTTCAGTCACAGGGCGATGCTTCTTCGCAGAGCACCTCCGATGAAACAATCGGAAATCTGCTTGCAGACAATGCAGAGAAGGGAAAAGGATTCCCGAAATATACGGTAGTTCAGGACAAGATTGCCTCTCAGGCTTATTACCAGAATGCAGATCTTACTTCCTATGAATTTCCGGAAGGAATTACGGAAATCGGTGACTTTGCTTTTGCAAGAAGCGGACTTGAAGCGATTGTAATTCCGGAGGGAGTGACGAAGATCGGTTATGGTGCGTTTTATCATTGTGATAGCCTGCAGTCCGTACAGATTCCGTCCACTGTAACGGAGATTGATGACTATGCGTTTGCCAAAACACCGTTCTTAGAGAACAATCATTCTGCAACCTATCCGTTTGTGGTAGCGGGAGATGGCATCCTGATCGGATATCTGGGAGCGGACAGTATTGTTAATATTCCAGGTGGCGTAAAGCAGATCAGTGATGGTGTATTACGGGATCATATGGGAATTACAGCCGTGAATCTGCCGGATACCGTAGAAACAATTGGCGAGGATGCATTCAAAGGCTGTCACAATCTGACCACGGTAAATGGTGGAAAGAATGTGAAATCGATCGGAGCAGGAGCGTTTCAGGGGTGTGCTTTATCCAATGTGACCATACCTTCCTCTGTAGAAGAAATTGGAATTGCTGCGTACGATCTGAGTGGTGGAACCGATACGGTTACCATGGAAGGAACGGCGCTCCCGAAGCTGACCTATGGAACCGATTCTTCCCGTGCATTAAATAAAGAAGACCGGACTTATGCTTTCTCCGGAAACTTAAATAAAGTGATTGTACCCACAGGTGTTTCTGATTTTGAAAACACAATTCTGCAGGATGGTATTTATGGATATCAGGGAACTATTTATGACGAGCAGGGAACCCTGCTTGCACAGAATCAGGGAGTAAGCAAAGCATCGGATATGATGCACGACATTACAATTCCGGGAAGTGAGGAAGGCTTTATTCTTCATATCCGGGAATCTGAGGATGCCGCAGCAAGAATCGGTGACGCCTACGGTGAATTATATGGAGGACGTACTCCTTCCAAACTGCAGGCGTATGAAATCTCTTTGATGGATGAGACGGATACGGTTCCGATTCATAAGCTGGGCAAGCAGACTGCAACGGTGGAACTGCCTGTTCCGGATGGTATTTCAACAGATCAGATGCATGTGGTTACACTGGATGACGATGGACAGTTAGAAGCAGTCAATTATGAGGTAACTGAAAGCAACGGAGAGAATAAGATCCGTTTTACCACCAGTCACTTTTCTCCCTATGGCATTTATGAATATGACAGCTTCGGTGGAACCGGGGTGGTCAGTAACGGTAAAGCTATCATCCGTGGTGGAAGCAGGGATAATACCCCGGATACCGGGGATCTGATTCATCCAAAGTGGTTTCTGGCTCTTGGACTTGCAGCGCTTGCCTGTGTCTTTCTTTTTTACAAGGGACAGGGCAAAAAGCCAGTGCGTGAGTAAAACTAAAGCTGCGTTAGCAGCGGTTTTACGAATGGGGTTCTGAATAGTTACAGGATATGGTATATAAATAAACCGAACAAGACTTCCGGCATATGATAAAGAAAAAGCCGGAAGTTTTTATTATGTATCGGGTAAAGCGTCAGATCGGACTAACGAAAGAGCTGCAGACAGCTGTGCTGCATGTGGGAAGACGGAATCCGGCGGTCGGAGTGGCAGTACTGGATACCGGAGTCAGTTCACATCCGGATTTAAGGGAGCAGATTCTGGTGTTCCGGGATTTTGTAAATGAGCAGACAGGTGCTTATGATGATAGTGGACATGGGACACATGTGGCAGGCTGTGTTGCCGGAAATGGCAGGCTGTCACGCGGGATTTACAGCGGAATGCATCCGGGATGCCGCCTGGTGATTGGAAAGGTATTGAACAACCGCGGTGAGGGACGGATTGATCATATGATAAAGGCAATGGAATGGATTCTGCAAAACAGCAGGGAATGGAACATCCGGATTGTGAATATTTCAGTTGGAATTGCAGAGTGCAGGAACGAGGAGAAGATGAAGGAGCTTCTGCGATGCATGGAGGAGCTTTGGAAGAGTGGGATCGTGATTGTGTGCGCTGCCGGAAATTCCGGACCGGAGCCTATGACAATTTCACTTCTCGGAGCTTTAAAGGATGTCATTACGGTGGGCTGCAATGAAGGCGGTTATTTTGGCAAGGCAAAAAATCTGTGTGAGGATCATTCCGGAAGAGGACCCAGCATCTATGCCATGAAAAAGCCGGATGTAGTTGCGCCGGGGACGAAAATTATTTCGTGCAATTCCAATTATAAGAAAAATCCCTATATTGCGCGGAGCGGTACTTCGATGGCAACACCGGTGGTCTCCGGTGGTCTTGCCCTGCTTTTACAGAAAAATCCGGAGATCTCAAATGAAGAAGCGAAAACAAAATTACTGCATACCGCAAGAGATCTGGGAGAACCGTGGAATAAGCAGGGATGGGGCATGATTCAGATACAAAAACTATTAAAATAGGTTGTATTTTATCAGGGATTTGGATATAATAAAAACAACCCGAAATGTGTTTTTGTTTCTTGTTATTTTTGAACCTACAGATACTTTAAACGGGATTCCTATATTACCTTATGGCTGTCAAGCCCTCACTTAGCAATAAGGATTGGAAGGGAAGGCAAAAGTAAGGCTGCGGTCACCCACCTAGCCTTGCTAGGAGTCAAAAGGCAGGAAACAGCATTTTGGGGGTTATTCCAAAGAAAAAGCAGCGCGGATGCGCTGCTTTTTCTTGCTATAAAGTCAAAAGCTCCGCCCGCACGCAAAGAAGTCTCAGGCGGACTCTTTATTGTATTTTAAGGAGAGAGAAGAATGAATCGTCATATGCAGATCCGCTGGAAGCTGATTGCCATCTTAGTACTGGCGGCGTTGCTTACCTTTTTACTGTTTTTTTATAAGGACCGGTCGGAACCGGAATATGTCGGAGAAATGGTTTTTACAGGAGAGATGCAGATCTTAACAGACAAGAGTGCAGAGCTTTTGAAAACCGATCCGGAGGAGGTATGTCAGGAAATAGGGCAGTATATGAAAGAAGAAGACTGGTATGAGGCATTCGACCAGTTCCTTACCTGTCATCAGCTGGATCAGAAAATCTGCAGGGAAACGATCGGGATTATTGGAGGAAAGGATTGGGTATATAAACCGGAGCTTGCAGAAGGACAGCTTCTTGCTGTGGATGGTATGGTATATTCCTACATTTCCGATGAGTTTGCCCGGTTAAATTACATAAATGTCGATGCCTACCGTATGGAAAACACATTACTGGCCATCCGGGAAAAGCTGACCGATCCGGTCATGTTTTCCGAAGCTTATCTGGAAGAAGCCGATGAGAGCGGTATCCTGTTCTTTTACCGGGGATGCGAGCTATACCATCCCTGTACGCAGAAGCAGGGGGCAGAGCAGATTGTGACACTTGGTCTTAGGGGAGGGGAGCTTATTTCTTATGAAGAGGATGGAGAAATCATCAGCGGAAAGACACTGCAGGTGACGGAACATGCAGTTACTTTGGAGGAGCAGGGAGAAATTCCCTTTGGAGAAGTATGCGAAGGGTATTATCAGAAGGAAGAGGTGCATAGCAGCAATACCAATGACATTCCCATCGGTTATGCTTTTACGGATTATCTTATAAAGGATGGAAAGATCTGTGCCTTCTTAATTCTTCCGAAGGAACGAATGGAGTATATCCGTGTGGCTATTCAGCAGAGTGATTACCGGGGATTGTATCATAAGGAGGTTGTTTTGCAGGCTTCGGAGGAGCTCATGCTGTCCTATCTTGAAAATGGTGAAAGAAAGGAAGAACCGCTTCCGGCAGGAAAAAAGCTTGTCCTGACACAGGATACAGATTATCTGAAAGAAGGAATGCTAAAGGTTGTGAATCCGACCAACTCCGGAAGGACGGATCTTCTGTCGGTGCATCGGAATCAGGGAGTGCCCTCTTACCGTGGAAACTTCGAAATTCATAAGACGGGGGATGGCCTTTTACTGATTAATGAGCTGCTGCTGGAGGAATATCTGTATGCCGTTGTGCCAAGTGAGATGCCATCCACTTATCCGTCAGAAAGCCTGAAAGCCCAGGCCGTGTGTGCGAGAACCTACTCTTATGGCTATCTGGAGCATGCCGGACTGCCGGCACTGGGCGCGCATGTGGACGACAGTGTGAATTATCAGGTTTATAACAATATTATGGAAAAGAAGAGCTCAACCGATGCGGTACGGCAGACTGAAGGGGAGCTGCTGCTGCAGGATGGAAAGCCGATCACTGCGTATTATTATTCCACGTCCTGCGGTTATGGGACAGATGACCGCATCTGGAAAGAAGAAGGAGAGGGTGCAGCTCCTTATTTAAGGAGTGTACATATTGCACAGGATGAAAACAATGAATCACAGGAGAGCAATGAGCAGACAGATACGACACAGACAGATGAATTGCAGAAGAAGAGTGAACAGCCAGTTGCAAATCAGCAGGATAATTCACAGAAGAACTTAGAACAAAAGAATAATGAAGATATAGATAATAAGCTGAGTGATCTTACACAGGAAGAAGCGCTTCGTGAATATCTCACTACCATTCATGAAGAGGATTACGAGAAAGAGGAACCCTGGTATCGCTGGAGCTATACCGTGAATGACTTAGACATTAATCTTTTAAAAAAGAAACTGCAGGAACGGGGGATTTCTTTTGCCGATTTTAAGAAAGTAAAGGACATGGAAATTATAAGGCGTGCAGCAGGAGGAAGTGCACGGACACTGGTGATCAGTACCGATCAGGGAGAGCTTCAGGTGGAGGGAGAATATGAGATCCGTTATGTTTTGAATCAGGAAGGAGAGGTAATCCGGCAGGATGACTCGGCATATACACTTTCTACTATTTTACCAAGCGCTTATTTTGTGATGGATCTGCAAAAGGGGAAAAAGGGTATCACAGGATTTACACTTTATGGTGGTGGATTCGGTCATGGTGTCGGCATGTCGCAGAATGCAGCAAAGGCCATGGCGCAGTCCGGTAAGACGTATGAGGAGATTCTTGCTATGTTCTACTGGAATTGTCAGCTTGCGAAAAAATACTGATTATGGTAAAATTGCGGACATATGGAAAAAGCAGATGGATAGGAAGCTTTATTTGGAAATCAGGAGAACAGGACTGCTTATGCTGAAGAAAAGGATCATTCGAATCATATTGTTGTGTATGGAGCTGTCAAAGAAGAACGTGACAGCTTATGCGGCAAGCTCTGCCTTTTTCCTGTTTATTTCTCTGATTCCGTCTTTGATGCTGCTGTGTGCGATCATTCCGTTTGTACCTCTTACAAGGGCGGACTTCATGAGGGTAGTGATTGAAATCGTACCGTCTTCGGTGGAGCCGCTGGCTATTTCTATTATTAATGATGTGTATCGGCAGTCGGTGGGGCTCATTTCCTTATCTATTGTAGCGATCCTGTGGTCGGCAGGCAAGGGACTCCTCGCACTGCTGCGTGGGCTGAATGTTATCAATGGAGTGGAAGAAAAGCGGAATTATTTCATTCTCCGTATTGTGACCAGCTTTTATATGGTACTGATTCTGTTGGTAATTATTCTGACACTGCTTATTATGGTGTTCGGAGAGGCTATTGTAAATCTGTTAGACCGCAGAATTCATGGTATCGCAAGCTTTATGACAGCGTTTAACAGTGGAAGACATCTCTTTTTCTTCCTGATTATCACGCTGGTTCTTGCCTGTCTCTATGCATATCTGCCAAGACCGCGTGGCAGGCTGCGCCAGCAGTTTCCGGGGGCAGTACTGGCATCTCTTGGCTGGACGGTGGTAACCTTCGGATTTTCAATTTACGTGACATACTTTAATGGCTTTAGTATGTATGGAAGTCTTACCACGATCGTGATTTTACTGATCTGGCTGTATGTGTGCATGAATCTGGTTCTTGTCGGGGCTTATATCAACAAAATACTTGTTGACAAGGAATTGGAGATTGACTAGAATAAAGAATATATTGAGTGTTGGATATTAATGAATATCGAAATGCTGTGAAGGTGTATAGTAATGACATGTTTACCTGCAGAGAGAGGAAGCCATCGGCTGCGAGCATCCTCAGGTTCTGACATGAAGTGAAATTCCCACCGGAGCTTTCTGATTGAATCAGTCTTGTAGTAGATCAGAACGTTGCACGCGTTAAGTGCTCAGAGGTGTCTGTTCATACAATATGGGCAGGAACATGGGTGGTACCGCGGATCATTTCGTCCCTTGTATTCTTAGGAATACAAGGGACTTTTCATGTAGAGCACTTAATGAGAACGAGCCGAAGGCGAAGTTCGAATTTAGTGCGAACGGTACCTGTGCACTTAGTGAGGTCGAGTCGAAGACGAAGGGCGAGGTTAGTGCAGCAGGTACATGTAGAGCGGAACAAAAAATGAAAGGAAAAGAGAGGTAAAACGTATGCAGGATCAGGTATTGTCAGACAAGCTTTCATCCCTGAAAGAGAAGATTGAAGGGGAACTGAAGGAATTAAAGAACTCCAAGGAATTGTATGAATTCAAGAATGTTTATCTGGAGGGCAAGAAGAGTAAGATCAGTGAACTCATGAAGGACATGGGTAAGCTTGCTCCGGAAGAACGTGCCGGTTACGGTAAATCTGTTAATGAATTAAAAACATGGGCTTTTGATAAATTTGCCGACATGGAAGAGAAGATGAAGAAATTAGAGCTTCAGCATAAATATGAAAGAGAAAAGATCGACCTTACGATCCCGGCTGAACCTGTGACAATCGGAAATCTTCATCCGGTTACCCTTGTGAGAAATCAGCTGATTGATATTTTCGCCGGAATGGGGTTTGAAATCTATGAAGGAAGTGAAATCGAAACCGATTATTATAACTTTACGGCATTGAATACCCCGCAGGATCATCCGGCAAGGGATATGCAGGATACTTTCTATCTTTCTCCGGAATTCCTGCTTCGTACCCAGACCTCTGCAGGACAGATTCATGTTATGGAGAAGAAGCAGCCGCCGATTAAGATTTTATCTCCCGGTAAGGTATTCCGTTCCGATGATGATGCCACCCATTCTCCGATGTTCTCCCAGATGGAGGGACTTGTTGTAGATAAGGGGATTACCCTCGGAGACTTAAAGGGTATGCTTGATGTATTTGTACAGAAGGTCTTCGGTGAGGGCGTAACCACGAGACTTCGTCCCTCCTATTTCCCGTTCACAGAACCTTCGGTAGAAGTGGATGTAAGCTGTTTTGAATGCGGCGGCAAGGGGTGCAGCCTTTGTAAGGGAACCGGCTGGATTGAAATTTTAGGTGCCGGTGTCGTTAATAAGCGTGTGCTGGAAAACTGCGGCATTGATTCTGAGCAGTACAGCGGCTTTGCCTTTGGTATGGGACTGGAGCGTATTGCCATGCTCAAATACGGTATTAACAACATTAAGCTGCTGTTCAATTCCGATTTACGTGTATTAGAGCAGATCAATGAGAAATAGTTAGGAGGAAACAGATTATGATATTACCATTAAGCTGGTTAAAAGAATATGTAGATGTGGATGTAACGCCGGATGAATTAGAGAAGAAGCTGTTTGATGCCGGTTTTGAAGTAGAAGAAAAGTACGAACTGGGCAGGGATGTCAGCAATATTGTTGTTGGTCTTATTGAATCCTGTGAACCGATTCCGGATACCCACCTTCATGTGTGTCAGGTCAATGCAGGCGCACATGGCACGATGCAGGTATGCTGTGGTGCAGACAATGTCTGTACAGGTGGAAAGTTCCCGTTAGCCCTTCCCGGCGCAACCGTTTATGCAACCGCAAAGGATCATAAGACGGTAGAGGGTGTGATGACCATTAAGAATGGCAAGCTCCGTGGCTATGAATCGAACGGAATGCTTTGCTCCGGTGTCGAGCTGGGACTTACCGAGGATCTGTATCCGGGAGCTGAATACAATGGATTACTGGTGCTTCCCGAAGACGTAAATCCGGGCGATGATGTAAAGAAAATCACCGGACTGGATGACTGGATTTTTGATATTGCGCTTACCGCAAACCGTCCGGACTGCCAGAGTATTCTCGGTATGGCAAGAGAAGTGGCTGCAATGCTTGGCAAGCCGCTTAAGATGCCGGCAACCGATTATACCGAAACCGAAGTAAAGAAGGAAGGCTTTAAGGTAACGGTAGAAGCACAGGATCTGTGCCCCCGTTACAGCGCCCATTATGTATATGATGTAAAGATCGGAGAGTCCCCGCTGTGGATGAAGAGACGTCTTGCCCTGGTTGGCATGGCCTCCATTTCCAACGTCGTTGATATCACGAACTATGTATTAAAGGAAATCGGACAGCCGATGCATGCATTTGACGGCTCTTACCTGGAGGAAAATGAGATCTGCGTCAGAAGAGCAAAGGATGCAGAGAAGATCATTACCCTGGATGAACAGGAATATGAAATGAACACAGACAATCTGGTCATCTGCGACGGTGTTAAGCCGGTTGCCCTTGCAGGTGTCATGGGCGGATTGAATTCCGAAATCCGTGATACCACAGAGAGCGTGATCTTTGAGTCTGCGAAGTTTGCAAGAGACAGTGTCAGAAAGACTGCAAGAAGTCTTGGAAAGAGTACCGATGCCAGTGCCCGTTACGAAAAGGGTGTGGACGAGTATTCTACTGTTCTTGGCATGAAGAGAGCATTACATCTGATCGAAGAATTACAGTGTGGTAAGGTTTCCTCCACACATGTAGATATTAATACCGGTAATTCTATTGAACCGACCGAAATGAAGGTCAGCATTTCCAAAGTAAACGGCGTACTTGGTATTACTGTACCGGAAGAAGACATTGTCCGCATTATGAAGAATCTCGACTTTGCACCTACGGTAGATGGTGATCAGTTGACGATCCATGTACCGGCTTATCGTGAAGATATGCTTCCGAATGGTGAGAACGATGTGGAGCGTTATCCGGATGTGGCAGAGGAAGTGATCCGCATGTACGGATACGATCATATTGTGCCGACCTTCCTTCCGACTGCACAGGTTACCATGGGAGGTTTGAATAAGAAGCAGAAGGGTGAACTTGCCTTAAAGAGAACCTTATGTGCCATCGGTATCAATGAATGTATGCATTATTCCTTCTTCTCCCCGGCAGACCTGGATCTGATGAAGTTTCCTGAGGATGCGCAGGAGCGCAATGCGATCAGGCTGTTAAATCCGATTAACCAGGATCTGTCCCTGATGCGGACAACACTTGCTCCCTCCATGGTAAATGCAATTGCCAGAAATGAGAAGAATGGCATTCTCTCCGGCAGACTGTTTGAAGTCGCAAAGAAGTTCCTTCCAAAGTCCCTGCCGTTAACTGAGTATCCGGAGGAAAAGGATACCCTGTGCATTGGTATTTTCGGCCTTCAGGAGAGCTTTTATACCATGAAGAGCATTGCAAACACGATAGCAGAAAGTCTGGATGTAACCTTTACCTATACTCCCACAGAGAAGCCGTTCCTGCATCCTTATCAGGCGGTAGATGTGCTGTGCGAAGGTGAAGTGATCGGTTACTTCGGAAAGCTTGCTTATGACATTCAGGATGAACTGAATATGCGTACCAGTGCCTTTATTCTGGAAATGGATCTGGAGAAGCTGTCAGCGTGGTATGGTAAGAAGAGAGTATTCGAGTCTCTGAACCGCTTCTCTGAAGAAAAGCGTGATCTTGCGCTTGTTATGAATAAGGACATTACCTATGGACAGGTAGAGGAATGCATCCGCAGAGCGAACAAATACATCAAGGAGATCAGGCTGTTCGATGTATACGAAGGAGGACAGATTCCGGAAGGAAAGAAGAGCATGGCTTATACCATCACTTTTGCGCCGAAGGAAGAAGCCTTTGATGCAGAAGCAATTCAGAAGTTCGTAGATAAGATTTGCAGAACACTGAAGAATGATCTGGATATCGATCTGAGAGCATAAGTGTGATATACTGGTAATCAGGTAATACTATATAGAAAACGGAGGCAGAACATGGAACAGAAAAATGTCTGGGAAACCTATAGTACAAAGCAGTTAAAAGAACTGGAAGCATTGAATGAAGCATACCGCGGATTCCTTTCCGAATGCAAAACGGAAAGGGAGTGCGTGGACTATATTGTAAATATGGCAGAAGAAGCCGGATACAAGGAATTACAGGATATCATCAAAAAAGGCGGCAGGATCAAAAAAGGTGACAAGGTTTATTCCGTATGGATGAACAAGTCTGTTGCATTATTCCATATCGGTGAGAAGAAGATGGAAGAGGGAATGAATATTCTCGGTGCACACATCGATTCCCCTCGTCTGGATATCAAACAGAATCCGTTATATGAGGACGGTGGTTTTGCTTATCTTGACACCCATTATTATGGTGGCGTAAAGAAGTATCAGTGGGTAACGATTCCGCTTGCAATTCATGGTGTGGTTGTGAAGAAGGATGGAACAACAATTGAACTGAACATCGGTGAAAATGAAGATGATCCGGTATTCTTTGTTTCCGATCTTCTCATTCATCTGGCACAGGAACAGCTGGAAAAGAAGGCAGCCAAGGTGATCGAAGGAGAAGCACTGGATATTATCGTTGGAAATAAGCCGCTTACGTTCTCTGAGGAAGAAAAGGAGAAGAAGGGCGAATCCGCAGGCAAGGAGGCCGTAAAGAAGGGCATTCTCAATATCCTCAAAGAGAACTATGACATGGACGAGGAGGACTTCATTTCCGCAGAGCTTGAGGTGGTTCCTGCCGGAAAAGCAAGAGAAGCCGGCTTTGACCGCAGTATGATTTTAAGCTACGGACAGGATGACAGAGTCTGTGCATTTACCTCCTTAAAGGCCATGCTCGAAATGAAGAGTGTGGAAAGAACGGCCTGCTGCCTGTTAGTGGATAAGGAAGAAATCGGAAGCGTCGGAGCAACCGGTATGCAGTCCCATTTCTTTGAAAATATGGTAGCTGAAGTGCTCAATCTCATGGGAGAGTATTCAGAGCTTAATGTACGCAGATGCCTGGCATCCTCCTGCATGCTTTCTTCGGATGTCAGCAGTGCGTTTGATCCGACCTATGCAGCCAGCTTTGATAAGAAAAATGTAGCTTATCTTGGTGGAGGTATGGTCTTCAATAAATTCACCGGAGCCAGAGGAAAGTCCGGCTCCAACGATGCCAATGCAGAATATCTGGCACATATCCGCAACATTTTTGAAAAGGAAAACATTCATTTCCAGACAGCAGAGCTTGGCCGTGTAGATCTTGGCGGCGGCGGTACGATTGCCTACATTCTTGCTTTATACGGCATGAACGTTATCGACAGCGGCGTAGCCGTATTAAATATGCATGCGCCATGGGAAGCTGTGAGCAAGGCCGATGTATATGAGACAAAGCGTGGTTATGTGGCATTCTTAAAGGGAGCAGCCATCTAATGAAGACATCGGATTTTAATTTTGAATTACCACAGGAGCTGATTGCACAGGATCCACTGGAGGATCGTTCCTCATCACGATTGCTGATTGTTGATAAGAAAACAGGGGAATGGAAGCATGAAGTTTTTCGGAATATTATTGATTATCTGAAACCGGGAGACTGCCTTGTTTTGAATAATACGAAAGTACTGCCGGCGCGTCTCATGGGAACGAAAGAAGACACCGGCGCTTCGGTAGAGATTCTTTTGCTGAAACGAAGAGAAGGTGATGTATGGGAAACCCTTGTGAAGCCGGGGAAGAAGCTGCGTCCCGGTGCCAGGGTGGTCTTTGGCGACGGAAGACTGAAAGCCGAGGTCATGGATGTAGTCGAAGAGGGCAACCGTCTTGTGAAGTTTTATTATGATGGAATCTGGGAAGAGGTTCTGGATTCTTTGGGCGAGATGCCGCTTCCACCATATATTACCCATAAGCTAAAGGATAAGAACCGTTACCAGACCGTGTATGCAAAGTTTGACGGATCTGCCGCAGCACCGACCGCAGGACTTCATTTTACAAAGGAGCTGCTGCAGCAGATTGAGCAGAAGGGCGTGAAGCTTGCGTATGTGACACTTCATGTGGGCCTGGGAACCTTCCGTCCGGTGAAGGTGGATGATGTGTTAGAGCATCATATGCATTCGGAATATTATCAGGTGACACAGGAAGCCGCAGAGCTTATCAATCAGACGAAGGAGAACGGTGGGCGTGTGATCTGTGTCGGAACAACAAGCTGCCGGACGGTTGAGAGTGCCGCGGATGAAAACGGAAGACTGGAGGAATGCTGTGGCAATACAGAGATTTTTATTTATCCTGGATACCGGTTTAAGGTTTTAGACTGCCTGATTACCAATTTCCATTTGCCGGAGTCAACACTGGTGATGCTGGTGAGTGCACTGGCAGGACGGGAACATGTTCTTGCCGCTTATGAAGAAGCAGTACGAGAAAAATATCGTTTTTTCTCTTTCGGGGATGCCTGTTTCTTTACGGATACTTTACAAAAACAGGATTTATGAGTAAGATAATACTAATGGAGGGGTTACACTATGGAAGAGCGAAGAAAGAATAACCGAATTAAATTAACATCGTCCTTATTCATTAAAAGACTGGATCGTGATACACAGGAAAAGGTAGAGATCGAGATTCTTGATGTGTCCAAGTCCGGTGTTGGATTTTCATGCTCCAAGCCGTTGGAGATCGGAGCCGTTTATGAGTCTCATCTGCGTATCTGGACACAGGAAGTGCTGCATGCCTTTCTGGAGATCGTCCGTATTGAGAAGGCTGCGGATGGGTTTACTTATGGAGCAATCTTTATTGGAATGCCGGAGTTGGAGGCATCCAGAATCCAGCTTTATGATACTATCAATAATCTGACTCAGGCCAAATGATGAGAAAGAAAAGAATTTATACCGTAGCAGCGGTCTGCCTGCTGGTGTTTTTGTATATGATGATTTTTCTGCTGTCATCTGATGTGGCAGAGGATTCCTCTATGAAGAGCTCGGCAGTGACAGAATTGTTATTGAAAATCTGGAGCTTTTTCCAGAAGAGTGACGGAACACCAACGACAGAGATTGTCGTTGATCTCTTTCCGCTTGCGCTTGAAAAGATCGTACGGAAGCTGGCTCATTTTTTCGAATATCTTTGTGTCGGTCTGCTTTCCTACAGTCTGGTTTTAATGTGGTGGAAGGGAAAGGTCTGGAGCGGCAGGCTGCTCATCGGAGTGCAGTTATTGCTGTCAGCATCACTGGATGAAATTCACCAGTACTTCGTACCCGGCAGATATGCAGCAGTAAAGGATGTCTTTATTGATTGTGCAGGTGGAATTACAGGCATGGTGATCATTGGGATGGCATTTACATTAAGAAGACATAAAAAGTCCCCTGTACCGTTGTAGGTGCAGGGGATTTCTTTCTTCACTTGCTGCTTTTGGCTTTTAGGGAAGATGGGTGAGATAGCCGTTTTTCTGTAGCAGTTCTTCTGCCTGTCTCAGACTTTCCTCCTGATAAACCTCGATACGCAGAGCACCATCGGTGCGTTCCCGGTTATGGGTAATGCCGATGTTTTTAATACTGATGGAATTCTCAGCAAGCAGCATGGCAACGGATGCAAGGGCACCGGGCTGATCGGCAATTTCCACATGAATGGCATAGGTCTTTTTGATCGGGCCGCTTGAAGTATTGATGAAGGAATCCCGGTAATCACGTGCTTCCTTAAAAAAGTCGAAGATTTCCTGCTCCGTAGAATCGTCAATCAGCTTTCTGATATTTTGCAGAGCCGTAATGTAATGATCCAGCAAGACCAAAATATTCTCCCTGTTCGTCAGACAGATCTGCTGCCACATGACAGGGGAAGAGGAGGAGATCCGGGTGATATCCTTAAAGCCTCCGGCAGCGATGGTTTTCATCAGTTCATCCGGGGTATCCTCTTTCTTAATGAGATTTACCAGAGAAGCGGAGATCACATGCGGAAGGTGACTTACCGCACCGGTGATGAAATCGTGCTTCCGGTAATCCATAAGAAGGGGTACGGAACCAATGGATTCGATGAGGCTGCGGAAGGCGGATACGGTTTCTTCCGGAACACCGCTGCAGGGAGTCAGGATGTAGTAGGCATTTTGCAAAAGCAGGGACTTGGAATTGATAAATCCGACACGCTCGCTTCCTGCCATAGGATGGCCTCCGATGAAACGGTTTCTTAACTGTAATTCCTCAACCTGTTTATGGATGTGGGTTTTGACACTGCCAACATCAGTAATCAGACAGGTGTCAGAAGTTAATTCCTTTAATAAGGCTAAATTACGGGCATTATCGGAAACCGGTGCGCATAAGAAGACGCAGTCGCATTTCGCAAAGGCTTCGTTAACGGAATCTGTTGTTTCGGATGCAACACCGCTTGTTAAGGCAAGCTCCATGGTATTCTGATCTGCATCAAAAACCAGAATTCTGCTTAATGGAAGCTTTTCGCGGATGGCACGGGCGATGGAACCGCCAATCAGTCCGAGTCCGATAAAACCAAAGGTCTGAAAAGCTGTTTTGGTAATCATGTCATACTCCTGTTCATAAGAGAAGCAAAAGGCTTTAATTCCTTCATTAAGGTATCGAAACGTTCAAAGGTCAGAGACTGGGGACCATCGGAGAGAGCATGGGCAGGATCGTTATGCACTTCAATGATCAGTCCGTCCGCACCGCTTGCCACAGCAGCCTTTGCCATAGGGGGAACGTAAGCATAGGCTCCGGTTGCATGGGAAGGATCCACAATGACCGGAAGGTGTGTCTTGGATCTTAATACAGGGATGGCACTTAAGTCAAGCGTATTCCGGGTAGCGGTTTCGTAAGTACGGATACCACGTTCACATAAAACCACATTCGGGTTGCCTGCATCCATAATGTATTCGGCAGCGTTCAGCCATTCATCGATGGTGGCACATAAGCCTCTTTTTAATAAAACCGGAAGACCGGACTGCCCGGCCTCCTTTAACAGAATGAAGTTCTGCATGTTACGGGCACCAATCTGGATCATGTCTACATATTTAACCGCTGCTTCAATCGCTTCCCGGCTTACGACCTCACATACAGTAGCAAGGCCGGTTGCCTGTCCTGCCTCCTGCATGTATTTAAGGCCATCCTCTTCAAGTCCCTGGAAAGAGTAGGGTGAGGTGCGCGGCTTGTAAGCTCCGCCGCGAAGAACATTCGCTCCGGATTTTCTGACAGCAACAGCAATTTTCATAAGCTGGTCATTACTTTCAACGGCACAGGGACCGGCGATGACTGTAAGATGACCTGGACCGAAGGAGGCATTGCCAACCTTGATAACGCTGGGTTCCGGATGGAATTTAATGTTGCTCAGCTTATAGCTTTCGGTTACCGGAAGAATCCGGTCTACGCCATCGAAAATGGTGAGGTTATCGGTGGAAAACCGGGTTTTATCACCGACGACACCAATAATCGTGACCTGATCACCTTTGGAAATGTGGACATGCAATCCGTTTTCTTCGATATATCTGGTAACAGCTCCGATGCTTTGGTCGGAGGCATTGGGTTTCATAACAACAATCATGGTATAACTTCCTTTCTTCCTGTATAATATGGATTATATTATTTTTGAAAATATCAATTCTTTAGCACTTCGACGCTTTAGACTATGACACTTCAACGTACTAATTTTAATTCCGATTACGATAGATGTCAATATAAAAATAAACTAACTGTAATAAATGGGTGGGAAAATTCACCAAAAATGCTTGTATATTATCAGAATATTTAGTAAAATAGACACATGGTATTTGAAAGAATGGAGGGAAATGCATGAATATTTACACAACAGATAAGATTCGTAATGTTGCTCTGGTTGGACATGGGGGAAGCGGTAAAACGTCTTTGGCAGAAGCAATGGCATATTTGTCCGGAATTACCTCCCGGATGGGGAAGGTCGATGACGGCAATACGGTAAGTGATTTTGATAAAGAAGAAATCAAGCGTAAGATTTCTATAAATACGTCAGTGGTTCCCATTGAGTGGGAAGGATACAAGATCAATATTCTTGATACACCGGGATTCTTCGATTTTGCAGGAGAAGTAGAGGAGGCAATCAGTGCGGCAGGCGCAGTCATTATCGTAGTGAATGGCAAGTCCGGTGTGGAGGTCGGAACCCAGAAGGCATGGGAGCTGTGTGAAAAGTATAAGCTGCCCCGTATGATTTATGTCAGCAACATGGATGTGGATCAGGCTTCTTTCCGGCAGGTGGTAGAGGATATGACCGCGATGTTTGGCAAGAAGATGGCACCGTTTCATCTGCCGATCCGTGAGAACGAGAAGTTTGTTGGATATGTCAATGTCATTACCGAGACCGGTAACCGCTGGCAGGGCAAGGATGTTGTGGAATGTGAGGTTCCGGAATATAATAAGGCGAATTTACAGATCTGCCGGGATACACTGATGGAGGCAGTTGCTGAGACCAGTGAAGAGATGATGGAGCGTTATTTTGGCGGCGAGATCTTCTCGGAAGCAGAGATCCGTGCCGCATTACGGACGAATGTCTGTGACGGCAGTATCGTTCCGATGACCATGGGATCCAATGTTTTATGTCAGGGTGTTTATACCCTGCTCGATGACATCATTAAGTATTTTCCGAGTCCGGAGAACCGTGTCGTTGCCGGAATCAATATGAAGACGAACGATATCTATCATGCAGACTATGACTTCTCCAAGGCGAAATCTGCATACATATGGAAAACCATCGTAGATCCGTTTATCGGTAAATATTCCCTCATTAAGGTAAACTCCGGTGTGCTGAAGTCAGATGACATGATCTACAATGTGGACCGCGATATTGAAGAGAAGGTTGGCAAGCTTTATGTTTTACAGGGCAATAAACCAATCGAAGTAAAGGAATTACATGCAGGAGATATCGGAGCACTTGCAAAACTGACCGCAGCGCGTACCGGAAACAGCCTTTCCACGAAGGCAACCACGATTAAATATGGTAAATGGGAGATGCCGGTTCCTTATACTTATATGAGATATAAGCCGAAGAACAAGGCAGATGTGGATAAATTATCACAGGCGCTGCAGAAGATTTCCCACGAAGATCTGACGATGAAATATGTCAATGATGCGGAAAATAAGCAGATGCTGCTTTACGGCATGGGGGATCTGCATCTTGAAGTCATTGCAAGCAAGCTTTTAAATGATTACAAGGTAGAAATTGAATTAAGCAGGCCGAAGGTTGCATTCCGCGAAACCATCAGGAAGAACAGTGATGTGGAATATAAGTATAAGAAACAGTCCGGTGGACATGGACAGTATGGTCATGTCAAGATGCGCTTTAGCCCTTCCGGTAATCTGGAAGAACCATATGAATTTGAGCAGGTGGTTGTAGGAGGTGCCGTTCCGAAGAACTATTTCCCGGCGGTTGAGAAGGGAATCCAGGAATCTGTACTGAAGGGGCCTCTGGCAGCTTATCCGGTTGTTGGTGTGAAAGCAGTTCTTTATGATGGCTCGTATCATCCGGTAGATTCTTCTGAAATGGCATTCAAGATGGCAACGATCCAGGCCTTCAAGAAGGGCTTCATGGAAGCACATCCGGTATTGCTTGAGCCGATTGTTTCACTGAAGGTTACCGTTCCGGACAGCTATACCGGTGATATTATGGGTGATCTCAATAAGAGAAGAGGAAGAGTGCTCGGCATGAATCCTTCCGCACAGGGCAGGCAGGTCATTGAAGCCGATGTCCCTATGATGGAGCTGTTTGGATATTGTACCGATCTTCGTTCCATGACCGGCGGCAGGGGTGAATTTGAGTATCAGTTTTCACGCTATGAGCAGTGTCCTTCCGATGTACAGGAGAAAGAAGTGGCAGCGCGGGCAGCCAAGGTTACTGAGGGGAACGAAGAGGCCTGAGGTACCTGCGAAGGAATACAAAGAAAGGGAACGATTTCGTGAACCGTTACGGATGAAGGTTTTTTCAGGGGGATATCGAAAAGGTATCCCCCTTTTCTTGACATTTTCCTATAGAATAGGTACAATTTAGATTGGCTTTTTACTAATGGATTTCCGGTTCCCGGGAGCTTCATGGGTATCAGGCTTAGTTCAAGGAAAGAGTTCATGGAAAGAAAGGCTGGGTAATCGCTATGGCAATCCCTTATAATCACAGAGAAATTGAAAGTAAATGGCAGAAATACTGGGAGGAGCATCAGACATTCAAGACAGATGTCTGGGATTTCTCCAAACCCAAGTATTATGCTTTAGATATGTTCCCGTATCCTTCCGGTGTCGGTCTGCATGCCGGACATCCCGAGGGCTATACTGCAACCGATATTATGTCCAGAATGAAGAGAATGCAGGGCTACAACGTGCTTCATCCCATGGGATATGATTCTTTTGGTCTTCCGGCAGAGCAGTATGCCGTAACGACCGGTCATCATCCGGCAGGTTTCACCGAGAAGAATATCGAGACCTTTACCAATCAGTTGAAGGAGCTTGGCTTTGACTATGACTGGTCCAAGATGATCGCAACCTCCGATCCGAAGTTTTATAAATGGACCCAGTGGATTTTCAAGCAGTTATACCTGGACGGCTATGCAAAGCTGGTTGATATGCCGGTAAACTGGTGCGAGGAACTGGGAACTGTTCTTTCCAATGATGAGGTCATTGATGGAAAGTCCGAGCGTGGCGGCTATCCTGTTATCCGTAAGAATATGAAGCAGTGGGTTATTGATCAGGTGGCTTTCGCAGACAAGCTTCTGGAAGGTTTAAATGAAATTGACTGGCCGGAATCCACGAAGGATATTCAGAGACACTGGATCGGACGTTCCGAAGGTGTTGAGGTGAAATTCCAGATCGTAGGTGGCGGAGAGTTTTCCATTTACACGACCTGTATTGAAACGATTTATGGCATTACCTTTATGGTACTGGCTCCGGACGGACAGATCGTGAAGGATTTAATGCCGAGAATTCAGAATAAAGAAGAAGTACAGGCCTATATCGATGAAACGATCAAGAAGAACGATATGGACCGTACCGAATTAAATAAAACAAAGTCCGGATGCGAATTAAAGGGTGTTACCTGTATCAATCCGGTAAACGGCAAGGAAGTTCCGCTTTACATCGGTGACTTCGTACTGGCAAATTATGGAACCGGTGCTGTTATGGCCGTTCCTTCCCATGATCAGAGAGACTTTGAATATTCCATCGCACACAACATTCCCCGTATCCAGGTTATTGATGGTGCAGATGTTTCCGAACATGCCTTTGAAAAGCAGGATTACCTCGGCAAGGGCTGCAGGCTGATCAATTCCGAAGAATTTACCGGACTTACGGTAGAAGAAGCAAAGGAAGCCATTACCAATAAGCTCGTTTCTATGGGTGTAGCCAAGAAAACAGTGAATTATCACTTCCGTGAATGGATCTTTGCACGTCAGCGTTACTGGGGCGAGCCCGTACCGGTGGTTTATACCGAAGACGGACAGATTCATGTACTGGACGATGATGAACTTCCGTTAGTTCTTCCGGAACTGGAAGATTACAAGGGACGTAACGGACAGGCTCCGCTTGAGAATGCAACCGAGTGGAAGCAGTATGACCATAACGGAATTAAGGGAAAGAGAGAAACCTCTACCATGCCCGGCTCCGCAGGATCTTCCTGGTATTATTTCCGCTATATTGATCCGGATAATGATAAGGAATTCGCTAATCAGGAGCTTTTAAAGCACTGGATGCCGGTTGACCTTTATGTCGGAGGACCGGAGCATGCAGTCGGACATCTGATGTATTCGAGAATCTGGAACCGTTTCCTTTATGACAAGGGTCTTTCTCCTGTCAAGGAGCCGTTTAAGAAGCTCGTTCATCAGGGAATGATTTTAGGTGAGAACGGAATCAAGATGGGGAAGCGTTTCCCGGAATATGTAGTGAATCCGAGTGATATTGTCCGTGATTTCGGCGCAGATACCCTTCGCCTTTATGAAATGTTCATGGGCCCCTTAGAGGTATCCAAGCCGTGGAGCCAGCAGGGGGTAGAAGGAGCAAGAAGATTTATCGGAAGAGTATTCAAGTATTTTACCGAGCCTGAGAATATTACCGAAGAAAATGATGAATCCTTAAAGAAGGTATATCATCAGACGGTTAAGAAGGTTACTTCCGACTTTGAAACCTTAGGCTTTAATACTGCCATTGCACAGATGATGATTTTTATGAATGCGGTAACGAAGGGCAAATGCCCCCGTGAATATGCCGAAGGCTTCATTAAGATGTTCTCCTGTATCTGCCCTCATACCGGTGAGGAACTCTGGGAGATGCTTGGTCATACAGGGACGATTGCCTTTGAAAAGTGGCCGGAGTATGACGAAGCTGCAGTAAAGGAAGACACTGTGGAAATTGGTATCCAGATTAATGGTAAGGTGAAGGCAACCGTAATGCTTCCTGCAGATGTCGATAAGGATACCGCAATTGCAAAGGGTAAGGAAGTTGTGGCTGACAAGCTGACAGGAACCATTGTGAAAGAAATTTATGTGCCGGGACGTATTATCAATATTGTAGTGAAGTAAGGATTCCGTACAGGCGAAATCATAATGTAGGGTTGATTTTTACGAAACGGTCTAGTATATTTAAGTAAGATATGGACGGAGGTTTCCAAATGGCGGATTTTATCAATGTTGCAGTAGACGCTATGGGCGGTGACAATGCCCCTGTAGAAATCGTAAAGGGCGTTGTCGATGCAGTTCATGCAAACGATCATGTCAAGGTGTATCTGACCGGACAGGAAGAGCTTGTCCGCAGGGAACTTGAGAAATATACCTACCCGGCAGACCGGATCGAGGTAGTGAATGCAACGGAGGTCATTGAAACCGCAGAGCCTCCGGTTATGGCAATCCGCCGCAAGAAGGATTCTTCCATTGTTAAGGCGTTGAATTTAGTGAAGGACGGTACCTGTGATGCATTTGTGTCAGCAGGAAGCACCGGTGCTACCCTGGTTGGAGGACAGGTAATTGTCGGAAGAATCAAAGGTGTGGAGCGTCCTCCGCTTGCTCCGTTGATTCCGACTGAGAAGGGATGCGCACTGCTGATTGACTGTGGTGCGAATGTCGATGCAAGACCCTCTCATCTTGTACAGTTTGCAAAGATGGGATCCGTATATATGGAAAGTGTTATGGGGATTTCGAATCCCCGTGTTGGTATTGTCAATATCGGTGCAGAGGAAGAAAAGGGCAATGCACTTGTAAAGGAAACCTATCCTCTCTTGAAGAATTGTCCGGATATTCATTTTATCGGAAGTGTGGAAGCAAGAGACATTCCGGCAGGCGCAGCTGATGTTATTGTCTGCGAGGCATTTGTCGGCAATGTTATCCTTAAAATGTACGAGGGTGTCGGCAGATCTTTAATCCATAAGGTAAAGGAAGGAATGATGACCTCCCTGCGCAGTAAAATCGGTGCGCTTCTTGTGAAGCCTGCCCTGAAGGAGACACTTAAGGCGTTTGACTTAGAGCAGTATGGCGGAGCACCGTTATTAGGACTTAAGGGTCTGGTGGTTAAGACTCACGGCAGCTCCAAGGCTGTTGAAATCAAGAATTCTATTCTGCAATGTATTACTTTTTCAGAACAGAATATTAATCAAAAAATAAAAGAAAAAATTACTATGGAAGAGAACTAGAAAGGATTATCACTATGGAATTTGAAAAATTAAAGAAAATTATTGCGGATGTATTAAACGTTGATCCCGATGAAATTACGATGGACACAACATTCCTTGACGATCTGGGAGCTGATTCTTTGGATGTTTTTCAGATTATTATGGGAATCGAAGAGGAATTTGATATAGAGGTTCCCGCAGAGGAAGCTGAAAAAATTACAACGGTGGAAGAAGCAGTGAATATGATCAAAGCTGCAACCAACTAAGGATCAATTATCCTTCGGCATATATTGCATCGAAAAAAAGCCCTTTTAGGGCTTTTTTCCGATGCTGCCATGCATATGGGAGAATATCATGTTACCAAATGAAGATTTTAGCAGTTTAGAAGAGAAAATCGGCTATGAGTTCCAGGACAAAAAGTTATTACTGCAGGCCTTGACCCATAGCTCTTTTTCGAACGAACAGAAGATCAATAAGCATCCAAATTATGAACGTCTGGAGTTCTTAGGTGATGCGGTGTTAGAGCTGATTTCAAGCCAGTTCTTTTTTGAGCATTACCCGGAGTGGAAGGAGGGACAGCTTACCAGAGTCCGTTCCTCCATGGTTTGTGAGCCTGCACTTGCCTATTGCGCCAGAGACATTTCCCTGCAGAAGTATATCCTTCTTGGCAAGGGGGAAGAGACAACCGGAGGAAGAGAGAGAGATTCCATCGTTTCGGATGTCATGGAGGCCGTGCTTGGCGCCATTTATCTGGATGGCGGTTTTGAAGAGGCCAAAAGATACGTCCACCAGTGGATCCTGTCCGATCTTGAGACGAAGCAGCTCTTTTATGACAGCAAATCCATTTTGCAGGAACGGGCACAGAAGGGTGGTAAGGAGCTGACCTACCGTCTGGTTTCGGAATCCGGACCGGATCATGATAAGGCCTTTGTGATCGAAGCATGGATTGATGGGAAATGCGTAGGAAGCGGCACCGGTAAAAGTAAGAAATCTGCGGAACAGCAGGCAGCTTATGCGGTGCTGATGAAGTCTCCACAAGAGAATTTATAGAATAGGTTGTTAACGGAATGTATTTAAAAAGTATAGAAATTCATGGATTTAAGTCCTTTGCAAATAAAATTGTGCTTCAGTTTCACAATGGTATTACCGGAATTGTAGGACCTAACGGAAGTGGTAAGAGCAATGTTGCCGATGCGGTCCGCTGGGTATTGGGTGAACAGCGTATCAAGCAGCTGCGTGGAGCCTCCATGCAGGATGTCATTTTCTCGGGTACAGAACTTCGTAAGCCAATGGGATATGCCTATGTGGCAATTACCTTTGACAATTCAGATCACCACATGGCGATTGATTATGATGAGGTTACCGTTGCCAGACGAATCTACCGTTCCGGAGAAAGTGAATATCTGTTGAATGGAACACCGTGCCGTCTGAAGGATGTGAATGAGCTCTTTTACGATACCGGTATTGGTAAAGAAGGCTATTCCATTATCGGACAGGGGCAGATTGATAAGATCTTAAGTGGCAAGCCGGAAGAACGCCGTGAGCTTTTTGATGAGGCAGCCGGTATTGTGAAGTTTAAGAAGCGTAAGGTAGCTGCCCAGAAGAAGTTAGAGGATGAAAAGCAGAATTTAGTCCGTGTAAACGATATTCTTTCCGAGCTGGAAAAGCAGGTAGGACCGTTAGAGAAGCAATCGGAAAAGGCGAAGATCTACCTGAAAAAGAAGGAAGAACTGAAAACGCTGGATGTGAACCTGTTTCTTTTGGAAAACCTGCATTTACAGGAGCAGTTAAGTGCAGTAACCGGGAAGTACCAGATTGCCAGTGATGATCTTGCGGAAACCTCGAAGCGTTATGAGCAGATCAGGGAAGAATACGAAAAGGTTCAGGAAGAAATCGAACAGCTCGATGCCACCATTGAACAGGAACGGAATACCATTACCGATACCAGTGTGATGCGTGGTAAGTTAGAGGGTGAGATCAATGTCTTAAAGGAACAGATCAAATCTGCACAGAGCAACGAAGAGCATTTCCTGTCACGGCAACAGGCCATTCAGAAGGAAATTGATGACCGGAAGCTGGATAAGGAAGGAATTCTGAAGGATAAATCGGTGATTGATGAACAGGTTGCCGAAATCGAGAAGACCCGTAATGAAGCAAAAGAAAAGCTGCTTACGGTACAGAAAGCAATTGAAGAATTAAATAATGAAATCGAGAGTAGTAAAAATACAATCATTGATGCGCTGAATGCGAGGGCCACGATTAAATCAAAGCTTGGACGATATGACAGCATGACCGAGCAGATCAACATCCGGAAGTCTGAGCTGACCTCACGGATCTTACGTGTGAAGTCGGATGAAGCCCAGCAGGAAGCCGTAATTAAATCCCTCGAGGAAGAATTTGAAAAGATTAACGAACAGATCCGTGCCCTGAACGATTCCCAGCAGAGTAAGGAAGAAAAGCTTGCCCTGATCCGTGAGGAGCTTTCAAAGAAGGATCAGCTTCTTCGTGATACCCAGGTGAATTACCATCAGGAGAAGTCGAAGCTTGAGGCATTGACAAACCTGACCGAGCGTTATGAAGGCTATGGCGGCAGTGTCAAGAAGGTCATGGAACGCAAAGAGCAGGAAAAGGGAATCATCGGTGTTGTTGCGGACATCATTAAAGTAGATAAGAAGTATGAAACCGCGATTGAAACGGCATTAGGAGGTAACATCCAGAACATCGTAACCGATGATGAGGAGACGGCGAAACGCATGATCCGTTTCTTAAAGGATACGAGATCGGGACGGGCAACCTTTTTACCCTTAACGAGTATTACGAAGCCGCAGGAGTTTAAAAATCCGGAGTCCCTTAAGGAAAAGGGAGTGATCGGCATGGCAGACGAGCTGGTTCATATTGATGCGAAATATAAGAACGTAGCCAAAGCCATGTTGGGAAGAATTGTTGTTGTAGATAATGTCGACAATGCCGTAAAGATTGCAAGGAAATTCGATTACGGTATCCGTATGGTTACGCTGGAAGGAGAACTTTTAGTACCGGGTGGTGCTATCAGCGGTGGTGCCTTTAAGAATAACAGTAATCTTCTCGGACGGCGGCGCGAAATCGAAGAACTGAACGAGAAGGTGAAGAAATATTTAAAACAGGTAGATGAGCTGTTAGAGGACATCGAGAAGACCAAGCAGGAGCGTAACCAGTTACGTTTAAGCCTCGAAGAAGACAAGGCGGCATTACAGAAAAAGTTCATTGAACAGAATACTGCAAGACTGAATGTCATTAAGGCAGAGGAACGTAAGAATGAAGCTTCCGAAGGCTCGATGGAATTAAAGAACGAAGAGCGCGAGATTGAGACCCAGATTCAGGAGATCAATCGGAGCAAGCAGGAGATCCAGCAGGAATTACAGGATTCCGAGCAGCTTGAAAAGAATGTGGAACAGCAGATCAAGGGCTTTACCGCAGAACTGGAAGAGAAGCGCAAGGAAGAGTCTGAACAGTCCGTACATGTATCCGAGTGGGATGTGGAAGTGGAGAAGATGCTGCAGCAGCAGAACTTCCATCAGCAGAATGTGGATCGTATTGATGGTGAGATCGAACGGTTATCTTCAGAACTGCAGGAGGTTTTAGACAGCCTTAAGGAGAGCACTGAGGCAGTTGAACTGAAACGGAACAGCATTACCGAAATCGAAAAGACAATCGAGGCTTCCCACACAACGAAATCCGATACAGAAACGAAGTTAAAGGATGATATTGCCCATAAAGAAGAACTGTCTGCAAAACAGAAGAATTTCTTTACAGACCGAGAATCCCTGGCAGAGAAAATGACAGGCCTTGATAAGGAAGTATACCGTCTGAATTCCCAAAAGGAACGGATTCAGGAGAATATCGAGAACCAGATCAATTACATGTGGGATGAATATGAGATCACGTTATCCGATGCATCTTCCATGCGGGATGAAACGATGACCGATCTGTCTGCCATGAAGAAGGAAACCGGTTCCTTAAAGGATCAGATTAAGAAGCTGGGGGATGTTAATGTTAATGCGATTGAGGATTATAAGAACCTCATGGAGCGTTACACCTTCTTAAAGACACAGCATGACGATCTCGTAGAAGCGGAGAAAACGCTGGAAGGAATCATCGTGGAACTGGATACGGCGATGCGTAAGCAGTTTGAAGAAAAGTTTGCAGAGATCAGCCGGGAATTTGATAAGGTATTCAAGGAATTATTCGGTGGCGGAAAGGGAACACTGGAGCTGATGGAGGATGAAGATATCCTCGAAGCCGGCATCCGGATTATTGCACAGCCACCCGGAAAGAAGCTGCAGAACATGATGCAGTTATCCGGTGGAGAAAAGGCTCTCACGGCAATTGCTCTTTTGTTTGCCATTCAGAATCTGAAACCGTCTCCATTCTGTCTGCTTGATGAGATTGAAGCGGCCCTTGATGAAAACAACGTAACCCGTTTTGCAAAATATTTACATAAGCTTACGAAGAATACCCAGTTCATCGTTATTACACATCGGCGTGGAACCATGGAAAAGGCGGATCGCTTATATGGTATTACCATGCAGGAAAAGGGTGTTTCCACTTTGGTAAGCGTTAATTTGATCGATAAGGAGCTGAGTGAGTAATGGCAGGATTTTTTAGCAGGTTAAAAAGTATATTCAGTGGACATTCTGCCATTGATGAAGATTTCTACGAAGAACTTGAAGAAACGCTCATCATGGGAGATATGGGAATCACAGCGACCGAAGAGGTCATGGAGGAGCTTCGCCGTCAGGTGAAGGAACGCCATGTGAAGGAGACAGAGGACTGCAGGGAGCTTTTAAAGGAAAGCATTAAAGAGCAGATGCAGGTTCCGGAGGATGCATACGACTTTGAGAATCAGCAGTCCGTAATTATGGTAATCGGTGTGAACGGTGTCGGCAAGACCACGTCTGTTGGTAAGCTGGCAGCTATTTACAAAAAGCAGGGGAAACGCGTATTGATTGCAGCTGCAGATACCTTCCGCGCTGCAGCCGGAGAACAGCTCGATGAATGGGCAAAGCGTGCCGGTGTGGAAATAATAAGCGGTGCACAGGGAGCGGATCCTTCCAGCGTGATCTTCGATGCAGTCAGTGCAGCGAAAGCGAGAAATGTGGATATCCTGCTTTGTGATACGGCAGGAAGACTTCATAATAAGAAGAATCTCATGGAAGAGTTAAAGAAGATGAACCGGATTATTGACCGGGAGTTCCCTGATGTGCACCGTGAAAACCTGGTGGTGCTCGATGGAACAACCGGACAGAACGCACTGGTTCAGGCAAGAGAATTCGGTGAAACTGCAGATCTTACCGGTATTATTTTAACCAAGATGGACGGAACGGCCAAGGGAGGAATTGCAGTTGCAATTCATGCAGAGCTGGACATTCCGGTGAAATATATTGGTGTTGGAGAAAAATTAGAGGATTTACGGAAGTTTGATGTACAGGAATATGTCGATGGACTTCTGGAAATGAAAGGCGAAGAAGATGGATACGAAAATGCTGACACTTGAACGATTTGAAGAAGCTTCAGACATTGTAAGAAAGGTGACACAGGAAACCAAGCTGGTGTACAGTGATTTCTACAGTACACAGACCGGAAACAAGGTCTATTTCAAGCCGGAAAACATGCAGTTGACCGGAGCCTACAAATTAAGAGGTGCTTATTATAAGATCAGCACACTTTCTGATGAGGAACGTGCAAAGGGACTGATTACCGCATCGGCCGGAAACCATGCACAGGGTGTTGCTTATGCAGCGAAGTGCTTTGGTGTAAAGGCGGTCATTGTGATGCCGACAACCACGCCGCTGATTAAAGTAAACCGTACTAAGGGATATGGCGCAGAGGTGGTTCTGTATGGTGATGTTTACGATGAAGCCTGTGAGAAGGCCTATGAGCTTGCAAAGGAAAACGGATATACCTTCATTCATCCGTTTGATGACCCGGCGGTTGCAACCGGACAGGGAACCATTGCCATGGAAATTATCAAAGAACTTCCGGTGGTTGACTATATCTTAGTACCGGTTGGCGGCGGCGGCCTGGCAACCGGTGTTTCCACACTGGCGAAGCTTTTAAATCCGAAGATTAAGGTCATCGGTGTGGAACCGGAGGGTGCGAACTGCTTACAGGAATCCGTGAAGGCGGGAAAGGTATTGACTCTTGATCATGTCAGCACCATCGCAGACGGTACTGCCGTGAAGACACCGGGATCCAGGATTTTCCCTTATTTGCAGAAGAATCTCGATGACATCATTACCGTTCCGGATGAAGAGCTAGTTGTTGCATTTCTTGATATGGTAGAAAATCATAAGATGGTTGTAGAAAACTCCGGGCTTCTTACCGTAGCAGCCTTAAAGCATCTGGATGTAAAGGGCAAGAAGATTGTATCCATCTTAAGTGGTGGTAATATGGATGTGATTACGATGTCTTCCGTTGTTCAGCAGGGACTGATTATGAGAGACCGTATTTTTACGGTATCGGTGCTTCTTCCGGATAAGCCGGGTGAATTAAGCCATGTAGCCGATGTCATTGCCAGACAGAACGGTAATGTGATTAAACTCGAGCACAACCAGTTCGTATCCATTAACCGCAGTGCGGCGGTAGAACTCCGGATCACGCTCGAAGCATTCGGCACCGAGCATAAGAAACAGATTATGGAAGCACTCGAACAGAACGGATACCAGCCGAAGCTGGTTCGTACGAATATCTAGAGCATAAGCTGGAATACGGTACGGCAATAATTTCCGAGCGGAATATAAGATCAATATAAGACAGAATGTCATGTAGGACGTAATACTTGAGTAATAATGAAGCGAACCACATACAATAGGTATGTGGTTTGTTTTGAATTGCCATGCATATGAGAAAATGATCCAGTGGATCATTTTTGAGTAGAGTACGGGAAAGTAAATGAGGGTTGATATGAAAAAATTAGTCTGGAAATATTTGTGGCTCACAGTGGCATCCGTGATCTATAGCTGTGGGGTATCATCTTTTATTGATGCAAATAACTTTGCACCGGGAGGAGTATCGGGCTTATGTATTTCTTTAAACCGGCTGATTCCGCTTGAAATCGGTACGTTATTTTTTCTGTTAAATATACCGATTCTGATTCTCGGTTTCTGGAAATTTGGAGGAAAATTTATCGCATCCACGCTGTATGAAATTGTACTGATTTCAGGATTTTCCAACTGGTTTGCAGCAAGGGGCGCAGCAACAACCGATCCGATTCTTGGGGCAGTGTTTGGCGGAGCCCTGATTGCGGTCGGAATGGGCATTGCCTTTAAATGCAGGGCAACAACCGGTGGGATGGATATTATTGTAAAGGTCATTAAGTTAAAGTTTCCTTATCTTAAGACTGGAACGATTTTCCTGCTTGCCGATGCCATTGTCATTGGCTTTGGCGGCATTGTATTCGGAAACTTGAATGCGATTCTTTACAGCGTTCTGGCAGAGGTGGTGACTTCAAAGGTTCTCGATCTGATTCTTTACGGAACAGACGGCGCGAAGCTACTTTATATCATCAGCGACCATTCAGAACGGATCGCAGAGCGGATTCTCATAGAGATTGATTCCGGCGTTACCTATCTGGAAGGCAAGGGTGCTTACCAGAATACCGACAAGAAGGTGATTCTGTGTGTCATCCGGAAACAGAATATGCAGAAAATGGAAGACATCGTCCGCATGGAGGATGAGAATGCCTTTATGATTGTATCGAGTGCATCGGAAATTTATGGAGAGGGCTATAAGAGTTATTTTATGGAAAAATTGTAGTGAGTCCTACCCTATAAGTGGAGGTTGTAAAAGCGTAAGAATCGCCTTTGATGATTCTTCATGGTGGCTATGCTAAAGAGCATAGCCACTTTTAGTATTAAGACGTATATTAAGATATAAAACAGATTGTAAAAATCACATATTCATACTATACTGAACTTGGTAACTGCATAAAAAAGAAAGCTGCGAAATGACAATCCCGCAGATAAAGTTTATAATAGAATATGAGGAATGAACGAATGAATAAGAAAAGACAACGACGGATGAATTATCTGATGAATATTATTTTGTGTCTTGTAGCCCTTGTTTCACTTACGGTGTGCATTTTTCTGCTTTTGAAAAACTACCAGTTGAATTTTGAAACAACCGAGGCACTGGCACAGGTGGAGCAGATCAAGGAAGATACGAAGGACTATATTTATACCCAGTCGGATGTAAATTCCTTTGTGGAAGAGGCTGTTCTAAATGCACAGACCACGGAAGCAAGAAAGCTTCTGGATGATATCAAGAGTCGTATGGAAAGCGGAGACAGTACGGCTGCCGTTTTACGGGAGCTGTATCCGGAGGATGTGGTGGTTTATGCCGATAGTAAGTATAACTTCTTTCCGATTACCGATGAATACAAGCGGAATAATTATGTACTGGATAATTTTGTTTTAGATGAGGCATCTTCCAGAATTACCTATACGGATGATGTCGGAGAAGTGCACTCTAAGACCGGTATAGATGTTTCCAAGCATCAGGGAAAGATCGACTGGGAGAAGGTGGCTGCCGATGGTATTGACTTTGCATTTATCAGAGTCGGTTTCCGGGGAAGCTCGGAAGGGAAGCTTGTGGAGGATGAATATTTTATTGATAACATTGAAGGCGCATTAGAGAATCATATCGAGGTTGGTGTTTATTTCTATACGCAGGCAGTAACCACGGAAGAAGCAAAGGAAGAAGCGCAGTTCCTGCTGGATCTGTTAGAACCGTATGATATTACCTATCCGGTAGTCCTCGATCTTGAGGAAGTAAATGGAAAGAGCCGTACCGATGATATGACACAGGAAGATTTTACCGATGCGGCCATTGAATTTTTAGATACCGTAGAGAATGCAGGCTATCAGCCCATGATCTATGGAAACTTAAAGACATTTTTTATCATGCTCGACATGAGCCAGATCGAAAAGTATGACAAGTGGTTTGCCTACTATCAGACTCCGGTTTATTTCCCGTATGAATTCACCATCTGGCAGTACAGTAGTACCGGCAAGGTGGATGGAATCAAGGGCGATGTGGATCTGAATGTGAGCATGAAAGAGTATTAAACAGACAGTTTAGTGTTTGATGTCTGCAATCTGCACATAGCATGGAGAATATCTGCATATTAACAACATGAATATGTGCAGATAATGAGGAATGAGAGATAATATGAATAGTTGTTATGCATTTCTTAGCAATAAAGATGGATTCACAGTATTTAAGTATGGAAACTATGTAATAAGATTTAAGGCACCATATTCTTTAGAAAAATATATGGAAGTAAAACAATGGGACGATGGATATCTGGTAGTTATGGCAAAGTATCACCACAATCAGGAAATGGAAGAAGAATACATTGATTTAGTACCGATATTGGAGAAATTGTATATTATACCTGAAATATTTCTGAAACCAATTAAGGAGGTTAGAATTCAAAATGACTGATGTTTTAAAGGTTGCGGATGGAGCAGAAATGATTGTTAATGGATATGCGTTTACTAAATGTGAAGAAGGATATCAGATTCTTAATCTTAATCGTCCTGATAAAGCGATTGTGTTATCCGTGGATGGAGAGACGCTGGAGACAACCATGGATGACATCGAAATACAGATTGTGAAAGATTACTATAATGGTAATAAGAAGTATCTGGAGGAATAGGATGCCTAAATATTATGAATTTAAAGTGGCCGGTTATTATTTATATTTTACTTCGTTCTGTGTAATTGAATGTATGCATGTTCATGCTAGTGACAGAAAACTAACAGAGAATGGTTCGGCTAAATTTTTTGTAAAAGATAATGGCGATGCTGTTGTTCAGAAAAGAGGAATCTTGAATGATAGGGAAATGGCAAAAATACAAAGCTTTATAAAAGAAAGAAATGTATCTGAAATGGTCACAATATAGTAATAATGGATATTTCAGTCAATCTGATAGAGAACAGTAAATTATGTATGCAAAAGAAATTTCTAAAAGAATGTCAAGTAAAAATGCTTGACATTCTTTTGCGTATCATGTATATTGTTCAAGGTGAGTGCAATGGAACGAATAGCTAAGCAGGCAATGCTTTATGACTTTTATGGAGAATTGTTGACAGAGCATCAGAAGAAGATCTATGAGGATGTTGTATACAATGACTTCTCGTTATCCGAGATTGCCGAAGAGAACGGAATCAGCCGTCAGGGAGTACATGATCTGATCAGGCGGTGTAATAAGATTCTGCAGGAATATGAGAACAAGCTTCATTTAATAGAACGTTTCGTGAAGATCCGGGAAGAAGTGGGAAGTATTCAGAAGCTGGCAGAGAATCCACAGATTTCGAAGGAAGAGCTGATTGGCAAGGTGAATGAGATTTCCCATCGGATTATTGAGGAACTGTAAACGATTTGATTCGGAACAGTTGCAATTTGAGAACAGGATAGGCTGTTGTCCGTATATAGATACTGTAGATACTGATGTTATTGCAGGAATGAGGTTAAGGAATGGCTTTTGAGAGTCTGACAGATAAGCTTCAAAATGTATTTAAAAAACTGAAAAGCAAAGGACGTCTCACTGAAGAGGATGTCAAGGTTGCGCTGAAAGAAGTCAAGATGGCTCTGTTAGAGGCCGATGTCAACTTCAAGGTCGTTAAGCAGTTCATTAAGTCGGTGGAAGAACGGGCAATCGGTTCCGATGTCATGAACGGACTGAATCCCGGACAGATGGTAATTAAGATCGTTAACGAAGAAATGATTGCCCTGATGGGATCGGAAACGACCGAGTTACAGTTCCAGCCGGGTAAGGCAATTACCACGATTATGATGTGTGGTCTTCAGGGTGCCGGTAAAACAACCGCAGCAGCGAAGATTGCCGGAAAGCTGAAGCTGAAAGGGAAACGTCCGCTGCTCGTTGCCTGTGACGTATATCGTCCGGCAGCAATTAAACAGCTGCAGATCAATGGTGAGAAACAGCAGGTAGAGGTTTTTGCCATGGGAGATCATCAGAATCCTGTGGACATTGCGAAGGCCGCTGTGGAGCATGCACGTAAGAAGGATCTGAATGTTGTAATTATCGATACCGCAGGCCGGTTACATGTCGATGAAGATATGATGGTTGAGCTCGAAGAGATCAAGCACAATGTGGAAGTGCATCAGACACTCCTCGTTGTGGATGCCATGACCGGTCAGGATGCCGTAACCGTAGCGAGTCAGTTTAATGACCGCATCGGAATTGACGGTGTTGTACTTTCCAAGATGGATGGTGATACCAGGGGTGGTGCAGCTCTTTCTGTTAAGGCTGTTACCGGCAAGCCGATTCTTTATGTCGGCATGGGTGAAAAGCTAAGTGACTTAGAGCAGTTCTATCCGGATCGTATGGCAAACCGGATCCTTGGAATGGGAGATGTTCTTTCCCTCATTGAAAAGGCACAGGAGAACATTTCCATTGACGAGAACAGGGAAAAGGAAATGGCTGCCCGGATGAAGAAGGGCAAGTTCGATTTTGATGATTATTTAGAGAGCATGAAGCAGATGAGGAACATGGGAGGCTTAAGCAGTATTCTTTCCATGATGCCCGGTATGGGTGGTAAGCTCGGAGATGTGGAATCCATGATTGATGAAAAGCAGCTTGCCAGAACCGAAGCAATCATCTTAAGCATGACTCCGGAAGAAAGAAAGAATCCGAAGCTGATGAATTTAAGCCGCAAGGGCAGAATCGCAAAGGGCGCAGGCGTGGATATCGCTGTAGTCAACCGCTTTATCAAGCAGTTTGAACAGTCCCAGAAGATGATGAAGCAGATGCCGGGGCTGATGGGCGGTAAGCGCGGCAGAGGAATGTTTGGTGGTATGAAGTTTCCGTTTTAGGAAGTTTTATATAAATAGAAATGATTATTTCATTACACTATGGAGGTGAAACAAAATGGCAGTTAAAATCAGATTAAGAAGAATGGGTCAGAAGAAAGCTCCTTTCTATAGAATCGTAGTTGCAGATTCACGTTCTCCCAGAGACGGAAGATGTATCGAAGAGATCGGTACTTATGACCCGAACACAGATCCCAGCACTTTTAAGGTAAATGAGGAGCTTGCTAAGAAGTGGTTAGCAAACGGAGCTCAGCCTACAGAAGTTGTCAGCAAGATCTTCAAGCAGGCAGGAATTGAGAAATAATTGTATGTTGTCTGGCCCTTTTGGAGGTGAACAATGAAAGAATTAGTAGAAGTAATTGCTAAAAACCTTGTTGATCATCCTGAAGAAGTCGTTGTTACAGAAAAAGAAGAAGGAAAACATGTTACAGTTGAACTTCATGTGGCAGCATCTGATATGGGAAAGGTGATCGGTAAGCAGGGAAGAATTGCGAAAGCAATCCGTGCTGTTGTTAAGGCTGCATCATCAAAAGATAACAAGAAGGTAGACGTGGAAATCGTCTAATATGGGTATGAAACCCGATTAAGATAAGAGGGAGTTCTTCGGAGCTCCCTCTTAGTTACAATACATATGAGAAAAATGATCCAGTGGATCATTTTTGAGTTACTATTGACATGCGAGAATGTCTGTATTCAAATTATATTTGTCTGGATTACGATGGGGGTATTATGGAAAAACTCTTACAGGTGGGAGTCATTTCTTCCACGCATGGAGTACGTGGAGAGGTCAAGGTGTTTCCAACGACCGATCAGGTACAGCGTTTTAAAAAATTAAAGGAAGTCATTCTGGATACCGGAAGCGGACAGCAGGTATTGAAGATTGAAAGCGTGAAATTCTTTAAGCAGTTCGCAATTTTAAAATTTGAGCATTATGATAATATCAATGACATAGAGAAATATAAAGGAAAGAGCCTTTACGTTACAAGGGAGAATGCAGTAAAGCTCCAGAAGGACGAGTATTTCATTGCCGATCTGATTGGCATGACTGCGGTTTCAGATGATGAGACACTAAAGGGAACCCTTACCGATGTGATTGAAACCGGGGCTAATGATGTGTATGTCATCGCATTAGAGGATGGAAGAGAGCTTCTGCTTCCGGCAATTAAGGAGTGTATTCTGAAGGTTGATGTGGAAGGAGAACAGTTGACCTTTCATTTGATGGAGGGGCTTCTTTAGATGAATTTTCATGTGTTGACTTTATTTCCCGAAATGATTGATCAGGGAGTCCGTACCAGCATTACCGGGCGAGCCATAGAAAAGGGAGTCATTTCCCTGGATCTTGTGAATATCCGGGACTATACGAAGGACAAGCATAAGAAGGTGGATGATTACCCATATGGCGGCGGGGCAGGGATGCTGATGCAGGCACAGCCGGTATACGATGCGTTCTTAAGTGTGACGAAGAACTTAAAGGGCAGAATGCGCCCCAGGGTAATTTATATGGCACCGCAGGGCCGGACCTTCCATCAGCAGATGGCAAGGGAGCTGGCCTGTGAAGAGGATCTGATTATTCTTTGCGGACATTACGAGGGAATCGATCAGAGGGTACTGGATACGATCGTGACAGATTATGTTTCAATCGGAGATTACGTGCTGACGGGCGGGGAGCTGCCTGCGATGGTGATGATTGATGCGGTTTCCCGTATGGTGCCGGGGGTACTTGGTAATGAGGATTCGGGAGAAACAGAGAGCTTTTCCAATTATCTGCTGGAATATCCGCAGTATTCAAGACCGGAGGAATGGAACGGTCAGAAGGTCCCGGAGGTTTTGCTATCCGGTAACCATGAAAAGGTGGCGGAATGGCGGCTTACACAGTCCCTGGAGAGGACGAAGGAGCTGCGTCCCGATCTATATGAAAAATGGGCAGCTGAAAATCAGGATTATTTTGAACGGCTGCGCAGGCGGGAAGCCCGGAAGAGACAGAAGGAAGAACGCAGATTGAGGAAATCACAGGAAATATAAGTATATAATAGTAACAGTTCAGCCATGCAGAAATGATTGTGAAAGCTGACCGTGGGAGCTTGCTCACTAAGGGCAGCTTATACAATCATTTCTATAGGGCGGACGCCCGACATGAAATAAGCTGCCGGAATATACGCATATTTGTCAGCCAATCTGAACAATCCGGCAGCTTATGAATGGGCATGGCTGAACTGTAACATATAATACCAACTGATACCAGCTGATGACAAAAAATGCTTGCAAACATATGAAATATATGGTATCATCTCATATGTTGTGGAATTGTGATGGTCCGCTGGTATGATGATATTAAGAACGTCTATTTTCCAAATACAGAATAAGAGAGGATATAGAAATGAACGAAATTATTAAGAACATTGAAAACGAAGCATTAAAAGAAGTTGCTGAATTCAACGTTGGTGATACCGTTAAGGTTTACGGTAAGATCAAGGAAGGAAACCGTGAAAGAATCCAGGTTTTTGAAGGCGTTGTATTAAAGAAGCAGGGAACCGGCGCACGTCAGACCTTTACCGTACGTAAGGCATCTAACGGTGTTGGTGTTGAGAAGACCTGGCCTTTATATTCCCCGAACGTTGAGAAGGTTGAAGTGGTTCGTAAGGGTAAAGTCCGCAGAGCTAAACTGAATTACTTAAGAGACCGCGTAGGTAAGGCTGCTAAGGTTAAGGAAGTAGTGAAATAATCGTTGCTGGTGCGAGTGAACAGTAACAAATAGACTGCCGACAACCGGTAGGAATTTACAGGACAACCGAGTTATCGGTTGTCCTTTTTATGATTCAGTGGAACATTTTCTGAGTGTAGGACATCAGATATGATAAAGGATGAAATATGGCAAAACACAAGGGTCTTTCTTTTTATGAGAAGAAAAAGAAAATAAGTAAAGGAATGGTACGGGAGATTTTTTCTGTGATTTTTTTCTGCTTTGCGGCGATTCTGCTCGCATTTGTCATTGTGATTTCTTTTGGGCTGAAAACCAGTGTGATCGGTGTCTCCATGGAGCCTGCCTTATCGAACGGGCAGACTGTTTTTATTGACCGGTTCATATATAAGCTGATATCCCCAAAGCGTGGGGATGTGATCGTTTTTCTGCCAAATGGAAATACGAATTCCCACGATTATCAGAAAAGGGTGGTTGCACTGCCGGGAGAAAAGGTGCAGATTATCGGTGGCTATGTTTATGTGGATGGCATGATGCTTGACGAAGATGAGACACTGGATAAGATTGCAGATCCCGGGATTGCAGAGGCTGAGATTACGCTTGGTCCTGATGAATTCTTTGTGCTGGGAGACAACCGTAATAACAGTGAGGACAGCCGGTCAGGTAATATTGGTCCGGTGAAGAGAAGTAATATTATTGGAAAAGCATGGTTTCATTTATCCGGTGGCGAGGATGGATGGGGCTTTGTAAAATAAAGGTAACCGTTTCAGAATAGTAAGGATTCTGGTAAGGATCTTAAGGTGAAAGTTAGGAGTCGAGAATGAATTATCAATGGTATCCCGGACATATGACCAAAGCAAAGCGAATGATGCAGGAGAATATCAAGCTGATTGATCTGATTATCGAGCTTGTAGATGCCAGAATTCCCATGAGCAGCCGGAATCCGGATATTGACGAACTGGGAAAGGGTAAGTCCAGAATTATTTTGTTAAATAAATCGGATCTTGCAGATGCAGGGCTGAATCAGGAATGGGAGAGCTTTTTTAAGAAAAAAGGTTATTTTGTACAGCAGCTCAATGCAAAAACCGGAGCCGGAATCAAGAACATCCAGGCGCTTGTGCAGGAATCCTGTAAGGAGAAGATTGAACGTGACAGAAAGCGTGGCATCATCAACCGCCCGGTACGTGCCATGGTTGTGGGAATACCGAATGTCGGCAAGTCTACGTTTATTAATTCTTTTGCAGGAAAAGCATGTGCCAAAACCGGAAATAAGCCGGGGGTTACGAAGGGAAAGCAGTGGATCCGGCTTAATAAGAATCTGGAGCTGTTAGATACTCCGGGCATTTTGTGGCCGAAGTTTGAGGATCAGAAAATTGGAGAGCGGCTGGCACTCATTGGTTCCATCAATGATGAAATTCTGCATGTGGATGAGCTTGCAGTGGCACTGATCCGGAATTTAAAAAATTCATATTTGGACTTGTTAGAAAAACGATATGATATTACAATAGATGAAGATGCATATGATACATTGAAGAAGATTGCAATCGCACGTAAGTGCCTGCAAAAAGGGGAATTACCTGATGTGGATCGCGCATCCTCCATGCTGCTTGAAGATTTTCGTTCAGGAAAGCTTGGAAGGATTACATTAGAGCGTCCGGAGGAATGGCAGTGAATAAGAAGTTAAAGGATATTCTGAGCACAAGCTTGTATTTATTAATTGTACTGGTGATGACCTTTCTGGTTGTGACCTATGTGGGACAGAGAACGAAGGTGATCGGAAGCTCCATGTCCCCCACACTTGCCGATGGAGATAATCTGATTGTGGATAAGATTTCGTATCGTTTCCATGATCCGGAGCGTTTCGATATTGTGGTATTTCCATTCCGGTACGCAGATAAGACCTATTATATCAAGCGGATTATCGGTCTGCCGGGAGAGACGGTTTACATTGATGAAGAAGGAACCATTTACATTGATGGAGAGGTTCTTAATGAGAACTTTGGCAAGGAAGTGATTCAGGATCCGGGGAGGGCTTATGAGCCGGTTAAACTTGGGACAGATGAGTATTTTGTGTTGGGCGATAACCGTAACAACAGCTCGGACAGCAGGGATCCTGTTGTGGGAAACATTCACCGGGATGAACTGATTGGTAAGGCATGGATGCGGATTTATCCGTTTGACCAGATGTGTATCATTAAACATCAGTAAAGCTTTACCATTTCAGTAAATAATAAGAGTTGGAAGCAGGACACAGATTTTTGAAAACAGGAGTATATAATGGAAACGAAGATCAGTGTGATCAAAGAAGAATTACAGGCAGCATCTTATAAAGAGCTGCCTCTCTTTATAAGTAAATATGAAACAGATGAACGCAGCGGCGTAGCTGCGCTTGTAAAAAAAGCGCGTAAGCAGATCGGCGATTATGAGAAGGAGCTGCTGCGTATCGAAGGAATGAAGGAATATGAGAAGAAATACGGGGTGTATTCCTATATCTGTGGAATTGACGAAGTAGGGAGAGGACCGCTTGCGGGGCCGGTTGTTGCAGGTGCCGTGATTCTGCCCAGGGATTGTGATATATTATATCTAAATGATTCCAAGCAACTCTCCGAAAAGAAAAGAGAAGAGTTAAATGACATCATTTTGGAAAAGGCAGTAGCAACCGGTATTGGTGTCATATCACCGGAACGGATTGACGAAATCAATATTTTACAGGCAACCTATGAGGCAATGCGTCAGGCAATCGGGAATCTTTCCGTAAAGCCGGATCTGCTTCTTAACGATGCGGTGACGATACCCAAAGTAGAGATCCCACAGGTACCGATTATTAAAGGGGATGCCAAAAGCATTTCCATCGCTGCAGCCAGTATCATTGCCAAGGTATACAGAGACCGTCTGATGGTGCAGTATGATGATATTTTTCCGGGATACGGGTTTGCAGGAAATAAGGGATACGGGTCACAGGCCCATATGGATGCAATCCGTACCTTAGGACCGACACCAATTCACCGGAGATCATTTATCAAAAACATAATATTATACTAGGAGAAATCAGATTGAACATTTCATCCTTTGTAAATCAGATTACACAGACAATTACAGATGCGGCGAATGGGAACACAGGGAATCTTTCTCCGTCTGCGTTAGAGGAGAGCATCCGCAATGGACTCGAGGCGATTCTGTCAAAGGGCTCCGGACAGTCGGTAACGGGAGAAGTCCTGCAGATGAACGGAAATGAGATTCTGCTGTCCCTTGGAGGGAATCAGCTTCTGCAGGCGAGGCTGGAGGGCGGAGCCATGCCCAAAACGGGGCAGCTTATGACCTTTCAGATCCAGAATATGGCAGGCAATAAAATTTTACTGACACCGCTTTTTGAAAACTTAAATCAGAATTCCAATATTTCTACGGCATTGAAGGCGGCAGGACTTCCCCTGACGGATCAGATGATCCAGATGGTAAAGGATATGATGCAGGAGGGACTTCCGATCGACCGTCAGTCACTGTATCAGATGAACCGTGCCATGAATCTGAATCAGGGAGTGCCGGCATCAACACTGGCACAGATGCAGCGTCTAGGGATTCCGTTAGAAGCAGATATGATCCGGCAGTTTCAGAATTACCAGAATTATGAGCATCAGATTACCGGAAGTCTTTCGGATCTTACCGATGCTTTTACGGAGAGCTTCTTACAACTATCCGGGGAACAGGGGGCACAGGAGGGACTGTCCTTTGTGAAGGATGTATTAGGACAGTTTGTGAGTGAAGAGGGAATCCCGGAAGGGGATGGATCCCGGAATCCGGAGGCAGTACAGAATAAGACGGACGGACAGGCAGCCGGATTACAGAAGAACTTTACGGAAAGCGCACTATATAAGGAGCTTAAGGAGATTGGCGCATCGCCGGAACATCTTTCCAATCTGGTTACCAATAAGGGAAACGGACAGCAGGTACTAAAAGAGGTGCTGCAGCTGATTGATCAGAACCTGAAGGGAGAAGCAGGTACACCGGACTTTAGTGAAAAGCTGGGGAAATTTTTAGAGGGAAAGGAATTTAAGCAGTTATTTAAGGAGTCCTTAAACAGGCAGCTGCTTTTAGAGCCGGCCGAAGTGGCGCAGGAGGGCAGGGTAGATCAGCTCTATGAAAAGCTGAACCAACAGATGAAGAGTCTGAACGCACTGTTATCCGATCCGGCAAGAGGTGATACCGCACTTGCGAAAACAGTAACGAATCTGAATCAGAATATGGATTTTATGAATGCGGTGAATCAGAATTTTTCCTATATTCAGATTCCGCTTAAAATGTACAATAAAGAGACAAGCGGCGAACTGTTTGTCTATACGAATAAGAAGAGTCTGGCAAAGAAGGACGGTAATGTAAGCGCACTGCTTCATCTGGATATGGAGTACTTAGGAAGCGTCGATGTGCATGTCACATTGAGCCAGGGGCAGAAGGTGGCAACGAAGTTTTATCTGCAGGATGATGCCGCACTGGATCTTATTGCAGAGCATATCGATCTGCTGAATGACCGGCTGAACAAGCGTGGGTACTCGATGAATGCAGAATTTATCAATCAGGATACGCAGACGAATGTTCTTGGCGAGATTCTGGATCAGAGTAAAAATATTTCTGTATTGTCAGGAACCTCTTTTGATGTGAGGGCTTAATGGAATATGGAACACGGATTTTAAGACAGGTGAAATGGAACCGGAAATAAGGAACCGAAAGCGGTAAAGGATCGTGTATGGAAGAAATGAAACAGAAAAGAGAAAAGGTAAAACAGGCGGTTGCACTTTCCTATGATCCGGAAGAAGATGCCCCCAAGGTCATTGCAAGCGGACGGGGAGCACTGGCAGAACGAATCATTGAAAGGGCGAAGGAAGCAAATGTCGCCGTGCACCGGGATGATAAGCTTGCAGATACCTTATCCAGACTGGAAATTGGAGATATGATTCCACCGGAGCTTTATGAGGTGGTGGCGGAGATTCTGGTGTTTGTTGATGCGATGGATAAGATCAAGGCCAAAATGGATGCGCATAAGAAGTAAAAGAAGAGTTAAGAAATACGGAAAGATAAGAAATACGAAAAGGGGAAATCGTTGAATAAAAGGGAATTAGGAACGCAGAAGGAGCTGCTTGCCATGCATTATCTGGAAAAGCAGGGAATGAAAATCCTTGAGAGAAATTTCAGGTGCAGGACAGGTGAAATTGATCTGATTGCACGTGATGGAACCTGTCTTGTTTTTGTGGAGGTCAAATACCGTACGACAGATCGTTACGGTTCTCCGTTAGAAGCTGTGAATGTACGGAAGCAGCAGACGATCCGCAAGGTGGCGGAGGTCTATCTGCTTACCAGAAAGCAGACAGATTGTGAGGTTCGTTTTGATGTGGTTGGAATCTGCGGAGATGATATCCGGCATATTAAAGATGCATTCTGATCTGACGTTTTGAGGATAGGTGCAGCCCGGATATTCCGGATGAATGAGGAAGCTTCAGGAAGGAGATGGAATCGGTGACAGAATGGAAACGAAAAGAAAACCGGTATCATATGATATCACATGAAGGAAAAGATGGTCTTACATATCTGACATTTCCTGTTCTGGATGGAGCAGAGAATGTCAGACATTTATTTTCTACCAGAAAAGGTGGCGTGAGCAGAGGAATTTATGAAAGCATGAATCTCAGCTTTCACCGTGGGGACGATGCGGAAAATGTCCTTGAAAATTTCCGGCGGATCGCAGCGCTTTTTGACAGTACACCGGATAAAATTGTCTGTGCGAAGCAGACCCATACCACGAATATCCGCAGAGTGACGAAGGAAGATGCCGGAAAGGGAGTAACGAAAGAGCCGGATTATGAGGAAATAGACGGACTGGTTACCAATGAGCCGGGACTGATTCTGTGTACCTCTTTTGCAGACTGTGTACCGCTTTATTTCGTAGATCCTAAGAAGCAGGCAATCGGACTTGCCCATTCCGGCTGGTGTGGTACCGTGAACCGTATGGGAGCAAGGATGATTGAAGAGATGAAACGTCAGTTTGGAAGTAATCCCGGAGATCTGCTTGTGGCGGTTGGTCCATCGATCTGTGTAGACTGCTATGAAGTGGGAGAGGATGTTGCCGGGGAGTTTCAAAAGGCTTTTCCGGATACGGTGGTATTACAGAAGGGAAAGCAGGAGGGCAAGTACCAGCTTGATTTATGGAAGGCCAATGAGCAGCTCTTACTGGATGCCGGAATCCGGAAAGAGCATCTTGAAATTACAGATCTTTGTACCTGCTGCAACCCGGAGCTTTTGTTTTCACACCGGGCAAGCCATGGACAGAGGGGAAATCTGTGCGCATTTCTGGAACTGACAGGGAAACATTAATAAAACCTTAATAAAATTCCTACCATGTATTTAAAATTCCTGTGTTTTAATAAGAGGGTCAAATGAGAAAGGTGAGGGAGAACAATGACGAATATTCTGGTATGTGATGACGACAAAGAAATTGTAGATGCCATCGAGATTTATCTGCAGCAGGAGGGTTATCAGATCTATAAGGCTTACGATGGAGAGCAGGCGATTAAAGTACTTAAGGAGACGAATATCCAGCTTCTGATTATTGACATTATGATGCCGAGACTGGATGGCATTCATGCCACCTTAAAGATCCGGGAATTCAGTAGTGTCCCGATTATCTTCCTGTCTGCCAAATCGGAGGATACGGACAAGATCCTCGGATTAAATATGGGAGCGGACGATTATATTACGAAGCCATTTAATCCGCTTGAGCTTGTGGCAAGGGTAAAGTCCAATCTGCGGCGTTATACCCAGCTTGGCAGCCTGAATGTTGAGAACAATGCGCTGTATCAGGTGGGCGGGCTGTGTATGAATGATGACACCAAGGAAGTGACCGTGGATGGAGAGACGGTAAAGCTTACTCCGATCGAGTACAATATCCTGTTTCTTCTGGTTAAAAATCAGGGTAAAGTCTTTTCCATCGACCAGATTTATGAAAACATCTGGAATGAGGAGGCCATTGGTGCAGATAATACCGTAGCAGTACATATTCGTCATATTCGTGAAAAAATCGAAATCAATCCCAAGGAACCTCGTTATTTGAAAGTAGTCTGGGGTGTAGGCTACAAAGTAGAAAAACAATAGGAAAGGTAGAGAGAGGATGAACAAGGTGCAGAAGGTTATCTGCCATATGGTACAGCATGCTGCACTCGTTATAGGTGTCGTACTGCTTACGACGGCATTGCTGAGCTCATATGTGCGGTATGAGACCGTAAACGGTGTGCGGTCTACATTCTTAAATAACGAAGGACGGCAGAAGGACTTTGAAGATTCAAAAATATTTAATGAGCTGATGAAGGAACAGGCGATCACGATTGTCCGGTATGGCGCAATACGCGGGCAGCTTGAAACCGACGGGGTATACGATGCCAATAAAGTCATTGATATTACGGCATATGCCAACCGGTTTGAAGGTGTACCAAACCGGTATGTAACGGCAGATTATTATTTAGAGGATCTGATCCGCTGGGGTAAATATGGTATTGAATATGTGATGACGGAAACCTGCGCAGCAGATTTCCTAAGCGGAATTACACAGTATACCGTCATTTCCAATGCGGAATACGGAAGTTATCACGGTAACTTCAGCCCATATAATACTGACTTGAGTCATTCAGTAGAAAAGATTGATGTTTCCGGAAACTCATTATCTCCGACAATTTATGAGGATGTCTATACAGGAGACTGGTTGAGTGGAGAAGGTGGGGAAAACACAGAGGTATCACAGCATCAGCTTCTGGTAAACCGTTATCAGACAGTCGATGGCAAAAATATTGAGGATTATGTTTCAAACTGGGAGGAGTATGATCGGCTGGTAGCTTCCCTTGCAACGACGATCAGGGATCTGACAGAGAATTATGCACTCTGCGGGAAGTACTACGACTATTATGATGAAACCGGAAGTGATGCCAAATCCAATGTAGTATATCTGATCCGTAAAACGATCGGAAATAAAACAGAGCTTTATACAAATCTGGGAACGGAGCGGACGGATCCTGCTTTTTTAGAGGCGGCTCTGAAAGAAAAGTGCGACCGGTATCTTCTTTATGATGCGCAGGATCTGCGCTATGAAACGAATACGCAGATTACGGAAGCAGAACTCCGTCAGTTTATCAGCGACTACGGTTATGCATATCCGGAAAACCTGCAGATCATGATCGGAGTGAACGAGGACCGCGCAGTGAAGGACTGCTTTGTTACTGCCGGCGCGGCTTATCAGAATGCAGTTCCAAACTTTACGCAGAATGTCATTATTGCGGTGATCTGGCTGCTTGTATTCCTTGCCATGGTGATCCTTCTTACGGTCAAAGAGGGTGTTGTCAAAGATAAAGAGACCGGAGTAAAAACCTGTGTACTGCATGTGGAAGATAAGATTCCGACAGAAATTTTCCTTGTATTTTTTGCTATTGCAATTGGGCTTCTGATTGGGGTGTGCGGAGAACTTTTCTTTGGTGGAAGATGGATATCAGATATCTATACTTTATATCGGAGAAACGGCGTTGTTCTGCTTACTGCCGGAATTGCACTGCTTGGAAGTCTGCTTTGTTCCTTCTTTTACTATAGTCTGGTGCGCAGGATCAGGGCACACCGGATCTGGAAAGGAAGCATCTTGCGCTGGGCAATTGTTCAGCTTAAGAAGGGAGTCTGTTATATGCAGAATCACAAATCCATGGTGGTACGGGTATGGATACCGTTCCTTGGATTTGCCGGAGTGAACCTGCTTGCGGTGATTCTTGCAGACCAAATGATGATGTCCTATGTGGTGTTTATCGGAATCCTGCTGTTTGATGCACTGGTTGGTGTGGTGTGCTTCCGGAATGCAGTTGCAAGACAGAATATTTTGCAGGTGATTAACCGGATCTGTAAGGGAGACCTGAAGGCCAAGGTGGATGAGACCGGACTGAATGGAGATAATCTGGTGCTGGCAAAGGCCGTGAACCGGATTGGAGACAGTGTGCGGGAGGCGGTTGAAACCAGTATGAAGGATGAACGGTTAAAGGCAGATCTCATTACCAATGTTTCCCATGACCTGAAAACACCGTTAACCTCAATTATCAATTATGTGGATCTCATTAAGAGAGAACGGGTCGATAATCCGAAGGTACAGGAATATATTGAAGTACTGGATACGAAGTCACAGCGGTTAAAGCAGTTAACGGAAGACCTGCTCGAAGCCTCCAAGATCTCTTCCGGAAATATTGTACTTCATATGGAGCGGATTAATCTGGTGGAGCTGCTCAATCAGACGCTTGGAGAATTTTCTGAGAAGTTTGAGCAGAAGGGACTTATATCTGTGGTTAATGCACCTTCACAGGCCGTCTATGTACTGGCAGACAGCCGCAGAAGCTACCGCGTGATGGAAAATCTCTTTAACAACATTTATAAGTACGCATTAGAGGGAACCAGAATTTACATTGATCTTGGCTTCACAGAATGGAAGAGTGCAGACGGAAGCGGAAGCCAGGCCGGCGTATTCCTTTCTTTAAAGAATATTTCCGCAATGGAGCTTAATGTGGCACCGGAAGAACTGACTGAACGGTTTATCCGTGGGGATGAATCGAGAACAACAGAAGGAAGCGGTCTCGGACTTTCAATTGCGAAGAACCTGACAGAAGCCATGAATGGCATGTTTGAGATTTCTATTGACGGTGATTTATTCAAGGTAGTGCTTGTATTTCCAAAGATGGATGATGTGAAGCCGCAAACAGAAGTATAAAAGGATCAGAATACAGTAATATAGAAAACCGGAACTCAATCATGTGGGTTCCGGTTTTGCATGCAAAAATCATTCTGTAGAAGAATAAATCTATTCGGTAATATACATATTTTCACGGTTGTTATACTTGGCAAGAATCTCCTGAATCTTCTCGGTCGGTGTGTAAACATTCATCATGGAAGAATCGTGATTCATAAAGTCAATGATGGAAGCAAGGAACTTACTCATGTCAGCTTCCAGATAATAGGGCTTTGACTTTAATTCCGGGAGCTGGTAGGTGAGGTTCGTGGTAACCACCTTGTCAAAGTAGCACTTCTCATAAGCTTCATCAAAACGATCCAAGCCATCTGTAAACAGTCCGAAGGTACAGCAGATATAAACGCGCTTGGCATTCATGGCCTTTAACTGCTTTGCAGTATCTAACATGCTTCCGCCGGAGGAGATCATATCGTCGATGATGATGACATCCTTGCCATCGATGTTGTCACCTAAGAATTCATGTGCAACAATCGGGTTCTTTCCATTAACAATTGTGGAATAGTCACGGCGCTTATAGAACATACCGGTATCAACGCCCAAAACATTTGCAAAATATACGGCACGGTCAAGCGCTCCTTCATCCGGGCTGATGACGATCAGATGATCCTTGTCGATAATCAGATTCTGTTCGGAACCGAGCAGCGCACGGATAAACTGATAGGGTGGTGTGAAGTTATCAAAGCCACATAAGGGTTCTGCATTCTGGACTCTGGGATCGTGGGCATCAAAGGTGATGAAGTTACTTACGCCCATATTGCTCAGCTCTTCGATAGCATAGGCACAGTCTAAGGATTCACGGCCATTTCGTTTATGCTGTCTTCCTTCATAAAGAAAGGGCATGATAACATTGATGCGGTGGGCCTTGCCGTTGATGGCAGAGATCACGCGCTTCAGATCCTGATAGTGGTCATCCGGTGACTTATAATTGATAAAACCATTCATTTTATAAGTAATATTGTGGTTACATACATCGACCAGAATGAAAATATCCTTTCCACGGATGGATTCGTCAATTGTTGCTTTGCCTTCACCGGAACCGAAGCGGTAGCATGCAGCATCCGCAATGAAATTATCCGAAACATATCCCTGAAAGGCGGGATCATTCTTGGCAATATTCTTCACATCTTTACGGAAATTGACAAGATAGTGATTGACACTGTTTCCGAGATTCCGGGCAGAATCCATAACGATGAGCTTTAAGGGAGCAACAGGAATTGCGGCTTCCAGTTTTGATAAATTAGGCATAATATCCTCCGAAAGTTTGAAATGAAATAAATATTTCTCAACCAATTATTTTATAACATTCTGCTAGTGACACGTCAAGGAAATTCTAGTACAATGTTCTTTATGAGAACAGATAAAGGACACAAGATTAAACAAATTGAACAGGGAAGCATTGCACAGCAGGAAGGAATCTGTGCAGGTGACAGCCTTTTATCCATCAACGGAACCGTGATGGAGGATATTTTTGATTATCAGTATCAGGTACAGAATGATCATGTAGAGCTTGTTCTTCTGACGAAGAACGGAGAAGAGGTCTCGAAGATCATTGATAAGGATGAGGATGACGATCTGGGGATTATTTTTGAAAACGGACTTATGGATCAGTACCGTTCGTGCCATAATAAATGTATCTTTTGCTTTATTGACCAGATGCCAAAGGGCATGAGGGAGAATTTGTATTTCAAGGATGATGACAGCCGGTTATCCTTTTTACAGGGAAATTACGTGACTCTGACGAATATGTCTGATCACGATCTGGACCGGATCATTAAATATCATCTGGCACCGATTAACGTATCGTTCCAGACGATGAATCCGGAGCTTAGATGCATGATGCTGCATAACCGGTTTGCCGGGGAAGCACTCAAAAAGGTGGATCGTCTTTATGAAGCCGGTATTACCATGAACGGGCAGATTGTGTTGTGTAAGGGAGTGAATGACGGGAAGGAGTTGGATTACAGCATTCGTAAGCTGATGGAATATCTTCCGGTCATCGAGAGTGTGTCCGTGGTGCCGGTCGGGTTGTCCAGATTCCGCGAGGGTCTGTATCCCTTAGAGCCCTTTACCAAAGAGGATGCGAAGGAAGTCATTGACATGATCCATGGATACCAGCAGCAATGTATGGAAAAGTCTGGTACACATTTCATTCATGCCAGTGACGAGTGGTATCTTCTGGCAGAAGAACCCGTTCCGGAAGAGGAATGTTATGATGGTTATCTGCAGCTGGAAAACGGAGTCGGCATGATCCGGCTTTTATTAAACGAAGCAAAGGAGACGATGGAAGAGCTGTATAAGCATAAGTTTTTAACCACGCTGAAATGCCATCACGACTGGAAGAAGAAAACAAGAACGGTTTCCCTTGCAACCGGTAAGCTGGCGTATCCATACATCCGGCAGATTGCAAAGGAGGTCGAAGCCTGTATGCCGGGGCTTACGGCGAATGTATATGAGATCCGGAATGACTTTTTCGGAGAACGGATTACGGTATCGGGACTCATCACAGGAATTGATCTGATGAACCAGTTAAAGGATAAGGAACTTGGTGAAGCACTGCTTATTCCGGAGAATATGGTGCGTGTGGAAGAAAACGTATTCCTTGACGATGTAACCGTCAGTGAGGTTGAAAAAACTTTACAAGTACCGGTAGATATTGTAAAATCAAGCGGACGCGACTTGATCAATCAGATTTTGGGAAGGAAAATACATGAGTAAGAGAAGTAAACCTATTGTAGCGGTAGTCGGAAGACCGAACGTAGGAAAATCCACTTTATTTAATATGCTGGCAGGATCCAAGATTTCCATTGTCAAGGATACTCCGGGAATTACCAGAGACCGTATTTATGCGGATGTCACCTGGCTGAATAAGAGCTTTACCTTAATTGACACAGGTGGTATTGAGCCGGACAGCAAGGACGTGATCCTCTCCCAGATGAGGGAGCAGGCACAGATCGCCATTGATACCGCAGATGTCATCATCTTCATGGTGGATGTGCATCAGGGACTTGTGGATGCGGATTCCAAGGTGGCAGACATGCTGCGCCGTGCGCAGAAGCCGGTGGTGCTTGTCGTTAATAAGGTAGACAATTATGATAAATATATGGCGGATGTCTACGAATTCTATAATCTTGGAATCGGTGATCCGCATGCGGTTTCTGCAGCGAACCAGTTAGGCATTGGCGATATGCTCGATGTCGTGACCGGATATTTTGAAGAAGGACAGGGTGAAGAGGAAGAAGACAATAAGACGAGGGTTGCCATCGTTGGAAAGCCGAATGTCGGCAAGTCTTCCCTGATTAACCGCCTGATCGGCGAGAACCGTCTGATCGTATCCGATATTGCCGGAACAACAAGAGATGCAGTGGATACCCTTGTAAAGCACAATGGGAAAGAATATGTCCTGATTGATACGGCAGGACTTCGCCGCAAGAATAAAATTAAGGAAGAACTCGAGCGTTACATGATTGTACGTACCGTAAGTGCGGTAGAGCGTGCGGATATTGTGATTCTGGTTATTGATGCGGTCGAGGGTGTGACCGAGCAGGATGCGAAGATCGCCGGAATCGCACATGAACGCGGCAAGGCGGTCATTATCGCCGTAAACAAATGGGATGCCGTGGAGAAGAATAATAAGACGGTAAACGAATATACCGATAAGGTGAGAAACATTCTTTCCTTTATGCCGTATGCCGAGATTACCTTCATTTCTGCACTGACCGGACAGCGTCTGCCAAAGCTCTACGATCTCATTGATACCGTGGCAGAGAATCATGCACTCCGGATCCAGACCGGTGTCCTGAATGAAATTATGAGTGAAGCGGTTGCCTTGCAGCAGCCCCCGTCCGATAAAGGAAAGCGTCTGCGTCTTTACTACATTACGCAGGTTGGCGTGAAGCCGCCAACATTTGTTATCTTTGTAAACGATAAGGAACTGATGCATTTTTCTTACACCAGATATATCGAAAATCAAATCCGTGAGGCTTTTGGATTTAAAGGAACGCCATTACGGTTTATTATTCGTGAGAGAAAGGAAAACAAGTAACGTGGAACGGATCATTTGTATTATTATCGGTTATGTATTTGGCATGTTTCAGACAGCATTTTTCTATGGAAAAATGCATGGAATCGACATTCGTGAGCATGGAAGCGGCAACGCCGGAACGACCAATACCCTGCGTGTCCTGGGAACGAAGGCAGGATTAATTGTATTTGCCGGGGATGTTTTGAAATGTATGATTGCAGTCTGGATCACCACACTGATTTTTAAGGGAAGCCATGCGGATGAAATTTACCTGTTAAAGCTTTATACGGCGGCAGGTGCAATCCTTGGACATAATTATCCCTTTTACCTTAAGTTTAAGGGAGGAAAAGGAATCGCAGCAACAGCCGGACTGATTCTGGCCTTCCATCCGTACTTTATTCCGGTCGGATTCGTTTTATTCTTTGGTGTGTTCCTGACTACCCACTATGTATCCCTTGGATCTCTTCTTATTTATGTCGGACTGATGACCGAAATGGTGATCTGCGGGCAGACGGGACTCTTTGGAGCCGCACAGCCTGTTTTAAATGAAATGTATGCCGTGACAGCATTTTTAACAATACTTGCTTTTTATAAGCATAAAGAGAATATCAGTCGTCTCCTTCATGGAAACGAGCGCAAAACCTATTTATTTAAAAAGAACAAGGTTGAAGCAGAAAATAATAATAAATAGTTACATTTGGTGAAAGAAACAGAAAGTAAGCAATCATTTTATAGAGACAGGAAGCGGATTGCAGAAGGAAGGGATTTCGATATGGCAGATATTGCAATTATTGGAGCAGGAAGCTGGGGAACAGCATTATCCGTATTATTACATAATAACGGACATCACATTACCGTCTGGTCGGCATTGGAACCGGAGATCCGGATGCTGAAGGAATGTCATGAGCAGAAGGAGAAGCTTCCGGGCGTGATCTTACCGGAGGATATGATCTTTACAACCGATCTCAACGCAGCAATGAAGGATAAGGATGTACTGGTTCTGGCCGTACCTTCTCCGTTTACCAGAAGCACTGCGAAGCAGATGGCTCCGCTTACGAAGCAGGGACAGATCATTGTAAATGTTGCAAAGGGAATTGAAGAAGCAACCTTAATGACGTTGTCTGAGATTATCGAGCAGGAAATCCCGCAGGCCAATGTTGCAGTATTGTCAGGACCTTCCCATGCAGAAGAGGTTGGAAAGGGAATTCCGACAACAATCGTGGTTGGTTCTAAGGATAAGAAGACTGCGGAGTATTTACAGACTGTTTTTATGAGCGAGGTATTCCGTGTATACATCAGTGCCGATGTGCTTGGTATTGAGTTGGGTGCAGCACTTAAGAATGTGGTAGCACTTGCAGCCGGAGTCGCTGATGGACTTGGCTATGGAGACAATACCAAGGCAGCTTTAATTACCAGAGGAATTGCCGAGATTGCAAGACTTGGAATCCATATGGGCGGACGTCTTGAGACGTTCTATGGACTTACCGGAATCGGGGATCTGATCGTGACCTGTGCATCCATGCATTCCCGTAACCGCCGTGCCGGAATCCTGATCGGGAAGGGCGCTACGATGGATGAAGCCATGGCAGAAGTCAAGATGGTTGTTGAGGGTGTTTATTCTGCAAAGGCAGGACTTGCACTTGCAAAAAAATATAATGTGTCCATGCCGATTATTGAGCAGGTGAACAAGGTATTATTTGAAGGTGCACCGGCAGATGCGGCTGTTAAAGATCTGATGCTGCGTGACCGTAAGATCGAAAACGTGGACTTAAGAGAACTGGCACAGAACAGTGTGGAGCTTCCCTGGTAAGAGCTATTATTTCTAAAGTATTTATAAAGACGAGGAGAAAAGAAAATGGGTATTTATGAAGAACTGGTAGCAAGAGGACTGATTGCACAGGTAACCGATGAAGAACAGGTCAGAGACCTCATCAATAACGGAAAGGCAACTTTTTATATTGGATTTGATCCTACCGCAGACAGCCTCCACGTAGGACACTTTATGGCACTCTGCTTAATGAAGAGACTGCAGATGGCAGGAAATAAGCCGATCGCGCTGGTTGGCGGTGGAACCGGCATGATCGGGGATCCTTCCGGAAGAAGTGATATGAGAACCATGATGACAACCGAAACGATCGATCATAACTGCGAATGCTTCAAGAAGCAGATGAGCAAATTTATCGAATTCGGTGAAGGAAAAGCCATGATGGTAAACAATGCCGACTGGCTTCGTGACCTGAATTACATTGACTTTATCCGTGACATCGGATCCTGCTTCTCCGTGAACAACATGCTTCGTGCAAGATGCTACGAGCAGCGTATGGAAAATGGTCTGTCCTTCCTCGAATTCAACTACATGATTATGCAGTCCTATGATTTCCTGGAGCTGTACAAGAGATACGGCTGTAATATGCAGTTTGGTGGAGATGACCAGTGGAGCAACATGCTTGGTGGAACCGAACTGATCCGTAAGAAATTAGGGAAGGATGCACAGGCCATGACCATTACCCTGCTTCTCAATTCCGAAGGCAAGAAGATGGGTAAGACACAGAAGGGTGCGGTATGGCTTGATCCGGAAAAGACAACTCCATTTGAATTCTACCAGTACTGGAGAAACGTTGCCGATGCCGATGTCCTCAGATGCATCCGTATGCTGACCTTCCTTCCATTAGAGGAAATTGACGCCATGGACAGCTGGGAAGGAAGCCAGTTAAACAAGGCCAAGGAAATCCTTGCTTACGAGCTTACCAAGCTGGTACATGGAGAAGAAGAAGCAAACAGGGCACAGGAGAGTGCGAAGGCATTGTTCTCTACAGGTGTTGCTGCCGAAATGCCTACCACAGAGCTTAGCGGAGAGGATTTCACCGATGGAAGGATTGACATGATTGGTGTTTTAGTAAAGGCAGGACTTGTTGCAAGCCGTTCCGAAGGAAGAAGAGCGATTGAACAGGGTGGCGTTACCTTTGGCGAAGAAAAGATCACCGATGTCAAGGCTGCGTTTGAAGCAGATGCCTTTGGTAAGGATGGCGTTGTAGTACGTCGTGGAAAGAAGAACTTCCGTAAGATTATTGTTAAATAATATAATCATGGTTTTACAGGAGAGGGTACTATGAAGAACATCGAATATGAATACCGGAATCTTCCGATTCCGGGAGGGGGGTATGTGACTGGATTTCTGTTTGATCAGGACAGGAAAAATGTGTTATATATCCGTACCGATATCGGGGGATGTTACCGGTTTTCTTATGAAAACCGGCATTGGGATTCGTTGAGTGAGTCGGTCAATATGTTTGACCTGAGTGAAACCTATCCGATTGCCATTGCCACGGATTTCCAGCAGGACGAAACACTTTATGTGATCAGCGGCATCAATAAGGAAGGCACAGAAGGAACGTTCAGTATTTCCCATGATGGGGGGAAGACCTATACGCGTGAGAAAATTCCCTGTTTTGTGCACGGTAATCTGAACGGCAGAGGAACCGGTTACCGCCTGGTGCAGAATCCGAAGGATAAAACAACACTTTATTTTGCTTCCCAGAAGGATGGTCTGTTATGGACCGGAGACCATGGGAAAACCTGGGAGAAAACGGACATCTGCGGTGAAAAATATTTGACGAACGTCTGGTGTGCACCGGATGGACAGACGCTTGTGGTTGGAACTGCAGGCATTACGACCGGAACGAAGGAATGCAGGGGTCACAGCCTGTATGTTTCCTACGATGCAGGAGCACATTTTGAACCCCTGATGGAGCCTGAGAACATTTCCATTCCGGAATCAAAATGGAACGGCTATGTGGCACACCGCTATGATTACGATGGCACTTACCTGTACTATACCATGAATTACACCGGAGCCCATTCCTATATTGTGGATATGGGTTACAGCTGTGACTGCGGCGATCTGCTTGGCGGCCGCGTGCTACGTTATTCCTTTGATGAAAAGGGAAGGATTGCTTCCTGTGAAGATATTACCCCGATGGAATATGCGTTAAAGACAGAGCGTGGGACGTATGCGCCTGGAACCGTGTTAACGTATGGTTTTGGCGGGATTTCAAGCTGCCCGAAGGAACCTGGACTGCTGGCATTAAGTACGCTTTGCCGTGAAGAGGGGGATATGGTTTATCTTTCGAGAGACCATGGTTCTACCTGGCAGGTGGTATTATACGATCTTGAGATCGGAAACCTGCATTTTCGCACTTCTTATATGAAGCCGGAATATAATGGAAAGGAATCCCTGCTGCACTGGCTGAGTGATATCAGGATTAATCCGTTTGACCCGGATGAGGTATGGTTTAACAGCGGAACAGGAGTGTTCGTCTGCCATAACTTTACATCAGAGCAGAGAAGCTTTGAGGACTGCTGTGACGGAATTGAAGAGACGGTTCATTTAAATGTATACAGTCCGGTGGATGGACCGGTTAAGGTACTGGATATTCTGGGAGACCTTGGCGGCTTCGCTTTTGAAGATCCGGATACGCCGTGTGCCAATTCCTTTGCGGATGCAGACGGAAACCGGTATATTACCTGTATCAATGCGGACTTTTCAGATGAACATCCGGAATATGTCATTGTGACGCCGCGGGGCAACTGGAAGGGCAAAACAAAGGGGGGACTGATCCTTTCGAAGGATTACGGGAAGACCTTTACGCGTCTCCCGTTACCGTTTGGAATATCGGACTACCTGGATGAACGCTTCCGGGAGATTGAATGCCCGAATGTAAATTCCGGATGGGTGGCAATGGCGTCGGATACAGAGACGATCTGCTATGGTGTGGCAGAGGGAATTGATTTATATATGAAAGGAATCCTCGTAAGCCACGATCAGGGTGCACATTTCCACAAGGCACAGATCTTTGGTTATGGAACGGATGGGATTGCCGACAGGGAGGAGACAAACGAAGCCATTCATCTGAAAATCTATGCAGACCGTGTGAATCCTTCGGTTTTTTACGGATTTGCGGATGGATTTGCCATTTACTTAAGTACCGATGGCGGCGATCATTTTTACCAGATCAGCAGGCCAATCTGTGAAGGAACCGTGCTTGGGCTGATCGACTGCGCGAATAAGACAGAGATCCGCGGGGATGCCGGCAAGGAAGGTGTCTTTTACTGTGCAATGGGTAAGTACGGACTTTACCGCTTAAAGGTGGATCCGGAAACGAAGGAGATTCAGTTTGTACGTCTGACGAAAGAGGGAGAAAGCGTCTTCCGTATGGGACTGGGTGTACTTCCGGGACAGGATTACCGCACCGGTAACAAGGCACTCTATATCTGCGGAATCATTGAGGAACAGTATGGCTTTTTCCGGTCCTTTGATGAGGGCAGGACATGGGAGAAGCTGAACAACGATGCACAGCAGTTCGGAGACATCAACAGTATGGATGGCGACAGCAGAGAGCCATATGTATTTTATATTGCGACCGGATCCTTTGGAGTAAAATATGGAAAACCGAAAGCCTGAGAAAAAGAAACTCCTGACAGGGGATACCCTGCCGTATCTGGGAGATACGCTGACACTTACCGTGGTGCGTGAGGATCGTAAGAGCGGACGGATAAAGCGTGTGATGAACCGGCTTATTATGACCGTTCCCTATGAGGCGGATGTTTCTTTCCGTGCCCGGCTTTTGGACAAATGGTTCCGGAAGGAGGCACTTGCCGTCCTCACGGAGAAAGCGGAAGAGTACGCAAAGTTTTATGGCGTTTCTTTTACAAAAATCTATATCAAGGATCAGAAAAGCTGCTGGGGAAGCTGCAGCTCGAAGGGAAACATTAATTTTAACTGGCGTATCCTGTTAGCACCGGGGCCGGTATGCGATTATATTGTGATCCATGAGATCTGTCACAGGCTTGAAATGAACCACTCACCGGAGTATTGGAAGCTGGTGGAGCGGCTCTGTCCGGGACACAGGCAGTACCGTAAATGGTTAAAGGATCATATTTACGAGCTTTATCCTTTTTAAGTAAAAAGGAAGTCGGGAATAGTTCTCTTTCAGAGGATAATTTTGCAATAAGTAGTCATATTTAAAATACCTCTCCACATACATTTTATTAAATGTGCGAGAGGTATTTTTATGGAATTGAATACGAACAGGGAATATGATTTATACAACGATATCAAGCAGCGCTGCAAGGGCGAGATTTACATTGGAGTGGTCGGTCCTGTGCGTACCGGGAAGTCCACATTTATCAAGCGGTTTATGGAAGAAATGGTGCTTCCGAATATGTCCGATGAATTTGAAAAGGAGCGTGCGGTAGATGAACTTCCACAGAGTGCCGGGGGAAAAACCGTAACCACGACAGAGCCGAAGTTTATTCCAAAAGAAGCTGCCAGAATCAAGATTCAGGAGGGAATCGAAGCCAGTGTACGTCTTATCGACTGTGTCGGTTATATGGTAGAGGGCGCGGCAGGGCACATGGAGGACAGCGCGGAGCGCATGGTGAAAACACCCTGGGCCAAAGAAGAAATACCTTTTACCAAGGCGGCAGAGATCGGGACCAGAAAGGTCATTCAGGATCATTCCACGATTGGAATTGTCGTGACCTGTGATGGAAGCTTTGGTGAAATCGAACGGGAAAACTACATAAAGGCAGAGGAACAGACCATTAAGGAACTGAAAAAGTTAAAGAAGCCGTTCGTGGTTCTGATGAACACGGTAAAACCCTATGGTGAGGAAGCAAGGCAGCTATCGAAGGAGCTGGCTGAAAAGTATTATGTTACGGTTGTTCCTGTCAACTGTAAGCAGCTTGGCAAGGAAGACATTTTGCAGATCTTTGAAAAGGTGCTCTGTGAATTCCCGATCAGCTCGATGGAATTTTATCTGCCTAAATGGGTGAACATGCTTCCTGTGGATTATCCGCTTAAGGCAGACCTGATTAATCAGATCAGGGAGCTTATGGATCAGTATGAAACCATTAAGGATGCAAGGGAGAATGAGGTCAATCTGGAGAGTGAATATGTCACCGCAAGCAAAATGGACGGGATTGATTTATCCAGCGGCTGTGTGCGGATCTGGGTGCAGATCGGGGACAATTACTATTATCAGATGCTGAGTGAAATGGTGGATGAACCGATTCAGAATGAATATCAGCTGCTTTCGTCCCTTAAGGACATGGCAAAGATGAAAAAGGAATACCGTAAGGTTATTCATGCCATGGATGCGGTACGGAATAACGGCTATGGAGTGGTATCTCCGGAGCGGTCCGAGATCCGCCTGGATAAGCCGGAGGTCATCCGGCATGGCAATAAGTATGGTGTCAGGATTCATGCGGAAAGTCCGAGCATTCATCTGATTAAGGCCAACATCGAAACAGAGATTTCACCGATTGTCGGAAGCGAAAGCCAGGCGAATGATCTGATTAAATTTATTGAGACAGAGAGCGGTCAGGGAGACGGTATCTGGGAAACCAATATCTTTGGAAAGTCGGTGGAGCAGCTGGTATATGATGGGATCAACAGCAAAATTGCCATGATCGGAAATGAAAGCCAGCTAAAGCTTCAGGAAACCATGCAGAAGATTGTGAACGAATCAAACGGAGGTATGGTTTGCATTATTATTTAAAATCAATTATCTGAAATCAGAAGCTTACCTCTATTCATTTTCTCATAATTTTGATATACTTGAATGGTGCAGGACTTCCTGCACCATTTATCATGATCTGGAAAGTAATCAATTGAAACGTAATTATGAAACGCAATCAATTGAAAAGCAATTATGAAATGATATTAATTGAAAAAGAGAGGGTATGCAATGAATCAGGTATATGAGAAGGTTACAAGGTGCTATGAAAGTATTAAGGACAAGATCCCGTTTATACCAAGGGTTGCATTAGTGCTTGGGTCAGGGCTGGGTAATTATGCAGACACGATGGAAGTAAAGGGAGAGATTGATTATAAGGAAATCGAAGATTTTCCGGTGTCTACCGTACCGGGACATGCCGGTAAATTTATTTTCGGCTATGTGAAGGGGGTTCCTGTGGTATGTATGAAGGGACGGGTTCATTACTATGAAGGATATTCCATATCGGATGTGGTTCTGCCAACCCGTCTGATGAAAATGATGGGAGCAGAGGTTTTATTTCTTACAAACGCTTCAGGTGGAATCAATTGGGATTTCCGGGCAGGAGACTTTATGCTGATTACCGATCACATATCCTGCTTTGCACCGAATCCGCTGATCGGACCGAATGCGGACGAGTTCGGGGTACGGTTCCCGGATATGACCAGTGTTTATGATGAAGATTTACAGGAGATTATCCGCAATAAGGCAAAGGAACAGCGGGTTGATTTAAAAGAGGGCGTTTATGTCCAGCTTACCGGACCTTCCTTTGAATCTCCTGCAGAAATCCGTATGCTGCGGACGCTTGGTGCGGATGCGGTAGGCATGAGTACCGTAGTGGAAGCCATTGTGGCGAACCATATGGGGATGAAGATCTGCGGAATTTCCTGTGTCTGCAATCCGGCAGCCGGAATGAATGAACAGCCGCTGACCCATGAGGAGGTACAGGAAGCCTCTGCCAAGGCAGCACCGTTGTTTGAACAGCTCGTTACCGAAAGCATTGCAGCATTTTAGGGAAAAGGAGGAAGGGCTATGTTTCATCTGGAGAGCATTCCTGTTACCGATCTGATTATTTCCGCCATGGAGGCAAGAAAGAAGGCCTATGCGCCGTATTCGGGCTATATGGTAGGAGCGGCACTTCTTACGAATGATCTGCGGATTTATACCGGCTGTAATATTGAGAATGCTGCATTTACACCGGGGATTTGTGCAGAACGATGTGCGATCAGTAAGGCAGTCAGTGAAGGAAGCTTGAAATTCAAGGCGATTGCTATTGCCGGAAGCCCGAAGGGAGAGGCACTTACCCGGTATTCTTATCCCTGTGGTGTCTGCAGGCAGGTAATGCGCGAATTTGTTAAGCCGAATGATTTTTTCATCATTGTGGCAAAGAGTGTGGAGGAGTATCAGGTCTTTACTTTAGAACAGCTCCTTCCGGAGAGCTTTGGAGGCGAACAGTTATCTGTTTAAAGTAGTTAAGAAAAGAGGGGTTCGATGAAATTACGTTTTTTTAATGCAAGAATCCTTTCCATGGAGGAAGGAATGGAAATTACGATGGGAGAGGTCTGGACAGAGGGAACACGGATTCTGTATGCCGGACCATCTGCCACAAAGCAGGAAATCTGTCGGAAGCTGCAAAGAGAAGACCTCGAATTTAACCGTGAAATCGACTGTGACGGAGATTTGTTAATGCCGGGCTTTAAGAATGCCCATACACATTCCGGCATGACGGCACTGCGTTCCTATGCCGATGACCTGCCACTTAATGAATGGCTCAATGAACAGATCTTTCCGGTGGAAGCAAAGATGACGCCGGAGGATATTTATGAATTAAGCAGGCTTGCCATACTGGAATATCTGACAAGTGGCGTGACAGCCGTGTTTGATATGTATCTTACACCGGAGAGTATTGCAAGGTCCTTTGAAGATATGGGGATGCGATGCGTACAGGTGAGCGCACTGAATAATTTCAGCCAGTCCCTTAAGCTGATGGAGGAAATGTATCAGAAGCTGAATCAGCCCGGGAGTCTTAATTCTTATTTTCTGGGATTTCACGCGGAATATACCTGCAGCCGGGAATTGCTGGAACAGGTGGCTTCCCTGGCACAGAAATATCAGGCACCGGTCTTTACCCACCTTGCAGAAACTGAAGCCGAAGTGGAGGGCTGTAAGGAGCGTTATGGCATGACCCCGCTTGCTTTTCTTGATTCCATTCATATGTTTGACTATGGTGGTGGAATTTATCATGGAGTGCATATGACGGAAGAAGATCTCCGGATTATGAAAAAACGCGGACTCTGTATTGTGACGAATCCGGCATCCAATCTGAAGCTGGCAAGCGGTATTGCACCGGTTACAGAATATTTGAAGCTTGGAATTCCGGTTGCAATCGGAACAGATGGACCTGCCAGCAATAACTGTCTTGATATGTTCCGGGAGATGTTTCTGGTAACCGGGCTTGCAAAGGTCAGGGAAATGGACGCTTCTGCGGTAGATGCAAAAGAAGTATTGAAAATGGCAACGGTAAATGGAGCGCATGCCATGGGACTTAAGGATTGTGATGTGTTAGCAGCAGGAAAATATGCCGATATGATCCGGATTGACTTAAAACAGCCCAATATGCAGCCGATTCACAATATCTGCAAGAATCTTGTATACAGTGGAAGCAAAGCTAATGTAAAGATGACAATGGTGAATGGAAAGATTCTGTATGAAAATGGAGTTTTTGCGGAAGAACTGCAGGCTGGAAAAATTTATCAGACATGTGAGGAAATTACCCGTAAGCTTTGTGATCACTAACATAGATATACAGAATTTGAATAATTACAGAATATCTTTGATTTTGCAGCGATTTGTGGTACAATATGCAAGGATATTCAGAATTGATATTATATACATAATGAAACCGGAGGGGTATTCCATGAAAAAAGAGACAAAAGAAGAATTCAGACAGTTGATTGAAGAACGAATTAAAAACAGAGAACGGGTTGGCTTTTTTAATTCTATTAAGACCAAAATTGTATTTCTTGTATTTGTAGTTGTCATTTTAACAGCAGTGATCTGTCTGATCCCATCCATTCCCAAGGCCTATATGTTTGCCGCATTACTTTTATTTCTGATTGCGGCATATTTCCTGATTGCCATGTTCGTGGATCCGATTATCCGGATTTCCAGAAATGTCGGTGCAATGGCAGATATGGACTTCCGCGATGACGGTGTTCTTGATCTTCTCGGAAAAAAGAAAGATGAAGTCGGTGTTATGGCGCGTGCCTTAATCCGTATGCGTAAGGAAATGAAAACCACCATTGAGAAGATCCGTACCGGAAGCGGTGAATTGTATGATGCAGCGCAGTCCATGAACAAATCGGCCTCCCAGACCGCAGAATCCGTAGAGCAGGTCGATAAGGCAATCTCTGAAATCGCACAGGGAGCAACCTCCCAGGCACAGGAGACACAGACCGCTACCGAGAATGTTATTCTGATGGGAAATATGATTGAAGAAACCAATAATGAGATTGAAGATCTCCGTAACAGTGCAAGAGCCATGCGTTCTGCTGGTGAGAATGCCATGAAGATTCTCGATGAACTGAATAAAATCAACCAGCAGACCAAGGATGCAATCTCTGTGATTTATGAACAGACTAATACCACGAATACCTCTGCCATGAAGATTAAGGAAGCAACCGATATCATTACCGATATTGCAGAAGAAACAAACCTTCTTTCTTTAAATGCTTCGATTGAGGCAGCGCGTGCGGGAGAACAGGGAAGAGGCTTTGCAGTTGTCGCATCCCAGATCCAGAAGCTTGCGGAGCAGTCCAATGAATCTGCAAGACAGATTGCATTAATTATTGATGAACTGATTTCCGATTCTGAAAAATCCGTAGAGACCATGGAGGAAGTGAAGGAAGTCATTGGAAAGCAGGATGAATATGTATCTAATACGGAATCCTCCTTCCGTGATGTCAATGACGGCATTGCCAAGTCCATTGATGGAATCCGTACCATTGCTGCAAAGACAAAGGATCTGGATGGCGCAAGAGTGAAGGTCGTGGATGTTGTCCAGAACCTGACGGCAATTGCAGAAGAAAATGCTGCAAGTACGGAAGAAACCTCTGCATCTGCTGCAGAAGTTGGAAACACGATTGGAAATGTTGCGCAGGAAGCAAAGCATCTGAATGTGATTGCGAATGACCTCGAGGAGAATATCAAAGTCTTTGTTATGGACTAAGGCCGGAATGGAAACATAAGAATTAGCGAACCTGATAAAAGCTGTGGAAAGAATTGCTTTTCACAGCTTTTTACTTAGGAATCATTACAGAAGCTTTGGGAGTAGGGAAGTTATGGAATATGTGATTTTTGCAGCAGCGCTTTTAGGTATTCTGATTCTGCTTTTCTTAAAAGGCTTATACGATTACCGTCAGGAACAGAAACGGTTCCGAAAGCGTCTGCATACGGATTATGGTAAGAAGCTGGAACGGGAATACAGACCGGAGTGGTTTACGCATATCTATCGTTATTCGGATAAACATGCCGGAGAATTTCCGATTGATGAAATTACCTGGTGCGATCTGAATATGGATGAGGTGTTTAAGCAGATGAACTATACCTATTCTTCCGCAGGTGAGGAGTATCTGTATTATCTGCTGCGTAATCCGCAGCTTGAGGAAACATATCTTGTTCATATGGAAGAGGTGATCCGCTATTTTGACACCCATATGGAAGAACGGGAAGAGCTGCAGTTTATTTTTTCGAAGCTTGGCAAGATAGGCAAATTTTCCATTTATGATTATCTGGATTATCTCGATGATCTTGGAGAGCGGAGCAATCGGAAGCATTATCTGGCTTTGCTTCTGATGCTTATCTCAATCGGAATTATGGTTGTGAACTTTTCAGTGGGAATTCTTGCTTTGCTTGCAGTCGTGATCTATAACAATGTCACGTACTTTGGCATGAAAAAGGAAATTGAACCGTATATTACAAGCTTTGCTTATATCTTCCGGCTGCTTAATATTTATCCGGAGTTCAAAAAGCACAGGGCGGAGTGTTTGGGAGAAGAATTCGAGGAGATGGAACTGGCGTTTCGGCAGATGGACAGATTTCAGCGAGGCTCCGGAATTGTCATGAACGGAACGAGGGCAGGCGGAAGCGGAAGTCCGTTGGATATGCTTATGGATTTCTTTCGGATGGGATTTCATATCGATCTGATCAAATTTAACCAGATGCTCGGTGAAGTGCGCAGGCACCTGGACGCGGTGGATACGTTTCTTACTCATTATGGTTATATTGAAAGCTGTATTGCGATCGGAGAGTACAGAGCTTATTTGGGAGACTTCTGTGTTCCTTTCTTTCATGAGGAAAGAAGAATCCGGATGGTGGATGGTTATCATCCGATGCTGACTGACCCGGTCAGAAACACTTTTGAGACCAGAAAGGGTATGCTGATTACCGGTTCGAATGCTTCCGGTAAGTCGACCTTCTTAAAAACGGTTGCAATAAATGCCCTTCTGGCACAGAGCATTCATACCTGTCTGGCGGGCGAATTTGAAACTTGCTTTTTCCGTATCTGTTCTTCCATGTCCTTAAAGGATGATGTGCTGCATGGGGAAAGCTACTATATGGTGGAAATCAAGTCCATTAAGAGAATACTGGATCTCATAGCACATAAGGAATACAGGGTGTTGTGCTTCGTGGATGAGGTGCTTCGCGGAACAAATACTGTAGAACGGATTGCCGCTTCTTCCCAGATCTTAAAAAGCCTGAATTCAGAAAACAGTATGTGCTTTGTGGCCACCCATGATATTGAGCTGACAAGTCTTTTGGAAGACCGGTATGAGAATTATCATTTCAGGGAAGAGGTTACGGATGGAGATGTTACCTTCAGCTATCAGCTGTTACCCGGAAAGGCAACGACGAGAAATGCAATCCGCCTGTTATCCATCATGGGTTATCAGGAGAATATCATTCAGAAAGCCGAGCAGATGGCATTGGAATTCGTACGAAACTCCCACTGGCAGATGCTTGACTAAGAATAGGCGAAATGATAAAATATGATACAGTATTTGAAGAAAGGTCTTGGTGGGAATATGAACAATCTGATTGCATTTGTGAATGAATTTTTATCATATTTACTTGTGATGGTGATTATTGTGGCTCTCTGCGGGGTTGCGATTTTTATTGGAACGACCTTACGGAAACGTAAAGATAAGCAGGAAGCAGAAGCTGCGAAGGAAGCAACGGATAACGCATCATAAGCTGTTACACAGTACGAAGGGTCCGCTTACGCGGGCCTTTTTTGATTTATAGGAATGCTGTGCAATCCTACAAATCAAAACGCTCCGCGAGGATGCGACTGATGTGCAGATGAATTATGCAAGCTAAAGCTTGCGCACATCAGCGCGCAAAGAGTTGTCAGGCAACTCTTTGATGTAAAGCGATACCTGTGTACTTAATGAGGACAAGTCAAAGATGCAGTCCGAATTTAGTACAGCAGGTAATGTAGAGTATGTGAAAGAAGGAATTCATTAAAAATGTCTAAGGGTAGCAATCAGAAACTGAAAATGTTATATCTGCTCAAAATTCTGTCGGAGAAAACAGATGAATCCCACTGTCTTTCAGCACAGGAGCTTATCGGTGAGCTGCAGAAGTATGAGGTAAGCGCGGAGCGTAAGAGCATTTACAATGACATCGAATGTCTTACGGATTTTGGATATGATATTGTGAATAAAAAGGCGAAAACAGGAGGCGGCTATTACCTGGCGAGCCGTGAATTTGAGCTGCCGGAATTAAAGCTTTTAGTAGATGCAGTGCAGTCTTCGCGCTTTATCACCCAGAAGAAGTCAAGAGAGCTTATTCATAAGATTGAGACGCTTGCCGGTCCCTATGAAGCAAAGCAGCTGCAGCGTCAGGTCTTTGTGGCAAGCCGCATTAAAACGGAAAACGAAAGTATTTATTATAATGTGGATCACATTCATAATGCGATACAGGACAATGTACCGATTTCTTTTATCTACATGGAATGGAATGCGAAGAAGGAATTTGTCCCGCGGCATAACGGTAAGGAATACCGGGTGAGTCCCTGGGCACTGACCTGGAAGGAAGAAAATTATTATCTTATTGCGTTTGATGATGAAGAAGAGAAGATCAAGCATTTCCGTGTCGATAAGATGAACCGGATCCGGGAGCTTGAAGGTCAGGTGAGAAAGGGGTCGGAGGAATTCAGGAAGTTCGATATTGCCGAGTATACGAACCAGTCATTCGGGATGTTTGGAGGAGAGACACAGCGGGTTACGCTGCAGCTGTCCGATACACTGTCCGGTGTCCTTTTTGACCGGTTTGGAAAGGAAATTGATGTGCGGAAGATATCGGAGGATGAAATTTCAGCAAGAATTTCAGTTTGTGTCAGTCCCCAGTTTTTTGGATGGCTCACAGGGCTTGGAAGCCGGATTAAGATTACCGCACCAGCTGATGTGACAAGGCAGTATCAGGAGTTTTTACGTGAAATTCTGAACCGGTATGAAATATAGTTCTTGACGAAATATGGATGTTCTTCTGAATTAAAGTGGAAGAATTCATATCCTCCATTGACAAGGAAGATACAATTTAATATACTAGATATTGATATCACTATTCGAAAGCAATACTAGATATTGGTAGCCATACTGGAACGATCAGACTGTGGTTTTACGAATGGGGATCTGAACAGTTACGGTTTTGTTAAGTAACATCAGAGTAATAATATGAAACAGTATCAAATAAATGGATGGAGGGGTTGTCATGAGTAGTATGGATGAGAAGAAAGAAGCTGCAGGCTATGGGGAGAAGTTCAGACCGGAGCGGGATGTCAAGGTAATCAAGAAGGATGGAAGCCTGGAAAGCTTTAATGTACAGAAGGTCATTGATGCAGTAGGAAAGAGTGCTTACCGTGCACTGACTAAATTTACAGAGGATGAAAAGAAGCATATCTGTCAGTATGTCATTGATAAGGTGAATGAGCTGGAGCAGGATCAGATCCCGATTCCGATTATGCATAATATTGTGGAGAGCGCTCTTGAAGATGTGAAGCCCATCGTTGCCAAGAGCTATCGTGATTACCGGAACTATAAGCAGGATTTTGTCCGCATGATGGATGATGTGTATAAAAAGAGCCAGTCCATTATGTATGTTGGTGACAAGGAAAATGCCAATACTGACAGTGCCCTTGTTTCCACGAAGAGAAGCCTGATCTTCAATCAGTTTAACAAGGAATTATATCAGAAGTTTTTTATGACCACAGAGGAAATTCAGGCATGCCGTGACGGCTATATTTATGTGCATGATATGTCTGCACGCCGCGATACCATGAACTGCTGTCTTTTTGACGTGGCAAATGTACTGACCGGCGGCTTTGAAATGGGAAATATCTGGTACAATGAGCCGAAGACCCTGGATGTTGCCTTTGACGTAATCGGTGATATTGTATTGAGCGCAGCAAGCCAGCAGTACGGCGGTTTTACTGTGCCGGAGGTAGATAAGATTTTAGAGCCCTATGCAGAGAAAACCTATCAGAAGAGTCTGAAGAAATATCTGAATCTTGGAATTGACCAGCAGACTGCAGAGGCAGAAGCGTATGCTGATGTGAAGCGGGAATTTGAGCAGGGCTTCCAGGGATGGGAGTATAAGTTCAATACGGTGGCAAGCTCCCGTGGGGATTACCCGTTTATCACAGTTACTGCCGGAATCGGTACCGGACGTTTCGCCCGTCTTGCAACGATTTCCCTTTTAAATGTACGACGCAAGGGACAGGGTAAGAAGGACTGCAAGAAGCCGGTTCTGTTCCCGAAGATTGTCTTTTTATATGATGAAAACCTGCATGGCCCCGGCAAGGAGCTTGAGGATGTATTTGAGGCCGGAGTAAAGTGCTCCGCGAAGACCATGTATCCGGACTGGTTATCCCTCACCGGAAAGGGTTATATTGCGAGCATGTATAAGAGATATGGCAAGGTCATTTCCCCGATGGGATGCCGTGCGTTTCTTTCTCCCTGGTATGTAAGAGGCGGCATGCATCCGGCAGATGATCAGGATGAGCCTGTTTTCGTCGGACGTTTTAACATTGGTGCCGTATCCCTTCATTTACCCATGATTCTGGCAAAGTCCAGACAGGAAAGCAGGGACTTCTATGAAGTGCTGGATTATTATTTAAATCTGATCCGTCAGCTTCATATCCGTACCTATGCATATCTTGGAGAAATGCGTGCTTCCACCAATCCGCTTGCTTACTGTGAGGGTGGTTTTCTGGGAGGACATTTAAAGCTTACGGATAAGATCAAGCCGATTTTAAAGTCTGCAACTGCCAGCTTTGGTATTACGGCATTTAACGAATTGCAGGAATTATATAACGGCAAGTCCCTTGTTGAGGACGGACAGTTTGCATTGGAGGTTCTCGAGCATATCAACCAGAAGATCAATGAGTATAAAGAAGAGGATGGCAATCTTTATGCGATTTATGGAACACCTGCAGAGAGCCTGTGCGGCTTACAGGTAAAGCAGTTCCGTGCAAAATACGGAATTATTGAAGGGGTATCCGACAGGGAATATGTTTCCAACAGCTTCCACTGTCATGTATCCGAGGATATTACACCGATTGAGAAGCAGGATCTGGAATATCGTTTCTGGGAGCTGAGTAATGGTGGTAAAATCCAGTATGTAAAATACCCGATTGATTATAATATCGAAGCAATTAAAACTCTGATCCGCCGTGCTATGGATATGGGATTCTATGAGGGTGTCAATCTTTCTTTAGCTTACTGTGATGACTGTGGGCATCAGGAACTGGAAATGGATGTCTGCCCGAAGTGTGGAAGCCGGAACTTAACCAAGATTGAACGTATGAATGGTTACCTTTCCTATTCCAGAGTGCATGGAGATACTCGTCTGAATGAAGCAAAAATGGCAGAAATTGCAGAAAGGAAGAGTATGTAGGGAATGAGATATCACAATATTACCAAGGATGATATGTTAAACGGTGACGGACTTCGTGTCGTTTTGTGGGTTGCAGGCTGTTCCCACTGCTGTAAGGAATGCCAGAATCCTGTTACCTGGGATCCGGCAGGCGGACTGTTGTTTGATGATGCTGCCAAACAGGAAATTTTTGATCAGCTGGATAAGTCCTATATTTCCGGGATTACCTTTTCCGGAGGGGATCCGCTTCATGCAGCAAACCGTCTGGATGTACGCAACCTGATGGCCGAAATCAAGGAGAAATATCCGGATAAAACGATCTGGTTATATACAGGGGATTCCTGGGAGAATATTCTTCACTATGCGATTATGCAGTATGTGGATGTTTTGGTAGATGGAGAATTTCAGGTAGATAAAAAGGATGTCAAGCTCCTGTGGAAAGGAAGCAGCAACCAGCGTGTGATTGATGTACAGAAGTCCCTGAAGCAGACGGATCCGATGATACCGGTTTTGCACTGCAGAGATTATGCATAAGTACAAAAGCTGCATTTGAAGCTAAGCAATATATGGGTATAAAGAAACCTGGCTGTAAGATGAAAAAGTGTCGTCGTATGAATGGCATAGCAAGATATATGAAAGCGAAAAGGAAATAAATTCATGGAAACAATCAAAATCAAATATTTTAATGACAAGCTGGAAAAACTCGCTTATATAGATGGAAAATCGGACTGGATTGATCTGCGTGCCGCCGAGGATGTGGATCTTAAACAGGGTGAATTCAAGCTGATACCGTTAGGAGTTGCCATGCAGCTTCCGAAAGGATATGAGGCACATATTGTTCCAAGAAGCTCAACCCTTAAGAATTTTGGAATTATCCAGACCAATCATCAGGGTGTGGTAGACTGTTCTTACTGCGGAGATAACGATCAGTGGTTTATGCCGGCTCTGGCTGTCCGGGATACGCATATTTCCTTTAACGACCGGATCTGCCAGTTCCGTATCATGGAGAACCAGCCGAAGATAGCTTTTGATGAAGTAGTATCCTTAAGCAGTACGGATCGCGGTGGCTTTGGAAGCACCGGAAAGCAGTAGACGCAAGCGGCTTTGGAAACACGGATGGCATTCACAAAAGGCAATTTTGTATGGCTTTGAATGGTTACGCATAAAATAACTCCTTTTACCTCATAATGGTACTAAACCGGAATGAGCGTGGAAGGAGTTTTTTATGTGTGAAAAAATGAGTGCGGTTCTTTCAGAAAATATGAATTATCTGAATGATCAATTGAAAGTCAATCAGAATTTTGACGTGGTATACAGGGTAATCCGTATTGGAGGAAGAGAAGCCTGTATGTACTTTATTGATGGCTTTTGCAAGGATGAACTGATGCAGAAAATGCTTCAGTATTTTATGGATATGAAGGAAGAGGATCTGCCGGAAAATGCACATGAAATGTCAAAAAAGAAGATTCCCTATGTGGAGGTTGATCTGAATTCAGAATGGAAGGAGATTATCTATTTTATTCTTTCCGGAGTATTTGCTTTATTTATTGATGGCTATGAGGAATGCCTTTTAATTGATTCCAGAAGCTATCCGGCGCGAAGTGTATCAGAACCGGAAAAGGACAAAACGCTCCGGGGCTCCAAAGACGGGTTCGTGGAAACCGTTGTTTTTAACACTGCACTGATCCGTAGAAGAATCCGGAGCACAGATCTTCGCATGGAAATTATGAAGGCCGGGAAAAGCTCGCAGACGGACATTGTCCTGTGCTATATGAACGACCGGGTGGATCATGATTTTTTAAATGATATCAAGAATAAAATCAGTCACATTCATGCGGATGCCTTAACGATGAATCAGGAAAGCCTTGCGGAATGCTTATATAAAAAGCGGTGGATCAATCCGTTCCCTAAATTCAAATTTACCGAACGGCCGGATACTGCGGCGGCACAGATTCTGGAAGGGGATGTGGTCATACTGGTGGACAATTCACCATCAGCCATGATTACTCCAACATCCGTATTTGATGTAATAGAAGAGGCTGATGATTATTATTTTCCACCGATTACCGGAACGTATCTTCGGATTGCCAGAATGATTATTGCCATTTTGACGTATTTCTGGACACCGACCTTTTTACTGCTGATGCAGTATCCGCAGTGGATTCCTCACGGATTTGAATTTATTGCAGTACAGGGAGATATTAATATTCCTCTGATCTGGCAGTTCCTGATGCTGGAGCTGGCGATTGACGGACTGCGGCTTGCAGCCGTAAATACGCCCAATATGTTAAGCACGCCCTTAAGTGTGATGGCGGCGCTTGTCCTGGGAGAGTTCTCGGTAAACAGCGGCTGGTTTAATTCCGAGGTCATGCTTTATATGGCATTTGTGGCGATTGCAAGCTATTCCCAGGCCAGCTATGAGCTTGGCTATGCAGTGAAATTTATGAGAATGATTAATCTGGTTATGACAGCTATCTTTGGTGTCTTTGGATATATCACAGCCGTAATCTTCTGTGTGGTTGTATTATTTTCCAACCAGACCATTGCAAAAAAGAGCTATATGTATCCTTTGTTTCCCTTTAACGGAAGAGCACTGTCACGTGTACTGTTCCGGCACCGGCTGCCGGGATCAAGGTAAAATGCACTCAGCGAGGTTATTTCGAGCTGAGTGCGAACCATACAGAAGAGGGCTTACAGGCAGTTTGTCTTATAACAAAGGCTGCCTGTTTTTTGTCTGTAAATATTGCTTTTACAGGAGCACAGGATAATTTGTTATGAATGGTCCTTGACATGATGTGAATGTTTCTGCATAATAAGAAACAGATGTTGCGAAACAAATGTTTCTTAATAAAAATTTCAAAATGGGAATGTTTCCAAACCGAAGGGAGAATGGGAGATGCCACCGAAATGTAAATTTACGAAAGAAGAAATCATACAGGCCGCATTCGAAATGGTGCGGACAGAAGGGTTTTCCGAGCTTACGGCAAGAGCACTTGGGGGAAGGCTCGGTTCCTCGCCGAAACCAATTTTCAGTATCTTTACCAGTATGGAAGAGGTGCAGGAGGAAGTGATTGGGGCAGCGAAGAGGCTGTATGCAGAATATGTGGAGAGAGGACTTAGGGAAACACCTGCATTCCGTGGCGTTGGTACACAGTATATTCTCTTTGCCATCCGGGAGCCGAAGCTGTTTCAGATTCTCTTTATGAAGGAGCAGGGGGAGATTCTGGATGTCCGGCATGTACTTCCTGTGATCGATGACAATTATGAAAAAATACTTTCTTCCCTGATGGAGGGATATCAGCTTGAGGAAGCGGTGGCAGAGAGAATTTACCGGCATTTATGGATTTATTCACATGGAATTGCTGCATTGTGTGCAACGAAGATGTGCCGGTTTACGAAAGAAGAAATTGAACAGATGATGGCAGAGGTCTTTAGGGGACTGCTCATTCAGGAATTAAAGGGGGAAAAGCATGATTAAAGCCAGAGAAATCAATAAATTTTATGGAAGTGGGGAAAGCCGCTTTCAGGTTTTGAAAAATATCAGTCTGACGATTGAGGATGGAGATTTCGTTGTGATTCTGGGAGCATCGGGATCCGGCAAGTCCACATTACTGAATGTATTATCGGGACTCGAACGGGCAGAAAGCGGTCAGATTTTTTATGATGATACCGAAATCACAGGACTTACGGACAAGGAGCTGACGGCCTTCCGGAGAAAGAAGATCGGTTTTATTTTTCAGCAGTATTATCTCCTGCAGAACATGAATGTAGGCAAAAATGTGAAGATGGGAGCAGATCTTGCCGTAAACAGCGATTATAAAGCCATTCTTAAAGAAGTTGGACTGGAAAACAAGCTTTACAAATTCCCCAGCGAATTGTCGGGTGGGGAACAGCAGCGTGTATCGGTTGCCAGAGCACTTGCCAAAAGACCGGAGGTTTTATTTTTGGACGAACCTACGGGTGCCCTGGATGAAGATACCGGCCGGCAGGTTCTGCAGTATATCAGTGAATTGCAGAAGGAATACGGATTCACGATTATCATGGTAACGCATAATCTGAATATTGCGGAAATGGCGAAAACTGTGATCCGGATGAACAATGGGAAGGTGTCGGAGGTCTATACGACGCAGACACAGAAAACCGCATATGAGATAGGATGGTGAGTCTGGATGATTGGAATGAAAGATCTGGGTAAGCTGGCTGCAATCACGGTGGTAACTCTTTGTGCTGCGTTTGTATGCACTATCTTTTTAAACTACAAAATGGATCTGCCGGCAATCAGGGAAATAATCACCGCATATCAGGAAATTGTGTTTTATGAGGCACAGATGGGAACCGCTAAGGTTGTTGTTGGGGTGAGCGGCGGTTGTCTGATCATTACCACAGTAATTCTGCTGGTCTTTTATATTAAGAATTATATTGATACACATGGAAAAGAGCTTGGAATTCTGAAGGCGCTTGGCTATTCCCGGTTACATATTGCAAAAAGCTTCTGGGTGTTTGGCTTCAGTGTGCTTGCAGGAGCAGGGATCGGATTTGAGGCTGCATGGCTTTACCTGCCAACCTTTTACCGGGTTATGAATAAGGAGAAGATTCTTCCGGATCTGGAGCCGCAGTTTCATGGAAACCTGGTTCTTTTCCTTGTGGTTTTGCCGACATTGTTCTTTATGCTTCTTGCGGTATTCTATGCGTACCTTGATCTGAACTGCCCGGTGCTTGATCTGCTTAAGGAAAGGAAGCATAGCAAAGGGAAGCACTTTACCAGGGATAAGGAGGAGGATTCTTTCCTTTCAGGCTTAAGGAAAAGTACGCTGCACAGCCGGAAAATACTGGTATTTTTTGTTGGCTTTTCTGCTTTTTGCTTTTCTGCCATGACACAGATGTCTATGGCGATGGACGATTTGGCCAGTGAACAGATGGCGTGGATTATGCTTTCCATTGGGTTGATACTTGCCTTTATGACGCTTCTGATGTCTTTAACCAGTGTTTTAAATGCCAATACCCAAACGATTGCAATGATGAAGGTATTCGGCTATTCGAAAACTGAGTGCAGCCGATCTGTTTTCGGCGGTTACCGTCCGGTTTCCTATGTCGGCTTTCTGATCGGGACGCTGTATCAGTACGTGCTGCTGCGGATCATGGTAGATGTGATATTTGCAGACTGGGAGACAATGCCGGAATTCCATTTTAACTGGAAGGCCATGCTGGTTTCCCTTGTAACCTTTCTCCTTGCTTACGAACTGATTCTGTATGTTTATTCCGGGAAGATTGAACGGCAGTCCGTAAAAAGCATCATGCTGGAATAAGTTGCTGGAAAGCACGTATATTTGTTAACCAATCTGTACAATCCGGCAGCTTATGAATGAGCAGGGCTGAACTGTAACATGAACTTAATATGAAATACAAGATCAGCTTGATCTCCCGGCACTTGTTCGATACAATGAATCTTACAGGTGCCGGGAGTTTTTGGGTAAGCACAGATTTTATATGCGGATCTGGAAGAAGCAGGACGGATACGAAACAGCAGGCCATATACTAATTTACGGCGGACGGAATGGTATTGGTAGACGGAATCCCTGGATAAAAGTGAAAAAGGACAATAGAAAGAGGCAGGAGCATGAATCTGATTAATATAGAGAATGTGACAAAATCCTATACGGAAAGAAAGCTGTTTGAGGATGCTTCCTTTTCCCTGCAGGAGGGAGAAAAGGTTGGCGTCATCGGCATTAACGGGACGGGAAAGACAACGCTATTGAAGATGATTATGGGAACAGAGGAGCCGGAAGAAGGTAACATTACGATTGCAAATCATGTGGTAATGCGCTACCTTCCGCAGCATCCGGAATTTGCAGCGGACAAAAGCAGCCTGGAATGTGTATTGCAGGGAAATGTCACGGAAGAAAACCGCTGGTCCATAGAGAGCGAAGCCAAAACGATGATGACCCGGCTTGGAATTCAGGATTTTACGCAGCCGGCAGGCCAGTTATCCGGAGGACAAAGGAAGCGGCTTGCGCTGATTTCGGCGCTTCTTTCGCCGGCCGATATTCTGCTTTTGGATGAGCCGACCAACCACCTGGATAACGACATGGCAGACTGGCTGGAGGATTATCTGAAAAAGTGGAAAGGCGCGTTCCTCATGGTCACCCATGACCGGTATTTTCTGGACAGCGTATGCAACCGGATCATCGAGATTGATAAAGGGAAAATTTACAGCTATCAGACCAATTATTCGGGCTTCCTGGAATTGAAAACGGAGCGGCAGGATATGGAAGCATCCAGTGAACGGAAGCGTCAATCAATTCTACGTGTGGAACTTCAATGGATACGCAGGGGAGCCAGGGCACGTTCTACCAAGCAGAAAGCACATATCCAGCGTTATGAAGAACTGCGGGACCGGCAGGCGCCGACACAGGACTCCCAGGTAGAATTAAGTTCCATTTCCACAAGAATGGGGAAAACGACCGTGGAGCTTCAGCATATCTGCAAGTCCTATGGAGAAAGAAAACTGATTGATGATTTTTCCTATATCTTTTTGAAGGGAGACAGGGTTGGATTTATCGGACCTAACGGCTGCGGAAAATCGACGCTGATGAAAATGATTGCAGGACTTATCCCTCCGGATTCCGGAACGATCATGATCGGTCAGACCGTGAAAATGGGATATTATGCGCAGGAGATTGCTTCGGAAAACTCAGCAGATGGGAAGGAAATTGACCTGTCCTACATGGATCCTAACCAGAGAGCGATTGATTATGTGAAAGAGCGGGCAGAATATATCCAGACGGTGGATGGACCAGTGTCGGCCTCCGTTATGCTGGACCGTTTTTTATTTCCTCCGGAGAAGCAGTACAGTCTGATCGGGAAATTGTCCGGTGGGGAAAAGAAGCGGCTGAATCTGCTTCGGGTTCTGGCAACGTCCCCGAACTTCATTTTGCTGGATGAGCCGACCAACAATCTTGATATTGCCACGCTGACGATCCTGGAGGACTATCTGGACCGGTATGAGGGCATTGTTGTTACCGTATCGCATGACCGGTATTTTCTTGACCGGACGATGAAGCGGATTTTTGCCTTTGAAGAGGATGGAAAACTCAGACAATACGAAGGCGGCTATACCGATTATTCCCTGAAAAAACTCGCTGAGAAGGAAGAAAAGGCGGCAGAGGAAGCGGCACAGACCAGAAAAACAGGAAATGGAAACGGAGCAAAACCTTATCCACAGACCGGGCAGAAGGGACAGCGTACCCGTGGACCACAGAAGTTAAAATTTACTTATCAGGAGCAGAAGGATTATGAAACCATAGAGGCGGATATAGCAGCATTGGAGGAAAAGATCGGGAAGTTCGATGAGGAAATGGCCGCCGTATCCACAGACTTCGTAAAACTGAATCAACTGACAGCCGAAAAAGAGGAAACCGAAAAGCTGCTGGAAGAAAAGATGGATCGGTGGATGTACCTGGAGGAACTGGCTGCGAGAATTGCGGAACAGTAGTGGGGAAGAAGGGACTGTTGGGAAGTGCCATGATGGATATTTATAAAAATTATAAGTAGTTAATTTAGAAGGCAGGTAGAAGCAAATGCGAATTGAAAATATTCAAAGAATGGCTCATGACATTCTGGAAAAAGGCAGTATAGAGAATGATTATATTGAATATAAAAAGTCTGCAACTTTTAAAAATAAGATATTAAAGACAGTATGTGCATTTGCCAATAATTACATGAACAGGGAGATTGGTCTGCTGTTTATTGGAGTAGAGGAAGTAAATGATCCAAAGACGGAAGAAAAAGCGATACCCCAAAGACCTATTTGTGGTGTAGAAGAGTCACTCATAGAAAGTACAGAAAATTCGTTGAAACAATTATTAGCGAATATTCATCCAAAAGTAAGTTACCATTTGATTACAGATATTATTGATGATAGGAACTACATTATTGTAGCCGTAGAACCGGGAACTTCAGGACCATATCAGACAAGTGATAAGGCAGAAAATGATAAGGATATTTCATTAAAAGCAGGCAGATACATCAGAGTGAGAAGAGATAGCCGTTTGCCAAATTTTAAAGAGGAATATGAATTGCTACGCAAATTTGCACATGATGTATTCAGTTCCAATTTGAATGAGACAGCAACTCTTGATGATTTGAACTACGAATATATAAAGGAGTACCTGATTGCTACAAATGCCAGAGAAGATATCAGAAATCAGTCAAAATTGGATATGGCCAAAAGTATGGGCTTAATTAGCGAAAGTGAATATGGTGGGTATCGTGCGAAAAATTTTGCAGTATTAATGTTTGCAGAGAGACCAGATAAATTCATTCCGTATGCACATGTGGAAATAATCAGGGAAGCTATTGGAACTGATAAAATGGAAGCCAAGGTATTTGATGGTCCAATTTGGTTACAGGCAAAGCAGGTCAGCCGATATTTTAAGGATAACATTATGGCTTCTTATACTGTCAGGGATAGTGAGACGATAGAGCATAGGATCGTGTATAACTGGCCATTGACGGCTTTTGAGGAATTGGCGACAAATTGTATTTTGCATAAACAGTATGAATCACCTAATTATATCGGTATTTATATTTATAATGACAGAATAACATTTGTGAATCATAATCGTCCTGTGCCTCCTGTTACAATTGAGGCAATGAATAAAGAAACCAGATTTGATGATCGCCAGTATTTGAATCCGGAGCTAAAAGAAATGTTTTTTGCACTGGATTTGATAGAGTCATACGGTTCGGGAATTCGACGCGCGAAGGAGGCATTAAAAGAGAATCATTCACCGGAATTGCAGTTTTTGCCGGATAATGATACCGATGATTATACAATGGCGGTTGTTATGATTAATGAAGAATTTGCTGCTATCCGCGAGGAAGAACAGAAAAAATCTGATTTTACAAAAGAAAACGCAAAAGAAAACGCAAAAGAAATGACAAAAGAAATTGCGAAAGAAATAAAAAACATTATGAAAGAGAATCCTTTTGTTAATGCGGAGGATTTAGCAGAGGAGTTAAATGTTTCTGCTACAAAAGTAAGATACCATATACGAGCAATGAAGAAAAACGGCGAAATTCAACGAGTGGGTTCTACAAAAGCAGGTACATGGGAGATTCTTAAATAGAGAATGGTTGGGAAATAAAGATGTTTATTTGAGTAAATTGGCTTACAATAGGTAAGCCAATTTGCAAAAAAACAAATAGTAAAAAATACTTAACAAATTCAGCTTTAGAAAATATAAAGAATTACAAGTAGATACGAAAAGCATATGAAGACACCCGACAAATTAACGTAGAGAGCAGGAAAAGAGATATGAATAAAATTCAAAGAATCATAATAAAACTGAAATGTATTCAATGGAAAGCATGGATGACAATATTTACAATAGTGTGTTCTGTTGGAGTGCTTGGGATTACTAAGTGTACATATGAAATGAAGACATGGATTGAACTTGTAGTAATTCCAATGTTAATAAGCTTTTTGATGGGAGTAGGGGTTTCGTGTTGGTTTACATATAGAAGTGATAGTTCTCAATTTGATATGAACTTGGAAATAGAACTTGATACTCTAGCAAGGCGGTTATTAGAGGATTTAACGCATGCAACGTTTATTGCATCAAATCCATTTTTTGATGCAAAGGAAAAAATTAGACAATTGAGGGCTTGTTTAGTGGTAAATCGTATAAGGTAAATAACTCGCAAATGGCATAGCCTGTCCAAAGTTGAGATAATGTA
>ERZ826146.46-NODE-46-length-124438-cov-10.283986_pt1 | contig 124438 bp, 117 predicted proteins | sample MGYA00519857_ERZ826146 | MGnify/ENA primary metagenome ERZ826146 (study PRJEB31778, sample SAMEA3449222) | human gut metagenome | biome: human gut; feature: human-associated habitat; material: faeces | place: United Kingdom | collected 2010/2012 ...
TATGCCTTTATTTTTTTATATTCTTTTGTTTAAATATTCGATTTTTCCTATATAATAAAAAAATCCTCCCTCGACACTTCGTATCGAGAGAGGAAATGCAAGCTAGTCTAGCCACACTGTCAGGAGAAGTACAATGACAGCCTATTTTAGCCTGCTAATTGTTGCTGCTGTTACAATTACCATTACCAGCATGAATATGCCCAACATGGCATAACTGGCAAAATCATGGTAATACACCAAGCACCGCATTAGTGCACTTATGCACAGCAGAAACTCTACGATGATTGCCAAAAAAACAGCAAACATCTTCCAGCGGGAAATCCGAACACTAAGCAACAAACCGAACCATGCACTCATTGCCACCAAGCAACACAAACTGCAGATAAACTGCAAACCTGCTAACTGATTGGAATTGGTATTGCGCATGAGAACTAGGCTTACCACAGCCAGTGCGGAGAAAATCGCAGAGACGATAGCATCCCTTGAGTAATCATGCTTGTTGTTCTTACTGTCATTGTACTTACTGCTGTCTTTAACAGACATATTGGCCTCCTTGCCAACGATTAATAATACTCTTTTATTGTACATCGTTTTACATAATATGTCAATTTTCATAAGATCTCTTTGTTTATGTTTATAGCTTTTAAGTTTAATAGCCTTTCCTTGTTTTCCGCACATATAAGGAAAACAAAATTGGTAAAGCATAAAAGTAAGTCCCCCATACTCTCATATGGAGGACTTACTGGAATTATCTCATGATTGGAACTCTCCAGAAAGTTCCTTCTTCATCATAGAAACCGGACTCGTTGGCATCAACAGCCAGCCTTGTCATCGGGTAGTACATTGTCGCCGAGTGCTTTCTTTCTCCTTCGGCTGTACCCGCGTAGTATCCAATCATCCTGATTGGAACTTTTTCACGGTTCCAGAAATGTGCTACCACTTCTGCAAATGAAGCAATGCATGTTAATCCACTCATTGCCTTTGCACCGTCTGTCTTTTCTGCGAACATCATATGCATTATATAGTAGTCATTTGGTAACTCAGATTCTCCCTTAAATTGGAGTTCGAATTCTTCACCATGTGATAAGAATACTTCTCCATCAAAGGTTCCTTCTTTAACCTTCCATATGTTGTTCTCTTGATATAATGCTTCCAGCCTACCGTAGTCTTTTTCCATCAGCTTTCTTACTGACGAGCACCGAACTCCATCTGTGAATAAAATCGTGTTGTTTAATTTTTTCATAATATAACTCCCTTCTCTGCTTACCTTACAAGGCAAGACTTACGATATAATATAAAGATTTTAGTTCATCTCTTATTATACCATATTTTACATAACAAGTCAAAATAATTGCTGTTTGTGTACTTTATGTACCAGTTCTTATTTTCTCTTCCTAAATCTCAATTTCTTTATTAAGCCATGTTGAATATATGTATACTTTATCTACTTTTCTATTTAATGATTCTTCTAAAGCTTTTTTGTAAATTTCTAATTGAATATTATATTTAGCTTTTAAACTCTGTTCACTATTATTTTCTACATAATCTGTTTTATAGTCTACTAAAACTAGTTCATCATTATTAGTTATATAATATAAATCTATAATACCTTGTACTAATATTTCATCTTCTGCATCATTTTGGTATATTTCATTTGCTTTTAGATTTAGATAAAATGCTTTTTCTTGCTCTACTACTTTTGCAGTTTGCATTTCTTTCCATATATTTGAGCTTAGAAAAGCTAGTATTTTATTATAATTTACACTTTCAGCTTCTTTTGGTAAAATAATTTCTTTGTTTACTAGGTTGTTAACCATATTTTTTAATTTTTCTAAATTATACTCTTCTTTATAATTTAGTTTTTGTAAACATAAGTGCATTATTGTACCTTTTTCTGCTGGTGTTAGCTCTGTCTTTTCTATTAAGAAATTTGGCTTTTTCAATGTTATTCCAATCTTTTCCTCAGTATCCTTTGATAGTTCTTTAATTTTAGAGACAGAAAGTTCACTTGGCATTTCTGTAGAATCTTTATATTTATATTCCCATTCCAAAATATTCTTTATTTTTTCCATATTTTCTTTTGATACTTTTTTATTTGCTATATCTTTTAATACATCTTTTCTTTCTGTTTCACTTTCTACAGTTTGATTTAATATTTCAGTTTTACTTACTACATTAAATTCAAATATATCCGAATTTTTAATTTTATTTTTTAAATAAACTAGTTCTATCCAATCCAAATATGATTTATAACTTTCTAGGATTTTAGGATTTATTTTTGAATTATCTTCACTCTCATAAATTTGTAATTCTTTCTCTTTGCTTTCGATAGATTTTTGTAAATCTTTTTCTATTCCTGTAATAATCAATTTTTCCTTAGCCCTTGTTAAAGCAACATATAGCACTCTCATTTCTTCAGAAATGCTTTCTCTTTTGCTTACCATCTTGATTGCTTCTTTTGCAAGTGTTGGATATTCTATTTTTAATTCACTGTTTTCATAATTTGGTCCAAAACCAATTTCTTGATGTATTAATATTTTTTCTCTTAAATCTTTTAAATTAAAGTTTTTTCCTGTACTACTTAAAAATACTACAGGGAATTCTAAACCTTTACTTTTATGAATACTCATAATTCTAATTACATTTTCGTTCTCACCAATTATCTTTGCTGCACCTAAATCATTGTTACGAAGCTTTAACTTATCTATAAAGTTTATAAAATTAAATACACCTTTAAATGTTGCACTCTCATATTGCTTTGCTCTTTCGAAAAGCATTTTTAAGTTTGCTTGTCTTAACTTTCCATTTTGCATTAATCCAACATAATTGTAATAACCTGTATCCATATAAATTTTCCAAATCAACTCATCTAATGCTAAAAACTCACTTGCTTCTCTCCATTGATTTATAAGTTCCAAGAAAGAATCAATCTTGTTACGTAATTCTTCATTTACCTGAATTCTTGCTTTTACAATACTTTCATAAAAGTTTTCATATTTATCTGCTAATCTAATCTCTATTAAATCATTATCTGTAAAGCCACCAATCATTGATCTCATAACTGTAACTAATGGTATGTCCTGCATTGGGTTATCTATTATTTTTAGGCATGACATAATTAGTTGGATTTCTACTGAGTTTAAATATTCTGTAGATGTCTCACTATATACAGACATACCTAGATCCGATATTTCTTTTTCATATATTGGTGATAATTCTGTTGTTGATCTTAGTAATACTACTATATCTTTATACGTAACTTTTCTATAACCTTCTTTTTTATCTAGCACATAATAATTGCTATTTACAAGCTCATTAATCTTTTTGGCTACATATCTTGCTTCTAGAATAGAATTTTCGATTCTTTCTGTTTTTACATTATCTTCTTCATCTTCTTGTACATCTTTTGTAGTGTCTTCCAAATTAATTATATTTATTTCCGTTTTTCCTGCAAAGTCTATATTTTCTAATTGAGGCTCTTCGTAATTTGCTCCTAAGTTTAGATATTCATCTTCGTTATAATCAACATCGCCTAAATCTTTGCTCATAATTTCTTGGAAGATAATATTAGTTGTATCTAGTATGTTTTTTCTACTTCTAAAATTTTTAAATAATTGTATTTTTAAATCATCAGCTTCTGTTTTTTCCTTTTTTAATTTATATGTTTTGTATTTATTTAAAAATAGTTCTGGCATTGCTTGTCTAAATTTATATATACTTTGTTTTACATCTCCTACCATAAATATGTTGTTGCCTTTAGAGATTGAGGTTAATATGTATTCTTGAACCATATTACTATCTTGATATTCATCAATCGCAATTTCTTCGAACTTATCTTGGTATTTTTTTGCAATCTCTGAAGGTACATATTTTCCATCTTCGTCATTAATTAATATTTTTAAGGCTAAATGCTCTATATCATTAAAATCTATTATATTTCTTTCTAATTTTGCCCTTTTATAATTTTCGTTAAATTTTAAAATTATTGTTTGTAGTAGCTTTAGGACTTCATACATATCTTTTAAATCTGCTAGAACCTCAGCTGAAGTATATATAAAAATGCTATCTTTTAATTTCTTAAATTTTGCATTTATCATATCTCTTTTTTCTTTAACTAGAGCTGGTGTTTCTGAATTTATTTTTTTACTACTTGGCCACCTAACAAAAGAAAAGTTCTTTGCAAGTTCATATGATTTATCCCATGAATTTAAGTTTGATAATAGACTTTCTAAATTTTCTATGTCTAGTCTTATTGCTTGCGAAAATTTTTCTAATTCATTTTCTGCGTCTAATTCTTTTTTTATTTTCTTTAAACCTAAAATATTTTCTTCAATACATTCTTTATAATTATTTAAAATAATTTTTCCCCATACTGTCTCTGCGAAATCAGTATTTTCGATATCTATATCAAATAGTTTTACTTTTTCAGCTAACCATTTTTCTGGGAATGGTGCACTTTGAATAAAATTATATATACTTTTTACTATATCTTTTAGAGGCTCATCATCTTTATAACTTGTATAGATTTCTAAAAGTTTTAAAAATCCTTTATCTTTTTTTAAATACAAATCTTCAAAAAGTTCATCTAATACCTCTTCTTTTAAAAGTTCTATTTCTGCTGTATCACCAATTCTAAAGTTTGGTGATATGTTTATTTCGTAAAAATTATTTCTTATTACATCTAAACAAAAAGAATGTATTGTACAAATATTTGATTTATTTAAAAGTGTAATTTGCTTTTGTAGACGTAAATTAGTTGGCTCCTCTTCTATCTTCTTATAAATTGCATTTAATATTCTTTCTCTCATCTCACTTGCAGCAGCATTTGTAAAAGTTACAACTAATAACTTATCTATATCTATTTCTTCTTGAATTATTTTATTAATTATTCGCTCTACTAAAACAGCAGTCTTGCCACTACCTGCAGCTGCTGCGACTAATATATTAGAACCCTTTTCGTGTATAGCTTGGCTTTGCTCCTCTGTCCATTTAACTTCGCTCATTTTATCTCCTTCGGGATTTAGAAACATCGGGATTTGGGATGTTCCTTTTTTCCCTATATTAATTCTTCTAATTTTTCTATATCGTTTTTATAAAATTTAAGTGCATTTTCATATGTTCTGCTATCTTCTAAATCAATTCCAACTGTTTTTAAAATGTCTAATGATTTTTTACTTCCACCCATTTTTAGCATATTAATATATTTTTCTACTAAGCCTTCTTCTCCTGCTAAAATTCTACTTGCTATGTCTATTGCACAAGATATTCCTGTTGCATATTTATACACATAAAAACATCTAAAGAAATGATGTACTCTAGTCCAGTTGTATTTGTTATATTCATCTATAACTAGGTCTTCACCATAATACTTTCTGCACAAATTTACATATATATTTCCTAACTTTTCTGCATTTAATATTTCTTCATTTTCTATTCTTGAGTGTACTTCTTGTTCAAATTCTGCAAACATAGCTTGTGTAAATAAAGTACTTTTTACTGTTTCTATTCTGTCATATAATAGCGCTATTTTTTCTTGTTTATCTGTTGAATTATCTAGTCTATATTGTGCAAGTAAAATTTCATTTACGGTTGAGGCTATCTCTGCTAATAAAAGAGTATAGCTATGTTCTAACACATTTTGATTTTTGTCTGAATAGTATGAATGCATTGCATGTCCAAACTCATGGGCGATTGATGATACATCAAAATTTGTACCTGTATAATTTAAAAGTACATATGGATGAACTCCGTATACTGGCATATTATATGCTCCTCCTCTTTTGTTTGGAGATTGGTACGCATCCATCCAATTTGAATTAAATGCTTCTTTTAGTTTATTTACATATTCAGTTCCTAGTGGTGCTAATGCTTTTAGCACTAGTTCTTCTGCCTCTTCTATATCCATTGTAGTATCTTGCCTATTAAATGGATTTATGCTCATGTCATACATATGAATATCTGGTAAATTTAAAAGTTTCTTTTTTAATGATGTATATTCATGATTGATTCCTATATGTTCATTAACTGTTTTTAATAAAGTTTCATAAACTTTTACTGTTGCCTCGTCGTCTAATACTGCTTTTTCTAATGAGCTTTTATAATTTCTTAATTTAGCAATCTTTGTATCCTGTTTTACTGTATTTAAATATAATTCTGTTATTGTATTAATATATTTACCATATTCTGATACTAATGCTATAGCTCCCTTTCTTCTTACTTCTCTATCTTTATTTTCTAATAATTTAGAATATTCAGCTTCATTTACTTCTAGTTCTTTTCCGTTTGAATCTTTAATAGATGGAAATTTAATTTCTGCATTTGTTAATACACTGTATGCATTTTCACATCCATTAAATGTATCAGAAAATTTAGATAGCACTTCCTCAATTTCTTTACTTAATATATGTTTTTTGTTTTCTATAATTTCAGTTATTCTTCTTGAATATCTTTGTAAACTTTTATCTTCTTTCATGTATTTTTCTAATGTAGCTGTGTCCATATTTGTAAGCTCTGGTACCATAAATGCTGTCTTTTCATCAATTTTATTATCTAATTCTTCTGCTTCTTTAAATAGTTCTACAGCTTCTTGATTTGTCATATTTCTATGATATTGTAACATTCCGTATGCATATATTTTGCAATCCATTTCTACTATTTCTTCATATATTTTGTAGCATTTATATATATTTTCTGATGAATCTTTTAATTTTCCTCTATATTGAACGATTTCTTCTAGTTTTTCTTTTACCTTTTTAATATCTTCTTTATAATCTTCCTTTGTTTTATAAATATCTGTGAATTTCCATTCAAATTTATTTTCCATAATTTCCTCCTTTGTTTGGATTATTATATCAGTATGTATTTTTAAAATCAATGCACTTCCATTTAAAACGACAAAGAAGCCCAATAGCATTCTGCTATAAGGCTCCTTGCTTACATATTTCCAGCGAACTGGTTGGAAGATTTACTAATTACAATTAGTATACTTTGAGTATACTCTTTTTTCGAGTGACAGCTTTCTTACGTTTATCAGCCACTCTACATTTTTTGGAATAGCATTTTGCGGTCCAGGGAAAATCCCCTCAAAGAAACTAGATACCCTTGTAATCCTAATTACCGGCTTACTCCATGGGAATCTTTTCTTTAATAACTCCCTATACTGATCTGGATCTTGCATAACCCTCATTATCTTATCATATACACGTGTACTTACAATTGATGGTTCTGCAAGCAATCTTTTTTCCCAGTATTTAGGCTCCTCCCTGTCCGTAATTGCATTGTCTCTTAAAAACTCCAAATGATTGGTGTACTCTTGCCTAATCATGTTAGACAATTCAGTTGCAACATCTTCAAAAGATGTTCCTACAAATTTCCGCACATCCATGATAAAATCCTCCGTTTATATCAAAAAATTAAATCACATTGTATTATAGCAAGTTTATATCAGTTTGTCTATATAGTTATCTTCTTTTATATAAATATTTTTTCTATTCTTTAATTATCAAATTCTCTAATTTTTCATTATTTGCATCCATCCTCACTAGCTTACTTTAGCAAACCATTTTTATACTCTGCATGTGTTTTTACTACATGTTCAGCCATCTTAACATCCATAAATTCTACTTCACATGGAAAGTTATGATATTTCATTCTAATATGCAATGCTTTATAATTTGGATCTTCTGGATGACCATCTAGTAAATAATTTTTTATTTCTACTATTTCAAAGTTTGGATTATTTACTATATAATCTTTAAGCTGTTTGTAATTAGTTAAATCATTAAAAATATACCTTATCCCAATAAGATCATATACATTATATATGTTATCTCCGACCTTTTGCATTTTAGCAATAATGCTATTATCTGATTTTATTCTATACTGAATAGAATCTAAATCACTAAAATACTCAAAATTATTACCTGTATTTATTATACTCATAATTTCTAAAACTTTTTTATTTGCTTCTTTTCTTATTTCATTAAATTCCATATTTTCTTTTCCTAATTTCAATTATTTATTTTTTCCTCTATATTTTGCTTTAGTTAATTCCAACTCATATTTTTCTAAACTTGGTGAATTAGCTTTTCTAGCTAATTCTAGCTCTTTATTTATATCATATGGCACTCTTACAAATTGAATTGATAAAGCCTTCTTCTCTTTAGCTCCTACTTCACCTTCAATAATGCAGTAATGTGCTTGGGTAATCTCTTGCATATCTATAGATTCATCATTCGGAATTGATATTTCTAAAGCATTTCCTACACTTCCAACATTTATTAAAGTTTTATTTACAATTTTTTGTAAATACTGCTTGTGAATATCAGCATAAAATACAATGTCTGGAATATTTGATTCATCTTCGAATAATTTCATCTTTTCTTCTACACTTGAAATATCGAACACTCTATAATCTAAATCATTTTTACTAGCATGAAACATTCTTACTAAAGTTCCACTTACATATAAATCCTTATACATAGGTAAATTTCTTAAATATTCTATTCTTTCTTCACCTAAAATATTATTATACCATCTTCTATGATATAAATGGTTTTCATTCGGATTTTTATAATTAGGATTTACTGCATAATTGTCACAATTTCCTTTTATAACTACTTCACATTTGTTTCTTATTAAATCCAATGTTTCGCATGGTGATGAACCTTTTAGTACAATATCTCCCAAACAAAATATTCTTCTTATGCCTCTACTTTCTATATCTTCTAATACCTCTTTTAATGCTACTATATTTGAATGTATATCTGCTATTAATGCAATCTTTTCCATTTTACACCTCTTTATTTCTTAGCAATAATTATTAACGTAGTTGGAGCACTTTCTATTTTTCGTTTATCCCAAAAATTACTTTTATAATTTCCAATATGATTTTCTTGAATTGGCTTATCTTCTATCATTTTTTCGATTGTTAATCCTGATTTAATCATTGCATTTATAATTGTAGAAATTTTAAAATTATATTGTACCATAGGTATCTTGTCTTCACCTTTTGTTATATTAGCAAGAGCTTCATTATTATATGATTTCCTTATTACAACTTTATCCTTAGCTATCCCTAAACAGTTAAAGAATGGATGTGTCCAACAGAACACAAATTTTCCGTCTTTATTTAAGTAGCTTGAAACAAGTGCTAGTGTTTTTTCTAAACTTGATGAAAAACCTATACTATATAAAGATAAACAATAATCAAAATAATTCTCTGGAATACCAGGGTTATCTTCCATTGCTGAAACAAAAAATTTTCCAGTTGGCACATTATTTTTTGCATATTTTATCTGCTCTTCTGATATATCTATTCCCCAAACTTCGCTTGCACCTTTAGTTTGTAAATATTTTAAGCTTTCGCCTTTAGCACAACCTAACTCTAAAACTTTTTTATTTTTTACATCTTTAAATATATTAAAATATTCTTCATTTCTCATAAATGGTCCATATTCTGGTAATGATGTATTAGAGTAATTCTTTCCACTTCTTACTAATTCGTTCCATCCATTTTTATTTATCTCTATTATTTCCTTTTCTTCCATATATAGCTCCTTTAAAAAAATTACTAATTCTGTTGTTCTACATTAATTCTCTGTATAGGCTTTGGAGTAAACAATCTTACATAATAAGGTTGTATATCTGGAAAAACATCCTTTACAAGTACGATATTTCCATTAATATCTGTAACTTTTAAATTTGGAAATGTCTTAAGCATTTTTTCATCACTTAAATATTTTTCCATAAATTCTTTTACACCAGGCTTATTTTGTATTTCTTCATAATCTAGCAAGTATTGCTCACCATTTTGCATTTTAATTAAACCACTATGTTCAATTCTTGCATAAAACATTCTTAAAGCAACTCCAGTATATACACAATCAACAGCCATAAAAATTATTGTTATTATAGTAATCGTTTTTAATGCTTTTATATTAATTTTTTCTTTTAACCAAAGCAATAATTTATCTACTTTTTTATTAATATATGTCATTAAAAAGATTGCAAGGATTCCCCAGAATATAGAAAAATATACACATATTCTACCATTTATATTAAGTGGAATATTCGAATAATCCCACCACTTTACATGTAACATCATCTCTCCAAATAAACTTACTAAATATTCAACTACAGATCCAATTAAAAAGCCACCAAAAAACAATGTAAAATTATTTTTCTTAAAATATTGTAAAAGTCCAATCATTATGACAGCTCCTAACCCATATATAGCGCAAAATGGGCCATATAAAAAGCTCTGTCTACTTTCTATAACACCTTTTGTAACTAATCCAAATAATGTTTCAATTAAATATCCTAAAATACTATAAATTATAAAATACGCTAAAACTCTCCAAATACTCATTCCTAAAATCGTAAATTTCTTATTTGTTTTTTCTTTTTTATTTTTCATTACTTCCTCCGTTAACTACTACTTTAATTATATATATAAATCCAGCTTTTCTTATATAGGGATTTTAGGACCGTCCCCATATCCCTCTTTCTTTTTCCTTTTTCTTTTTTCCTTTTCACCTATCTTAATAATATTTTTAATAAATTGCAATATTTATTTTATTTTTTTGTTAGTATTGTTATAATTTGGTTATACTTATTTATGAAAGGAGTGTTTCTTACTTGGAACAAGAAAATTGGCATTCGCTTTCTTCGTCAGAAGTATTGGAAAAGTTAAAAACTTCGGACTATGGATTAAGTGAAGAAGAAATTCGCAGTAGACAAAAAATTTATGGGCTTAATGAACTTTCTAAAAAGAAAAGAAAAAGTATTTTTAAATTGATTTTATATGAACTAAAAGATCCTATGATTATAATTCTTATTTTAGCAAGTATTTTATCTTTTATTTTGGATGAATTTGTAGAAGGCTATGTAATAATCTTCATAGTTTTCTTAAATACAATTATTAGTGTTATTCAACAAAAAAAGGCTGAAGCATCTATAGAAGCTTTAAAAAGTATGAGTGCTCCTACAGCTCATGTTATTAGAAATAACACAGAAGTTATTATCCCAGCTTCTGAAATTGTAGTTGGAGATATTGTAATTTTAGATGCAGGAAGTGTAGTACCAGCTGACATGAGACTTTTAGAAAGTGCAAATTTAAAAATTCAAGAATCTGCTTTAACTGGTGAAACCGTTCCTGTAGAAAAAGATGCTGATGAAGTTTTAACTGCTGATTGTTTTTTAGCAGATAGAATTAACATGGCATATACTTCTTCACTTATTACTTATGGTAGAGGTATTGGAGTTGTCACTGCTACAGGTATGAATACAGAAGTTGGACATATCGCCTCTCTTCTTAATAATAATGATGAATTTGATACACCTTTAAAAAGAAAACTTTCTGCAGTTGGTAAAACATTAAGTATTGTAGGTTTAATCGTTTGTGTAATTATATTTGTAATCGGACTACTCTATAAAAGACCTATTCTTCCATTATTTATGACTGCGATTTCACTTGCAATCTCTATAATACCAGAAGGCTTACCTGCAACTGCCACGATAGTTATGGCTCTTGGAGTAAAACGTATGGCAAAAGAAAATGCCTTAATTAGAAAACTTCCTGCTGTCGAAACACTTGGTAGTAGTACTGTTATTTGTTCTGACAAAACTGGAACTCTTACACAAAACAGAATGGTTGTAAAAAAATTAGCCACTATGGATGACATTTTAACTGGCTCTGCCATTACTATAACTAATATACAAAATAAAGAATCATATAAAGAGTTAATATATTCTGGTCTTTTATGCAATGATGCAACATTTGACAAGAAAAATAACAATATGATTATTGGTGACCCAACAGAAGGTGCCCTTTTACTGCTTGGTAGAGATTATTTTAAAATTAATCAAGAGGAACTAGAAAGAAGCTATGAAAGAATTTATGAACAACCTTTTGATTCTGACAGAAAATGTATGACTACAGTTCATAACATAGAAGGAACTATAACAGCATATGTAAAAGGCGCTTTAGATGAGCTTTTAAGCGTATGTGATACAGTTCTTACAACTACTGGTATAGAACCTTTAACCACTGTATATAAAGAAAAAATACTTAGTGTAAATAATTCTCTATCCTCTGAGGCTTTAAGAGTTTTAGGTTTTGCTAAAAAAATGCTTGATAAAGTTCCAGCAGAAAATGAGAATATAGAAAATAATCTAACTTTTATTGGTATTGTAGGTATGATCGATCCACCAAGGCTTGAAGTTCCAAATTCTATAAAAACGTGTAAAGATGCAGGAATTAGAACCATTATGATTACAGGTGACCATGTAATTACAGCAAAAGCTATTGCAAAAGAGCTTGGAATATATGAAGAAAATACAACCGCAATCACTGGAGCAGAATTAGATAATATGACTGATAATGAATTAGACAAAATCGTCCAAAACACTTCTGTGTTTGCTAGAGTATCTCCTAACCACAAATTAAGAATTGTAAATTCTTTAAAAAGAAACGGAGAAATCGTTGCCATGACTGGTGATGGTGTAAACGACGCACCTGCACTTAATAAAGCTGATATTGGTATATCAATGGGAATTAATGGTACTGATGTTGCAAAAGATGCTTCAGATATGATTTTATTAGATGATGATTTTACTACTATTGTTTATGCCATAAAAGAAGGTCGTAGAGTTTATAAGAATATTCAAAAAGTAATTCAATTTTTATTAGCTGGTAATATTGCAGAAATTTTAACATTATTTATTGCAACTTTATTAAATTGGGATCCACCAATTCTTGCAATACACATTTTATGTATAAACTTAGCAACAGATTCACTTCCTGCTTTAGCATTAGGTGTTGACCCAGCAAGCAAAAACATAATGAAAGAAAAACCTGTAAAATCTGGTACTCTTTTTGAAAAATCATTAGTTGCTAGAGTCATTTTACATGGTCTTTTTATAACAATTGCTACAATTTCTGCATTTTTAATAGGATATACTACAGATAGCTATATTGTAGGTCAAACTATGGCATTTTGCGTTTTAGCAATTTCACAAATGCTACACGCATTTAACCAACGATCTAATACAGACTCTATTTTTGCAAAAGGAAATGGTCATAACAAATATCTATTCTTTGCACTTGCATCTTCATTCGTATTATTACTAATTATTTTATTTGTTCCAATTGTTAGAAATATATTTAGCTTAACTTTGTTAAAACCAATAGAATGGCTTATAACTATAGGATTATCTATATTGCCAGTTATACTAGTAGAAATAACTAAATTCATAAAGAGAAAATTTAAATTAACTATTATTTAACACAATAGAAACATCACATTCATTAGTAATTTAACATAGCCCACAACAAAAGAATCCAACTTATTCAGTTGGATTCTTTGTTTTTTCAAATTCTTTTATTTTTTCATATATATCATAAAAACTATATACTCTAATTATATTCCTACCTTCACAATCTTTATTATATCTTGTATCAAAACACATAATTGGTAAAAATTCAGAAAGTTGTTTTATATTATGTGGACTATCTTCTATCATTATATCTATGTTATTTGCCCTACAATTTTCCAATTTATTAACTGTAGAAAAAATTAATTCATCATAATATAATTCATTGTTTACAAACCAATTTTTCACCATATCCTGCATCTTGCTTTGTGCTTCTATATCTTCAAACTCACTAGCTCTAGCTGTAATAATATATATTTTATGTCCATCTGCTTTAAGTTTATCTAATACTTCTTTTGCAAATGGTCTAGGCTTCTCTTCTTCAGCATACTTCGAGTTATATTTTTCCCAAAATTGCATGTCTGTTTGCATATCCCAACTAAAAATTTCTATACTCTCATATCCTTTGGAATTTACAATCTTTCCCTTGCCTATTTCAGAAGCATATTTTGTTCCATAACTCATACAAAATTCATTAAAATTAGTTAATACACCATCAAGATCAATTCCTATATTCATTCTTTTCCTCCTTAGTTTACTAACTTACTTTTTCAAATAATTTATCTTGATTTTTATACATATATCTATTTACAAAATAAGTAATTATAATATGTAAAACCAATAAAATACCAGCTGTTATTAAATAATTTGTAAAGCTTAATGGTATAGATACTATAAATATTATTCCAATTTCTAATAAATTTAATACAAAAGGCCATAATAAATTCATATTTTGTTTTACTACCGCATATTCTGTTGACCATTCTAGCTTAGGTTTTCTTAAATCTACTAATTCCATTAGTAATGTTTGTAAAATTAATAAAATTAAATTTAGTAGTAATGCTGTTAATAAAAATGCTAGTGATGGTTTTGCTACTACATAAATAAATATTAAAACAATTAGTGATGTTATAGTTCCAAAAATCACATTTGGTATTCCTTTATAAATTAATTGTTTATAATATGGCACTGGTATATATTTCATAAATATTGCATTTTGTCCATCTCTTGATATAGCAGTTGGGGCAATATATAGCATGCTTGTTAAAAATTCTGTAAGCGCAAGAATTACTGCTAGCCCAATAGGTGTCTCTATAAAACCACTTAATACATTTTGAAATTCATCTATTGCTTCTTGTGAATTATTACTATTTATACTTACAATAAATATTCCTAAAAATACTACTGGCATTAATACAGACGGTAATATACATTGCACAAAAAATATAGGATTTTTAAATAACATTTTAAGTTCTTTAGCAACATATGATTTTCCTACCGAATTTATTTTTATATCTTTACCTGTAATATTTTTCCCTTTCTTTGCTCCAGAAGATAAATTACCTACTGCCCCTCTAAAGTAAAGCTTGTTTCCTATTAAAATAAAGACAATATAACATATTACTGTAATTCCTAGCAATTTTAAAAATTCAATAAAACTTGCATCTACTATCGCATTAATCCCTGGTTTTATAATAGGTAAACTATCACTAACCATTTCTACCATACTATTAGCTTGTGTTAATGCCTTTAATAAATCCCCTTCACTTAATTCTGATGTTCCAGAAAAAGCAAATGAAAGTACTAAAGCCAATGTAATTCCTAAAAGTGGTGCTATAAGTTTAAATCTATCTTTATTTTTTACACCTTTCGAAAAACTCATTATTACCATTATTATAAAAGTTGCAATAAGTATTGGTATTATTGGAAATATTATTAATACCAATAATGAAACTATATAAAACATTGCCCCTGCTGATGTAAGAATTCCATAGACAATTATTGGTGCTACTGCAAATATCAGTTCCATTACATACTCTGTTACTAATATTACATTTAATTTTGAAATTAATATTTCTCTAGGCTTTAATGGTAATGGCAAAATGTAATCCAAATCTTTTGAAAAATAGAATACATTTGTTGCTGATATAATTGATTGTATTATTGTAAGTAATGCTAACCCTAATAGAAATATTCCAATAAACATTGCTTCTTGATGAACTTGCTGTAAGGTTGTAATTAATCCATATGATAGGAAGCCAAATATTCCCATTAAATAGACTAGTAAAATTCCGTAAAGTATCACTTTTCCTATTTGACTTGTCTTTTTATTATTTTCACTATATTTTTGGAAGGAATTTTTAAGGAGAACTTTTGTAAGTGAACTAATCTTATTCATCTTGTGTAATCTCCAAGAATAATTCTTCCAAAGTTCCATTGTCTTTTAGTTTTGTCTTCATCTCTTCAAATGTTCCAACAAAAATTAATTTCCCCTTATTTATAATTCCTACTCTGTCACATAATTTTTCTGCAACTTCTAAAACATGTGTAGAAAAGAAAACACAATTACCTTCCTTTGCGTGTTTCCTCATCATTTCTTTTAAGTCATAAGATGCCTTTGGATCTAAGCCCGTCATTGGCTCATCTAATATCCAGTTTTTTGGATTATTTAAAAGAGCACCACATAATATTATTTTTTGACGCATTCCGTGTGAATAGCCTTGCATCTCTTCATTTAAATTATCATATATCTCAAATTTCTTTGTTAATTCTTCTATTCTTTGTTTTCTTATTTCTTTTGGGACCTCATAAATATCTCCCATAAAATTTAAATATTCTATTCCTTTAAGTTTTAAGAATATATCTGGTGTGTCTGGCACAAAGCCTATAGTTTTCTTAGCAGAAATACTCTCCTTTTTTATATCTTTATCATCTACCAATATTCTTCCCTCATCAGCATTTAATATGCCTGTAATCATCTTGATAGTTGTTGTTTTTCCTGCACCATTTGGACCTAAAAAGCCAAAAATTTCTCCATCTTTTATTTCTAAGTTTAGGGAATCTACAGATTTTTTTCCTTTTACATATGACTTAGAAATATTTTCTAATTTAATCATTGTTATCCCCCTTTTTTTATATTTTTCATGATTGTACAATTTTTTTATTCTATTAGCAATACTATTTATAAATTATTAAGATATAATATTAAAATTTTCTTAATATCTTTACAGCAGAGCCATTTTGCTATATACTATATTGGCAGACAAATTATTAGGAGGTCTCTTACAAATGAAAAATAAAGTAGTTATAATAGGTACTGGTAACGTTGGAGTTAGTTATGCCTATTCACTTTTAAGTTCAAATATAAATATACATGAAATTGTATTAATAGACATTAATATGCAAAAAGCAGAAGGAGAAACTTTAGATTTACTAAATTGTATTCCTCTTACTAATTCTTCTTCAAAAATCAAATTTGGAACATATGAAGAATGTAATGATGCATCAATTATATGTATAACAGCTGGTGTTAGCCAAAGAGCAACTATTTCGTCTAGAATGGAAGATTTGCATAATGCTAGTGATATTTTTAAAGAAATTGTAAAAAGTATTGCAGCTACAAAATTTAGTGGAATTATACTTGTTGCAGGAAATCCTTTAGATGTTATGACATATATTACTTGGCAATATTCAGGACTAAATTCAAATCAAATTATTGGCTCAGGAACATCATTAGATTCTGCAAGACTCCAAAATATTATTGCAGATAAACTTGATATTTCACCAAAAAGTGTACATGCTTATGTTATTGGTGAACATGGAAATAGTCAATTCGTTCCATGGAGCAATGCAAAAATTGGTTTAGAACCTATTTCTAACTATTTATCAAACGAAGATATGATAAATATAGAAGATGAAACTAGAAACTTTGGTTTTAAAATTGCTCAAAAGAAAAATTACACTTGTTTTGGAATAGCATCTGCTTTAACAAGAATTACTAGTGCAATTATAGAGGACGAAAAAGCAATTATATGCGTTTCTTCTTATGACCCAGTTCAAAAAATATTTATTAGTACACCTTCTGTTATTGGAATAAATGGTGTCGAAAAAACTGGAATTATGACTTTAAACCAAGAGGAAATTCATAAATTCGAAACTAGTGCAAATATTATACGAAATGCTATTAATGAAATTTAAATATATTACCTCCTACATTTGTTATAGGGGGTTTTTTTATGGAAGCGTCAAAAGCTTTAATTGTAAAAAAGAAATTAACAGATACACAATATATAATATTATACTTTTTCCTATACTCATTCATTGGATGGCTAATAGAAACATTCTACTCATTACTTGTATTAGGTCATTTCACAAACCGTGGATTTTTAGTTGGTCCTATTTGTCCTATTTATGGGTTTGGAGCAATTTTAATGATTTTGTTTATTAGCCAATATAAAAAAAATTCTATTAAATTATTTTTTGCTTCAGCATTTATTTTCTCTGCCTTTGAATATGTAGTAGGTTTTGCACTAGATGCAATTTTTGCTGCTAAATGGTGGGATTATACATATGACTTTTTTAATTTAAATGGTAGAATTAGTATCTTTTACACAATAGTATGGGGATTTATCGGATTATTATTTATTAATCATATTCATCCATTTTTCTCTAAAAAAATAGAAAAATCATTAACAGCTATTCCTACCTATATTTTAAAAGTCCTAATATACTTAATGCCAATAATTTTAATTGTAGATACTATTTTTTCTAGTTTAAAATATTTAGGTAAATTATAATGTCGAATTTTGAAGGTATAGGTCGAACGATTTATACCCTTTTTTATTGCTATTTTTAGTAAAATTTGGTATAATAGTCTTCGCGCGCAAATATACTTATTATAGAGGTGATATCATTGTCTCAAAAGACAAACTCATTAGAATCTGACGAAAGTAGCGAGGTTCTTGCTGTTCCCGCGCAAAGAATTGGACTTGCTCAATTTATTTTAAGTCCAGAACAAAGGACAGCTTTAGATAATAGAAATAATCTAATAAGATTATATGATACATATAAAAATGATTATCTTAAATACTATATACAAAATCTAGAAGCAGAAAATGCAAGTTTAAAAGCTGCTTTTAAAAACGTAGATTTTTATATTATGTCTAGGGTAAAATCTAAACATAACTATATAGAAAAATTAGATAAAAAAGGTGAAGCTTTAGATATATTTGGAGACAAAATAATTATCTTAGCTGTAGATGGTAAAACAGATGAAGATTTATTAATTCAAAAAGCTTACGAAATGGAAAATTTCTTAATTACACATGATCCAAATGTAACTGAACTTTTTAGAAAAAGAAAAGATTATATAGCAGAACCTAAAAAAAATGGTTATTCATCATTACATACAACTCGTATTGTTCATGTTCCAGATAAAGATATTAAATTTTATCGTGAAACACAAATAAAAACATTTAGAATGAGAGAGACCGAAAAAAATGGCACAGCTGGTCATTCTTCGGTATATAAAAACAATAGGGACTTATTTTTAGAAAAAATAGAAAGCGTAAATTCAGCTATGTTTTTCTTGCCACAATATATGCATTTTGAATTTGACAAAAATTCTAGAAAAGATATTTTAGTCTTAGATAGTTTTGAGTCCAATTTCAAATATTATTTTGGTATAAACTTCGACGATTTTATGCAAATGAGAGCTATACAGTTAAGATAACCATAAATTTCTTCCCAGCCTAACTGGGAGCTGCATAAACCAAAAAAATTTTTATAAAATAAAATTCTCATAAAATAAAAAGGCGTGATTAAAATTAAAATCACGTCTTTTTTAGCTTATAATATATTGCTAAAATCTACTTATTGCAAGTCCATCTCCAACTTCTAATATTTCTGTCGTACAATTTTCATCTTCTGTTACTTCTTTTATATATTCGCGTAGATTTCTTACAGCAGTTCTTTGTTTATGTTTGTTATAATCACTCATTACATAACCTTTATATAAAATATTGTCGGCAAAAATAATTCCATTTTTATTTAGCATTCTTTTAGCTTGTTCTAAAAAGAATGGATATTTTCCCTTTGCAGCATCTATAAATACAACATCATATTTTTTATCTAAGGTAGGCAATATTTCTACTGCATCTCCTTCTAAAATATTAATCTTGTCTGCTACTCCTACTTTTTGAATATTCACCTTTGCCTCTTCTACTCTTTCATGTTCTCTTTCTATCGTATCTATTTTACCACCTTCAGCTAAATATCTTGAAAAGCACATAGCAGAATACCCAACAGCAGTTCCTATCTCTAATATTGCTTTTGGTTTCGTTTCTTTTAAAATTTTATCTATTACTTCTAAAGTATCATCCATAATTATCGGAATATGGTCTTCTAAAGCTTTTTCTTTTATTATTTTTAACTCTATTTCGTTCATATAGCTTCTCCTTAAAAAATAGGGACGTTCCTTAAATCCCTATTCGAAAACAAAAAAGGGAAAAAAGGACCGTCCCCAAATCCCTTTTTATCTTATTTTTAATCTTCTTTAACTTTTCTTCTTGCTTCTCTTTCTCTAGTTTTTGTATCTAGTATTTTCTTTCTTAATCTAATACTCTTTGGAGTTACTTCTACTAATTCATCATCTTGAATAAATTCTATAGATTTTTCTAATGACATTTGAATTGGTGGTACTAATCTTAAAGCATCATCAGAACCTGAGGCTCTTGTATTAGTTAAATGTTTTTCTTTACATACATTTATAGATAAGTCTTCTGGTCTTGAGTTTATACCTACAATCATACCTTCATATACTTCTACACCTGGCCCAATGAATAAATCACCCTTATCTTGGGCATTATATAATCCGTATGTTATAGATGTTCCGGCTTCGAAAGCTACGATTGTTCCTCTTGTTCTTGCAACAACTGTTCCTTTGTATGGTTCGTAATCTTCGAATACATGGTTCATAGTACCATTACCTTTTGTATCTGTCATGAATTCTGTTCTATATCCGATTAATCCTCTTGATGGTATCTTGAATTCTACTTTAGTGTGTCCTGCCTCTGCTGGTTCCATATTTTGCATCTCTGCTTTTCTTTTTCCTAACTTTTCTATTACAGTTCCTATACAATCATCTGGAACATTAACTACAAGTCTTTCGATTGGTTCGCATTTTACACCATTTATTTCTTTAATAATAACTTTAGGTCTAGATACTAAGAATTCGTATCCTTCTCTTCTCATTGTTTCTATTAATACAGATAGATGTAATTCTCCACGACCAGCTACTTCAAATGAATCTGCAGAATCTGTTTCACTTACACGTAAACTTACATTTCTTTCAAGTTCTTTAAATAATCTATCTCTTAAATGTCTTGAAGTAATGAATTTTCCTTCTTTACCTGCTAAAGGTCCGTCATTTACACTAAATGTCATAGTAACTGTTGGTTCATCTATATCTACAAAATCTATTTTTTCTGGGTGTTCTATATCACATATTGTTTCACCAATATTAATGTCTGGAATACCAGATAATTCAATGATATCACCAGCACCTATCTCTTGAACTTCTACTTTTTTAAGTCCCATATGTGTGTAAATTTTTCCTATTCTTGCATTTTCCATTTTTCCATCTTTTTTGCAAATAACTACTGGATCATTAACTTTTAAAATTCCTCTTTCTAGTCTACCTATAGCCATTCTTCCTATGAATTCATCATAGTCAATATTAGATACTAGCATTTGAACAGGTCCTTCTTCATCACAGGCAGGTGGATTTATTTCTTTTATAATTGTTTCAAATATACAATTTATATTATCACTGCTATCTTCCATGTTCATTTTAGCAATTCCATTTTTAGCTGAAGCATAGATTACTGGGAATTCTAATTGTTCATCTGTTGCATCTAATTCTATAAATAATTCTAGTACTTGGTCTAATACTTTTGATGGGTTTGCTCCTGGTCTGTCTATTTTATTTATTACAACTATCGGTTTTAAATTTAAAGATAACGCTTTCTTTAAAACCTCTCTTGTTTGAGGCATTGGTCCTTCGAATGCATCTACTAATAATAAAACTCCATCAACAGTTTTTAAAACTCTTTCCACTTCTCCACCGAAGTCAGCATGTCCTGGTGTATCTACTATATTTATTTTTACACCGTTATACATAACTGCTGTATTTTTAGAAAGAATTGTTATTCCTCTTTCTTTTTCTAATGCATTAGAATCCATAATTCTCTCGTCAACTTTTTCGTTGTCTCTAAATACATGGCTTTGCTTTAATAATGCATCTACTAATGTTGTTTTACCATGGTCTACGTGTGCTATGATTGCTATGTTTCTAATATTTTCGTTTATCATTTTTATTACTCCTTTATTCTTTATATTCATTTGATGTATTTTCTAATTCTCTTATTGATAATTCGATTCTTTTATTTTCTAAATCCATATCAATTATTTTTGCATTTACTTTTTGTCCTATTCTTAGTTCTTCCTCTGGTTTTGTTATTTTTCTTTCGCATATTTGAGAAAGATGTACTAACCCTTCAATTCCTGGCTCTAGTTCTACAAAAGCTCCAAAAGGCATCATTTTAACTACTTTTACTGTTAAAATGTCATTTATATTATATTTACCTTCTACAGATTTCCAAGGGTCTGGTCCCTTTTCTGCATAAGATAATTTAATTCTTTTATTTTCTTTATCCACATCTATTGCTATTACATCTATTACTTGTCCTACCTTTAGTATTTCATTAGGTGGTGTATTTCTATTCCATGTAATTTCAGAAATATGTAGTAACCCTTGTACTGCTCCTAAATCTACAAATGCTCCATATGTACTTATACTTGTAACTTTTCCTTTATATTTTTTGCCTACTTCTGCTTCATTCCAGAATTTATCTATTTTCTTATTTTTCTCTTCGTCTAAAACTGCTTTTATTGACCCTATTATTCTTCTAGGTCTAAATTTACATTCTATTAATCTAAATCTAACCACTTTATCTTTGTAATCTTTTATGTTTTCGCTTCTTGTTATTCCAGATAAAGAAATTGGAATAAATATATTGTATCCTTCTTTTGAAATTATAAATCCTTTGTCTGTAATTTCTGTAATTCTTTCCTCTAAAACTTCGTTATTTTTAAATTTTTCTTCTAATTCTTTTTGAGCCTCTTTCATTTTATATCTTTTAGTTGAAAGCAATACATTACCTTCACCATCATTCATTTTTATTACTTCCGCTGTTATTTTATCTCCAATTTTTAATTCTTTATTAGGGTCTGCAGCTTCATTATATGAATACTCATTTTTTGGGATTATTCCATCTGCTTTATACCCAATATCTATAATCACTTCACCTTTTTTGTTTATATTTATTATTGTTCCTTCTATTGTTTCTTTTATATTAATATTTTTCATTGATTCTTCTATCATTTGTTCAAAATTTAATTGTTCTGACATAATTTCACCTTCCTAATTCTTTGTTACATTGTAACATCCTCTTTCGTTTGGTTTATCTTTATAAATGGCGTTTTTCATAACTGAAAAACGCCTTATACGCAGTAAACTGACAATATTATATATTATTGTTTGATATTTGTCAACATAATTATGTTATCCATTATCTCTTTACTTACTTGTTCTAGCTCCTCTTTTGAAGGCTTTTTAGTAACTCTATCACTATAATCTAATGGCTTTCCATAATTAACATATACCTTTTTAAAAGGCTTTTCTCCTCCTACTATTCCAACTGGTTGTACCTTTGCACCTGTTTGTAGTACGAAAAATGCTACTCCTTCTTTTACACTTTCTCCTTTTTCTAGTCCGTTTCTTGTTCCTTCTGGGAACATAGCTATACTTTCTTTATTTTTTAGAGCTTTTAATGTTGTTTTTAAAGCTGCTATTTCTTTATTGTCTCTTTTAACATATATAGCATCAAATACATATCCTAAAAATTTTAAGAACTTATTTTTAGTTAATTCCTCTTTTGCCATAAACCTAACATGTCTTCCTGCTGTTACTACAATTAAAGGAGGATCTAAATAACTTCTATGGTTTCCACAATATATTACTGGACCTTCCTTTGGAATATTCTCTTTTCCTATAACTTTTAACCTATATACAACTTTGCAATATAAATATATTGCTGTTCTAACGATTACTCTTAATATTCTTTTTATAATGTTCATTTCTATTCTCCTTAGTTTTTTGTTTTATTATTTTTATTATTTTATGTTTGATTTTATTTACACTTGATTTACTTGAATCTACATATATGGCATCTGGCGCTTTTTTTAATGCTCCTACTTTTTTATTCATATCATTTTTGTCTCTTTCCATTATTGACTGTAAAACTTCTTCGAATGATTGATTAATTCCATTTCTTTTATTTTGTCTGCACCTTCTTTTAGCTCGTTCTATTGGTGTTGCATCCAAATATATTTTTACTTTTGCCTCTGGAAAAACTACAGTAGTAATATCTCGTCCTTCCATTATGATGTTCTTACCTTCTTTTAACCATTCATAACCAATTTTTCTTTCTAGTTCTGTTATTTTATTTCTAACTCCTAAAATACTAGATGTTTTAGAAACTATTCCTGTTACTTCTGGAGTTCTGATTTTTCCAGTTACATCTTCTCCGTTTAAGAATACTGATTGTTTATTATTCTTATTTTTTAAATTAATATCTATTTTATCTAATATTTCTTCTACTTTTTTTTCATCAGAAATATCAATATTATTTTTAAGTACTGCTAAAGCATGACATCTATATAGCATTCCTGTATCTATACTTACTAAACCCAAATCTTTAGCAACTAATTTTGTTATTGTGCCTTTTCCTGAACCTGCTGGTCCATCTATTGCAACTATGTATGACATATTTCTTCTACCTTCCACTAATTATTTTCTTCTTTATTAATATGTATATCTTTTATTATTATCTTAATTGTTTGTACTCGCATTGTTGTTAATTTTTCAATTTCTTTTATTATTTTGTTTTTAAAATTATCTACAATATTTCTAACATTTCCACCATATTCAACACTAAGTTCTATATATACATATGGACCTTCTGGTTGATTATCTATTCTTGTTCTTATTATATTGTATATATTTGGATCTTTTTTTGCTATATATTCTATAATTTGTCTAAATACTGTATCTGATATTGTAAAATTTCCTAAATAACTAAAAGTAGGCCTTATTATTGATTTTTCTGATATATATGGTTTATCATTTCTACCTTTAAATTTAAATATTTGAAGTGGATCTAATATAAATCCTGAAAAATCTTTTTTAATTTCGAATGTTGGTACTGGAATAACATGTTTTCCTTCTGTTATCCTACTTCTTCTAGCTTCTTGAATTTCTTCTGGTGTTGCAATTTCGTCTATGTATATAATTTTTTCTATTGGTGGTAAACCTATATTTGCAGCTATTTTATTTACCATACCATCAGATGTTCCTAATATTAGAATTGACTCAGGCTTATATTTTTCTATCGCTTTTCTTATCTCATCTTTTTGTTCTTGTTTTAAAAATAGTGCTTTTTTTACAGTCTCTATTTTTGTTGGTGCTTTTTTGGCAGATTCCCCTGCTATTATCTCGTTATCATTTATAAAAAGCCCATCATCTATTATATAATGAATATTATTTTCATTCGCAACCATTTGTGCTCTATAGCTTTTTCCAGTTCCAGATGGTCCTACAAAAGCATACACTTTAATATTGTTCATAGTTACTCCTCTTATTTTTCTTCTTATTAATATTTATACTTAATTCTTGTATATTATACCTCATTATTTTTCTGTTTTCAATTATATTATACAATTAGTGCTAATTTGATTCTTTATGTAAATTATGTTATAATTAAGTTTATAAAAGCGGTTTATTTGATTCCTACACTAAGGGATTTGCTTTTTAAAAAACTTCTTGGGAAATGGAGAAATATGGATTATACCAGATTTATGGAAGGTGCAGATGTTTTCGCTGTACTCATCCCACTAATTACAATGGCCTTCTTATCAAGATTTGGCCAAAATATTGCAAATAACATTAACCAAAAAAATCACAAAAAGATTTTCGTACAGTTTTTAATTTGCCTGTTTTTAACCAGTGCCAGTATATTATTTGCTCAGGAAACTAATTCAAAAACAGGCGAATACTTGGCATGTGTTTGCTTTGGCGGTACTGGAATGTTATTTTTTTCTATTATTCCAGTAATAAAACAAAGAATACAAACACATTTTAAAAAATTTGTAACTCGTTAACCACCGCAACAAACAAGAAGTTTTTTAGTCAGACTATGGTCTGACTTTTTTCTTTTTTTACTATACTAGATTTACATATCTTTTACTAATAATTATACTTTTTGCTTTTTTATGTACATCATGCTATAATTAAATTCACAAAAGTGCTTCACACAATCTCTACACTAAGAGATTTGCTTTATAAAAAACTTCTTGGGAAATGGAGTATATGTGATTACATTAGAAAATTTTTCAATTATACTATCACTATTCACAGTAGTTGTAATTGATGTATTTTGTATGACACTTTTTAATAACTTAAAAAATGGACATCGAAACATAGCTTTTTTAAAGTTCTTTTTTTGCTTCATTTTGAGTATTATAAGTTTTATATTAGCTTATAATACTCAAAACCAACTAGCCTTATACTTGGCATTCATAAGTATAGGTGAAGTATGTGCCATGTTTTTCATGGTTACAACAAATATCAAAAAATAATAAGTAACCAATTAACCAGCAACAAACAAGAAGTTTTTTAGTCAGACTATGGTCTGACTTTTTTCTTTTATATTTACATTTGTTTTAGTGAAACAGACACTATTACTTTAACAGTAATAGTGCCTTTCTCGTTTCTATCTTAAAATGCTCCATTTTTTGAATCTAACATCATTATTTTTCATATCCTGGTTTTCCAAGTAATGTAAACATATTCTTCTTATATGCTTCTACACCTGGTTGATTAAATGGATTTACTCCTAATAGTTTACCAGACATTGCACACGCAAGTTCGAAGAAATATATTAATTGTCCTAAGTTCTCTTCATCTAATTTTTCCATTGTTATTAAGATGTTTTGGACATCTCCATCAACATGTGCTGCAATTGTTGCTTCCATAGCTTTTTTATTTACATAGTCTAATGTTTTTCCTACAAGGTAATTTAATCCATCTAAATTATCTTCATCTGTTTCTATTTTTATATCTGTTTTTGATTTTTCTACATTTAATACTGTTTCGAATAAATTACGTCTTCCTTGTTGAATATATTGCCCCATAGAATGTAAGTCTGTTGTAAATTCTACTCCTGCTGGGAAAATTCCTTTTAAATCTTTTCCTTCACTTTCACCATATAATTGTTTCCACCATTCTATAAAATAGTGTAATTTTGGTTCATAATCTACTAATAATTCTATATCTTTTTTGTTTTTGTATAAAATATTTCTTGCCACTGCATATTTATAGCAATCATTATATTTTAAATTTTCTTCTGCATATTTGTTTTGTGCAGATAATGCTCCTTGCATTAACTTATCTATATCAATTCCTGCTACAGCTATAGGAAGTAAGCCTACTGCTGTTAAAACAGAATATCTTCCACCTACATTATCTGGAATAACAAATTCTTCATAACCTTCTTTATCTGCAAGTTGTTTTAATGCTCCTTTTTTCTTATCTGTTGTAACATAAATTCTGCTTCTCGCTTCATCTATTCCATATTTATTCTCTAAAAATTCTCTGAATATTCTAAAAGCAATTGCCGGTTCTGTAGTTGTTCCAGATTTAGATATTACATTTATAGATAAATCTCTATCACCTATAAATTCTATAATATCATTTATATAATCAGGATTTAAATTATTTCCTGCAAATATAACTTTTGGATATTTTGATTTTTCATCTGGTATAGCATTCGCAAAGTTACTATTCATAGCTTCTATTACTGCTCTTGCACCTAAATATGATCCTCCAATTCCTATTACAAGGAATACATCTGAATCCCTTTGTACTTTTTTAGCTGCTTTTTCTATTCTTTTGAATTCTTTCTTATCATAATCAGTTGGAAGTTTAAGCCATCCCAAAAATTCTTTTTCATCATCTGCTTTTTTATATAATTCATTATGTATATCTGCTACCTTTTTTGAATATTTTAATAATTCTTCCTCATCTAATTTTGTATTACATAAGTCAATTTTTAAGTCCTTCATATGGCATACCTCTTTTCCTTTTTTTATGAATTTATTCTATATCATATTAGTATTTTATGCAAGGATTTTAACATTGTTATTTTATGAATATCATCACTTGTTTGACTACTAATATAATGAATGCTCACATATTAGTAGTCAAATTCGCAAAAGCATAAAATAGTAGTTTTAAATATAAACATTGAATGCGAAAACAATATATAGAAAAGTAAAAATAACCCTCAAATTGAAAAACTTCTGTTTAACAGTTTGAAGGTTATTTTAATATTATACCGGGATTTTAAGAACGTCCCCAAATCCCTCTCTGGGAACGCCCCAAATCCCTCTGGGGAACGTCCCAAAATCCTGATTAATTCTATCTAGTTACCCATTGTATTAAGTCTAAATTAGCTGTATCTAGCATCATAGCTGTTTGTGGCATAACTCTAAATGTGTAACCATAGTTACCACCTGTTTTTAATTCTATCTTAGCAGAGTATTTATATACTCTATTTTCATCATCTTTTTCTACTAAATTCATTGGAACAGTTTGAATTTGCTGCATTATTCCGTTTTCTAATATCTTACCATAGTATACTTCTGTTCTAATTGAATTACAGTCTATATTTTCTGGTAAGTTTACTATACAATGTACTTCTATTTGGTTACCTGCATCTATTGTTATATTATCTAAATTGTTATTTTGAGTAATCTTTATGTCTTTCCAACTTGTATACATATTCTTTTTCCAGTTGGTAAAATCAATTACTTCATCTAAATTTTGATAATGATTTTTAGACAAATTAGCAAGTTCCATATAATAATCTCTTGTATAATCTATTACCATTCTAGATGTCGAATATCTTCCACCTGTAGAGATTATTGAGTTTTTAAACATCTCCATCCATTTATCAGATACTCCATCTTCTTTCTTATTTTCATAATATAATGGAATAATTTTATTTTCTAAAGTATTATATAAGCTTTCACTATCTGCAATATCTTGTTCTTCGTAAGATTGATATTCTGTGTTATCTCCTATTGTCCAACCATTTTTTTGGTTATATCCTTCTGCCCACCAACCATCTAACACGCTAAAGTTGATTACACCATTTACAGATGCCTTTTGACCGCTTGTACCAGAAGCTTCCATTGGTCTTCTTGGATTATTAAGCCATACATCAACACCACTTATTAGATATCTTGACATTGCTATATTGTAATTTTCTAATAAGAATATCTTTCCTTTAAATTGAGGTTTCATAGAAACTTCGTGAATATATTTTATTAAATCTTGGCCTTCTTTATCTGCTGGATGTGCTTTACCAGCAAAAATTAATTGAACTGGTCTTTCTGGATTATTTAATAATTGTGTTAATCTTTCTAAATCTCTAAATATTAGTGTTGCTCTTTTATATGTAGCAAATCTTCTTGCAAAGCCAATTGTTAACGCATTTGGATTTAATTTAGAAACTATTTCATTTATTTCTTCATAATTATATCCACTAGATTTTAATCTAGTTGTTATATTATTTTTAACTAAAGTAAATAATTTTTTCTTTCTATCTGTATGTGTATCCCATAATTCTTTGTTCGGGATATTTTTAATATCATTCCAAGTTTCATCATCTTGAATATTATCTTGCCAATATGGTTTTAAATATTGGTTAAACAATTTTTTCATTGATGGTGCAAGCCATGAACATGTATGAATTCCATTTGTTACATATTCTATTGGCGATTCATCTGGTGCTATATTTGGCCATACATCAGAAAATAATCTTCTTGATACTGCACCATGTAATTTACTTACACCATTCTTTTTACCTGCTATTCTTAATGCAAGCATTCCCATATTAAATCCTTGCTCTAAACCTTGTGTATTTTTCATACCTAATCTTAAGAAATCTTCACGAGAAATTCCAAGTTTTGGCCAGAAGTTAGAAAAATATTTATCCATTAATTCTATTGGGAATATATCATTTCCTGCTGGAACTGGTGTATGTGTTGTAAATACAGTTTTTGCAGAACACATTGATTTTGCAACTTCGAATGATACTTGTTTTTCTTCCATTACATCTTTTATTACTTCTAGTGTTAAAAATGCAGAGTGTCCTTCATTCATATGATATACACTTGGTTTTAAACCTAAACGTCTTAATAGTTTAATTCCTGCCATACCTAAGACAATCTCTTGTCTTATTCTCATTTCTTGGTCTCCACCATATAGTCTTAATGTAACAACTCTATCTTCTGCTATGTTTTTATCTATATCTGAATCCATTAGGTATAAAGAAATTCTACCTACAACAATTTTCCATATCTTTAAATATAATTTTCTGTCTGGAAAGTCTACATCTATTATTAAGTCTTCACCATTTTCATCTTTAACTGGTAAAATTGGTAAATTATCTAAATCTATATTTGTGTACTCCGTTTTTTGAGTTCCATATCCATCTATTTTTTGGTTAAAATATCCATTTTTATATAATAAACCTACAGCAACAAAAGGCAATCCTAAATCACTTGCTGATTTTAGATGGTCTCCTGAAAGTATTCCTAATCCTCCTGAATATATTGGTATTATCTCATCTATACCATATTCTGCTGAAAAATACGCAATTAAATCATTTGCATTATTAGGATAATTTTTAGAAAACCATGTCTCTTTTGTTTGCATATATGAATTAAAATGATTTACAACTTCATCATATTTAGCTAAAAATTCTTCATCTTTTGCTATATCTTCTAATTTATCTTGAGAAACTAGTTTTAAGAATTTAACTGGATTTTTTCCAACTGTTTCCCATAAGTCAGAATCAATTTCTTTAAATAATCTTAAGAATTCTGAATTCCAAGACCACCATAAATTGTTTGCAATATCTAATAATTCTCCTACTCTTTTTGGTAATTGTGGATTTACCGTAATTTTATTAAATATATACATTAATATTTCCTCCTTAGTTTCTTCGTGTTTTATCTGTCGTACTTAACTTATTATATTATCTATTATAGTTTTATTTTTGTCAAATAATTTTTAGTATTTTCTTTATAATATTTTTGTCTTTTTTCTATTGAATTTATTTTTATTTTGATATAGTATATATATTAATTATGGATTGACACAAAGGAGGAAATTAAATGCCAAGAAAAGCAAAAGAAGAAAAAAGCGAAATAGAAGTAAAACAAGTAAGTAAAGTAGCTCCTAAAACAACCAAAACTGAAAAAAAGACTTCTACTAAAGTTAGTGCAACTACAACAAATAAGGTTACAGCAAAAAAAACTGCTACAAAATCAACTAAAAATTCTAACATTATCAAAAAAGTAGTAGATTCTATTGCTCCAAAAAAGAAGAAAACTCCAGCAAAGAAAACTGCTACAAAAACAACTAAAAAAGCTGTAAAAACATTAACTAAAGAATCTATAAAAAGTACAGAAAAAGAAGAAATAGTAAAAAAGCCAACTACTATAAGTGGCGAAGAATTTTCTATTGCAGAATATTACGATTTACCATATAGGTATAATCAAACAATAGTCAAATTACTTTATCAAACTCCTACAACTTTATTTATTTATTGGGATATATCTGATGAAGACAGAGAAAAATTTAAAGAAACTTATGGTGAAGACTTCTTCGAAAAAACAAAACCTGTACTTGTAGTTCATAATGAAACAAAAGGTTATAGTTTCGAAGTAGAAATTAATGATTTTGCTAATTGTTGGTATTTAAATGTTAATGATAGTAAATGTAAATATAAAATAGAATTAGGTAGAAAACCTTTTGAAGTTATGTATAATGGTGAAGTTACAGAAGTTAAAACTACTCAGAAAATAACTCAAAGTTATATCCCTATAACATCATCAAATGAGGTAGAATCTCCTAATGATCATATTCTATTCGAAAAGAAACAAGAAATGATATATTTTAAAAATGTAAAAAATAATACAGTAACAGCCAAGAACATAGCTAGTCTTAATTTTGTTAAAAGTCTTGGAAAAGTATATAAAGTTAATGATTTCTATAAGAAGTTTTATAAAGATGAAGATTTGGACTCTTTTGATAAAATACAAAATCCATCATCAAACAGTTTAAGTTCTTCAAGATTTAAATAGAATTTTTTAATATCACCTTTTAAGAAAAATTCTTATAGGTGATATTAATGTTTATACTAAAATAATAATTTAAAGGAGTATTAAAATGAGCAAAAATGTAAAAGGATATGTAAGTTTTGTACTACACGCACACTTACCTTTTATACATCATCCTGAAAGCGATGACTATTTAGAAGAACAATGGTTGTTCGAAGCAATATCAGAAACTTATATCCCTCTTCTTAGAAATTTTAAAAAACTAGTAGATGAAAAAGTCGAATTTAGAATAACAATGTCTATGACTCCCCCTTTACTTTGGATGTTAGACAATAAATTACTTCAAAAGAAATATATTCATTATTTAAAGGAACATATTGAACTTTGTAAAAAAGAAGTAAAAAGGACAACTTATGATTCTAGATTAAACGAATTATCTAAATATTATTTAAATAGATATTCTGATGACCTATATTTATTTGAGAAAGTATTTAATTGTAATTTAATCCAAGCTTTTAAACATTTCCAAGATATCGGTGTATTAGAAATAATAACTTGTGGTGCAACACATGGGTTCTTCCCTATCTTATATGTTAATGAAAAAACAGTAAAAGCCCAAATTGCTGTTGGTGTTCAAACATATAAAAAATATTTCGGAAAACAACCCAGAGGAATTTGGCTTCCAGAATGTGGTTATGTGCCAGAAGCAGATAAATACTTAAAAGAGTTTGGTATAGAATATGCTATTGTAGAATCACATGGTATATTATATGCAGATCCTACACCAATATATGGTACTTTTGCACCAATTGTTTCTCCTGGTGGGTTAATTGCATTTGGACGTGATATGGAATCTTCAAGACAGGTTTGGAGCTCTATAAATGGTTATCCTGGTGATTATAATTATAGGGAATTTTATAGGGATATTGGTTATGAATGTGATTATGATTATATTAAACCATACATTGCTCATGATGGAGTAAGAGTTAATACTGGTATTAAATATTACAGAATTACTGGTAAAACAGATCAGAAAGATTATTATAATTTACAATGGGCTCAAGATTCAATATATAAACAAACTGGGCATTTCTTTGATTGTAGAGTAAAACAAATAAATGATATATCAAGTTATATGGATCACCCACCTATTGTTCTATGCCCTTATGATGCAGAATTGTATGGGCACTGGTGGTATGAAGGTCCAGACTGGTTGTATGTATTATTCAAAAAAATCTATTATGATGATTGTAATTTTAAGCTTATTACACCTAGCGAATATATAGATAAATATCCAAACATTCAGATTGCATCTCCTTGTAGATCTAGTTGGGGTGCTAATGGTTATAATTATGTATGGCTTAATCCATTAAATGATTATGTCCATAGACATCTTCATAAAGCTGGAGATAGAATGGTAGAGCTTGCTCATCTATTCCCTAACGAACAAGATGAATTAAAAAGATTTGCCTTAAACCAATGTGCAAGAGAATTGTTGCTTGCCCAAAGTAGTGATTGGTTATTTATTATAACAAATCAAACGATGGTAGACTATGCTAAAAAGAGAATTAAAGATCATATCGGTAGGTTTACTAAACTTTACCTACAACTAAAAAATGATAAAATTGATAAAGACTATTTAGAAGAAATTTATAAAAAGGATAAAATTTTCGATGAAATTGATTATATGATTTATTACTAATATACAAGTTGCAAAACACTTCTTCTTTCATATTATATGTATAATGATACTTTATTTAGTAGATAATATTACATATATGTGAAAGGAGATTTTTTTATGAAATCATTTTGTATTAAGACAAATAACAAAAATATACTAGCTTATCTACTAAATACTTTCAATTTTCCTAACACATATATTTCTATAAGAAAATTTAAAATATATAAAAACATAATTATCCATTATATTGGAGAAAATGCTTCTGCTTTTTACAACGAACTTGCAAATAATTTAGTCTCTTTAATATTAAATTTTTATGAAGAAAACTTATTAAAGTCAATTATAAAATCTAATTATTTTTATTTTTCAGAATCTGAACAGGATATTGTGTTAGATAAATGTTTAACTTACCTTAAAGATACATCTTCTGTTGAATATCAAGTAAGGATTGAACATATTTATATAGCAGCTCTTAAATATATTACAAATAATAAAGCTATGATTCTAAGTGGTTTTATTCATTTTAGGCTTTCAAATTACATGAAAATCTTAGACTATGTTGTAGATACTTTTGTAAATGAATTAGTCGTAGATAGGGAATACAAGGAATTTATTAATTTGCTAAAATCTTATGTAAATTCTAAGCCTTCTAATATAAATAGTGTACATTTTATTTATAAAAACACTTCTTCTATATTACTTGACAGTAAACACAAAAAAATACCATTTACAGATGACCTAGCTAACTTAAATTATATTTCTGATGTTTCCTTTTCTGAAAATGATATAGTACTTAATACCCTGCTTACTCTTCTACCACAAAAGATAATAATACATTTAGAAAAAGAACCGGATGAATTTATAAAAACATTAATATGTATTTTCGAAAATAGAATAGAACTTATATCGGGATCTAGGGACGTTCCTAAAAATCCCTATTTGCAATAGGGATTTTTAGAGTAACTAATTGAATTACAGATTTGCTAAAAAACGGAAAAAAAGGAACGTCCCCAAATCCCGAACGTCCCTATCTTTCTCTCTATAAGCTCATATTAATACCTCGTGCAACTACATCTTTCATATTTTCTACTAAAGAATCTATTTCCTTTGGTGTTACTATAAAATTAAAATTTTTCGGTATTAATGCTTCTTTTATCTCCAGATAATTATCCTCTTCTTTTAGTTTATTTAAATATTCATTAGATTCTGCTTTTTCTTGTAATTTTTCTATAAAAACATCTAAGCAATCATTTACCACAACTGCTGTCTCTACAACTGTTGGTATTCCTAGTGCAATTACTGGAACTCCTAATGTATTTACTGTTAACTCTTTCCTAGCATTGTCTACTCCTGCACCTGGAACAATTCCTGTATCTGCTAATTGAATTGTACTGCTTATTCTTTCCATGCTTCTAGAAGCCAAACTATCTATAACTATAACTAGTTTAGGCTTTACATTATCTACTATTCCTTTTAAAATCTCTGCTGTTTCCATTCCTGTTGTTCCTAAAACACCTGGCGAAATTGCACTTACTGGTCTTGTGTTTTTATCTAAATATTGTGGTACATATTTTAATAGATGTCTCGTAATATCTATCTCATTTATTACTTTTGGACCTAATGCATCTGGTGTAACATATATATTTCCTAAACCTACAACTAATATTTCCTGTTCTTTGTTTACATATTCATCTATCATCTTTTTTAATTCTTCACATAATATTTCACTTGCCTTTTGGACTTCTTCTTCTCCCATATATTTCATATTTTTCATATCTATTGTTACATAATTTCCCTTTACTTTACCTAATGCTCTTTCACCTTGTTCATTCATTATCTTAACTCGTGTAACTTTTATATTATTATTTATCTGTTCCTCAGTTGCTTCTATTCCATCAATCTCATTTTCTATATTGTTTGCTTTTTTATACAAATCTTTTCTTTCATCAGCAAGGTCTGTTCTAAAATCTAACATAAAAAATAACCTTCCTTTCCTAAAATTCCCGTTGCATTAAACAACACCTATTTATATTTTAAGAAAAAAAGATTATTTTATACTATTTTTTTAACTTCTTTTAAAGAATCTTTTTAATTTACTCCATATTTTTTCTATAAAACTTTCTTCTTGGTATAATACTAAACTTGTATCTGCAGAATTTGGTATCAGATTATTCTCTTTATCCAATACTACATAAGATTCTTTCTCATTTTTCCAATATATGTTTAAAATTTCTTCCCTTTCGTCTGGCTCGCACCAATAATCTAAATTTAAAACAGATAATAATATTAATGTTTTCCTATGTAGTTTTTGATCTTCTAAAGGAAGATTCGGATTAATATTAACTTTATAGTTTTTATCTCTTTTAGTTTTAAAAATATTCAATACATCTTTTGGTATTTTATTTAGATATGCCATTGGTATATATTTTAAGATTTCATATACTTCTGAATATGCTTGTGCTAATTCGTTTTCCATAACTTTCTCCTATTTTTTACTAATATTTAATTCATCTTTAATAGTTTGGTAAGCTATTAATTCTTCATTTCTTTCTATCTTACTACCATTTTTTAAAGAACTTTGTAATCTATTAAAAAATATGTCTGGAGTTAGACTTCCCCCATTTGCCATTTCTAATTTTATCTTTAGGTATGATAATGAATCTTTTAATTCATCCTCTATTTGTTTATCTTCTATATCTATTTTATTGCTTAAATCACCAATCTTTTGTAGTAACTCATTATTTCTTTCTATTTTTACATTTCTTTCTAAATCATTTATTAAATACTGGATAATCTCTAAAGTTTGTTTTGCAATATCATTATTTATTTTTTTATATTTGCAAATAACTAAAACATTTTCTATTATATTATCTGCAGACATTCTTTTCTCCATATCTGTTAATCCATCCAACTCTGTAGCTATAAATTCTGCCAAATTATCTTTTACTCTGTCTGTATCTTGCATAATATTTATAAAATCATCTAGCTCATCTGCATTTATCTTATTTATTCTTTCATAATTAAAACGTTTTTTAATCAAATCTAACTGGCTATATTCTTTTTCTAAAATATTTTCAGTTACTATTTTTTCTTGTAATATATACATTGGTAAAATTGCATTTTTCCTATAATATATACTTTCTCTGTTTATGTCTTGTAACGCAAATTTGTTCTTTTCATAAAATTCATTTAAATTGAATTCGTCATTCTTTTGAACTCCATTAAATATGTTTTTTAAATATTTTTCTTTATCTCCTAATAAAAATTCTAATAACATTTTTTTATCAATTTTTAACTTTTCTAATACATACATTCTAGTTCTTATTATGCTATTTGCTTCTGTATAAGCACTTTCGATACTATAATTTTTATCAATATGAAATCCAAAACTTTCGAATGGATGTTTTTTTATATAATTATTTACTACTAAATCAACAAAAATATCTGCATTGCCTTCTTCTAATATTTCATCTTCGTTTTCACTTTTATTTATGTTCGAAAAACAATGTGCATATCCATGTAAAACGTAACCTAATAATTTATTTTGATTATGTCTTCTATTTTCTGCTATTGTTATTGTTTTAGACTCTTCATCAACTTCCATATTATAGTTGTCTGGTAATTTGTTAAAAATAATATTTGTTCTGTTAAAAGTAATTTCTATGGCTTCTAATTTATCTGCCGGAGTACTTGTATACACATCTTTTATAAATTCTTTAATCATTCTTTGAGCTAAATAGACAATCTTAAATAAGTCTGGGGAAATTTTATGTTCTAGACTACTTATTATTTTATCCCTAGATTCTTTTTCTGTAAAATTTTTTAAAAACTCTAATTTTTCTTCATTATCTTTTTGGTTTGCTAAATATGATACCTTATTATTTTCACCATCTATTGCATCTATTGTTCTTCTTAAATTATTTTTTTCTCCGTTATTCTCTTCTAATTTAGTATCTAACATAATAATCTTCTCCTATGTTTAGTCTATTTGTTTATGTTCTAATTTTTCTTTATCATATTCTATTCCTTGTTCTCTTAATTTTTCTTCTAATCTTTTGTTAAAAATATGTATATAGCCAACTGCTGTTTCGTTAAATTCACCTTTAAGCTCTTCTTTTACTTCTTTTTTTAAGTTTGCTATTAGTTCATTGTTTGACTCCATTTATCATCCCTCTTTTTACTTTGAACAATTATTACATAAAATCGTTTCTAAGCCTATATTTAAATCAATTTTACCAATCTTATAATTATAGTCTAAATCTATCAGTTCTTTTATGATATTAGAAATCTCTAAATCTGTAAAGCTTTTTGCTTGCATTTTATATTTATTTACTAAAAATAATTGATTCGGTTTTAAATTTAAAGCCTTTGCTATATCTAGTTTATACCTTTCTGCTATTTTTGTAAAATACAATTTTTTAAAATGATTATATAATGTTATTAAAATTTTTTGAATTGGCTCTTTATTATAAAGCAAATTATTTAGTTCTTCTAATGCTAGTTTTATTTGTTTCTTTCCTAGATAATCGGTTAAGTTAAATATAATGGCTTGTGTTTGTTTAGTACACAATAAATCTATATCTGCTTTATTTATTGTTCCACCTTCACCAGCATATTCTATTAATTTTCTTATCTCATTAATTAAGTCTTGCATATTTTGTCCACATTGTTCTATTAAATATTGCAATGTATTTTCTGCTACATTAACTTTATATGCATTAGCAATAGCTTTTAACCTTCTTATAATTTGGTTTGGTTTTTGATATGTAAATTCACATACCTCACCATTTTTTTCTAATACCTTATATAATTTTTGTTTTTCTACATTTTCCTCTACAAATACTAAAATTACACTTTCATTAATTTCATCAATATTATTTTCTATGTATTCTGCAACACTAGTTTTAATTTTAGCAAGCTCTGGATTCTTTCTCTTTCCTTCTTTTTTTAATATTTCCGAATTTCGTACAAGAATTAATTTTTTTGGATAGCCAAAAGCTGGAGTTTGTATATCTGCTATTAGCTCAGAAATATTTGTTTCATCTATGCTAATGTAATTAATACCATTTATACATTCTCCAAAATTTTTTCTTATCTTTTTTACTACTGATTCTAGTAAAAATTTTTCTTCACCATATAAAACATATATACTATTTAACTTTCCTTGTCCGAAGTTCTTTTTCTAATTCTTCTATTAACATATCCATCTTCCTTTTCGGGATTTAAGGAACGTCCCCAAAATCCCTGTCTGGGAACGTCCCAAAAACACCTGTTCCTATTCATCTATTCATATTATAATTTAAATTGAGATGAAAACTTAGATGAATGTGCATGGCAAATTGCTATTGCCATACTATCTGTTATATCATCCAATTTTGGTAATTTTTCTGTATTTAATATCATTTTCACCATTCTTTGTACTTGCATTTTATCTGCTCTACCATATCCTGTCACTGCTTGCTTTATTTGTAATGGTGTATATTCGAATATATCTAATTTGTTTATTCTTGCTGTTATTAATATCACTCCCCTTGCCTGAGCAACATTAATAGCTGTTTTTGCGTTATTATTAAAAAATAGCTCTTCTATTGACATCGCATCTGGTTTATATGTATTTATTATATTATTTAAATCTGTGTAAATCTTCTCTAACCTTAGCGGAAAAGATTCACCAGCTTCTGTTAATATTGCACCAGATGTTTCTAGTTTAAATTTATTTCCTATGTAATCTATTATGCTATACCCGTGTTATTGCAAACCCAGGGTCAATTCCTAATATTCTCATTTTCCTTCCTCTTCTTCTGTTTTTGAATCTAATATTATTCTAAATATTTCTGCAACACTCCAAGCTTGTGAAAAAGCGCCTTTAGGTAAATATGGAGGTTTAGAGTCATATAGTTCTGCAATACTTAATATACACCCTTCTTTATACATCATTGTTTTAGCTGTTACTCTTAAATTTTTAACGAATAAGTCATACTGCTTTTGCAATTCACCTTTAACTTTCCCCTCTTTTGTATTAGCTATTACATTCTTGTATGCATCATTATATAATCCAAAAAGCCATGGCCAAGTTATTCCTTGGTGGTAACTTATATCCCTTCTGTATGAATCTCCTTCATATGTAGCAATATACTGCTTATCCTTTCTATTTAAAGTACGTAATCCATGTTTTGTATATAGTTCATTAGTTACAGTTTTTAAAATTTCTTTAGCATTTTTTCCTGCTGGATTTAAAACTTGGTAACTAAGTGATAAACTAAATAATTGATTTGGTCTTATTCTGTCATCACCTAATACATCATACAATGATTTCTTGTCTGAATTATAAAATTTTCTATTAAATGATTTCTGAGTTTTTTCTGCTAATTCTGCATACATTTCTGCAACTTTTTTAGTTTCGAATTTTTTTGCAAGCTCTTCCATTATTTTTAAAGCATTATACCATAAACTATTTATTTCTACTGCTTTTCCATTTCTAGGGGTTACTGCAAAATCTCCGATTTTTACATCCATCCATGTATTTTGGGTATTTATTGTTCCAGAATGAATTAAACCATCTCTTTCCATATAAATATTATTATCATCTACATCTATTCCTGTAATATATGCCTCTATTATTTTCTTTAAACAAATATAAAAATTGTCCTTTATAAATTTATAGTCATTCGTATAATTAATATATTTTTTTATTTCTTCAAAAAGTAATAATGAAGCATCTGCACTATTATATAATGGTCTGTTATCATATCCGGAATATCCATTTGGTACAAGCCCATATTTTATATCTCTAATAAATGTTAGTAAAACTTCTTTTGCTATATCAAATCTCTTTGTTTTAAGTAGTAATCCTTCAAATGCTATTAAACTATCTCTACCCCAATCTAAAAACCATGGGTAACCTGCAATTATAGTATGAAGTCCAAATGATGGTCTGTATGCAATAAAGCTATCAGTAGTAATTATAAAATCTTCTATTAATTCTTTATCCTCTGTATTTTCATTTATTAAGCCCGTATCTGTTACTATCTTCTTTAATCTTACCTCTTCTTGCTTAATAACATCCTCTGCTTTTATTTCGTCTATATTCTCTTCTAATGAAAATACAAATGATATATTTTTCTCTTCATTTGGTTTTAATTCTATCTCATATCTACCTGGAATTGCATGGTTTTCTATTGGGTCAAACCCTCTTTTTTCTTCTTCCATATAAAACATCCTATAAAATATATCATTATGATGTTCTATATATGTTCCCTCTGAACACTTCATATAAAATGGTGTTTGACTTTCATTTTTTACAACTATTCTTACTTTTGTGCCACTTATCTTTTCTTTCAAATTGAATTCCGTATCTTTATTAACTTGGTGAAAGTCTCTATAATTTATTATTGGAGCCAATGTTAATTTTGAATCATAATTTCCATTCTTAATATTGTATAATATAACAACTGTATTTCTACCATATTGCATGCTTATAGTCTTTTGGATAGAAATATCGTCTATTTTATATGTATATGTTGGTACATATTTTTTCTCGAATGATTCTATTCTTTTATAACCATCAGAAATATAATTATCGCAAATATTAGTATATAAAGGATATTTGCATCCATTAAATTCTATAGATTCATCCACCTTAGATAATACTAAAAATCGTCTTGCCGGAGGTGTTAGTGCTACAACCAATAACCCATGATATTTTCTTGTGTTGGCACCTGTAACTGTAGATGCTGCAAATCCTCCTATTCCATTAGCTATTATCCATTCTCTTTGAATTAAATCTTTAAATTCTCCTTTATTTACCATTATTTTCATTTGTATGCCTCCAATTATTATTTTTTCTTGTTTTGTTCAACTTTTTCTATAAATTTCTCTATAAATTCCTCTTCCTTATCTTTATTTTCATTTAGTAAAATTTCTCTGTTTTTTAGTTTGACCTCCTCAGTATTACGCATAGCTTCTATACGTTTACCATATTTAGATAGAAATTTACTTTTTCTTTCCTTTTTATTTTCATTCATTTTTCTTTTTCTCTTAGGTCTATTTTTTATTTTATTAAATTGTTTTTCATATTCTAATTTAGATTTTAATAGCATATATTGTGGATCTGATTGTTTGTCCCTATATTTTAAGTCATCACAAATCAATTCTGAAATTGCTTTAGCAGCTAAATCTGAATTATGTCTTATATATCCATTTTCTACACAAGCTAAATCCCTTTGTAATAAACGTACTCCTAAAGTTCTTGCCTTTGCAACATCTTGTGCTACTAATTCTGAACCCTTTAAATTATATCTTTTAATATACTCTGGAATTATTTCTCCTGTATCGTAAATACAATAATCTATAACATTTTTACCAGTATGCTCTATTATTGCTTTTATATGGTCAGCTAATGAGTAATTATCTGTTTGACCTGGTTCTGTCATAATATTACTTACATATATTTTTATTGCTTTACTATCTTTCATTGCTTTATATACACCATTTACTAACAAATTTGGTATTACATTTGTATATAAACTTCCTGGACCAATTACAATGCAATCCGCTTCTTTTATTGCTTGTACAACTTCTGGAGTTGCCCTACAATTTGGTGGTGATATAAATACTCTATTAATTCTTGTAATTTTATCATAAACTACTTTTTTTATTTCATCTTTTTCTTCTATTATCATTCCATTTTCAAGTTCTGCACATATTCTCATTTCATCATTTGTAATTGGTAAAACTCTTCCTATAATATTAAAAATCTCATTAGAATTTGCTATAGCTTCTGTAAAATCTTTAGATAAATCTTGCATCGTAGTAAAATATAAATCACTAAAACTAATATCTTTTAAATCTCCACTTTTATATTTATAAGACATTAATTTACTTGCTAATTCTTCATCCCTAGCTAATGCAATTACTGTATTTTTTATATCTTCTATAGGCATAGAATTTATGCTTTCTTTCTTCATATTACCATATGAAGATACTGTAACAACTGCTGTTATATTATCTGTATATTGCTTTAATCCTCTTACAACTGTTTCAAGCCCATTGCCAGAACCTATTACTACAATTTTTGGTCCTTCTGAATAAATTTTTTTGTTAAATATTAATGAATTTATATTTATATGTTTTCTATTATTTTTTACTCTTGAATCTGTAGATTCTATTAACATCTCCATAGTCCTTTTTTGCATAAATACAATTCCTAGAACTATACAAGTAAAACCTACAATAAATGATAAAATAATTAATAATAACTGCGCTATTTCAAGTTCTTCACTTACAATAATTGTAGATATTCCATAACATGCCAGTATTATTCCTACAAGAATAAGAAATATCCATCTTTTAATTCTTGCATTTGGTCTAAACCACTCTATAAAACCTTTCATTTTTTATTAATACATCCTTTCAAGTTCAGTTTTCTTAATCTTCTCCTATTACTTGTACCTCCAGCTCAATCTTTTTGCCAAATTTTTCATAGACTTTTTCACTAATGTATTTTACTAAATTTAATATATCTTTTGCTTTTGCATCTCCTTTATTTACAACAAAACCAGCATGTTTTGTTGATACTTCTGCACCACCTATATTGTATCCTTTTAATCCACATTCATCTATTAACTTTGCGGTAATAAAATCTGTTCCTCTTTTAAATGTACTTCCTGCTGATGGATATTCTAATGGCTGATGTTCTTTACGCCATATAGTATATTCGTCCATCTTCGATTTTATTTCTTTATATCTTCCTTTTTTTAATTTTAATTTGGTGCTTAAAATTATATATTTGTTACAACTAAAAATGCTATTTCGGTATTGGAATTTTTGCTCCTCATTAGATAATATTTTTATATTACCATTCATATCCATACACTTAGTTTCTAAAACGATATCTTTCATTTCTCCACCATGTGCACCTGCATTCATTCTGATTGCACCACCAATAGAACCTGGGATTCCAGCTGCAAATTCGAACCCTTCTATTTCCTCTATTAATAATTTTTGTGCTACAAAACCATTTTTTACACCAGCACCAACTGTTATTATATATTCATCGCTAATTTTTTCTATATTAAAATCTTGTATATCTATTCTTAAGACAATTCCTCTTATACCACCGTCTTTTACTAATAGATTACTACCATTTCCAATAACTGTTATAGGAGTTTCATTTTTATTTGCATATTCTAATATGCTTTTTATATCTTGCTCATTTTTAGTATTTACAAATATATCAGCTTTTCCACCAACTTTAAATGAAGTATGTTTTGACATTAATTCATTTTTATATATTTTTGATTCTTTTGATATACATTTTTCTAATTCGCTTGAAGTTTTTTCTATATTCAAGTTAATTCCTCTCCTTTAAATAGTTTATAACTTCTTCTATACTTTCCTGTGGTGTTGAAGCACCTGCCATCACACCTATTTTATTTATATTTGCAAAATTCTCATTATATAACCCTGATACTTCTTCTATTTTAATAGCATTTTTGCAATTTCTTTGTGCAATTTCATATAATTTATTTGTATTAGAGCTTTTTTTGCCTCCAATTATGACCATATATTCTACATCTTTAGATATTTTTTCTGTCTCTTTTTGTCTACTTTCTGTAGCATTACAAATACCATTATATATTTCCAGCCTTGTTTTTATATTTTCTTTTAAATATTGTTCTATTTGTAAAAATTTTTGTAAATTATATGTTGTTTGTGTTAATACTGCCAATTTTTCTTTTTTATTCAAATCATCAATTCGTGCTTGCAATTGTTCTATATTCTCTATTACTTCGCCATTTTTGCAAAAACTAAATGTTCCCACGACTTCTGCATGAGATTTCTCGCCAATTACTAAAATATAATAATCTTTATTTGACAATTCTTCTGCCAAATCATGAATTTTTAGTACTTTTGGACATGTACAATCTATTAATTCTATATTATTTTTACTTGCATATTCATAAACTTCTTTTTTTACACCATGAGCTCTTATTAGTACTCTTTCTTTGGCTTCTTTTATATCAGTTATTATTCTAAGTCCATTTGCTTTTAATTTATTTAGCACTTGATTATTATGTAATAAATCTCCTAAACAATCTAAGTTCTCTGTATTTTTTAATTCCTCTTTAGCAGTCTCTACTGCTCGTGTAATTCCATTGCAAAAACCGGCTGTTTTACCTAATATTATTTCCATATAATATCTCCTATTTTATTTTATGCTTTCATAGTTTGCATTATATCATATAACTCATAATTCTGTAAAATAATTTGACATAACTTTGCAATATTTTTTAGTAGAAAATTATGCTTTTACTAATTACAACAATTTTATTTGACATAATTAAAAAGACGCAAAAATAATTACGCCTTTTTTAATTCTTCCAAAAAAATCTTTTTAACTTTGAAAATAATCTTTTTATAAAACTTTCGTGTTCTATTTTAATAAGTTGATTAATCTTTTTTTCTTCTATTGGCTCGTTATGCTTTCTGTCAAATATATGCTCCAATTTTTCTTCATTTAATTTTCTTTCTTCTTCATCTTTTTTTCTAAATTCTTGTTTTTCTTCTTCTGTTGCCCAATAATCTCTATATATTAAAGCCAAAATATTATTAGCTTCTTCAGATATGTTTTGTTTATTTAAACAGAGTCCTTCTTGTACATTAAATTTGTAATCATTATTCATATTCGCTCTCAAAAAATAAATAAACTTTTTAGGAATCTCATTTACTAAATATATATCTGTATGCTTTAATATTTCATCTACTTCTTTAAAAGCATTTCTATATTTAAGTTCTAACATTATCTTCTTTATCTCCTCTTTCGTCTTTGGTATATACAAAATCCTTTATTTTATTAAATGTTGCTCTTATCTTGCTTCCCTTAGTTCTTGTTGCTATATCTTTAAATTCTTCTCTTTTAAATGTTGTTGCAAATCCCTTTCTAGCATTTTTAGAAAAAACTTTAGCATCTTTTACAGATTCCCATCTATCTAAATATATCTTTTTATCCTCGTCAGAATCTATAATCAAATTTAAAAAACTTTGTGCTTTTTCTTGTTCTGTAACATCGCGCTTTAAAAACTTTTGCATTTTTGGTTCATATTTTTCTGGCTCCTCTGTCATCTTCACAGCTGTATCTATAATTGATGCATATAAAAATACATTTTGTTTTATTACTTCTGGATTAAGTGTTCCATTAGCCATCCTAAATTCTATGGTATTTTTCTTGCTATTTCCAATATTAGTTAGATTAAGCCCTGCATATCTTCTTTCGTCTAGCTTAAATTTACTAGCAACCATTCTTAATTTTCCAAATTTTTTATGTGATACCTTTAACGTTCCATTATTAAGCTTTTTCAATATTTTTTTGCTAGTAGGTGTTGCCATACCATTTCTCCAAATAGCAGAAATAACATTTGATAATCCATGAAAATTTTTGTTTATAGCTTTAGGTCGTATTGGATCATTTTTATCATTACACATTTTATATATAAGTTCTTCGGCTTCAGCATATATATTAAGAAAATTTTTCATTTTTTTAGGATCACTTGATAAATATTCTGCATCAAAATGCACATGTAATCCACATTTCTCGTCTGCCTTAACTTCTTTACTTTTATCTTTTGGAAATTCTTTAATCTTACTACAGATTTCTGCTATATTTCTCCATGTGGTTTCCGTATCTGTTAAAATTGGTGAAACAAGTTCTGCTCCATTTTCTCCAACTAAACTTTCTTCCCATTTTGTTGCCATATGCCAGTTTCTATCGGTTATAAACTTCGCACTTTCGCCAGCATATAACCCATTTTTCGTTTGAACATTATTAGCTTCTATTTCTATTCCAAATTTCATATAAGCTGGCAAATTTAGCTTTTCGTATTGTCCTTTGTATTTCATTTTTACCTCTTCGCATATTTTTTCTAAATTATATCACTACATTTTCTTTTTGCCAATACATAGGAATTGGGAACGGTCTTTTTTCCCTTTTCGGGATTTAGGACGTTCTTCGGGATTTGGGGACGTTCTTAAAATCCCTCTTTTGATTCAAATTATAACTATGCGTAAGATTAACTAAGTAATTTTCGGTTTAAGTTGAGGTAATATATAAGTATGAAAATGACGCGGATTACTCCGCATCTATCTTCATTGTTAACAATATGGTTTCGGTGGCTCCCGAATTTCTACAATTGTGTGATTCGCCACAATTGCAAACATGAAACTCTCCTTTCTTATATAGATTTCCTAAAATTACAACCTCTCCATGTAAAACCATATATATCTCATGGTCCTTATCATGGTGATGCAGTTCAATTTCTTTTCCCGGTTCTATCCGGATACAGCTTGCTTCTTTTGGAAACAAGATTGCTTTTCCAATTCCATCGGAAATCTTCTCGGTAAAATCTTTTTGTACTAGTTCGTTTAAAAGTTTCATATTTTTTCCTCCTTTATTGATTAGGAAATTGTTATATTGTTATCTTCACTAGCTTAACATAATTTTTGTATTTTTGCAAGATGTTGCTTTTTTATGTAAATTATGATATAATTTTTGCGATAACAAGCTGTTTAAGTTTTCACGAAAAATGGAGGGAAAATATGATTACTCAAATTGATGGTATGGAACTTGTTGGACGGGCTTTTAAAATTCCTAAGGAGGGAATAACCTTCAAAAATCTTAAAGGAGAACGTTTCAACATTTTTCCGGCAGAAACAAAGGGCAGAATCTTTAATCATTCCAAAAATAAAGATTTCTATATCTTTGCTGCTGGATTCGGAACATTTATTATTCCGGCACTCTTTGGGCTTGATGCCCTCTTAAAAAGTTTTAATTTTAAAAAGGTGTCTGACGATATCTTGCCGGTAAGACTTACTTCAAATCATATGCCACTATATACAAAGGATCAAACCGAGTGGTATCACATGATAAATGTGATTGGGCAATTAAATGCATCCACTGCTCATACTCTCCTTAGACTAGAGAGATGGGACCTTGGAATTTTTGACTTTTTAACACCTTCATCCAAAATCCCATTTACTGGCATTTATGACCAGAAAGCTCACCGGATGTTCTATCCGATGGCAAGTATTAAATTTCCACATATTGATAAAAGTAAAGTGGGAAAATTTAATACAGACAATGAGAACCACCTGTTGTTAGTTTATGCAGGTGACGGTGACACTTATCTAATAAAGGATGATACCAATATTAATCCAATGGTAGCAGCTTTAAAAGATAGTGGGTACAAGCATGATAAAAGCTTGTATGTTCCGATTAAATGACCATCTCTTAGCCAGGCGAAATATCTCTTATATTCGTCTGGCTAAATTTTTTTACTAGCATCAAAAAAGTCAAGAAAAGAAATATAAATTCTATCTTGACATTTTTGATTCATATATATTAATCGGGATTTAAACAACGTCCCCAAATCCCGAAATTTCTATCCAAATAATCCTCTTTTCTTTACTGGAGGTTGTTCATTCATAGTTTTAGCAAGTTGTAACAATAAATCTCTTTGTTCTTTTGTTAGTTTTTTTGGAGTTTGTACATTAACAGTAAATATAAAATCTCCCTGCCAATTTCCATTAATAGCTTTAAATCCTTTATTTCGTATAGTAAATCTTGTTCCTGTTTGAGTTGCTTCTGGTATTTTATATTTTACCTTTTCGCCATTTACCATTGGTATCTCTAGTTCTGCACCAAGTGTAGCTTGAGTTATCGTAATTGGAATGTTACATAATACATTATTATCTTTTCTAGTAAAAATACTGTGTCTCTTCAAATGTACTGTTACATAGATATCTCCATTTTCTCCGCCTCTTTCACCTGGCTCTCCTTCTTTTTTCAAGATTAATGTTTGATTATCATCAATTCCTGCTGGAATATTTATAGTAACTTTTGCTTGTTTCCTTACTGTTCCTCTTCCTCTACAAGTTGTACATGGCTCTTTTATAATTTTACCAGTTCCATGGCATTCAGAACAAGTTCTAGTTGTTTGCATTTGTCCTAATATTGTGTTTTGAACTTGTGTTACTTGGCCAGTTCCATGACAATTTGGACATGTTACAGGATTTGTTCCAGGTTTTGCACCACTTCCGTTACAAGTTGTACATTTTTCATTTCTATTTATAACAAATTCCTTTTTTATTCCTGAATATGCTTCTTCAAAAGTAATCTCTAAATCATGTCTTAAATCTCTACCTCTTTTTGGACCATTTCTATTACTTCTTCCAGAAGAACCACCAAACCCAGAAAAGAATGAACTAAATATATCGCCAAAATCTCCAAAGCCACTAAATCCATCAAACCCATTAGAAGTATATGAATAATATCCACCTTGGCCAGCTCCTTGACCACCAAATCCTTGTGGACCATTAAATCCAAATTGGTCATACATCTTTCTTTTTTGAGGATCAGAAAGTGTTTCATAAGCTTCATTTACTTCTTTAAACTTTTCCTCTGCTTCTTTTCTATTATTTGGATTTGCATCTGGATGATATTTTTTAGCCATTTTTCTAAAAGCCCTTTTTAGTTCATCATCTGTTGCATTTTTATTAACTCCTAAAACTTCATAATAATCTCTTTTTTCTGCCATTATATCCTCCAATTTATAACAAGCTTAATTATTGGAGGCTTTTAAACCTCCAATATTAAACATTATTTTTTATCATTATCATCTTCTACTTTATAATCTGCATCATATACATTTCCATTTTCATCTGTCTTTGGTCCTTCTGCTGTTCCGTTTGCTCCAGCGTCTGTATTAGCTCCAGCTGCTCCTGCATTTGGATTTGCATTTTTATATAATTTTTCTGTTATTTCGTAGAATACAGATGTTAATTTTTCTGTAGCATTCTTAATTGCCTCTGTATCTTTTCCTTCTAATGTTTTCTTTAAGTTTTCAAGTTCTGCTTCTACTTTAGATTTTTCTTCGTTGCTAATCTTATCTCCAATATCCTTTAATGTTTTTTCTGTATTAAAGATTAAGCTCTCTGCATTATTTCTAACTTCGATATCTTCTTTCATCTTCTTATCTTCTGCAGCATGTGCTTCTGCATCTTTTACAGCTTTTTCAATGTCTTCATCTGATAAGTTTGTTGATGCTGTAATAACAACATTTTGTTCATTTCCTGTTGCCATATCTTTTGCAGATACGTGAACTATACCATTTGCATCAATATCAAAAGTAACTTCGATTTGTGGTACTCCTCTTGGAGCTGCTGGAATTCCTGTTAATTGGAATCTTCCTAATGTTTTGTTTCCAGAAGCCATTTCTCTTTCACCTTGAAGAACATGAATTTCAACTGCTGTTTGACCATCTGCTGCTGTAGAGAATACTTGTGATTTCTTTGTTGGTATTGTTGTGTTTCTGTCAATTAATTTTGTAAATACTCCACCATATGTTTCGATACCTAATGATAATGGTGTTACATCTAGTAATACTAAGTCTTTAACATCTCCAGAAAGTACTCCACCTTGAATTGCTGCACCAATAGCAACACATTCATCTGGGTTAATTCCTTTATCTGGTTCTTTTCCTGTTATTTTTTTAACAGCTTCTTGTACAGCTGGAACTCTTGTAGAACCTCCAACTAATAATACTTTGTGTAATTCATTTGCAGATATTCCTGCATCTTTTAATGCTTGTTCTACTGGAACTTTTGTAGCTTCTATTAAATCACTAATTAATTCTTCAAATTTAGCTCTTGTTAATGTTACATCTAAGTGTTTTGGTCCTGTGCTATCTGCTGTAATAAATGGTAAGTTAATTTGGGTTTGTTGCATTCCAGATAATTCTATTTTAGCTTTTTCTGCTGCTTCTTTTAATCTTTGCATAGCCATTCTATCTGCACTTAAATCTATTCCGTTTGATTTTTTGAATTCTGATACTAGGTAATCTATAATTCTTTGGTCAAAGTCATCTCCACCTAAATGTGTATTACCATTTGTAGATAAAACTTCGAATACTCCATCACCAATATCTAGAATAGAAACATCGAATGTTCCTCCACCTAAGTCATAGATCATTATTTTTTGATCTTGATCTTCTTTATCCATTCCATAAGCAAGTGATGCTGCTGTTGGTTCATTTATAATTCTTAAAACTTCTAGTCCTGCTATTTTTCCTGCATCTTTTGTTGCTTGTCTTTGACTATCGCTAAAGTATGCTGGAACTGTTATAACAGCTTGTGTAACTTTTTGTCCTAAATAATTTTCTGCATCTGCCTTTAATTTTTGTAATATCATTGCTGATATTTCTTGTGGTGAGAATTCATCTCCATCTATTTTAACTTTTTCTGCTGTTCCCATTTTTCTCTTAATTGAAATAACTGTGTTTTCTGGGTTTGTAACAGCTTGACGTTTTGCTATTTGTCCTACTAATCTTTCCCCATTTTTAGAGAATGCTACAACTGATGGTGTAGTTCTATTTCCTTCTGCGTTTGGTATAACTACTGCTTCTCCACCTTCCATAACTGCAACACATGAATTTGTTGTTCCTAAGTCAATTCCTATAATTTTTCCCATTTTAAATTCCTCCTAAAAAATATATAAATTTTAAAAATTAATAACTTACTTAATATTATAATTATCTTTTAATTGTTTAATTATAATATTATTGTTTTCTATCATTTCTTTTGTAACTTCTTTTTGCCATTCATCTTTTGTCATTTCTGCTAATTTTCTATTTGATAATTTTTTATATCCTAATTCCTCACCTAGCCAAGCTGGTTTTTGGAATTTATTGGCTAATTCTTCGTTTGGAAATTCTATTTCTGCTGTAAGTAATCCTTCTAAATAATCATAATATATATCTATTTCAACTTTTAGGTTGTTTTCTATTGGTATTTTAATTCTTGTTTTTTCTATTATGTTACTAATTTTATTTTTGATTAACTTATCAAATAATTCTTTATCAATTTCATTTTCTATTTCATATTTTTTAGCAACATCATAATTATTATTATATTCAATATCACCTTTTGTTTTTAGTGTATAAATATATATTTGTTTGTCTTCTGGATAACTTTTCTTTATGTCTCTTATTCTTATAAGTGTTAACTTATCCCTATATATAAAAGCTTGTTTTATATGCACAATGCTTTCTACATTTAAATTTTCTGGTAAATACTTTACAGCAAATTTTCTTTCTATTTCTTTATTCATATTTATTTTCCTTTTTATTAGTTTGCTACTACGACCATAGAATGTCTTATAACTCTATCTCCGATTTTGTATCCTTTTCTGTAATCTTCTTTTATTTCTTTTTCACCTAAGTTTTCGTCAATTACAGAACTTACTGCTTCGTGTAATTCTGGATCAAAAGTTTTTCCTACTGCTTCTATTTCTTCTACTCCGTTTGCTTTTAGCAAATCTTGTAATTGTTTATATACAAGTTCAACACCTTGCTTATATCCAGTATCTTTTGTTTCTACTTGTACTGCTTTTTCTAAATTATCTAATACTGGTAAAATTCCAGTCATTATATCTCCCATAATAGAGTTATATAATTGGTCTCTTTCTTTTGCACTTCTTTTTTTATAATTTTCAAATTCTGCTAGTACCCTTTTATATCTGTCCATTAATTCATCATATTCTTGCTCTTTTTTTACTAGCTCTTCTTTTTTTACCATTTCATCTGCTTTTATTACTTCTGGTTCCTTTTTATTTTCTTTTTTTTCTGCCAATTTACATACCTTCTTTCTTATTATTATCTTCATTTAATTTTTTACTTATATATTTCATTACAGATATAACCTTTGCATAATCCATTCTTTTTGGTCCTATTATTCCTATTGTTCCTAGGTCTTTATCTCCAATAGTATGTTTGAAAGTTATAATGCTGAAATCTTTTAGATTACTATTTTCATCATCATCACCAATAAATACATTAATATCTTCTGCATCTCCAGAATTAAATATTTCTACCATTTCATCTTTAGCATCTAGTAAATTGACAAAATTCTTTGCTACCTTCATACTTTTAAATTCTGGTAAGTCAAAAGATTTTTTCGCACCTTCCAAAAATATATTGTTATTTTCTTCTTCTACTATCCTATTTATTTGCTCTATAATAGCCTTCATAATTCCTATACTATAATGAACTTCTGAGAAAATATATTCTGCCATTGGCTTGTCTATTTTAGATAAAGGTTTTCCTCTTAATCTTGTATTAAATAAATTATTTAAAGTATCTACTTGGCTTTCTGTTATATCTTCGTCAAATTTGATAATAGTTTCTTTTACCAATCCAGTATCTGTTACAATTACAACCATCAACATTCTTTGTCCTAAAGAAACAAATTTAATTTCTTCTATAATTTGTTTGTCTGCTTTTGGACCAACTGCAACTGTTGTATAATGTGTTATCTCTGATAAAGTAGTTGTTGCAACTTTAGTTAGGTCTTCTATTTCATTAACTTTAATTTTTAATTTATTCTGAATATATTTAATTTCTTCCAACGTTAAATTATCTTCTTTTAATAGTTCATTAACGTAATACCTATAACCCTCTGCAGATGGCACTCTTCCTGCTGAAGTATGTGGTTTATCTAAAAAACCTATACTTTCTAATTGTGCCATATCATTTCTTATTGTTGCACTACTATAATCTAATCCATGGCCTTTTGTTATACTTCCAGAGCTTACAGGTTCTGCTGTATTAATATATTCTTCTACTATTGCTTGTAATACTTTCTTTTTTCTTTCGTCTAAATCTTTCTTTTTCAATATTTTCACCTCTTTAGCACTCTTTGTGTCTGATTGCTAAATTCTTTAAATATATTATATTCAATTTTAGCAAATGTCAATACCTTTTGCTAAAATTTCTTTGTGAATTTTTTGTGAAAACAAAAAAACGGGGGCATTGCCCCCTTACACTGTCAAATGGTTTTATTTGTTCAGTTTCTTGGTTACCCAGTTGTACACATCCGCATACACCTGCTCTTTTATCGCCTCATGCAAAATGTCGTGTCTTAATCCAGGATACATCTTCACTTCAATATCCTTGACTCCGGCTTTGCGCATCAGCTTTTCTGTCGCCTGTACACCTTTTCCGCAGTCCCCTACAGGGTCCATTTCACCGGAAATAAGTAAAATCGGCAAACTCTTATCCATATTCCACACATTTTTTTCATGTGAGGAATAAAGCATACCATCAAGCAGCTCTCTGAATAGGCCTGCAGAGAAATCGCCTCCTCTTTGAGGATCTGCTATGTACTCATCCAAGGCTTCTTCATTGCTACACAACCAATCATACTCCGTTCTGTTCGGAGCAAAGATTTTGTTATACGTTCCAAACGTAAGGTTGTGTATTGCTGGAGTTGAGTTATCTTCCCCAGTCTTTTTTGCCTCCATATTTGCTACAAGTTTTGCAATCTTGATTGCTATTGGAGGCATCTGGCCAGTCCCCATTAGTATAGCAGCATCCAAATCTCCTGGATGGTTAATCAGATAGGTTCTTACTACAAACGAACCCAATGAGAAACCTAGCATAACATATGGTAAGTCCGGATATCTTTCCACAGTAATGTTTTTAAGCATCTTGATATCCTCGACGACCCACTTCCATGATCCTTTTGGTCCAAAATACATCGGTTTTGCCCCATCAGCTATGGACTTTCCATGACCTAAATGGTCATTACCTGTTACAATGAATCCCTTGCCTGTTAAATATTTTGCAAAATCTTCATATCGCAAGATGTATTCAGTAACTCCATGGGCAATCTGAATAATTCCCACAGGCTCTCCTTCAGGCATCCACCTTACAGCATTGATATTTGTTTTTTTGTCTGCTGATTGGTAGTAAAATTCATACCTCTTCATTGATGTTTTCCTCCTATATAACCATTTGACTAATTAATTTATCTGCCAGATTAATTGTTCTAGCTAAACAAACTAATTTAGTTTATTTTATCATTTTTTTCGTCTTTTTTCAATTATGTAAAGCTACATTTATACCAATTATACGAATTCTTCCCAAACTAAATTTGCTAAGTCTAATCCTTTATTTGTAAGTTTTATATTATCTAAATCAATCTCTACTAAGCCTTCTTCTGTAAGTTTATTAAGCTCATTTTTAAATAGATACAATGGGTTGTCTACATATTTTTGTTTAAATTCTGATATACTCACACCTTCTATAGTTCTTAAGCCTAACATCATATATTCTTTTTTAGCATCTTCTATTTCTTGTGTTTCTTCTATCTTTTTGTTCTCTGGATTTTGCAAATATTCTTCTAAACTATTTGTATTAGAATATCTTATATTATTATAATAAGAATGTGCTGCTACACCGAAACCAAGGTAATTATGTTGTTTCCAGCAATTATAATTATGTTTAGATTTATATCCTTTTTTGGCAAAATTAGAGATTTCATAATGTTCATAACCATTAGCTTCCAAAACCTCTTTAACTTTCCAATACATTTCTCTTTCCTCTTCATCAGTTGGTAAATCAAGTTTTCCCAAATTAACTAAAACCTCTAATTTCGTATTTTCTTCTAAAATTAATGAATATACAGAAATATGTTTTGGATTTAAAGTAATAATGTCTATAAGGCTATCTTCAACATCTTGCAAAGTTTGCTCAGGAAGTCCAATCATTAAATCCACATTAATATTTTTAAATCCGATTTCTTTGGCTAGTTTATATGTATTTAAAAAATCTTCATATTTATGTATTCTTCCTATTTCTTCTAATAACTTATCTTTAGTAGATTGTAATCCTATACTTAATCTATTTATTCCTGCTTCCCTATATAATAGTAACTTGTTTTCTGTTACAGTACCTGGGTTTACCTCGATTGTTATTTCTGCATTCTTTTTTACCTTATAATTATCCCTTATACAATTTAAAATTTCTGCTATATAAGATGCATCTATAATTGATGGGGTTCCACCACCAATATATATTGTATCTACATAATTTTTTACTCTTTTGCTTCTTTCTTTTATTTCTTCTTTTAGTGCTTGTACATAGTCTTCTTGTTTTTCCAATTTCCCTGGATATGAGCAAAAATCACAATAATAACATTTGCGCATACAAAAAGGTATATGTACATATATCCCTATATTTTCCATCTTATATTTCCTTTGCTATTTTTATTAATTTGTTCAATCTATAATTTACTCCAGATTTTCCTACTGGTATTTTTAGCATATTCCCTAATTCTATTAAGCTAGCATCTGGATTTTTTAACCTGAGTTCTGCAATCTCCTTTAATTCATCAGATAAATTTGTAAATTTTTTGCTAGCTTTTAATTTCTTGATTGCTTCTATCTGTTTAGTAGCTGCATTAACTGTCTTATTTAAATTAGCCACTTCACAATTTACCATTCTGTTTACATTATTTCTAGCTTCTTTTATTACTCTTATCTCTTCAAATTTAAGCATAGCACCACTTGCACCAATACAAGCTAAAAAATTGGATATATCTTCCCCCTCTTTTATATACAATGCAATACTTCCATTTTTATTAAGTGTTTTAGCTGTTATATTATATTGTTTCATAAAATCTTTTATAATTAATAGATTTTCTAAATTACTAAAATTAATTTCTAAATGATATGTACTACTTGGCTCGCTTACTAATCCAGCCCCCATAAAAGCTCCTCTAAGTATTGCTTTTTTATCTTTATCTTCCATTTCTTCTGGTTTGTTAAATTTCACATAATTCGAATCAAAAGAACAATTTATTAGATTCTCTGGTTTACTAAATGTAATTACATAGAAATTTCCTTGCATTTCTATTTTATATTTTATCCCAATATTATTTAGGAGTTTATTAAATCTATTAATATTAAATTCGTTTTCTGTAGAAAACTTCACCTTTTTTTCTACTTTTGTATTTTTAGTTATTAAATAACCAACCAATTCATAATAAACAGCTTGCTTATCCTTTAAATTATTCAGTTTACTCAATTCTTCTTTTATCTCAGATGAAAAAGACATTTTTACACCTTCTTTACAACTACTATTCTATCATTATCTCCTAAATCTTTTTTAGTTTTTACAAGTTCATATCTTTTGTCTGTATTTATTAGTTCGATTAATTCATCTTTTTGGTCATATCCAATTTCTAAAAAAATCATACCATTATCAGTTAAAAAATTAAATGCCTTATTTATGATTTTTTTATAAAAATATAATCCATCTTCTCCACCATCTAATGCAATAATTGGCTCATTTTTTACTTCTTTAGCTAGTGTGTTAATAACTTGTGTTCTTATGTATGGTGGATTTGATACAATTACATCAAAATCTTTATCTTGTATATCTGCAAACATATCTGAACATTTAAATTTCACATCAACATTATTATTCTTAGCATTTTTTTGTGCAACTTTTAATGCTTCTTTACTTATATCTATACCATAAACTTCTGAATTTTGCATATATTTTTTTAAAGAAATTGCAATACATCCACTCCCTGTACACATATCTAATATTTTTACATGTTCATTTTTATATGTATTTATAACTTCCTCTACTAAAATTTCTGTATCGCTTCTTGGAATTAGTACATTTTGATTAACAAAAAAGTTTAATTCCATAAATTCTTGATTATTAGTTATATATTGTATTGGAATATAATTTCTTAGCTGTTCAATTCCTTCTAATATCTTTTTTTCATGAATTTCGTCTAATTCATCTTCACTATGAGCCATGACATATTCTTTCGGTTTATTTAAAACTGAAGCTACCAATAATCTTATCTTTAATAGTGGTTCTTCTATATTTTTTTCTTTTAAATTAATTATTCCATTTTTTACTATCTCGTTTATTGTCATAAACAACCCTTCCATTTTTTCTATACATTAAGAAAAGTGGCTTCGCTATATGTACACAATTGCTTCGCAATTGGCACTAACATAGTTCACTTAACCTTGTTATATACATAAAAAAACTTACCCCGCCTTAGCCGTAAGAAGTTTAGAAATTTTAAGAGCCTACTCGCGTAGGTGGGTGTCTTGTTAAATGCTTGTGGGCTTCTTACTACTAAATAAAAGTGTAAGCTTGCACGCCACATTTAAAGGCGGACTCCCTTATAAAATTTGTTGGTTCTAAAATTCCAGTCTACACGCACTATGCAGGGAAGTTTTTGTTTGTCGTTTATTTAATTTAATAGTATCTTAACACATTCTTAATTTGTTTTCAATATCTTTTTTGTGCAATTTTTGTGTTTTTTCTGTTTTATCTTATGAATGCTTTGTTAAAGTTATTAATTTTAATTTGTTTATATAATTCTAGTATTTGTACTTTTTTAAATTTTATGATAAAATTATTGTAATTATGTGTATATATTTAAATTTCAATGGTCCAGGCACAAAAATCGTTTTTAAACATATACTTTTCATATAGTGATTTTTATGGAGGTATATGTATGTTCTCTACTATTTCGTTGGCTGGATTTATTTCTTTTTTAAGTTCTGCCGTTTTTGTTGTTGGATATATTCAAAGTTCTAGTTTGTTTCCAGAACCTCTTTCACCATCAGAAGAAATATATTATTTAGATAAATTTAAAGCTGGTGATAATGAAGCCAGAAATATTTTAATAGAAAAAAACCTGCGTTTAGTAGCTCATGTAGCAAAAAAATATTCCACCTCTAATATAGAGCAAGATGATTTAATTTCGATAGGTACTATTGGTCTTATAAAAGGGATAAATAGTTTTAAACACGATAAAGGTGTAAAGCTTTCTACATACATTGCCAAATGCATAGATAACGAAATATTAATGTTCTTACGTTCTTCTAAAAAACTTCAAGCAGAAGTAAAACTAAGTGATCCAATTGGTAAAGATAAAGATGATAATGTTGTAACATTGCAAGAAGTCTTAGAGGCTGATATTAAGAGCATAGAAGATGAAGTAGATTTAGGTTTAAAAAAAGAAAAACTTTATACAAATATAGATAAAATATTAAAAGATAGAGAAAAAGAAATACTTATAAGAAGATTCGGACTTAATGGTCATAAACCAGAAACTCAAAATGAAATCGCAAAAGATTTAGGCATTTCTAGGTCATATGTTTCAAGAATAGAAACTAAAGCTATAAAAAAATTAGAAGCCAAACTAAAAAAGGACTAACATAGTCCTTTTTTTAATATTTAACTCTATCATCTACACAACTAGTTTGTCCATTTAAGAATTGATACTTATATTTTTTTCTGTTTTCTACTGGAATTGGATTCTCTTCTATTTCCTCTGTATCTGGATTAATATAGCCATATATATACTCTGGGAAAATATATCCTGGATGTTGTATATCTGCCTCTGGGAAGTCTGAACCCCATATTGGTTCTTCTGAATTTTTATTTAATGCTTTTTTAGGTAGCATTATTATCATTTTATGGTCTGGTGACATAAGCTCCATAAAAGATTTATCTTCTTCAAAAGTACCATGCGCTGTTCTATCTAAAGTATTAATACAATCCATTCCTTGGATTGAAGAATGTAATCCCTCTTTATAAATATTATCTCTAATTGCCATAGTCTCATCTTTTGCTCTAAAGTGATATGACGCATTTATATAGTGTATAACTAAAAATCTATCTTTATCTTCATATAATTCTTCTAGCTTTTTACCATATTCTTGTTTGTAGCATCCATCTTCGCGTAAATAATCTCTTCCTACTGATAATATATCTATCATTTCGCCTTTTTCTAATAATTCTAAATCCTTTTTACCAGATTTTCTTAAACCTTCGAACAAAAATCTTCTAGGTATTTTATATTTTCCTTCTTCTACTTCTTTGGGTGAATTTAATTCTTCTAATATCTTTTTTGCAGTATTAATAGTTATATTTATTGTAAATTCGTTTGCATTATTTCTTTCCTTGGCTTCTTCTAATTTTTGAATCATTTTTTCTATATATTGCATATATAATTCTGGTTCATTAGAATTATCATACTCTATATATTGCATATTTCTATTAATCAAATCCTTCATAAATTCTGGATTTTTAGTTAGCTCTGTTTTTTCATTAACTAACATATGTATTGCTACGTCTGTATTTTCCATTTTCTCAAGTTGACCCTTTGCTCTTTCTGGATTTAATGTTTGCTCATCTAAATCTAATTTTCTCTTTTCTGACCTAAGGTTTGTCATTTTTTCATTTAATTTTGTTAATTCTTTACTATTACTAGCTGAAGCCTTTAGTTCTTGCTTATATTTTTTAGAAAAAGTTTTCATAAAAAATTCAATTATTGGATTTCTTTTTCTATAGACAGAAAGACTTCGATTTTCTTGATTTAAACTTATGATATCTGCCTTAGTTTGTTGCATTTCCGCTTCTAACTCTGCTTTTCTTTTTTGCAAGGCTTCGCTTTTTTGAATTATTTGTATTAATTCTTTCTTTGAATTTTCTAATACTTCGTTTAGCATAAGGATTCTCCTTGGTATATTTTTAATAATTATACCATTAATATTTTTTTTGTGATATATTTTTACAAAATTATTTTTAAATTTTTCTTTTTATACATAAAGCATCTACATATTTATATATAAAGAAAAACGGTACAAGTTAAACTTGCACCGTTCGTTAGAATTGTTACTCGCTTTTAGAATATGTATAGTGACACTCAATATATGTTACAGCAAAAAATGTTACTGGAAATTTCACCATTTCTGCCCAATTTTCCACTTCAAACAATACTCCTATGAAAAAAGCAAAAATAAAATAGGCCCCGACTATTGTAATAATACTATCTATTATAATCATCTTCATGCTAGTTTTATTTTTTTCTGTTAATTTTGTCTTAAAATTAATAATCTTAGCCTGACCCTGCTGTGTTTCATCGGAATATATTTTATAGTTAAAAATTATATTAGCTGTAATATTAGATACACTACATAAAATAGATATGATTAACCAATTTTTATTTTCGTACCATAGCTTTAGTATTACAGCTGAGATTAAAAAAGCATACACCGCATAAAGTATTAACCGAGCTACATTCTTTAAATTTTCTTTCATTTCTTAATCCTCCTAAATTCTAGAATTCATTTTTATACCATTATTTCTATGATATAACTTACTTGTAAAACATACTTTTGCAATAATAGCACATTAGTACTTACATTTCAATAAGAAAATCATTTATATATAAGAAAAGATACATAGCAACTTTCTATGTATCTTTTCTTAATTTATTTAGCATATTTTTCAAATATATCATAAAACTCTTTGTTTACCTTCTTTAATGATATTGGTCTCATATTAGAATTTGTAAAACAATGTTTAGTTTCACCTATTCCTAAAACTTTTCCTGTTTCTTTATTTCTAATTTCATATTTCATACCTAATTTTATACCATCAAATTCAGATATATCTACTTTTACAACTATTATATCTCCAAACTTCGCAGGATACTTATATTTGTAATTAACTTCTAAAACTGGAATCATTATTCCATTATCTTCTATTTTTTTGTATGGTAACCCCATTTTATCTAATAAATATATCCTTGCTTCTTCCATATACCTTATATAATTTGAATGATGAACAACATTCATTCCGTCTAATTCATAATAATTTATTCCTCTTTCAAATTCCATTATTTCTCCTCCTTCGGGATTTAGGGACGTTCCTTTTTTGCCTATAATAAATTCCAAAGCATTCCATCACTTACTTCTTTAGAATTATGACCTAAAACATCTAATAGTTTATATGCGAATAGCATTGCTGTTGCAGGTCCTCTACTTGTTATAATATTTCCATCTACTTCTACTAAATTTTCGGTGTAATTTGCTTTCTTTAATAAATCTTCGAATCCTTTACCTGGATATGATGTTATATTTTTTCCTTCTTCTATATTTGCTTTAGATAAAACAATAGCTGGTGATGCACATATTGCACCAATATATTTGTTACTATCTTTACTAAATTCTCTTAAAGTTTCTATTAACAATTTATCTTCAGCTAGATTATATGCTCCTGGCAAACCACCTGGTAATACAATCATATCATAATCTTTAATAGATTCATCTATTACTTTATCTGCTAATATTTCTATATTGTGCGAACTTTTTATTTCTCTTCCATTAACACTTACAATATCACATTTGATATTTGCTCTTCTCATAACATCTACTACGGTAAGAGCTTCAATCTCTTCAGTTCCATCAGCAATCATTACAGCTACTTTTTTCATAATCTTCCCTTCCTTTCTCTTTATTAATATATCATATCTTTTAAAAGTTTAACAATATTTTGTTTTGAACAATTACTATATAATTTTCCATTTATTTGTACATTTGGAGCAAAACCACACTTTTTAAAACAATTTTTTGTGTCTAATGTAATTTTTCCATCTTTACTTGTATGGCCTTCTTTTACATTAAATTCTTTTTCAATTTCTTTTATTATATCTAATGAACCTTTCTTTAAACAGTTTGGCCCTTTACATACAATTACTATATTTTCACCTTGTTTTTCTAGTTTAATATTTTTCTTATATTTTAAAAGCACCATTATCTCTTTTTCAGAAATATCTAGATAGTTAGCAATTTCTATAATATCATTCCTAGATACAAATCCATTCATCTCTTGAAGTTCATCTAGAATTGGATTTAGGCTTTCTTTAGTTTTTGTATATGCTTCAATAACTTCTTTATTTGTCATATTATTTACTTCCTTCCATATACATATATTAGAGGTGTATTATGAAATTTCTTTTTAATTACATTAAAGGTATCCTTATTGGCGCTGGCGCAATAATACCTGGTATAAGCAGTGGGGTATTATGTGTTATTTTTGGTATTTACGAAACTCTTTTAAATAGTATATTAAACTTTTTTAAAGATTGGAAGACTAATATTAAATTTCTTACTCCTTTTATATTAGGTGGTCTCACTGGAATAATTATCTTTAGCAATATTATTCTCTTTTTATTCGAAAGATATCCAGAAATTACATCATTTACCTTTATTGGTCTTATCTTAGGCTGTATTCCTTCTATATTTAAAATTTGTAATTCAAAAGAAAAATTCAAATTACGATATATCTTATTTTTTATAGTATCATTTATTATTGCTATTTTATTGCTTTTATTAGAAAATAAAATGTCTAGTAATGTTGGAATATATTATGGTGATAACTATAGTTTTGAATTTTTAATACTAGCTGGCTTTTTAATGAGTATTGGCGTTGTGGTTCCTGGAGTTAGTAGCACTGTTATTTTAATGCTACTTGGAGTTTATGAAACATATCTTTATGCAGTATCTATAATGAATATGAGAATATTACTTCCTATGGGAATTGGTTTGCTTATTGGTGGATTCTTATGTATGAAATTAATACAATTTTTACTTAATAAATATCATTCACAAACATATTATTCTATATTAGGATTTGTTTTGGGTTCTGTGTTCATTCTTTTTCCTAACATAAGTTTTAATACAACTGGAATATTATCTATATTATCTTGTTTAATTGGATTAATAATTTCTTCATCATTTTCTAAAAAATAATGCACAAAAGGGACATTCTTTCTTTTTAAGAGTGTCCCCTTTTGTTTGCTGCTCGATAGAATAGGGATTTTTAAATTTCCCCTATTCTCTCTCTGTATCATCTTTTCCTTCTGGTAAAGCTCTTACTTCTGTCTCCATAAGTTTTAAAACTCTTCTACCTAAAAACGGTATCTTACCTATTTTGCGTACAATAAAATTTTTTAATCTTCCATGTGTTTCATATAATTTATCATATTTTTGTTGTAAATTTTCTTTTTCTTCTTGTTTTTTTTCTAATGCACCTGATAATTCTTCATTTTCTTTTTTCTCTTCTTCTAATTTCTTTGATAATCTTCTAATCTCATTTTCATATTTTTCTCTTAATAAAGCTTCATTTCTATCTGCTTGTTCTTTGTGCTCTTTTGCGGTATCTAATACAATCTCTTCAACATCTTTTTCTGTATACTTTAATTGCTGATTATTTTCTATATGCTTAGCAAGAACTGTACTTGTTAATAATTGTTCCTCTACTAGAAAATCAAGAATGTTTTTTTTAGGTGGTTCTTTTTGAAATTCTTCTACTACATCTTGATATACATTTTCACCTTTTATTACAATGTCTAAACTATCATCTCCTGCATCAAAACATAAATCCAGATAATTTTCTCCTTTTTGGGTAATATTATTTAATCTTCCTAAAATATCACTATTTTTTAATGAAACATTTACATATATATAAGGTGTTTCCTCTTCTTTTGTTCTTACTCCACCACATGCTTTGGTTTCTATCCCATTTTTCCATAATGTCATCAAAGCATTTTTTAAATCTATATTACCTTCAGAAATACTTTCTGCCATATGTTCCTGCTCTTCTGGTGGTAAAGATATAATATATTCTGGTTTCATCATGTAGAATTTTCCTAACTTTCCTGTAATCTTTTTATTTAATAGTCCTTCTAACTCAGTTAATCCATTTTCATCATCCTCATATAGAGAATGCGTTTTCTTTTCCTGAATTAATGTATCTATAATTGCTTCTATACTATATTTCTCGAATATCTTTTCTAATTCATCTCCACCAATTAATGGTAATAACTCTTTTGCATCAGCTTTTTCAGCTCTAATTTCATCAACCTTTTTTAAAATAGCTTCTTCATCTAATTTAATCATATGTATACCCCTTATAAAACTTTTCTTCTATAGGGATTTAAGGAACGTCCCTATTTCCCTATTTTCCTTTTTTCTATTTCTAAATCCCTATTTTTTTCTTCTTAATATCCAACCTTCTTTTACTTCTATTGGTAATTGCATCTTTACTTTTTGGTCTTTTACTCCTGGATTTATAGTTTCTATTTCTTCGTCTGTTTCATAATCCCATAGTTTTTCTATTTTAAATTTTACTACTTCTATTTTTCCTGGAATTATAATTTCCATTTCGTCACCAACAGATAATTTATTCTTTATTTCTACAGATGTTTTTCCATTAACTGTTTCTACTACTTTTCCTCCAAATTCAAAATTTGGATTATATTGTTTTCCTTCATATTCTTGGAAATCTTTATTGTTTCTGTCATTAAAATAGAAAGTTGTTAATCCTCTTGTTTTAGTTTTTTCAAGTTCTTGCATGTATTTATCTGCATTATAATTTTTAGGATCTTTTACGTAATCATCTATTGCTGTTCTATATGTATTTACTATTGTGGCTAAATAATATTCTGTTTTTAATCTTCCTTCTATTTTTAAACTATCAAGTCCCATATCTACAATTTCTGGTATTTCGTGTATTAAGCATAAGTCTTTTGATGAAAAGATATATGTTCCTTTTTCATCTGTTTCTACAGGCATTAAATTTCCTGGATTATTTGCCTCTTCTACATATAAATTATATGCCCATCTACAACTTTGTGCGCAATCTCCTAAGTTTGCACTTCTACAAGCCAAGAAATCACTTAAGAAACATCTTCCTGAATAACCAAAGCATATTGCACCATGTGCAAACATTTCTACTTCTAAATCTTCTGGTTTGTTTTGCATCATATATTTTATTTGTTCTTTGTTTAATTCTCTGGCTAAAATTACTCTTTTTGCCCCATTCTTATACCAAAATTTAGCTGATTCTAAGCTTACTACATTTGCTTGTGTACTTATATGAATATCTACATTGGGTGCATATTCTTTTACAGTTTCTACAACTCCGCCATCTGCAACGATTATTCCATCTGCCTTCATGTCTTGTAACATTTTTGCTTGTTTTCTTATTTCTTCATAGTTAGTATCCCATGCAAATATATTAAGTGCAACATGTACTCTTTTTCCTATACTATGTGCATATTCAATTGTTTTTGCTAATGCTTCATCATTCATTTCTGCTCTTGTTCTTAAAGATAGTGATGATGTCCCACAATATACAGCATCTGCTCCATATCTAAATGCTGTCTTTGCCTTTTCGTATGATCCTGCTGGGGCTAATAATTCTGGCTTTTTCATTATATTCCTCCTATTATTTTTTCTTCATTTTATTTAAAATTTCTTTTTCTTCTTTACTTACTCTATACGATTCCCTTGCTTTTTGCAATGCTTTATTATACGTAAATTTATTTAATTTACAATTCTTTAGATATTCCATCGTTTGTTTTGGAAATTTTATGTACATTTCTGCCACAAGCCATGCTATTCCCATCTCCACATAATATTCTTCATTTTTTATATTGTCTACGACCTTAAAAATTTTGTCTATATATTCTTCTTTTACATAATGGTCTAATAACATTACAATAGCAAACCTTATTTCATATTCTTTGTTAGATTTAAAATATTTACTTATAATTTTCCAAAAGAATTGTTGATTTTTGTCTGCATCTTTTAGACCGGCACAAAAACTATCGCAAACTGCCCAACAATTTATTTTTGGGACAAAATTAATTATATATTCTTTCTTTTTTTCTAAATCTATTTTTAAATTTGCTATTACTAACGCTTGTAACATTAGTTCTTCGTAATACTCTTCTTCTGGATTTTTTAAGTATTCCTCCGGATTATCTTTTACAATTTCTTTTGCTAATTTCCTTATTTTTGGAATACTTACTCCAAGCATTTCTGTATTCATTCCTGGGCATAGTCCAGAGTGAAATTCTTTATATTTGGCATCACTTAGTTCTATTAATTTTTTTCTAATTTCTTCATTATTCATATATACGCCCTTCTACAGGGATTTTATGACCGTCCCCAAATCCCTAGGACCGTCCCAAAAATCCCTATTCTAATTCAAAAAAGTCTTTTAAGATACCTTTATTAACATTATTAGCAAATACTTCTCGTATAACTAAGAATATAATTGGTCCTAATAATAAACCTATTACACCAAACAATTTAAATCCTGTATACATTCCAAGTAATGTAAATATTGGATGCATTCCCATTTGTTTGCTTACAAATTTTGGCTCTAAGAATTGTTTTATAACAGACCATACAAGCCATAAAACAAACACAGCAATTCCTGCAGGTGCATTTCCTTGTATTAATAATACTACCGTCCAAGGAACCATAACAAAACCTGCACCAAATAGTGGTAGCAAATCTACAAATCCTATTAAGATAGACATTATTGCGACATACTCTATATTAAATCCACATAAATTTAGAATATTTAATCCAATAGTAATTAATATAAAGCATAATAATGACAATCTTGCTTCTGCTTTTATATAATTCCAAATTATTTTTAATGATTTTACTACTATTTCATTTGCTTTTTCAAGCCATTTCTTTGGAATTTGTTGTTTTAGTAATTTCTTAACATAGTCTCTATCATAACACATAAATATTATAGCAAGAATTGTTATGATTGTATATGTAACAGCTCCTGGTACTTGTCCTGCAAAATTTATTATTCCTGTTGCAAAACTATACACTATATTTTTTACAACATCTATAATACTACCTAAAGAATCTTGTACAGTAGAAATCCAATCTTGAGGTATAACTATTTCTCCACTAGTAAAATTATTTATAAGTTCCATTCCCCAATTATATACGCCATCCATTGATGAATTTAGATTATTAAGTAATACTTTTGATTCTGATATTATTGCAGAAATTAATACTGCAAGTAAAGAACCAATTATTACAACAACTAATATCAAAGAAATAGTCGCTGAAGCCTTCCTTTTCATTTTACATTTATTCATAAAAAATTTTATTAATGGTTCTATCATTGTTGCAATTAAGAACGCGATTATAAATGGTACATAAAACATTGCAAATTTATATGCCAAGTATAATAAAACTAAAGTAAATATTAATACTCCTGTTTTAAATAATATTCTAGAATAATATTTTTTCTTTTCTTCATTCATACTATTTATTTCCTTCCTCTAAAGCTCTATTTAATATATATTTTAATCTTTCGTCTTGCTTTGTTAAATAAAGATATCCAATTAGTCCCTCAAACGCTGTTGCATATGCATATTCTGCTTGTGTAGCATTTTTAGCTATATGATGGTTTTGTGTGTTTCTTGCTCTTCGAACTATATTTTTTTCTTCATCTGTTAATTCGTCTTCTATTGCTTTTAAAATTTTAGCTTGTCCAGCAGCCTTAACAAATTTGATTGCATTTACATGTAATTTATGTACCTTTTCATTTGAATTATTTACTAAATTAGTTCTAATAAATAATTCGTATACACTATCACCTACATATGCCCAAACCAATGGATTTAAAAGGTTAACTTCTTCTGGAGTTCTTTTGGGCTCTGCTATGTTTTCCATTCTATTCCACCTTTCTTTTATTTTACTTTTTCTAAAGTGATTCTTCCTAATTTTCCACTTCTAAAATCTTCTAATATTATATTTGCAGTTTTAACATCATCTACATTTCCACCAGAAACTACTGCTCCACGTGATTTTCCTATTTTTAGCATTATATCATATATTATCTCATTTTCTGGCCTAGTTTGATTTTCTAATACATTTAATATTTCTTGTTTGTTTAAATTATATCTTGATACTAATTTATCTATTTCGTTTTCTAACATGTATTTTAGAAAATAGAATGCAACATCTGTTTTTTCTAATACATCATCTTTTATTGTTCCTGTATATGCTAAATTTAAAGCTACTTCATCACTTTCAAATTTTGGCCATAGCACTCCTGGTGTATCTAATAATTCTATACTATTACTAATTTTTATCCATTGTTTTTTTCTGGTAACTCCTGGCTTATTCCCTACTTCTAAAGAATTTTTATTAGCTAATCTATTTATAAAAGATGATTTTCCTACATTTGGTATTCCTAGTATCATTATTCTAATTTTTCTACCAGTTCTTCCTTTTTCTTCTCTTTTATCTAATTCATCTTTCATAATTAGCTCTGCTTGTTTTATTACCTCTTTTATTCCTTTTCCACTATTGGCATCTGTAATTACTGCAGGAATTTTTTGTGTTTTAAAATATTCCATCCATTTTATTGTTTCTTTTTCATCAGCTAAATCACTTTTGTTTAATACAATTATTTTCTTTTTACCTTGTACTAGTGTATTTATATCTGGATTTCTACTAGATATTGGTATTCTGCTATCTAATAGTTCTACTACTACATCTATTAGTTTTAAGTCTTCTTGTATTTGTCTTTTTGTTTTTGCCATATGGCCTGGATACCACGCTATCGACACTTTAGAAAACCCTTTTTCATTTTCAGATTTATTGTTTTTTCTATTATTTTTTTTTGTCAAATTTGACAGCCTCCTTCAATTTTATTATAAAAAATTCCTTTCTATTATAACATATACTCCATAAAACTGCAAACTCAACATAAGCATTTGCAAGACTTTTCAAGGTTTTATATATTCTTTATTTTCTTTTACGAATTTAATTGCTTCTTCATATTCATCTTTGTACTTGAATTTTATTGTAATATTTCCATCTTCATGAACATAAATACAATCAATTAATTCCTGTATAATTTTATTATTTAATTCATTTAACTGTCTTCTATTCTCAAATTTATATATCCACTCTTTATTAGAATTTTTTGATATCTTAGAACTTTTAAGTTTCAAACTTATTTTATCTATTTCCTTTTTTATTTCACTTAGATTATTATTATAATCTTCTTTATATTCGGTATATTCATTTTCTGTTATTAATTGGTTACTTAAATCATCTAACAATTCTTCTTTTAATTTCATATATTTAATTTTAGCCTTATTACAATCATTTAACCTATTTTTTAGAATTTCTACATCATAATTCACTTCAGTGTTTTTTGTAATTTGTTTTATTGCTTTATCCAAATTAAATATTATCTCTATTTGTTTATTTATCATTTCTAAAACAATTTCTTTTAATTTCTTTATTTGACATGTATGTTTAGAGCATGTTTTGTTTTTTATATAGGAAGTACAATAATAGTAATCATAAATTTTCCCCTTTCTTTTAGTCAAAGTATTTCCACAATCTGCACACTTTATATGCCCTGCAAATAAATCATATTCTTTATTTTTCTGTACTCTTAAATATCTATTATAAATTATATCTTGTACTGTATTAAAGTTTTCCTCACTAATTAATGCCTTATGATGATTAGGAATTGTTATCCATTCTTCTGAAGAAATGTCGATATTTTTATGTACTTTATGACTTATTCTTCTTTTTTTACCTTGCTCTAAATATCCTATATAAGTTTTATTCTGCAAAATATCATCTATTTTTGCCGTATCCCAAGTTTGCATTTCTTCTGTAACTTTATATTTAAAATCAAACTTTTGCACTTTATATAATCTAGGTGTTGGTATTTCTAATTTATTCAAATCTTCTACAACCTTTTGTTTACTATTCCCATCTAATATCATTTTAAATATTTTCTTTACAACTACTGATGCTTCTTCATCAACTATAAATTTATGGACATTTTTTGGATCTCTTAAATATCCATAGGGGGCTGAATTACCAATAAATTCGCCATTTTTTCTTTTTGTATTTAATATACTTCTTACTTTGTTAGAAATATCTCTTGCATACTCATCATTCATTAGATTTTTAAATGGAACAATTACATTATTTATTGATTCAGGTTCTTTATAGCTATCTATATTATCATTAATTGCTATAAACCTTATGTCATAAGAAGGAAAGAATTGTTCTATGTATTTTCCTACTTCTATATAATTCTTTCCAAATCTTGATAAATCTTTTACTATTATTGTATTTATCTTTCCATTTTCAATATCTTTAATCATTCTTTTAAAATCTGGTCGTTCAAAATCAGTTCCACTATATCCATCATCTATATAAAACTCTTTAAAATTTAATTCTTTATCTTTTTTTATATACATATTAATTAGTTTTTTTTGATTAGTAATACTATTTGATTCCATTTTATCTCCATCTTCACTTGATAATCTTAAATAAGCTGCTACTTTCCATCTATACATTTTGAAATTTCTCCTTATTGTCTATAAACTCTAATGCTTCTTTGTATTCATCTTGATATTTAAACTTAATGGTAATATTCCCACCTTCATGCACATAAATAGTATCAATTAGCTCATTTATGATTTCTCGTGTCAGAGTTTTTATTTTCTTATTTCTTCTAAAATGTTCTATCCAATAATTATCCTTTTTTAATTCTTTAATATTTTCATTAAAAACTTTTTTTAGCGCAACTAATTCATTATTACTAATCTCTATTCTCTCTTCATAATCTTTAGCATAATTTAAGTATTCTTCTTTATTTATATTTCCTAATTTCCAATCTTCGTATGCTTTTTTCTTTAGCCTTCTTAATTTGTCTATATCGTTAAACTTATTTTTAATGTTATAATTATATTGTTGTGTAATCTCCTTTTCTTTTCCATTGCTTTTTAATTTTTTTATAACTTTTTCAGCATCCAATACCAATTTTACTTGCATTAAAATTGCTTTTAGTACAAGATGATTTAAATCTACTGTTCTAATTTTGTGTGGTGAGCAATTGTCTGATGTGGTCTTATAATTTCTACAATAATAATTTGATGTAGTTCTTCCAGCTCTATTATCTTCCATTTTGCACATTCCTTTACCACAATCTGCACACTTTAGTTTTCCATAATATATGCTTAAGTTTGCCTTTGATTTTTTTTCGTTATTTCTACTATCCATAATTTTTTGTACTTCTTCAAAATCTTTTTTACCTATAATTGGCTCATGTGTATTTTTTACTATAATCCATTCTTCTTTTGGTCTATATATTATAGTATGATTTTTATAACTAACAGAAGTTGTCCTATTTTGAACAACGTTTCCTATATATGTTTCATTAGTAAGTATTTTTCCTATTGTGGACTTACTCCAGCTGTAATAAATGTCATCAGCATCTGGTTCTAAACTTATATTTCTTTTTTTTCGTCTTTGAATTTCTTTTCTACACAAAATTTTGTTATTATTTAAATATTTACATATTTTTAAAAGACCTTCTCCATTTAGATATTTTTGAAAAATAAGTTTTACATTTACTGCTTCGTCTTTATCAATAATTAATTGATATTTATTGTCTGGATTTTTTTTATAACCATAAGGTGTAGTTCCTCCAACAAACTCTCCATTTAATGCTTTTGTCCTATATACGCTTTTCACCTTATTAGAAATATCTCTTGCATACTCATCATTCATTAGATTTTTAAATGGAACAACCACATTATTTGCAGATTTGGGATCTTTATAGCTATCTATATTATCGTTTATAGCGATAAATCTTATATTAAATAACGGAAATGTTTGCTCTAAATATCTTCCAACTTCAATGTAATTCCTTCCAAATCTTGATAAGTCTTTTACTATTATTGTATTTATTCTTTCATTTACCACATCTTTAATCATTCTTTTAAAATCTGGTCGAGCAAAACTTGTACCTGAATAACCATCATCTATATAATAGTCAATAATTTTAATGTCTAAATCTTTCTTTATATATTGTAAAATTAATTCTCTTTGATTTCTTATACTATCTGATTCAGCATTATCTCCATCATCACTTGATAATCTACAATAAATTCCTACTCGCCATTTCTCTCCATTGCTATTTAAATTTATATTTTTTCTTTTTCTCCCTGCCATTCTTATTGCCTCCTTCCATTTAAAATTCTAATTAAGGCTAAAAAATAAAACAAAGGTACAAAAATAAAATTTGTACCTTTATAAAAATATTATTTATATATTGAACTAATAATATTAGTAATGCTTTCTTCTGCACTTTTTCCGTTATTTGTAAACTCTATTTTTACTATTTTATTATCTATATTAAATATGTAAGGATTTGAGGAATCCTTTATAAATTCTAATATCCTATCATACCCTTTTTTCTTTTTACTTATTTTTACTTCACCTAAATCATCTAAATTTTCTATTTTTACATCATCAACAGTAAGTTCTTTGCATTTATTTATTTTTTTCTCTAATTCTTCTATATTTAATTTAGTCATCTTTTATATTCCTAAACCTTTTTTACTGTATAGATGAAATCTGGGTCTGAAGTAAATATTTTATTTAATGTTTCTTTATTTGAATTTTCAATTAATTTCTTCACATCTTCTTTTGCCTTCTCAATGCTTGTCTGTTCATGATCCATAGTTATTATTTTAATCATTTTAACGGTAATTTTATATTTTTTTATACTCATTTTACTTTCCTTTCCAAAATAAGATCTTTTTATTTTTTTTATTTTTATATTCTTTTAAATATTTAATTTGTTCTTCATCTTCTAGTTCTTGTTCTTCCTTTGTTTTATTACCACCACCAATAATAATTAACATTAACGGAAGTCCTATAAGAAAAAATAGTAATGTAATCATTGAAATAATATCTAACATTTTATTGCCTCCATTTTATTTATTAGGGCTATTAAGGGGGAATAGCCCCAATAAAATTATTTTTATTTCTACTTTTCTTCTTCGTTAGACTGCTATTGTTTCTAGCAACATTGGTATCTCAACCAACCAGAACTCTGGCTTGTATTCATTGTTTGGGACGCACCACTATAAAAGTATTATGGACTACTTCTATAACTTTACGCTCGTACTATGACTATACAAAAGTATCCTAAACTGCATTCGCAATAAGATAACATTCTTATTGTTAATTTAAATAGTTTCCAACCTACCTAAAATGCAATTTTTGTATGGTCTAACAAACACATATTCAATTTTCAATGTGCAATCCATAGTAGAAGTTTTTACCTTCTACTATGAACAGCACAAAAAAATCAAAAAACCGGGACAAGTATTTAAAAAATTTTATAAATTTTATTTTTTCTAATAATTTCAATAGAATAAGTTATTAAAACACTTTTTAAATCTTCATCAATTTCTCCTTTGTGTATTTTTGATAATTTATTAATCATTGGCATTATTTTATCTATTACTGAAACCAATGCTGTATCATCTGTTACTGCTTTTTTAAGTAAATTATAAAATTCAGTTTTCATTATTATTTTTCCTCCACTCTTTTATCTTTTTGATTGCTCTATATTGTATTTTTCTTATACTTTCAGGTTTTAAATTTAAAATATTAGAAATTTCTGTATATGTATATTTTTCAAGAATATGTAGCTTAAGAACTTTAATCTCTTTATCATTTAAGAAATTTAGAATTTCTAATTTTCGCTCCTCATTAATTTGATAATAATTATCTAACTCATTTAATGAGCTTTCTTGTTCAAAAACTCTTTGCTTTTCTCTTAAATAATTGATTTTTTTATGTAATAGGGCTTTCTGCATATAATTTATAAATTTTGCCAAAACAATATCATCTTCTACATTAATCACTAAAAAAGACCTCCTATCAACTCAAATTTGTCAGTTTGAGTGACAGGAGGTCCTCTACAATTTGTTACTAAATATAAAAAAAAGGCAAACTTATCTAGTAAAATAAGTTTGTCCTTTTCTTTCCTATATGTAATTACATTCCATATCTGTATTACAGCAGTTCTCATATCTACACTTCCTAATAAGCGAAGATTTGAGATTTTTAAAGTAACATACTAAATCTTCGTTGTAATCTTTCAAAGTTATTTTTCTTTTAGTATGTTAAATGCTCGTGTATATAAAATGGGTCTGCCTGTAAATACAGAAAAATAGCACACTAATCTCTTATTAAAGTTCAGATGTGCTATTTAAATTTCTATTATATACAATAAAAAAATCCATTTTTTCCTCCTAAATTTTATTAATTCTTTAGTCTTTTTATGGATTCTTCTTTATGTGTCAACATAATATTATCACTTTTTTTGTGCGAAATTTGTCGAATTTTGCGAAAGTCGAAAAAAAGTATGTGAAAATATATTTTTTTATTTTCACATACTTTTTTGGGTGTTTCATAAACTTTTTCTTGACTTGGATTAAAATTTATAATCTTTGAAATAAAATCTTAGATAAAGTAATAATTTATATTACTTTATTTATTAAAATAAAATTTTTCATTATAATATCATTATATCTATTCTTTTATTTACCTATTTTTTTATAATTATCATTTACTTTTCTCTATAAAAATTTTTTATTAAAAAATCAGCTTGCTCTTCAGATAATCTATTATTAATAAGTGCTAATCTAATTATAGCTTTTACATTATCCCATTTCATACTTTTTGAGTTTCCTTTAGCTGTTTGTTCAATGTAATCCACAATTTCTTCCATAACATAATATGGTACATCAAAATTTTCATCTTCAGTTCCACTTATTTTATTAAATTTTATAACATCTTCATTTATTACTATATAATAATTTATTTTCTGAAGTTTTTTTAATAATTCATTATATCTTTCTCTTGTAACAGTTGTTTCTTCTAGTTTTTTTCTGGGTATTGTTTCATCTTTATTTTCAAAATCTATATAATAGTCACTTATAAAATTACCTAACCAATGATCAAAATCTCTTTTGGTATATAACTTTTCATCAACATCATATCCTAATCTTTTTAAAGTATCTTTATCTTCATTGTTTAATAGCTCATTTAAATTAATTAACCCAATATTACAATATATATCGTGCCATTTATCAAAATCAAATTCTTCCATATTTTTACTCCTACTATTATTTATTTCGTTATTATAACATCTCATTTTTTTAAAGTCAACCGATATCAGCGCATAATTTTGTACTTATTTTGTTAAAATTTTATATAAAAGGAGGTGTATAAAAATGTTATTTAAAGAAGCAATTAGTACAAGAATAATAGAATTATGTAATAAATATAACTATACACCTAACAAGTTAGCTGAAATGTCCTCTATTCCACCATCTACATTAAGAGCATTGATTAATAATCAAGTAGATAATCCAAGTTCATATATTATTTATAGAATATGTAGAACTTTAAAAATAGATTTAAAAGAATTTTTTGATTCTGATTTGTTTGACTTTACTAATATAGATAATTAATTATTATGCAAAAAAGAAACTCTTATTTGAGTTTCTTTAATTGTTTTTGTCTATCACTTTAAAAATTATATAAATTGAATCTTATTATATTCAATTTTATTTTTTAAAAGATATTGTTCTACTTCATTCAATTTTAAATCACTAATTTCTTTTAGAAATTTTTTATATTCTAATTGTTCATTATTTTCAAAGTGAATTATTATCCCACTATTTTTTCTGTTTGTTTCTCCTCTAATAATAATCTCAAAGAGATTTTCTTTATCATTATATTTTAATATTTCCATATTAATTTTATTATCAAAACTTTCTAACATTTTATCCTCCTAATATATCCCATGCAGTAAGCATACCTAAAATACTTTCATTCTTATTTCCATTTTGAGTAATATAAATACAACCCAGTCTTTTATTCTTTGAAAAATAATCCTTAAACATATCTTCTACATCATAAATATTTTTTCTTCTTGAAATAAATTCAAAATCTTCCATTGAATGATTTTCTATTTTTATAGCCTCTTTAATATCATTAAATGTAGTTTTTTCATCAATTATTATTTCACTTTTTTCATTAACAATATCTAATAATGTATTTTCACTAAAAATTCCTACTAATTTTTCATTTTCTAAAATTGGAATATGAGTATATAATTTTTTTACCATTACCTTAATAGTATCATATATACTATCATTAAGTGTTCTGCAAAACATTTCATGTCTTTTTATACAAATTTTACTATCATATATCATTGGTGGATTTTTTATTTCATCTATAATACTTTTTAGTCTTATATTAATTTCAGGACTTGGGTAAACTACATATTTACTTCTACCAATTATATTATGTGTATTTGTATTCCTTACTTCTCTAATCAAATCCAATTCTTTTTTGTGCCTTTTTACGATATTATTTTTTTCACTTAACTTGTTTATTAGGTAACTAATTTCTTTATAATCTGTTTCTATTCCTTCTTTTTGACAGCTTTCCTTAATTACTTTTTCTAATTCCTTAAATAGATTTAGAAACTTATCTCCCTCTTCTTCAAAATTAATATTACTATCCACTTTTATCTCTCCTAAATTTTACATTTTAAATTGTTATTTAAAATATTTCTTAATTTTATTGCTTCTTCTTCAGTTAAGGTTATACCTTTTCCCATTTTCTGATGATCTTCAGACCAATCTCTTATATCATATTTAGGTTCTCTACCATTCCAGCTTACTAGGTTTAACTCTTTTTTCCATCCATTTTTTGATTCAGATAAAACTCCGACTTTTTCAATTATTTCAAATTTTATATTTTCCATTATTTATCCCTCTTTTTTGCATACTCAGTTTTATTTATATATTCTATTTCTTGAGATGTAAGTCCCAATATATCTGAAATATATACATCTATTTTATTTTTATCATTTTGGTCTACTTGATTGTAATCTTTTATATCTTTAATAATTTTATCAACACAATTTATTATTTTTTCTTTATTCTTATTAGGTAAAGGAACCGGTAACATAAGTAATCTATTAGTTTTTAACTCTCCTTCTATTCCTCCACCCATATAAAATTTTCTTAAAGCAAAATAATAAATTCTCGAATTTAAAAATGCAATTAAATATTTTAAATTTTTTCCTGTTATTATATTACCTGGAGCTATTGTATAAAACTTGCCTTCAGAATCTAGCATAAAAGAAGATTCACTTGTCATAATACATGGCCAAATTATCTTTTCTTTTTCAAAATCTTCATAATATTTTGCACCCCATCTTTGTAACGAATACCATTCATATCTTATACATGTTTCTGCTCTGTTTCTACTTGAAAGTTTATCCTTATATTGTTCAAGATATTTATATATAACAGGGTAATCATTCTTAAATTTATTTTCTGCCTCTAAACTTGCTCCTTTAATACTATTATCTTCATGTAAAGGAAAATGCCAAGGTACAAAAATCAACCAATTTTCTTCAAAATTATACATATAATTTTTTATATCTCTTCCTCTTAAAATAGGTTTTATAATTTTTTCATTTTTTGGATCTTCTGCGATAAGCATTTCCTTTGTTTCTTTATCAATAACAAACGCTTCATTAAATCCTGTTTTTAAGCCGTAATTTATTGAAATATCCCAATCACTTAATGGTACACCAATTTTTTCTATTTTTTCTTTAATGCTAGTTTCAATTGGATTAGAAATAATCCAATTATCTTTTGTATTAAAAATATATTTACTTGAATGTTTTTTTATATATTCGTTTATTATACTTAAATTATAATTTTCATTTATTAAACAAGCTGTAGTATTTAATTCATTTTCCTTTTTTTCTGCTATTAAAATATTTACATCTACAGTTGCTGTATCAAATATTTTATTTTTACCAAAATCTATTAATATCTTAGGATTACAGTTTTTCCCTAAATATTCTCTTAATTTTTCTCCGTATCCTGCTCGTAACCATTTATTAGATGTAATATATGAGAAATTTCCACCATACTTTAATAAGTCTATTGCTTTTTCATAAAACAAACAATAAATATCTCCCATTCTCGTAAAAGTTTCATACTTCATTACTTTTAATTCGTTTGCTAAACTACCATTATTTTTTTGTAATTGTACATAAGGTGGATTACCAATTACTATATCAAATCCCCCATTATCTATAAATACTTCAATAAATTCTAGTCTCCAAGCAAAATATGGTTTATTATGTGACTTGTCTATTTTCCAAAATTCTTTTTCGTTTTTTGTTCCTTGAAAATTTAGTCTTAATAATTCTTTTCTAACATCTTGTATTTTTGCAAGCAATTCTTTCTTTCTCTCAGGATTGTTTGTGCCATATAATTCTTGTTTTAATCTGATTAAATCATCAATTTGTACTTTCTTTTGTCCATCTCCAAATTGTATTTGTTCTCCAGAAATACTAACAAATCTTCCTCTTTCTTTAAACCTACCACCATCATTAAATTTAACATTATCTCTATCTTTTAATTCATCAATAAATTTCTTATCAATTAATTTTATTCCATCATATTCATCAATCAAGCTATTTCCTTGCATTATTTTACAATCCAAATTTGGTAGTGGTTCAGGTCCTGTTTTTGGAACATGAACTTGATCAACAACTATTGAAAGCCATAGTCTTAATTTAGTTATATCTACTGCACTATTTTCAATGTCAACTGCATATATACAATTTTTTATTGTATTCCATTTCATTGTATATATATTTCTTTTATTAGTAATCATTTCTTCAGGATACATCTTGTCAAATAGTCCTAATTTATTATATATTAGCATATATGATGTTAATATATCTCTTAATTTTACTATTTCATTTAACATTCCCAATGGAAATGCTCCTGAACCAACAGCTGGATCTGCTATCTTTATATTCTCTAGAGCTTTGTCTATTTTTGTAATATTTTGAAAAATGCTCTCGCCAACAAGATAATCATTTTTTGTCGCTTTTTTTAAGTCAATATCTCTTATCATTTCTCCATATTGTATAAATTCTTTTATTTCATTATAATCAACACCAACATTATTAACTAGAAAATTGGCTAAACTTTCTTGACACATATAGTGAACAATTTCTCTTGGTGTATAGAATGCTCCCTTTGATTTTCTATCTTTTACATCTAATAAATTTTCAAATATTTTTCCTAACATTTCAGGATCTACAGCAACATCTTTTTCTAATGGTTCTTCTTCATTCATTGTAAAATTATATCTATCAAAAAAATCCAATATTCCAGTCTCATCTTTATTTGAAAATATTTCATTATTTATACCAAATCTTGCAGTTTCCCAATTATAGTTGTCTAATGGTTCAAATAGTCCACCATTAAGAAAAGGAACTTTACAATTAAATACACTAAAATATTGATTGTCTCTTTTGTGATTTAGTCCATTATAAAAAAATGGTTCAAGATAATCATCAAAGAAATTTTTATTTCTATCTTTGCAATTTTCAAATAAAGTTCTTATAAATTTTCTTTTTCCAGTTCCCCAAGCCATATCAAATTTTGTGTTTGCAAATATATTTGATAATGTATTCAAGTCACTTTCATTTTCTTTAAAATGTTCCAGTAATTCTGTCTTTACTTTTTTATATCCACTAAAATTTATATAATATTTTTCTAATATTCTTTTACAAATAGCATCCTGTTTATTATATATATCATTGTACTCTTCAAAAGACATTTTACTTGGAACTATTTTTACGCCTAGCCAACCTTTTTTTTGCAAGAAATAAATAAATACAATTTGTCCTAATAATTTTTTTGTAAACTCCTCTGATGTAAAATCACACCTTTTAGATTCACTAATAAACTCTTCATTTTGCTCTAACATCTCTTTTAATTTCAAATAATTTTCTTTGTATCTCTCAAAGAAATCTTTTGTTACCTTTTCTACACTAAATCTTTCTTCGATTTTCTCTATTGAAAATTTTTCATTATTGTTTTCTAACAATTCTAATAATTGTTCTTTAGCTGTATGATTAGGTTCATCTTTTCCAAATAAATATGAATATCTTTTAGCTGGACTAATTTTTTGTCCTATTTTAGTTCCTCTTTTTCCAACTTCAATTTGTAATTCTTTTTTTACAAAAGATAATCTCCATGTATCATCTGTATCACTATATATTGCTGCTATTGAAGCATCCAATTTGTAATATTCTAATAGATGCGCAATATAATTTCTTTGCAAAGTTCTTGCATTAGCAGGTGTTTTATTATCTTTTAATTTCACAATTATTACACCTATCATTTCTCTTTTTGAATCTTGATATTTTGCAAATAGTTGAGACTTATCTATATAATGCTTATATTGCTCACTTGTTGCATTTTCCTCTTTTCCATTCACAATATCTTTATTTTCTAAATTTAATAAGTCTTTTACAAATTCATAGAAATCCACTCTATTAAATTTATTTTCCATCATATCAAGATATTTTTTTGTTTTATCACTTACATTAATCATTTTTTTCTCCTAACACTACTATATAAAATATTCTGATAATATAATCTCTTTTTGTACTTTTTGATTTTCCGATACTTTTTCTTCTTCTTTTTCTTCTTTATCAAAATATACTTTTGGAATTATTTTTTCTATATCCTTGCTAAATTTTATAAAATCATTTATTGCCTTAATTTGTTTTATCTTCTTATTTCCTTCTTTTATAATTCTTACTGGTAATTCACCGTTTTCCAAAAGTGTAATCATCTTATTTATCTTTTCAAGTTCTAAATCTGTTAATGAATCTATTTTTAAACATTCTTTTAATATCTTAATAATATTTTTAGCATTACTCGTACCTTTTTTGTTAGATGTTGTTATTTCCTCTTTATTAATTTCTTGCTCAGAAATTTCAAATGCGTCTTTGTTTTTCTTTAATAGTTCATAATAGTTTCTATTAATCTTTTTGCTTTTCTCACTTTTATTAGCTTTTATAAAATTTATTGCATCTTCAAAAGTAACTTCTTCTGCTTCGTTTGAATTATTGCATAAATAAAACTTTTTTAAATAACCTTTTCTAAAGAATGTTATTAATTCGTTATTCTTTGTATTTATTCTTCTTCCTATTTTTATTTTTTTAGGATAATTTTTTACTTTGTTAAATAATTCTATGTTTTCGTCTCTGATTTTTCTTATTTCTTTTAAATAAGTTAATTCAGAAGTTATTCCTTCATCTTCATCATCTTGAATTGTAGATGTAATTCTTGTAAATAGTTCATGTGTACTAATTTCTTCTTCATCCGTTAAAAATTTTGAATCTTCTCCTAGCATATCATGGAACATTTGCATTTTTGTTAAAATATTTTCTTCTAGTGGCATTTGCTCGTTTGATTTACTTGTTGGGAAAAAGTTAAATACATATATTTCACTATGTTTTGTTCCTACTCTATTTACCCTTCCAACTCTTTGCATTATTTTAGTTGGATTCCAAGGTAGATCATAATTAATTATTACATTGCTTCTATGTAAGTTCATTCCTTCTGCTAAAACATCTGTTGTAACTAATATTCTATATTCGTTACTTTGAAGCTCTTTTTTTACATTAGGATCAAAATTCTGTCTTATTAATTTTCTAATACTGTCTGGCATAGTACCATTAAATATTAAAACTTTTTCATTCATTCTTTTAGATATTTCCTGTTGAAGATATTCTGCTGTTTCTTTTGATTCTGTAAAAATAATTAGCTTGTTTTTCTTTAATTCTTTTCGATTTTGTAATTCTTGTATAAAATATTCTAATTTGTCATCCTGTTGTATATTTTTATTCCATAAATCATTTAAATTTTCTAATATTTTTAAATCTTTCTCTAAATCAATTATGAAGTTACTTTCCAAATCTTCTTTATTTATTTTGAATGCTTCTTTTCCTTTTGATTCTTCTATTACTTCTTCAAAATCATCATTATCTATTAAATCATTTACATTTAATTTTTTGTTCATTAAAATTATTCCTTGATTTTTATACATGTCTATAAATTCTTTGTATGAACTTACAAATCTACCTAATGTCATTTTAAAAGCATATTCGCTGCTTTCAAGTCTTTTTACTAATATTCCTTTCATAAATCCACCCATATTTCTCTGACCAACTAATAATGTTTTTTGAGTTGATGTTAATTTGTCTGGTTTCATATAAGTTAAAGGTTTATATCTTGAATAGTTTAATTCAGTAATTTTTTTAATAGTATCTTCAAATACCTTTTCCGTTTCATAACTAAATTTATATATTAATTTTTGTGGATCAGCTACTTTTGGAAATGTTAAGTGTTGTTTTTTCAAATCTTCACCATAATTTTTTTGTATTTCTGTCCTTGTTCTTCTAATCATTACTTCTCTTAATACTTTATCTCTTATTTCCTCTGATACTTCTTTAATTGCATTTTTATATTCATCTGTTCCTTTATCAAATTTTTTTAATTTTTTCCTTAAATTATCAAAAAAGTTTTCTAAGTTTCTAGCTCCAACTATTGTTGATTTGTTTTTTGATTCAAATAAATATAATTGGTTTTCTATATCAGTGCTATAATTATTTTGAGGTGTAGCAGAAATTAAAATAACTTTTTTTCCAACGCAAATTTGATGTAATAATTTGTATTGTTCTGTATCAGCATTTCTAAATCTATGAGATTCATCCACAAATACATAAGAAAATTGTTCAGTTCCATCTTCTACTATTTTATCCAATTTTCCAACTGATTCAACCTTGCAACCTCTAACACCAAAATCAAACATCACATTTTCCCAATATTCTTTTAATACTGGTGGGCACAATATTAATTTTCTTCCAATCAATTCTTGAGCCAACATTGCACAAATATATGTTTTCCCTAATCCTACGACATCGGATATAAAAACACCATTATGTTTTTCAATTATTCTTTTTGCTTGAATTACTGCATCTTTCTGATATTGTAATAGCCTAAATCCATCTGGTAAATATTTCAAGCTATCACTATTATCACTATTTATATCATCATTTATCTCTTCTTTAAAATATTCATATAAGAATTTTACATACATTTCATAAGGTGTGATATCAGATTTTATCCATGTTTTATTTTCTATTGTATCAATACAGTCTTTGCTAACTTCAACAGAATCTTTCCATAATTCTTCAAATTTATCTAAAGCAAATTTGACATCTGCTGAATTTTTTAGTTCAACATTAAACTCTAAATTGTTTACCAATCCTGACTGTGAAAAATTACTTGATCCAGTTATTACCCTACCATAATCAGGACTATCTTCAAAATCTCTCATAATATATATCTTCGCATGAATTGGTTGCTTTGTATAAACTCTTATTTCTAGCTTTCCATTTTTTATTAATTCGACGAATTTATTTACTCCATTTTCAACTTTTTCGGTGTCCTCAGAATATTCAAATTCCTTTTCTAATTGTTCTTTATAATTATCTATTGTTTCAATATTTGATAAGGATAATTGCTCTACTTTTCCTTGAGCTTCTTCATATAATTCTACAATTTTTTTGTCTGTATTTATTCCTATTAGTATTCTAGTTTTTTCTACTTTATCTAACGCTTCTTCCATTAAATAAAAGCCACTAGCTCTAAAATATCCAACTAAAACATCAAAAAATTGAGTATTTCTATTTAAAATCTTATTAAATCTATCATACAAATTCCTTTCAGGCTCATTTGTAAAAAAAGTTAAATCATTCTCACTCATAACTATACCTCTTTAAATAACTTTATTCTTAATCAAGTCAACTTCCATTCAATCATTCATATTATATCATATTTTTTTGTTTTGTGCTGAATTTTGTCAAAATTAGTAAATAATTCTTTTTATTCTATAATATCTTATTATATGTCTATAAATCTACAAAAAAAGAGTTTTTCTATATAATTAAGATAGAATAACTCTTTTTTTACAATAAATATATATTTTGTATTTGCCCTAAATAATTTGTAAATTATAACTGAAAAAAATATAAGTTTAAGAATATATTTCTATTTACTTTTTATTGATTTCATTATTTCATCTAATATTTCTTTTGGCTTTTTATCTTGTATTTTATCTTTATTTTGTTCAAAGTAAGATATTGTAGCACCAACAATAGCATTTTCTTTGACCTTTTCACCTACAAATTCTACCATTTCATTTATTTTTGTTGGTTCAAGTTTTCCATTATATATTGCTTCTGATGCAGCAATAACAGATTGTCCTAATGCAAATACTATTGCACCTGCAACCACACCATTCGCAACAGCTCCAGCAATCGGAATTGCCTTTAATATTGATTTTGCGACAGTAGTTATCATTGTAGAACCTACGATTGCAGTTACTAATTCAACTGAATAATTTACTTTATATATTTTAAATATAAGTTTAGTTAGACCTGTTTCTAATGGCATAAGTATAATTGAGTCTGGAAATGGGATCGGTACAGCACCGATAACCACTGCTGATGTAGTTGCACCTACTACTGCTCCATTTGCAGTAAACCTTTTTTGTTCTAATATCATTCTGTCTCTATTAGTTTTATTTATTTTTTTTGCTTCATCAAGACAATCTAGTGTTTGTATACATAGTTCTTCAATTCCCTTAGGGGCTACTGTTATTTCTTCATTAATTACATATTCTTCTGCAACAACAGGTATGATTTTCTTTAGATTAATATTTTTTGATTTTGCAAATGCTTGTTTTACTGCTTCTATATTTTCTGGAATATCAACCTCTGAATATGACTTTGTAATTACAGCAAATACTGGTATATTTTTCCACCCTTTTATAGCTTTATTCATTAAATTTATATTGTGAGAAAAAGTTCTTCTAGCAGTACCTTCAATACAATACCATATTGCATCTATTCCAATTTCTGATGAATTTTCTTTGTTAGAAATTTGTTCCTTTGTATATTTTTTCACTTGATGAATCGTTTTCCATTGTTCAAATATATTATATTCGAATCCTTTTGTATCAATAGATCTTATAGGCCAAGTCGTAGACTCATAAACATCTATTTTTTGAGTATTACCTTCTCCTACACCTGTAATTACTTCTGTTCCTGATATAGCTTTTATAAGAGTACTTTTTCCTGCACCACTAGCTCCTAATACTAATATGTTCATTTTTTCACTTTCTTCCATGTTTAATTCCCCCATTATAATACTTGTGTTTTTTAAAAATTTCTCTAATTTAGCAACAAATAACTACTTTTCTTCTAATTTATATTTGCCAATGTCAAACTTTAAAATATTAAAATGTTAAATCATTCACATTCTTAATTATACCTATTTAAACATTTATTTTTTTGTTCAAATTCCATTTAGTCATTTACATTATATCATATATTTCTGTTTTTTGTTGAATTTTGTCAAAATTAGCAAATAATTCTTTTTATTCTATAATATCTTATTGTATATCTATAAATTTCTCAAAAAAAAGAGTTATTATATCTTATCAAATATAATAACTCCATTTCAGCTCTAAAATATGTGTTTTGTATTTGCCACTATAAATTGCACATAATATAAGAATCTTTATATATTTATTAGCATCTTTAATTTTACATATAATTATATTTAAAAACTATATGATAAGTCATTACTAATGCTTTCAATATTTCCGTCTTTACTCATAAGTACGAGCTTGTATGCTGTATATGGGTCAGATTCAAAATTTGCACTTAAGTAAATACTTAATTTATCATTAATTAATTGTACTTGTGAATAATCAATATTTTTTAGTTGTCCATCAAATGTAATATCCTTCTTAAATATAATATTTCCAGAATAGTCAACTTTCATAATGGTGTCTTTACTATTATCTCCAATTAGTATAATTCCATCATCTATCATTAAAACTTTAATTTTTTCACCGACTATTACAGAATTAACTTTATCTTCTCCTGTATTCAAATCAATTATATGTAGGTCATTATCAATAACACATGCAAGCGTATCATTATTGTAATCCATTGGACTTACATATGCTTTTGTAGACTTATAATCAAATTCTCTTGACCATAATTTCTTACGATCTCTATCAAAATAGTCGATATATACGTGATTTGTATTTTTATCATATGTTGTAACTATAAAATGTTGAAAATCTGCTGATATAAATAGTTTTTTTGTAGTATTTATGTCTAACTTATTGTCCTCATTATCATAAACAATCATACCTTGATCATCATACATATCAAATGATTTAAAATTCAAATTTGATTGATCATCTAATATTACATTATAATAATTGATTTCTTGACCCTCATCTGCATATTCTGGTGTATCTTTTGAAACTTTAATATCTTTACCAAAAATATATTCTGCAATATTTTTAATTACATCAAAAGAAAATTTTGAATCAGGTAATTCATATCTGTCGGTACTATCATAATGGAATCCTTGTATAAAATCAGCAGTCATATTAGAAACCATATATGATTTACCATCAATTTCTTTATTTTCAGTATTTATATATGTACCATAAACATTAATTTTTTCTCCACCCATTAATCTTTCATTTAATTGTTTTCCTTTTATACAAATAATATTTCCTGTTGGTATTTGGTCTACAGAATCATAATATGCTCTCCATCCATCTTGGCTTAAATCTGCTGCTACAACTTCAAATTCTTCATCTGTTGAATTTAAAACTTTTACAACTCTTACATAAGTACAAACTTTTGCTCCTTCAAACATTTGAGGATATTTTTGTGCATCTTTTGCTGAAAAACCCATATAATTATTATTAAAATATTCAATTATATTTTTTTGAGTTTCATCAAAATTTTCATCATCTGAATTGTAATTACCAAAACTTATGTTACTTATATGCCCAGCTTGTATGTTACTACTACTATCAACACTGGCTTGATTAGCTATTTCAGAACTATTTGTCTCTGATGATGTTGGTTCTGTATTATTTTTGTTTTTTATCACAAAAAATATTACAACTCCAATAATAACTACTAATACAATAATTCCTAATATTATACAAGTTTTTTTAATTGTTGAATTATCGGAATTTTTATTTGTTGTTACATTTGAATTTAAGATTTTTTCTTTTTCTACTTTGAACTCATCGTCTGTAAGTGCTCCACTTTCTTTTAATTTTTGCAATTTTTCAATTTCTTTCATTTGTTTTTTATTCATGTTTTCTCCCCCTTATTTTAATATAAAACATTTTCAGAATAAATTATAACACAAATAACTTTTTTTTGTGACTTTTTTATAAATTTTTTTACTATTTTTTTTCTAATTTATATTTGCCAAGGCCAAACTTTAAAATCTTAATATCTAATGGTATTTCCATTCTCTTTACTATTTCCTTATTATATTCTTCATGATTTTTTAATGTTTTTCCATAACGATTCAAATAGCATTCCAAAAACTCATATAGAGTATGTCCTCTTAATAATTCAGGATGTATTTTAAATTTTTGTTTCATTTCTAAATGTTGCTGTTCAAGAATTTCCTTTTTTTCTCTATCTCTTATATGAACTATTTCATTTTTCATTTTATTAATACCTTTTTGCATACCATCCTTATTAAATATTAATTTATCATCTTTAAATTCAAAATTAAAATTAATACCTTCTATATTTTCACAATCTCTTGAATAATTTGGATTTTCAGTTTCTAAAATACTTTTATATGAAAAATATTCAGAAAGGTCATCTAAGTTATCTTCTAAAATTTTGTTAAAGTCATCTAATTTATCTTCAATATTTAATAATTTAAAAATCTCTTTTAAGTTATCTTTAAAAATAAAATAACATTCATGTGAATGGCAATTCAAAATTGTAAAATTGTTTAAATCTTCATTTGTTGCTCTTTGCTCTTTTGCTATCTTACTGTAAGCAGGTGCTTTCCAGTTAATTCCAAAAAAATCTTTATCTACAATAAAAATTATTGAATTATTAAATATTTTATTCCTAGAATATTCCTTTATTTTAAAATATGCATCAATGACAGCTTTTTTCCCAACAATATTTGCATTTTGACTTGCATAGACATAGCATGCATTCTTTAAAATTTCTACATTTGTGTTTTTATAGAAATCTTCATCACTAACTCCTTCAACAATTATAATAGTATCACTATGTTCACTATTAATAACGAACTTTTGAGCAATTGATTCTGGGTATGGTTGTCCTTTTTTTTCATACATTTTTTTAATTACTTCATTCATTAAAATCTTCCCCCTTACTTACTATTGAGTTTGGTAAAGGGATAATATATTTATCCAAAATAGAATTTGATATAATCGCAGAAGAATGTGTTGCAACAATAATTTGTCTAATATTCGTTTTTTTCAATAAATCAGGCAACAAATTTTCTTGCCAAATTATAGAAAGTGAAATTTCAGGTTCATCAATCATAATTGGTACATCTTCATTAAATAAACAGTGCATAAATATAACTATTAATTTTTTCTCACCAGAAGAAAGACTATTTAATGGAATTTTTCTATTATCATCTTTGCTTTTAACTAATAATCCCATAGGTGTAACTTCAACATTTTTGTTCATCATATATTTATCTAATAATTTTTGCAATATTGTTATTTTAGGGTTAATATTTTCTTTAAATAAATTCCACTCTTTTGTGCAAAAATCTATAAACATTTTTTCTTTTACATTCTCTTGTTTCCACCAATCTATATCAAATGGACTGTTCCTTAAAATAATTGGTCTTATATATTTTATAAATCTGTCCTTTATTTTTGTTTTATCTTCAACTTTACTTTTTTCAGAAGTCATGAACCATTCTATATCATTATACTTTTTATAATATTCTAATGCTTTTCTATTTATATTTAAAATAAAATCTTCATTATAAAAATAATGGTTTATGATACTATTTATTTCAATTGCATTAGAACTATTTAGTTCTGAAATATCTTTTGATTTAATTTCATATTCGCCATAACTTGACTTTATTTTAGATGTTTTATCATTATAATCATAATATATATTAATTTCATCCTCAAACTCTTTTTGTATAATTGAATAAACTTTTTTGTCTAAATCATGAGCAAATTCTTTTCGGTTATAACAGTATAATGGTAAAGTTGATTTCCATTCTAACAATTTATTTGTTATCAGTGAAGATGTTAAAAATTCATTTGCAAAATTGTATACTTTTGTCATATCTAATATATTAACAGGTTTTTGAATGTTATCTTTAATAATTTTTATCATTCTAGTAATTTTCTCTTTATTAGTAAAATTAATTTTCTTATTTGAAGTTTGAAGTTTTTCAATATATTCTTTTATAATTCCTACAATATTTTTTATTGCTTTTCTTACTAAACTATATGACCAATTATAAGAAACTCCCAGACTATTTGTATTATGAAAATAGTAATATTGATACTTATCATCATAATTAAGTTCATTAATATAATCCTCATAATATAAATTATTGATTTCATCTTTTATAATTGTTCTAATTATCTCTTTAAATTTATTCTTTTCTTTTAAATCAATTAAAATATCATTTGTTACAGTATTAAAATCTCCGTTTTTCACATAATCAAATACCATATCATAATCAAACTCATCCCAAAGTTCAATTTTTTCTTCATCTGTCATTGAATCATCATCAAAACAACTAATTTTTTCTTCAGAAGGGACTTCATCTTTATACATATCCCATGTATTTTCCAAATCATCTATATATATATCTGTTTTTTTTATATATTCCATGATTTCATCATCAGTAGGTAATAAATCTGCATATTTTAGTGTTTCTTTAAGTATTCTTCCATTTTTTGCAGAAACTTCAATATCAATGCTTTCAAAATCATATTTTATTAATTCAGCAAAATTAAAATTCATTAAATATTGCAAAATTTTCATTATTGTAGTTTTACCGAACGCCATTTTCTCCTATAAAAATTATTCCACGACTTGATAAGTCTATTTCGTTATCATACTTTCCAAATAACTTATTAATTTTTATAATTTTTCTTGTTTTCATATAGTTATCCTCCCATATATAACATGACTTATTTTTATAAAATTACATATAAAAGCAAAATATTTTCTATTTTATACAAATTTCTATTTTTCATTTTTTATAAAAATATTTAATACATCACCATATATATCAAGTGCTTTTGCCATATCTCCATTTTTTGAACTTAGACTATAAATATAATCTCCAATGAGATTACTAAATGTTTTGATTTCATCTTTTGAATATTCTCTATTTTCACTTTTTATCCCTATTACTTGTATTAGTTCTTTATTTCTTTTTGATAAATCTGTTTCTAAATTCATTTTTTGTATCTCCTTTTTTATCTATACAGCAGAAATATATCATAACGAAATGATTTTTTCAATAAATATAAAATAACATATTAAAAAATTCTGATATTTTAATTATCCTAATTTTTCTTTATATCTTGAATTTGATTTTTTATTACTTTGCCTTGTTCTTCACTTATCCTTTCGTTTACTATAGCCAAATTTACTAAAGATATTGCATTGTCTAGTGTAAATACATCTAATTTTCCACTAGAGGTCTTTTTAAAATAATAAGCAATCTCATCTAACACATAATTTGGTGTATATGAAGGAAATTTTTCTTTTAATTGTTCCATTTTAATCGTACCTTTCATTGTATTTTTTTTATTCTAACATTTTATTCACTTCAATTCAATAAACTACTTCAATAAGTTGAACTATTTTTATGTTTTTTCAATTCGCCAAAGTGGAGAATCAAACTGATTTTATATAATTTTTTTATGAATTTATACATACTATGGAGGATTGAAAATATGAAATTATCAGATGCTATTAGAAAAAGAATTAAATACTTTTTGAAAATAAATAACATGAAAATTTGGGATTTATGCAAAGAAACAGGTGTACCTTGTTCTACTATTTCCACATTTATGAACGGTAAAACTGAACTTATTAAATTAGATACATTACTTCATATATGCGAAGGTTTTAATATAACTTTGGGAGAGTTTTTTACAGACTCAGTTTTTGATAATACTTACCAAGAAAATAATAAAGACTAATTATGTGATAAATTATTTTCTTCTGATTATTATAAAATGATATTTGCAATATCTTTCAAAATGAAAAAAAGAAGAATTTATCAAATTTAAAGATAAATTCTTCTTAATATTTTTATTCTTCATAATTTCACATTAATATTTAATTTTGTTCATTGTCTATAATTTTAAAAGTACCATCATCTTGTTTTTGCATTTTGACATTTTTATCTAATATTGCCACAGGTCTAACACCTAAAATCATGTTTTTTCCACCATTAATAATAGTTCCTGAATAAGAAACACCCAAAGTTCCTTTTTTATCATCAACCGAATCTGCTGGAGATGCTAACCACCATCCCTTTGCTTTATCAGTATTTTTTATTACAAAAAAATTGTCTTGTTCCAATTTATCATCTTCATCTACTGTTGTAACACTAGAACTAGAATATGCACTTTTTACGAAATATCCATTTGTACTAGAAGCATTTGCATGTTTGTTAGTATAATACATTTTATTATATGCTTGATAATATAATTCTAATGTTGGACCACCGATTATAAATTCAGCATACCCATTTGTATCTTTAAATCCATTCCATTTTGACTGATCTAACATAGCAGCAGTATTAGAAAAATTTGAAGAACTTTTTCTAGGTGCACTTTTTACTTTATCATAAAATGCTTTTAATAAATTTCTTAAAGTTTCTTCTTTAACACTTTCTAAATCATCTGCATATTGTTTGTTATCATCATTAAAGTAAAATTTGTAATCATCACCAGAACTAACATTAAATATTTCTTTTGGAATGTCTTTAGCTGGTACATAATCACTTGCAACTAAATATATTCTAGGTTCTATTAATTCATTGGAATTATCTTCAATATTTCCTGCATATAATATTTTCCATTCAATATTTTCATCATTACCAGATTTATAGTTAGATACAACATGTCCAATTACTTCTGTTCCTTTTAATTTTCCTAATGATTCTGCATCATAATATTGACTTAATTGTGTTTTATCTTCTTTTGAATTATCATTATTATTACTTATTTTAACAATAACAATACTAGCTATACAGATAATTAAAACGATTATACATATTATTATAATTAAATTACTCTTTTTCATTTTATTCCCCTTCCATTTTAAATCACTATAATATTATCATAAAAAAAAAATAGTATCAAGCAAAGCACTAAACTTTACCTGATACTATTTCTATTCATATTTTGGACTACCATATCCTATTACTTGAGCGTCATCAAGTGAGTACATTCTTTCAGCACATTTATTATTAGTATTTCCTTCTATTGTATAAATATTTCTGTTTGTTAAATCAGTTCTTGTAACTATTCCCACATGATCACATCTTCCATCTTGACTACCATTTTCCTCATACCAATCAAAAAATATTATATCTCCCGCTATTGGATAATAACTTTCTCCTCTATCATTCCACTGATTTCTTTCTTTAAACCAATTTACTCCGTCTGAACAAAGAGAAAATTTTGGAATAATTCCTTTATCAATATAGCCACACTGATCTGCACACCAAGACACAAAACAAGCACACCATTCAACATGTTCATTAAATCCATACCATTTCCAAAATTTATCTCCACCCTCATTTCCTATTTGAGCTTTTGCAACTAATACAATTTCCGAACTTGGAATTTCAGAATTTTCAGAACTTTCATCCTCATTAAAAAGAACTGCAACAAATCCAGCAATTAAAGCTATAATTAATATAATAACAACTGCAACCCATCCTCCAGCAATAATTGCAGAAACAATAGCTTTTGTACCAGCAATTATTGCTTTTATTGCAGTTATAGTAGCTTTTACCACTGCTTTTGTTGCTCTTACTGTAGTTTGTATTACTTGTTTTGATGCTCTTGCTATTCGCTGTGTCATTTTTACACTTTCCTTTGCTATTTTCTTGCTATTTTTTGCTATATTCTCTGTTGTCTTTATTCCTTTTTTAGCAAGTATTTTCGTGTTTTTACTTGTTTTGATATTTTGCTTTATACCTTTTTTTATTGTTTTGCCTGATCTATCAACTACATTTTTTAATTGTCCTGTTTTTTTATTTTTAATTCTATTTTTTAATGTTGAAATTTTTTGTTTTCCTTTTATAAAATTTTCCTGTGTTTCTTTTAATGATTTTTTCCCTATCTCATTACCTTTTTGTAAACCTTTTCTCGAAATATAATTCATACCTTCTTGAACTTTATTGCTTGCATAGTCCTCTGCTGAACTATTACTTTCATTAGATGTTAGTTCATTAAATTTTTCTTTAGTTGTTACTAAATTATCCTTAATTTTTTCTACTCCTACTTTACCCTTATCAATTTTCTTTATAGTTTCTTGAGGTTTTACTTTTATTTTTACATTTGCCAAAATATCTCCTCCTTTCAATAAAGCATAAAAAAAGAAGTCAATTTGACTTCAATTTCTTTTATTATGTATCATTTCAAAAGTTGTTTTTAATTTAAAACTTTATTAAATTTGTTGCATAAATCAACTATATAATCATATTTTAATAATTCACTTTGCCATGTTTTATTTATATTCTCTAATCCATAGTATAATCCTGCTATCCCTCCTACACAAGCTCCTACTGTATCAGTATCATTTCCTAAATTAATTGCTCCAATTATTGCTTGGTTAAATGTTTTTGTATTTAATAAAACCCAAATTGTAGCTTCTAATGTGTCAATAATAAAACCTGTAGATTTAATTTCATCCAAAGAATACTTATTTATGTTTTTCCTCAATAGTCTATAATATCTATTTATTGTTTCATCTGTAAAATAAGTATTATATTTAATTTTTTTTACTGTTCTATATGCTTGTGTCAAATTTTTATTTTTCAATAATGCTATTCCATACATGACATATATAAAACATCCCATGATACTTATTTCATGTCTATGAGTAATTGAAGATACATTTTTAACTACTTCATATATTTCTTTTTCATTCATTTCTTTTGCATAGCAATAATAAACTAATGGTAACATTCTCATTAAAGATCCATTTCCATTGTCCATTTCAGAAGTACCTCCACATTTTTCTGCTACATCTTTTTTATTTTCATATCTACCTATTGCTCTCAAACATGTTCTTCCTATATCAAAAACTCTATCTGTTGAAGTATATTTTGCATTTTTTACCCATTCTAAAAAATTGTTTGCTATAGTATTAAAATTTACACCATTATCTTTAATTATTGCATCTACTGTAGCTAAAGTCATTGATGAATCATCAGACCAAGCACCTTTTGGAACATTATGACTTCCATAACCTAACATTTCAGTGGTAGGTTTTTGCATTAGTTTTTCTCTCATACAAAATTCTAATGGTACTCCCATTGCATCTCCTACTACAAAACCTATAATTCCTGCTTTAGAATCTATCATTACACTCCTCCATTTCTTGTGATAGTATATTAAAGATTATTAAAGTCTGATAGTTATTTTAGATATTTTAAATAAAATTCTGCTATATTTTTTATAAATTTGCCTACAGGCGAGTTTTCTTGTTTATCAGCTTGAACCTGTTTATATAAATATAAAACTATTCCAATATTATTTTTGTCAAAAAATTCTGGTATGTTTTCTTTTGTAATCATTTTCATTGCTTCTTCAACTTCTGGTATTTGTTTATCTCCAGTTTTTGAGAATATATATTGTAATTCATTAATAACTAGATCATTTTTAGTATTATCAAATTGTATAGAATAGACATACAAACATTTAGCAAGCTCAAATTCTTCTTTTTCTATATAATAGTAGCCTAAATCTCTGTAAAATCTTCCTAAATCATTTGGTAGATAAATATATTTATATGTTTTATCAATTTCTTCTTTAATTAACTTTAAATCACCTTTTCTTTTATACGCATCTATTAATTCAAACCTTGCAGTCGCATTGTATGGATTAAATTTTATTGATTTATTCAAATATTCAACTGCTTTATCAATATTTTTTTCTTCAATAGCTATTGAACCAAGTCTTAAGTATCCTGTCGAATAATCAATACCTATATCTTTTGCTCTTTTTTCAGTATTAAGTTCATTACACAACAAAAATTCAATGGGATTTCTTGGAGAATATGGTATACTCACTTTATCTTCTTTGACTATTCCATCTGTTTTTATAAATTCTTCTAACTCTTTTTTAGCATTTTTCAAGTCTCCTGCTTTCATATAATCTTGACCTTTTTCTAAATGTGATATAATTTCTTTATAAATGACATTATTAAGTTCTTCTTTTTTTTCATCAGAAGTATTTTCAAAAATCATTCTTCCTATTTCCTTTAAAATTTCATTAGCCATTTCATGTTTTTTATATTTTTCGCACATCTTTTTTAAATACTTTAGATTACTTTCTCTATCATCACTCAAATTTGCTCTAATTTCTGCTATTATTTTTTCATAATTTTCTGCTTCTTTTTTATTAAAAAATAGTCCCATTATAAACACCTCTAATTTATAAAACACATATTTAGTTCTTCAGGTGTATTATATCATAGCAGTTTGTTTTTCTCAACTTTATTAAACCCTTATATCCCTCTAAATCTTTTTTGCTACAATGACCATTCTTCCATTTTTTTGCGAATATTCACATGTAGAAAGAGTTATGAATTTATCTCCATATTTAAATTCAATATCTGTATTATACAGTTCTAATTTTTCACAATTAATAACAAAATCATTAAATTCATCTTCACTATTAAAATCATAATAATTATAATATTTGAATCCTTTGTCGGTATAAGCAATAGTTTTAAAAACAAAAGTCACTTCATATTTGCTTTCTATTGTTTCATTACCTTCTAAAGTATAAAATTTTATATATTTATGATTACTATAAAATTCATACTTCTTATAATAATCTAATTGTGAAAACATTTGATTATCTTTCATGTGGTGTCCATATATTATCAAATTATCACTAGAATTTATTTTACAATATTCTGCTAAATATGGAGTACCATGACTTGAATAATTTTTATATAAATTTCTATGAAGATAATAATTACCATTTTGCATAACAGGATAATCTATATTTGTTCCATCTATTTTTATCCAACCTACTACATCAGAATTTATATTTTTAATATTTTTCAAATTGTAATTGTCATCTGGTGTATTCTTTCCATTATCCTCAGTAATATCATCATTTTTGTCATTTTTAGTTACTATTTCTTGTAAATTGTCATATATATCATTTTGTTTCTTATTTTCTAAAATTTCTTTAATAAGAAAAAAGCTACTAATAGCAAAAATAACTATTAGTAGCAATAAAATAAATTTGTATTTCTTATTCATTTAAGCCTTCTCCAGGTTTTGTTGTCATTAATTTATAAAGTTCTGTATTCTTTGGAAATCTATTAGAAAAAGGAACTAAAGATGAACCTACTTTAATAAGCCCTTCTCCAGCTCCTACATTTGTGATATAACTCATTTGTAAATCTGAAATATTAAGCAATTTTGCTAATTCTATTCTATCAGTGCTTGCTTGATTAAGCATTATAATAAATTCAGAATTTGCAAGCATTGTTCTAGCAGTATGACTTTGTAACAAGTCCTCTACATTTTGTGTTATACCAGTACAAAAAGCACCATATTTTCTAACTCTTTTCCAAAGTGTAAATAAGAAATTTGCAGAATATTCATATTGAAACAAAAGATATATTTCATCGATAAATATATATGTATTTTTTCCTTTTGTTCTATTTGCTGTTATTCTATTTAAAATAGAATCTAAAACTACTAACATTCCTATAGGAAGTAATTGTTTTCCCAAATCTAATATATCATAGCATATTAAACTACTAGAAGTATTTACATTTGTATTCATTGCAAATGTATTTAATGAACCATTTGTAAACAATTCTATTGCTAAAGCAATTTCTTTTGCTTCTTCTTCAGGCTGTTTTAATAGTTCTTCTCTAAAATCTTGTAATGTTGGTGGTATTCCCTGATAATTACCTTGTTGAAATACTCTATAAACATTTGCAGTACATCTATCTATTATTGACTTCTGTTTCGGTCCTAGATTACCACTACCAATTAATTGTTCACAAAGTGATAAAATAAATTCTGATTTTAATATAACAGGATTAGCTCCATCACCATATTCCGAGTTCATATCCATTGCATTTATATGATTATTACTTGTTGCAGAAATTTTAATTACTTCTCCATTTAATGACTTGATTAATGGAGAATATTCTCTTTCTGGGTCAATTATAATTATATCTGCTTTTGGATCTCTTAATCTTATAGAAGTAATTTCTTGTTTTCCAGCAAAAGATTTACCACTACCAGATACACCTAAAATAAATGAATTTCCATTTAATAATTGCCTTCTGTCAGCAATTATCATGTTTTTACTGATGGTATTTTGACCATAAAAAATACCATTCTCATGTCTTATCTCTTGGACTTTGAATGGCATAAATACTGCTAAACTTTCAGTTGTTAAAGTTCTTAATGCGTCTATTTTTCTAACTCCATAAGGCAATACTGTATTAAGTCCATCTAGTTGTTGATATCTTAAAATTCCTAACTGACATAAATTTTTGCTAGCAACTTGTAATAATGCTTCTGTATCACTCTCCAACTTTTCTTTTGTATCGTCTGTAATTACAATAGTAAGAACTGCTAAAAACATTCTTTGATCTCTTAAAGTTAAATCATCTAAAAATTCTTTGGAATCATTTCTTTGTTGCTCCATATCATAAGGTATAATTGCAGAAAAATTATTATTTGCATTTTGTTTTCTTTGCCAGTTTGTTATATTAGTTTCAACTCCCAGTCTACGATTTTCTGCTTCCTTAACTGCCTCATCCATTGGAATAGGTATAATATCTATTGATAACATCATATTTCTGTTTAAATCAGTTAATTCTGAAACCATATCATCATTGATATAACTTGCAAATTCTTTTAAGAAAAATGCTCTTCCGTACCTTTTTCCAAGCATAAAATAATCTTTTTCAAATTGTGCAGTATCTGAACATATAAAATCTTTAAAATTATGTCCTTTTTTCATCGTTTCGTGTATATCAAAATGAAATGCTGTTTCTTCTCCTGTTCTATAAAAGTCATGAGCAATTCTTAATCTTTCTGTTGCATCTAATTCAATACATTTTGAACCTAATGCATTAAAATGATTTATTAATTCCGTACTTGTTCTTGTAAAGTAATTTCTTGCTTCTTCAATACTATTTTTATACACAGAAATTGTAATTATTTTTTCTTGGACTATTTCATTTGCATTTTCTGCTTGAGATATAAGCATTTGGTTATATTCATGTCTATATTTGTCTAATTCATCATTAGCGTCTTTTAACAAAATTGTTTTTTGAAAATCTAATTTATTTATTCTTCTATTGTTTATTGTAATTTTAGTTGTTGCTCCAGTATCTAAAGAATTAAGCAAATCAGAATAATCCAAAAACATTGCTTCCTTATCCTCTTTACTGGCTACTGCGTAGTTTATGTCCAAAAATTTATATGATTTTGAATATTTATTATTTCCGACTAAAAAAATCCCATCTGCCCATATTGCTTTAATTGGAATAATATCTTGTACTGATTTAGGTATTTTAAATTTTTCTTTATCCATTTTAAATATCCTTTTTAATGTTTTCAGCATTATTTTCTCCCTCCTTTTTTATTTTTTTAGTTTTTTTATTTTTCTTTTCAATGTTTTTTTTCTGTGACTTTAGTATTCCTTGTTTTAAATTTTTCTCTATTGTAGGTTTAAATTCTTCTGCATAAATATTCTTTGCTTTAAAAGTTAGCTTTTTAGGAATAATAAATTCTGATCTTATAAAAGCTATAACAAATTTTTCTGCTGTCATTCCGTTATATTTTACAAAACCTAATACTGCAAAAGGCACTGCTCCCAAAATACAAACCCAAGATAAAGTTTCTATACCCAAAAAAGGTTTTAAAGCAAAATATAAAATTAATGCTACAACACATGCCAATAATGAAAAAATGAACTGACGAATAGTCAGTCCAAAAAATATATTTTCACTAAATTCTCGTATATCCTTATTTATTTTAACTTCCATCTATCTTGCCTCCTTATTTTTGCTTCTATTTTTTTGTTTTTCTTTCATAAGCCTATCTTTATTTTCTTCATACCATTTATCAAATTTCTCCATTTCTGTTTCATTCATAACTACATCTTCTATAAAGATAGGTTTACATTTTTTATGCAATTCTACCATTTTATCTTCCCATTCTTTTATATTTTCAATATTTCTAATACTTTTAATTCCTTGATGCCACTCATGTACTTTTCCATGAGTTCTTATATACTCATCTAAAGCGTCATACTTTTTATTTCCTATTTGTATTCTTAATTTTTCATAATCTTGTGTTATACTCATTTTAATACCTCCATTTATCTTTCTCTTTGTATTCTATTTTTTATTTTTTCTATTACTCCAAATTGTGGATATGCTCTATACACTCTACTACAATAATTTTTAAAGTAATCTTTCCCATTTTCAGAATACATATACATCCATTCTTCAGGATTTTTCATTCCTCTTTTTATTGCATTATGAAATGCATCATCTGGATTTTCTCTTATTTTCATTCCTTCAAATACACTTCCTTCTGGATGTACTAAATATTTAATTCCATTTTCTTCTATATGTATAAAATTCGTACTCATATATGTTTCTCCTTCCATTTCTATATTCCCATCATTTCTCTTACAATTCTATCTGATAATCTAATTGAACCAACTAAAACAAGCATATTAAAAATCAGCTCTCCAACATATTTCCATACCATATTAACTGCTTCAGCCCCAGTATCTACTACTGGTGGTGAGGTTGCAAAAGCAGAAAATATTATACAAGCTAAAACTATTATTGCTCCTTCTAAACAAACTGCTATATAACTCTTTAAAAAACTTTTTCCAATATTTTGTGTGGGTTCACCAGCAAATGAAGAAAGAGGTATTGGAGCTATTGCTGTATACATATATAATTTAAAAAACCTTCCATAAACAGTAAGAATTAGAATAAATGATAATACTGTTACAAAAAGTCCACCCAGCAATGTTACTGCCCATAAAGGAATACTCTCAAAAAAGCCACAATCATTTACAGCATCTATTATTGCCTGTGGAAGTGTCATGCCAGTTGCTTGAAATGAGCTTTTTGCCATAATAGTTGTTACAATTCCCTGTATAATTTTAAATATAGCAAGCATTAATTCTAACCCATAAGTAACTATTCCTTTTGCTATTGCAAACCTTAAAAATAACTTTAATGCTTGTTCTGGTCTTTTTAATTCTGAAAAATTTGTGCATGTTCTAACAACTCCAACAACAAAAAATAAAACAAGAAGTGCAAGTCCTATTGCTTGTAAAGCTCCATTTATATTTAAAATTATTTGCCATATTGCACCACCTTTAAATGTTGCTGGACTCTGTGTTACTAAAGTATATATTTCTGATAACTTTCCATTCCAAGTGTCCAACGCATTTTGTAAATTTCCTACAATCCAGTTCACTTTAAGCACCTCCATTCTTATAATCTTCAATGTTTATATCACTTTCTATTTCATCTCCCCATGAATCCCATCCTTTCACTTTTTCCCTTGCAAAAAGTTCTATTCTAGGTAAATCTCCCATAAGCTCAACAATTTTTTCTCTCACAATATCTGGTTTTTTACTGTGATATTCTATTGGAGTATCAACAATTTGATGTACCTTTTTACTAATTCTTTTTATATTTCCTTTTGTTGCAATTAGACATAATTCTGAATTAGCTCTTGTCCAATATCCCATACCCCAAAACCATGAATTTGATTTTTTGTTTCTTTTGACCCATGTAAAACCACAAGTTTTATACTTAAATCCCCAATAATCTATAACCTTTAATGCCTCTTTTAAACATGGATAAGTAACCCAAATAAATAAAACACAGTTTTTATCTGAAATATTATTTATAAAATCTTTCAAGTCCATAATTTCTTGTAAACTCATTGTTTTATAATGACTCTCTGCACTTCGTCCATTTCCTTTTTTTGGCCATACTTTATACTGCCATGGAGGATCTGCATATATAATTTGATATTTCTTTTCCATTTACTTTCCTCCTAAAAATATTTTTAGACAGATAAAAATCAAAATTGATAAATTATCTGTCTAAAACAATTATTAATTTTATCCACCTGTAATTAGGTTTAGTATTTCTTTAGCAAATGTAATTACTATACCACCTGCTAAAGTCATTATTCCATTAGCTCTTTGTGTAGGATCATGTGATTTTAAACTCATTCCTACTTGGACTACACCAAAGCCTAAAATAATCATTCCAACAGCTCTTATTAGTCCAAATATGAAATTTGATAAATTACTTATTACGGTTAAAGGATCATCTGCTGCAAAAACCTGTAATTGTTGTGCAATATTTAAAGCAACAATATATCCTACTATAATTGCTATCCATTTCAAAAATTTTTTTACAACTGCATTGCTTTTTTTTGTCTTTTTATTTTTATTAATTTTTTTCATTACATTTCACTACCTTTCTTGACATAAAAAAAGACCAGAATTATATATTTTTTTATATAAATCTGGTCTTTTAACTATTAATAACTTTTTTTATTTCTTTTCTATAAATATTTTCGATTTCTTCATCTGATAATAACTCAACATCATAATTAATTGTCTCTAAATCTACAATTTTCTTTGTATCTATTTCTTTATCATCTAAATTAAAAGATATTGTTCCTATTGCATTTTCTGTTCCACCATGTATATAAGGTTTAACATTTTTATTTCCAATAGGTGTATATATACTATTAAAATGTTCCTTAAGATTAAATTTCAAATCCTTAACAGGTCTTTCTCCTCTAATAAAGAGAAGGGCATAATTATTATCCAACATTCTAACCTCATCTGGAGTCAACAATTCCCTTCCTGATATTTGGTCATTTTTAGAGTAGTTTCCATGTGAGCCATAACTTCTACCATAAGAGTTTGTATCTATTGTTTCTTTACCTAATAATTCGCTAACATATTTGTGAGTGCTTTGTTCATTCCCACCTAAATACAAAAATTCATCACAATTTCCGACTATTGACTCCCATTGTTTTTCAAATAGTGCTTTTAATTGTGCCAAGTTTTGTAAAATAATAGATACAGAAACTTCTCTTGACCTCATTACTGACAGTATTTTATCAAAATCATCAGGTAGCGAAACATTAGCGAACTCATCCATTACGAAGTGAACATGAACAGGTAGACTTCCTCCATATTTATAATCTGCCAAATAAAATAATTGCTGAAACAATTGTGTATACAATATACTAACTAAAAAATTAAATGATGTATCATTATCTGGAATTATAGCAAACAAAGCTACTTTCTTTTCTCCTAGACTTTGTAAATCTAATTCATCTGTTTGTGTTAATTGTGCCATACTCTCTAAATTGAACTTTTCTAATCTTGAAGCTAGTGTTACTTGTATTGACTTTAAAGTTTTTGCAGAACCAGAATGATATGACCTATAATATTTTAAAGCAATATGTTCTGGGTTTCTTGTTTCTAACCTATTAAATAGCATATCTAGTGGACTAACATAGTCATCATCATCTTCTTTTACATCTCCAGCTCTTAATAGCTCCATTACCATTACAAAGTTTTGCTCTTCAGGTGGAGCTTCGTACTTTAAGTAAAAAATTAAAGCTAAAAGAAGCATACTTGCAGCAGTATCCCAAAACGGATCATTTGTTGTACTTCCTTTTGGAGTTGTAGACTTAAATAAGTTAGTTGCCAATTTTTGAACATCATTATCTGTTTTTATATATACAAATGGGTTATAGCAATGTGATTTTTCCATATTAATTAAGTCTAATATTTTAACTTCGTATCCTTTTTTCTCAAGTAAATAACCTGTATCTCTAACTATTTCACCTTTAGGATCTAATATCACATAAGAAGTAGCACACTGCATTACATTTGGCTTACAATAGCTATAAGTTTTACCAGCACCAGAACCACCTATTACTAAAACATTTACATTTCTTTTGTGTTTTTTTCCATTTATCCCTATTGAAACATTTTTTGTTAGTATCTTATTATAATTGTTAGGTTGCTTATATTTTTTATTAAGTTCTTTTGCTTCGCCCCATTTAGCAGAACCATTCTCTTCTCCTCTTCTATAATTTTTTCTTGTGGATTCATATACCAAAATAGATAAAGTATAAATAAGTAAAAAAATAACAATAGTTTTAATACTATTGTCCACAAATGTTATTTTTAACGGATTGCTTAATGCAATACCAACATTTTTTATAATTTCAGTTAATCCACCATTAGTATATGGAGCAATTAGAAGAGCAAACCATATAATTGGAATAACACCAATATAATATAAGAACCTATTAATCTTTTTTTCATCTTCCTTCAATAGTATATTTTCCTTTTAAATTTTTACTTAAAGATAATGATTTTTTATTTATAGGGGCATTTAATAAATTCATAATTAATTTATCAATAATTTCTGTATCAATATTTTCTTTTAATTTAGCATTTCTAAATTCATTTAGAGCATTTAACATTAATTTATAATCATATTTATCCAAAATAATTGTCCTTGTTCCTTCCAATATAAATCTCCTCCTTATCTATTAGATTTTGTTTTATTTTTCTTCGGCTTATGTGTTATTTCATTGCCAACATTCTTTTCTTTACTTTTTAGCTCATCTAACTTTTTGGCTTCTGTTCTTAACTCTGCAAGTTCTTTCCTTACAGAAGGCTTTTTTCCTCCTTTAGAAACCCCTTCTTGCATCTTTGAAGTCGTTAAGGAAGGCTCTGACAGAGGGCTTTTTTCTGTCTTTGCCACATTGAAATTTTCATAAAAATTTTGTTCTTTTTGTATTGGCTTTTTAGCTAACACTTCTTCCAATTGTTCTTCTTTTGATTTTTCTTGAAATCCTCTTTCTTTTTTCTGTACTTCTCTATTTTCAATAGATTTTGAAACTTCAGTTTCCATTTTTGCTGTATCAATTGTTATTAACTTAAATCTTTCTACTATTCTATTAATTCGAGAAGCATCTTCTTCTTTTACCATAATATCTATCATACCATCAAGATCTTTGTTTTCTTTACTTATTAAAGCACAATAAGAAATACCATAGTTTTTTGCCTCTTTAGCAAATGTTTTCATATCTTCTTCTTTTATTGTAAATATTTTTAGTGGTTTTCCAGTTCTAATCATTTTATTTAATTTAGTTTTTCCTTTTATTTGATTTTGACTCTTATCCTTCATAATTGTATATAACATTGCAGCAATATTTTTTGCCCCACTTCCTGTTAACCTTGCTAATACTTCAAATCCTTCTAAACTTAACCTTACAACTTGCTCTGACGCATCTCCATTAACACTCATATAAAATTACTCCTTTCCTTTCTTATTTTTATCTTTTCTCTTGTCTTTTGTTTCTTTTCCTAATTCTTCTTGATTATCTAGTTCATCTAAATTCTGGTCTATCTTTGGTATTCTAGTTTTAATATCTTCGCATAGCTCCACCTTCTTTCTTAATTTAATTAATTTATCATTTAAAGATGAAATTTCTTTTGCAATCTTATGCTTTTTATTTTCATCTTTTGATAACTTTCTTTTTGTCCAAAGATTTTCTCTTTGGCTTAATAATTCATTTATTTTTGAATTAGTTTTATTTTTGTAATTTGTTAGATCATCTAATGTTTTTATATTGTTAGCATATAAGAATCTTGCTTCATTAGAAAGTTCTTCCATCCTTGAAACATCAGCCCTAATGCTTGCTGGTAGTTTTTGCTGTGGCACATTACTAGGAAACACTTTTAATAAATAGCAATAGTGATAATATAACGCAATAAATCCTTTTGCTTTGGCTCTTTTATGCCTTTTTGCAAAAGGATATTTTACTTTTCTATAATTATAGACATTTTCTATAAATGGAACACGAACTGCTTTTTCTTCTAAAATTCTTCTTTTTATATTTTCTATTGTATAATTCTCTCCATATCTTCTTTCTATTCTAATATTTCTTTTATATGGCTCTTTTCTAATACTCATTTTATTAGCTCTTAAAGTTATTTCATAGTCTAGCTTTTTCATTAAATATAAAAAGTCGTCATAGGAATATGCTTGCCTAATTGCTAAATCTATATCCCTTTTTGCATTATTAGAATAATTATCATTATATAAGGACTTTTTATAAAAATTTTCATAATTTAATTTCTTTTTAGATGGCTTTTCTTTTAAAACATTTAATCCAAACTCTTTGCATATTTCATCTGATAAATGTCGAATTATGGAATAATTTGTATGATTATCATAATATTTTAGTCCATCTTTAAAAGATACCGAATTTATTACAAAATGATTATGTATGCAATGAGTATTTAGGTGTGTTGTAACTATTACTTGAAATCTATCTCCCCACATCTCATTTGCCAGTTGTACTCCAATTTTATGAGCAACCTCTGGAGTAACCTCACCTTCTTTAAATGATTGGTAAGCGTGAAAGGCAAGTATTTTATCCTCTTTATGATAATACTTTTTTGTATCTTGCATTTCTTCATAAGCCGAATCTGGTTCGCAATTTATTCCAGTAACATAGAACTCCCTTTCTGTTTTGTCTGCATTTTTTGCATAATCAATAACATTTATTAGGTCATCTACAACTATTTCATTATTTTTTCTATACTCAATTGCTTTTGTTTTTTCTTTATCTTCTGCATAATCTATTACATGATCCATTCTTTTTATTACTTTCCATATCTTTGTTGTCGCCACATTACTACCTCCTACAAAAATTTTTTCTTAACTTCTCTTGCAAATTTATGCCAATTTTCTGCTTCCTTTTTATAATAATCTTTGTCAATATTATTTGTACTATTTGCCTTATAAGCTATCTGATTTAGATTGACACCTATTTTAGAAAGCTGTTTCATAACTTCATAAAATTCTATACCAGGTTTTTCTTTTACTTGTTCTTCCATTAGTAGTTTTCTAAAATATTCTCCATAAGAAAGGTTGCATTTTTTACAGTCTGATATTAGCTTATCATTTTCTACTTCATTAAGCATTATGTCTTTTCTAATATATCTTTTTCTCAAATCTCTCCCTCCTTTTTCTTTTATGGGGATTGGGGCTAGCCCCATTATATAGAATTTGAAACACGATACTTTCGTGTGAACAAATTCAGTGCTTGCTAAGACAAGAAATCTAATTTTAGCATATATAATCACATTGTAATTTGCTCCTTATTATCTACTTTTTTCTTTTTATACTGTTCAATTTCTTGCCTCTTTTTTAATCCCAATTTGAAACATAAATAATCATTTATGTCCTTACCATAAGGAGCTGGAATATCATAAACAATGTAGTTATTTAAAGCTATAATTAATGCTTTAGTTGCTTCTCTACCAGCTCTATCATTATCAAAATGTAATACGATATCTTTTATATTTGTATTTTTATCTAAAAAATTTTGTACTGCTATTGGTATTTTACTTTGTTCTATATTGTTGCTTGGTTGATATACACCAGCTAAAGCTAAAAGATTTTGATTTTGATACTCATATCCTTTTAATTTTAATAATGTTGCATAAGATAATAAATCTATACTGCTTTCAAAAATATGTAATGAAGCATTATTTATTTTACTTACTAATCTAAAAGAATACTTTTTTGAACTTCCTTTTGCATCACGCATTATTCTTTTTTCATTTGTACTTCTACATCCTGCATATTTGATATTCTGTTCATCATCATATCCTAAAAATACTACATTATTAGTTTTATATTCTTGATAAATAAGATTCTTTTTTATACAATCATTTATAATATCTTCATCTATACCTCTGTTTTTTAGGTACTGAATAACTAAATTATTATTTTCAGCTTTTTGTGGAATAATTATTTTTTTAGATATACTATTAACTTCATTTTTAGGTTTTATATATTCATTTATGTCTTTATTTAAAATAGAACTAACTGCATCTTGTAAAGTCATTTTTTCAACTTTTATCAAATAATCTAAAGCTGTTTTTCCAGCTTCATTAGTAGAAAATCTATGCCATAATCCATTACTTATAATTACACTATCATGAGTTTTTAATGAATAAGTACCTGTTCCTTTTTTCACAAGTTCTGATGGATTATTATTCATAAAATATGTTAATAAGTCTATTTTTTTTGCTTGTTTTACAATTTCTTTTGGTACAAATTTTGACATTTATTGCACCTCCTTTTTTTGTATAATAAAAAAGATATTAGATTTTTTCTAATACCTCTTAAAAATATTATTATGTATTTTTATATTAAAAGTTTATTACTTCTTTCATTCCCAATTTAAAACACAAATTTAGTTCCAATATCCCATTTCTATATCTATTTCTCGTAATTCTACTAGTGCTTTCATTTCTTCTTTATTTAGCTCAATAGGTGATAAATCTTCATATACTTTGGTTGCATTAGGATATTTTTTACTTATATCATTATATTTCTTTTGTAACTCTTTATATTCTTTTGTTTCAAAAGTATATTTTCTTTTTTGTTCTTCTATCCACTCTGAAAAGTTATTTTTATAATAATTAATAAATGTATCATTATCTTTGGTTTTAGCCTCTTTTTCAAAAAATTCATTTCTTATTTTTTCTCTCTCAATCATTCCTAATTTAAAATATGCTAAACCCCAAATATCAATTTCTTTACTGTATTCAAGTTCATAATTTGAAAACAATTTACTAGCCTTTTTATAATCATCTTGATTTGGAATTACTGATTTTAAGAAATTAGTAAATTCACTTTATAATTTACCTATTTTAGATTCAATTTCTTTAATTTTGCTACTTTTATTATACATTGTCTGTTCAAATTCTTCCTTCCTTAATTCATACATTTGGTCTAAAATTGGTTTATTAAATAATTCATCCATCTCTTTTTCCTCCTTTTTTTTGAGAGTATAACATTTAACTTTGGCAAATTGAAATGTATAAATTATTTTTTTATATACTTGACAAAAAATAGAGCAATATCTTACAAATATTACTCTTTTAACAATTTTATGTTTCTTCTTTTAAACATTATAATAATTTAATTTTCTCCCCATGTTGTACTATCACTTGTCTTATAGAACTTTTCTCCTTCACTATCAACTAAAGTATTTTCATCTTCAATAGTCAATTCTTCTGGCTTTCTTACATAGTCCATAGGTGAACTATCAACTGGAGAATGTGTTACAGTATAAGTAATTTCTATTTTATTTCCATTTATAGTATATGTACCTTCATCCCAAGCATCAGAGGCAAAAATAACTGAATTTTCAGAAAAAACATAAACAAAAGCCTCAGTTCCTTCTTCTCTTTTGGCTTTATAAGTACCCAATATTTTATATTGATTAGTGTCTTTATTATTATTTTCTGTTGTATTATTTTCAACTATATTTTCTGGTATATTATTTTCAGTTATATTTTCTTCTACACTATTACTAGCAAGATTTTCTTTAATTTCATTATTCTTATTTATATTATTACTTTTTTCTATTACAAATACCATTATTAATGCCACTAAAATAATAATTATTAAAATTGCATAAACAAAATATTTCTTCTTCATTTTTACCTCTTTTTTATTCATATACTATAATAATTTTAGTTATTACTTTCAAACAAATCAACTTTTTAAACAATAAGTTTTAATTCCAATTATATATCTTTCATTTTAAGATAATAATCTTATTAATGTCTTTTTCATTTATGTTCTGTATTCCTTTTGTTTTTCCTCTATCATTAACAATTTCTACTTTATACTTGTCATCTAAAATTTCTTTAATAGTTGCCTTATCTCCATTCTTAAGTTCTACTACATCAAAAACTTTTAATTTCATATTTGAATTTTCTTCTTTCTATTGAATATTTTATTTTTTATCTATGTTACTATACTCTTATAAAAGCTCTCCTTAAGAATGAATTATATCATAATAAATATTTTTTAACAACGCTCAAGATATTTTTTATTTTCTGATTTATCTTCTTTTTCTTCTTGTTCATTGCCAAGCATTTCATGTTCATTTTCATTTATTTTTAATTCTGCATTTATTTCATCTAATTTTCTTAATTTTTCTTTTAATTCTTGTTCTTTTGGAAATTCCTTTTGTATCTCATTTTTTGCATTTTCTAATTGAAAATTTGTATTATCTAATTTTTCTCTTTCAAGAGGAATATTTTTTGCTATATTTTCTAGGCAATTATTTATTCTTGTAATATTACCATTTATATCTGTTCCCAGATCTACCTCATAACTAAACTTATTTTTTAATTTTAATTTAACATTCTTGGTAAATGAATCAAAACTAATCTCCATATTAAATCCTCTATATTCTCCTACTTCTTTAACTTTCATACTTTTTAAATTTTGTATACATTCTATTAATTTTTTACCAGCTTTTTGCTTTTCTGTATATATGATATTTTCTATTTTCATAGGTGAAAATCCATCTTTATTTGGTTTAGTATATTCATCTAGCTTTACCATATCTTCTTCCATTGCCTCTATTTTATTGTTTAATCTTGATATTTCTTCTGGAAAAAATTTAATAACTTTATCTTGTAAAGCATACCTTTGATTCATAAATTCCTGTCTTAATAATTTTAATTTTGAAACTTCTGTATCTAAAGTTGTTTTTTCTAATATTTTAGGATTGCCTGTTGCAAGAGCCTTAATTTCACCGTATGTTAGTGCTTTATCATCTATATCTTCCATAGATCTTGTCGGCGTTTTAGATGTCATTATTTGTGAAATAAACTTCTGTTTTTGTTCAACTAATTGATACATATAACTATCAAATGTTTTTTCTGTTACATAAGAAAATACATATACTTTTTTATTTTCATTACCTTGTCTTATCATTCTACCATTGCGTTGTGTTAAATCAGATGGCTTCCAAGCACAATCTAAATGATGTGTTGCCATAAGTTTATCTTGGACATTTGTTCCAGCTCCCATTTTTTGTGTAGAACCCATTAAAACTCTTACTTCGCCTTGTCTAATTTTACTAAATAACTCTTTCTTTTTTATTTCTGTATCTGCTTCATGAATATATGCTATTTCATCTGGTGGAATTCCTTTTTTTATTAGCTTTTTCTTTAATTCATTATAAACATCTGTAAATTCTTCTTTTTCATATCCTTTAAAATCTTTTGGAGTTGATAAATCACAAAATACAAGTTGTGTAGATTTCTTATCCTGATTTTCATTCCAAATTCTATAAATATTATCTGCACATGAATTTACCTTACTATTTTCTGCATCAGACAACAAAGGATTCATAAGTCTTTGATCTAATGCTAACTTTCTTCCTTCATTAGTTATTTTTAGCATATTATCTATCGAAGCATCTACTGCTCCTTTTCTTATCTTTTCAGCCCTCTCTCCTAAATCTTTTACCATCTCTTGTTGTATATCACTAGGCTTTACAACTACATTTATATTTTCAACTTCAGGAGTTGGTAAATTTAGTGTTTCAGCAGTTTGTATATCTGCAACCTCTTTAAACATAGACATAAGTTCTGGTAAATTATGAAATTTTGCAAACCTTGTTTTTGCTCTATATCCTGTTCCTTCTGGTGCTAGTTCTATTGCCGTTACAGTTTCTCCAAAAGTAGAAGCCCAGTTATCAAAGTGTTCTAGGTTATTTGCTTTTAATTCATTATATTGCAGATATCTTTGCATTGTATAAAGTTCAGCCATAGAATTACTTACAGGTGTTCCTGTTGCAAATACTGTACCTTTTCCACCTGTTATCTCATCTAAATATCTACATTTCATGAATAAGTCAGTAGATTTTTGTGCTTCAGTTTGAGCTATTCCTCCTACATTTCGCATTTTTGTATAAAGAAATAAGTTTTTATAATTATGAGCTTCATCTACAAATAGCTTATCTACACCTAATTCTTCAAAAGTTACTACATCATCTTTTCGCTCTTGCTTATTTAACTTTGCAAGTCTTGCTTCTAAAGACTTTTTAGTTTTTTCTAATTGTTTAATTGTGTAATTTTCACCCCTATTAGATTTTTCCTGTGCAATACCAGTTGTAATATCTTCAATTTGTGATTCTAATAATGCAATTTGTCTTTCCTTTGACATAGGTATCTTTTCAAATTGAGAATGTCCGATTATTACTGCATCAAATTCACCTGTTGCAATTCTACTACAGAATTTTTTTCTATTTTTAGTTTCAAAATCTTTTTTAGTTGCCACAAGAATATTAGCTGATGGATATAGCTGTAGAAATTCTGATGCAAATTGTTCAATTATATGATTAGGAACAACAAATAACGATTTATTACAAAGTCCTAATCGTTTGCTTTCCATAGCAGCTGCAACCATCTCATAAGTTTTGCCAGCACCAACTTCATGGGCAAGTAATACATTATTACCATATAGAATATGTGCTACTGCATTTAATTGATGTTTTCTTAATTTTATTTCAGGGTTCATTCCAACAAAATCTATATGTGAACCATCATACTCTCTTGGTCTAATTGAATTGAACTTTTCATTATATATTTTTACTAATCTATTTCTTCTTTCAGGTTCTTCCCATACCCAATTTAAAAATGCTTCTTTTATAGCATCTTGCTTACTTGAAGCAATTGCTGTTTCTTTTCTGTTCAATACTCTTTGCTTTCTACCTTCATCATCTATTATAGTGTCAAAAATCTTTACATCTTTTAAATTAAGTGTTTGCTCTATAATTTTATAAGCATTTATTCTTCGCGTTCCATAAGTTGAGTATGCTTTAACATTATCTCTATCAACACTTTTTCCTTCAATATACCATTCTGCAGTTATGTTTGAATATTTAACATTTATATCCCATCTGTTGTATCTTGGCGTTTCCAATAAATCAAAAATAAATTCCTTTATAATTTCAGGAGGTATCCATGTAGAGCCTAATTTAATACCTATTTCACTAGCAGTTAAATCTTTTGGAATAACCTCTTTTAATTTTTGAACATTTATATTATAACTTGGATCATCTTTTGCAAATTCTTCGGCGATTTTTAATTTTTCTCTTACATTTCCAGATAAGTATTCATCAGCAGTAACCCAAATATTTTGATCTCCATGCATTGGTACTTTAAAAATTACACCTTGCAAACTTTCTATTATTTTATCTATATCTATACCACATAATTTATGCATGTATTCTAAATCTACTTTTGCTTTATTTTGTATAGACAAAATTAATGCTTCATCTGGAGTGTCTACATTTAATACTTGTTTTTTTGCTTTAATTGTTCTTTTAGTAAATATATCAGCTTTTCCAACAAACTTGCCCTCTCCATCTAACTTTTCAAGTGAGCATAGTAAGAAATAACTACTATCATTTGAAAATGCTTTTTCATTAGCTCGCGAATTTATTATTCCATATTCTTTTACAAATCTATTGTATATTTCATCTAACTTTGATTGAGCTTTTTGTATATCTTTATCAGAATAATCTTCCATTTGTGAATCAATTACATTTCTAACCTGTTCTCTTAAACTAATTAAGCCTTTTATTCTATTTTGATTAGTAAGTGGTAAGTCATCTTGTAAAATCATTCTTGAATTTTCTCTAAAATAAAGTTTATTATCTACTATTGCATAAGAAAAGTTTGTTACATTTGGCAACGCTGGAATTGATGTATCTTCTTCTTCAATTTCATTTTCAACAATACTATCTTGTATTTCTCCATGAATATTAGTGATTGCATAATTTAATTGTTCTTCTAAATTCATATCTTCATCAGCTTTACAAGTAGAATCATAGCCATAAGCTGTAGAAACCATTTCCATTTTACCTAAAATCATATCTGGATTATCTATAAAATATTTATTCATTGAAATATTGTTTTCATCTAAATCAAGATATACCCAATCTGGCATTATATCAGTTAAACTTTCTCTTTTTTGTAGAAATATAATATCAGCTGTTACTTTTGTTCCAGCATTTTTAGTAAATGTATTATCTGGTAATCTAATTGCTCCTAATAACTCTGCTCTTTGTGCTATATATTTTCTAACTTCTAAATTAGCTTTATCCATTGTTCCCTTTGATGTTATAAAAGCTATAATTCCTCCTGGTCTAACTTTATCAAGAGTTTTTGCAAAGAAATAATCGTGTATTAAAAAATTATTTTTATCATATCTTTTATCATTAAGTTTAAAATTTCCAAATGGAATGTTTCCTATTGAAACATCAAAAAAAGAGTCTGGTAAATTAGCCCTTTCATATCCTTCTACTCTTATATCTGCTTTTTGATATAATTGTTTTGCAATTCTACCACTAATCGAATCTAATTCTATTCCATATAATTTTGATTTTTGCATTTTTTCTGGTAACATACCAAAAAAATTACCAATACCACAACTTGGTTCTAAAATATTTGCTTGTTCTAAACCCATATTTTGTAAAGTCTGATATATAGCTTTTATTACTATTGGAGGTGTGTAAAATGCTGTTAATGTAGATGACCTTGCAGATTTATATTCATCATCTGAAAGTATTTCTTTTAGTTCGTGATATTCTTCACTCCAATTATCTTTCTTTTCATCAAATACATCTGGGAGACCACCCCAACCAACATATCTTGAAAGAATTTCCTGTTCCTCTTTATTAGCAAGTCTGTTTTCATCTTCTAGCTTTTTTAATAATTTTATTGCTTCTATATTATTTCTGACTTTTTCTTTAGGTGTTCCTTCTCCAATTGAATTATTTTCAATTTTATAGTTTATTTTTTCTTGTTGAACTTTAGAAATATCTTTTTTATCTTTTAAATTTTCTTGTGTACTATTTATTACAGAAGATTTATTATTATCTTCATCTAAAACGATTTCTTTATTTATTAGCTTATCTATATAATCTTGACTTACTTCTTCTAAATTTTCGTTTGACAACTCTTCTATATTTGTAAAATCTGCTAATCTTTTTCTAATATCAATTAAAGTTTGTTTATTTTCATCATTTGAAAATTCTAATAGTCCTCCATCTTGTTCATTTCCATACTTATCATATATAGAATAATAGTATCCTTCTTCGTTTGTATGAAAGTGAAAGTAATTACCATTAGACAATCTATAATTTTTCTCAAATTCTTCTATATTATCTTTTGAACTCTGACTAACAATTACATTATTCTTTCTATCAATATATTTTTGATATTCTTGCTTTTCTTCTGGTGTAAAATATCTATCTAATTTAATCAATTCATTTAATCTTTGTTCTACTTTATTCCATGTTAGCAATAATTTAGGTGAATCATCTTTATAACCTTTATACAATTCAATTCCTTTTGAACTATGCATTTGTCCAATTTCATCAAAATCTTTTATAGATGAACTACCACCTGTTCCATACTCTTTTTTTAAAAAATCTATATTTTCTTTCGTTGATAAACTTCTTTGTAATTGCTCATATATTCTAAATTTTCCTTCTTCAAATCCACTACCTTCTAAAAGTGTATTGTCTATCATTTCTTGAGTGAAAGAAAAAGCAGGAGTATTTTCTACTTCTGCTTGCACTTCAATATTATTTATTTGTTCTTCAACACTTGGTAAATTCTTAATTGGTGGAGTATAACTATCTGTGAACAAATTTAATTGTAAATTAATTCCGTCATTACTATTTCTTCTGCTTGATTCTTTATTGAGTTCATTGCTTGTACCCAACCCATTTGATCCGTTGCTTTCATTTGTTCGTTTATTTGGTTCTTTTTTGCTAATTCTTTGATAATCTGTTTCAATCTCTTTTGAGCTGTTTCCTCTATCTCTCCTAAATGTTCTTCCATTTTGCCATCTAACATTAATTCCTCGTATAATCCTCTTTTGTACTCTTTTAGATATTTCTCTCTCATTCTTGAAAATCTCCCTTGTGTCATTTGTCTTGTTTTTGGTAATGCTAATTGAGGAATTTGATAATCTCCCATTTGTCTGTATGTTATTTCTTCCATAATCATTTCTCCCTTCATTATATTTATTTTTTTCTTTATCATAATTTGATTTATGATAATTTACAAATGTACGATTTTCAGATTTTTCAAAATTTCTTACACTAGAATATATTTCTCGTAATTCTTGTTCTGCTATATCACTTGTTGCAGCTCCTAATCTTGAAATTACACTTTTATTATTAAATTGTGTTATTAATTCAAAATCATTTAATCTAAAATATTCCATTGGCTCAATTCTACATCTTTTCATTACCATATAAGATACTGAATTATATAATATTTCCTTGAAATATGATTCTAACTCATCATCTTTTAGATTTTGTAAAGGAGTATTTTCTACAACTTCTTTTAAATCAACTAAATAGTCTTGATAATTATCTTCTACTAAATTTATTGAACTAGAATATATGGCTTCTGCTAAATTATTTTTTATCTCTAAATTACCAAAGCTATTTTCTAATGTTTCAATAAGTCCATTTTCATAAGAAGATCTGACTTCCCATAATCTTAATTCTTGATTTATACCACTATGCGTATCAGAAATATCAAATACATGTCTTAATGTATTTCTACCATTTTCAATAGAAAGTAATGCTATTCCTTTTGCTCCTTTATTTACCCATCTTCTAAGTCTATTATTCCATGTATCAATATCAGCACAAGCAGTTGCATTTGGTTTTTGAGCATATATTAGCACTTGTTCATTAAAAGAATATTTATAGTTGTTACTTGCTGTATTTAAAAAATTAACCCAATTTTCACTACTTCGTGTTATTTCTTTTAATGTTTCATTTGCCAGTTCATTAATTAATTGATATTTATTAGGCATTAACTTTCCTCCTTTCTCTTTTCAGTTTGTATATAATTAAAATATTCAATAGTATTATGATTTTTTATATATTCTCGGAGAAGAATAATATTTTGAATATCTTTATCTTCCGTTATGTTTCTTAAATCTTCTATTTTTAAATTTAGTATATCTTTTTCAGTAGACTTTCCAGCTTTTATTAATTTATTAAATGTTGCTAGTCTTGGATTTTCTTTTCTTCTAGGCATTATTACACCTCCTTTTAAAAGCATAAAAAATAAGCTAGATTAAAAATCTAACTTATTAAATAATAATTAACTTATATAGTTATTGTTGCTCTACATTATATATATTAGGATTACCTGAGAGTTCATCAAAAGCCTTATCAAAATTGTTTTCATCTATTTGTATAATACAATAATTTAATGTAATATCTGGATTTTGATAAACATCTTTTGTTATTACTGTTCCATAATTACTACATAACTCAACTAATTCATTTTGTGTCATTTTACTATCTTCTGCATATACTATTAGGTTTAAACTATTTGAATTAGTTGATGATGTCATTTGTTTTAATTTATCTATATTATCTAAATATAATATTTGGTCTATATCGCCATAATTGTTAAAACTATAAATAATACAGTTTTGTTTTTTTCCTTCGTTATTATAATCAGTTTCTATTTGCATTAATTTATTATTTTTTTCAATATAATCATATTTAGTTTTTATATTTTTATCATCTATATTATATGAAATATCGATATAGCCATTCTCATTGTATATATTTTTAATTTTTGAACTAAAGTTGGTCTCAATACTTTGCTTATATGCTATTGGAATATAAATTCCTTTTGCTGAAATATTCGAATTGTTTATAACTTGTTTTTTTTCTGTGTATACTCCAAATAAGTATGTATTAAAATATAATGGTAAATTATTCATATCAATTAAATCTTCTTTTTTAAATTTCACATAAAGATTATTTCCTTTAGCTGTAACTATTCCATTATTTCCATATATAAATTCAATATTCTCAGTTTTATATGGTATGATATTAGTTTCTGCAAAATCCATTGTGCTATTTATAGAATCTATATCTCCATTTTCCTTATAATAAAAGGTATAAAATAATCCTTCTAACCCATTTGGTGTTCCTTCGCCCTTTGGTTGTTCTTTAAGTGTTTTTATTTTTCCATTATCATAATATGATATATTTATTTGATTAGTTTCATCAATCTTATTTTTATCTATCATAGTAACTGAATGATATTTAATTTCTGTTGGTCTGTTCTGAGAATCATAGGTATATTCTGCATATTTTGATACCGAATCTTCTTCATAACGAATTAAAGACAAATCACTATATGTAAGAGAGGTAATATATCCATTTTCATCTACTTCACTACTAGACTCTTGTATTATAGAATTAGTAACGACATCTATATACTTATTGTCAATAGTAATTATTCCAGTCCATGGCTGTTGAGAAGAAATTTCTAAGTTAGATAAAATTTCAGTATATTCGTTTTTTTCTTCTTCAGTAATTCCTTCTACATTTATATTTTCATCACTATTATTTTCGGTAATAATAGTGTTAATACTTTCATTATTAGCATTCCCTGTAGTCAAAGAATTGCTATTATTTTTTTTATATATAAAAAATACAATTAATGCTATAACAGCAAAGATTACCAATGCTATTGTTATTATTTTACTTATTTTTTTCTTGTGTTTTTCCTCCATTTTATCCCCCTACTTTTCAAATCAATTTTACTAACATTTTTCTAATTGGTCTGCCGCATATGAATCTACATATCTTCCATCATCAAGAGATACCATGTATAAACTATCATTTTTATCTATTATGTATCCTTCTTGTCCTCTGTATTTTACTCTAACTTTATCTCCTACTTTGAATTCGTCATCATTATTGTTATTAAAAAATCCCATAATTAAATTCTCCATTTCTAATTGATTTATCTTTTATTCCTTTATATATGTTTCATGAGTTCTATTAGAAAATAATTCATTTTCGCTTTTTATAGTTAGTTTGTCATCCTTTAAATCTAATTCTAATAGCTCACCTCCAGGTCCATAATGTTTACTATATGTTACTTCTAATGTATTTTTATTTTGTTTATAAGTACCCTCGTATGTTTCCAAGCCATACAAATAATATATTTTATTGCCTTGTATTCTATACTGATATGTTTCGCTATCTTCCTCTTCTTGCGTAGAACGATATATTCCATTTAAACTTGTATTATTAGATGTTTCTGCTTGTTCACTTTCTTCACTAGGTATAGTATTGAGCATATTTTCATTTTGCTGTGAATTTTCTTCCATATTATAATATATTAAATTTTCTTTACCATCTTTTTCAGTATATAAAATATATGGAATATTTTTGTATCTTGAACTCCAATCTATAACTTCACCTTGACTTATATTATATAGTCCTGTATTACTATCACCACCATCTATATAAATTAAGTCTAATTTATCTTCTTTTAAATCTAAAATTGCTTCTACTACACCAGCATCTTTAAACTGAACAGTATCATAACCAGAATATGCAGTTCCAGTTCCACTATATATTATATCAATTCCTATTTCCAATAATTCTTCATTAATAGGATCTACTGCAATTTCAGCAAATCCTACTGAGGTTACTTCTTTTGGTATTATTGAAACATTATATTTACTCCATGTACCAGTATATTCTTTATCAAATATGGAACTTTTTATTTTATCTATACAATAGTTTTTTGCATCTATTACTTTATTTTTATATATATCATTATACTGTTCAACATTTTTTAAATATTCTTCTTGATCCTTAACTATTTCTTCTAATTTTTCTAATGTTAAATCTTCAACAGAACAATTATAAAAAGCAGCCAGTTCTTCTTTTGTTGTATTAGGTGTAAATTCTAAAATTTCATCCCATAATTCTGCTTCTTTTTGCTTTCTATCTTGATAATAAATGCAAAACACAATACTAGCAACAACTAATAATAAACTAACAATTACTAATAATATTAAAATAATTTTTCTTTTTTTATTTTTCATTATATCCCCCTTGATAACTTATAATTTAATTGTAAGTTATCCTTTTCGATTATAACAATAATAATTTTATTATTCAAGTTTTGCTTATGTTTTTTAATTAACTATTTAATAAAAAAAGAGAGATTAACTAAAAAATGTCAATCTCTCATATATCAATTAGTCTTTCTTATCTTTTTTATTTTTTTTGTTTTTACGAATAACTACATAAGTTATTCCTAATAAAGAAAGAATTGCTATTCCAGCTAATAATTCTATATGGCTATTATCTCCTGTTTTTGGAACATCAATTTTCTTATTTTCAAAAGTAAATTCTATTGTACCATCTTTTTCTTCTACTTTTTCATCATCTACAAAAATTCCTTTATCATTTATTTCTACTTTTGCTACTCTATTAGATAATTCATATCCTTTTGGTGCTTTTGTTTCTTTAATATAGTATGTACCATATCTTAATTCCTCAAATAATGCAAATCCATCTTCTTTATTAGATTTTACTTCTTTTATTAATTTTGTGCATTCTGGATCTTCATAAATTGCAAAAGTAAATTTATCTTTTATTGTTTCTTTTGTATCTGCATCTATTTTAATTACTTTTACATTTTTTAGAATTGGCATATCTTTCATTTCTACCTTTTGAGTTTCTTTGTCAGAAGTTACTGTGAACTCTATACTTTCTGCTTGTTCATATCCATAAGGGCAAGTAATTTCTGTTAATACATAAGTTTCTCCCTCTGTTAAGCCTGTAACTTTGTGAGGTTCTTTTCCAGAAGTCCATTCATCTATAATATTTCCATCTTTATCAGTAACCTGTAACTCTGCACCTTCTAATTCTTCTCCTGTTACTAAATCAGTTTTTATTATTTCAAGAACTTTGTCTATCATAGTTACTTTTTGAATTTCTTTTTCATTTTCTATTGTAAATTTAATGTCTGTTGCTTTTACAAAATCATCTGGAGCAATTTCTTCTCTTAATGTATATGTTTCTCCAACTTTTAAGCCTTCAATTGTATGTGATTTATTTCCAGAAATCCATTCGTCTATAATATTTCCGTCTTTATCTATTACTTGTAATTTTGCTCCTTCTAGTTCTTCATCACCTGTGATGTCTGTCTTTGAAAATTCAAATACTGTTGTATCATTTGAAATATCTTTCTTTTCTTCATACACTTTTGTAGTTAAATCTTTTTGAGTAAATACTACATCATAAATAGTTTCATCTAATACTAACCCTTCCAATGTTTTTGTTTCTTTTAGTTGGTATTCTCCCATTGGTAAATCTTTTAAAGTATAATTTCCATCTTTGTCTAAATTAAATCTTTTTACTTCTTGACCTTTTTTATAAATTACACTACCATCAGCCATATCTAAAATATCATTTTTAGCTGTAAGCTTAAATTCAATTCCAGATAAATCGCTAATATCTTCAATTAATGATGTATCCACATCTTCTCTAACAGCAACTGACTTATCTACAATTAAAGTTCCTGTTGGCTGTTCATTTTTTACAGTTACAGTTATATAAGCATCATTGTCTTTATCATATTCTAATGTTTCATTGCTTCTACTAATTTCAAAAGTACATTCTTCATCTAATTGTAAAAATCCTTCTGGGACTTTAATTTCTTCTACTTTGTATGTTCCTGCATCTAATTTTGTTTCTGTATATGCAATGCCTTCTTCATCTGTTGTCCATCTATCAAAACTTTCTTTTCCTAATTTACAAGAAACTCTTTCCCATTCATTTGTTATCTCATTTAATTTATATAATGAAAAAGTAGTATTTGAAAATGTAACAGTTTTTCCAGTATTTTTATCTGTTTTAACTAATTTTATATAGCTTTGGAATGGTGTATCATTTTCTACCAATTCTTTAATTACTCCATCACTGTTTTTATCTATATTTACATAGAACTCTTGAACTGGATTTATTTTATCTGATGGACAATAAGTTTCATTAACCGTATAATTTCCATAAGCTAATAGTCCAGATACTCCATGTCCGTTTTCATCAGTTTTAAATACTGAATATTCATCTTCTGCAAACTCATCTAAATGTTTTAATGCTTCATCAAAACTACCATAAAAGTAAACATACTTTGTAAGTATTGCTGTAAATTCTGCTCCTTCTACTATTGGAGCTGTTGTATTTGTAATTGAAGAAACTTTAATTACTTCAAATTTTGCTTTTTGAACTGTATTTTCAAAAGTGTCTTCTAAATTAATTACTTTTGTATTCATATCTTTATACTTAAATGTTATTTGATGTATTTCATTATCTTGCATATAACCTTCTGGGACTTTAGTTTCTTTTGCATAATATTCTCCCATTGGTAAACCTTTTAGCAATTCTCCATCTATTGTTAATTCTGCTGTTTCACTTTTTGTTTTTAAATCTATTGTAGCTATTCCATTACCATTAAATTTGAAAGTTGCAATTTCTTCATCTTTTGAAAAATATTTAACTGTTTTTGCAACATTATATATATCTTCTTTTGCATATAATGTGTATTCTGTTCCATTTATTGTTGCATCTCCATGATGGCTAGTTCCATCAACTCTATTTTCATTTCCTGTTTCTTTATCAGTTTTTATTAATTTAAGCTCTCCTGTTGGCTCATAATTTTTAAAAGATATTTCTGTCGTTTCATTTACTCTTACTTCAACTTTTTGAACTGTATTGTCTAATAAATATCCTGTTGGTACTTTTGTTTCTTTGACATAGTATGTTCCTGGTGCTAATCTTTCAAAATAAATATTTCCGTTACTATCAGTTGTTCCTGTTCTAACTCTTTGAGTACAATTTTCATCTTTATATAACTCAAAAGTACAACCTGCTAAAGTATCTCCATTTGAATTTGTTTTAACTACTAAAGCATTTCCATATTCAACTTCAACCGTTACACTAAAAGCTGATGGATCTACATAGTTAGAAAACATTACATTTTGAACTGCTCCACTTGTAAACTTAATATATACATAGTTTGACATTGTAGAACTATTATAAGGAGTTCCATTTGGCATTAATTGATATAGTCCAAAATCTTTTGAATTAAATGTTACACTATCAGCACTACAATTACTATCAACTGTTATAGTTAAATCATTACTTCCTTGATTATGACTAAAAGTTACTCCATTTATATTTTGACTAAATGATTGATATGAAGCTAACCTTCCTGTTGTATCATTTAAAGTCATACTTTGTCCTATCGTTGCTCTATTGGTACTTCCATTAAAAGAAGTGTTTCCATGATATAAGTTGTAATATTGCTCTGTTTTAGCTGTCCAATTTGCTAAATGTGTTGCTGACATATAATTTGAGTTCCAGCTACTTCTTGATGGTACACTTGTGCTTCCATCTATATTATTGTGAATATACTCCCAAACCCATTGCTGTGTACAACATGCAGCACGAATTGCATCTGCAGTTGTTGGAATGCCATATCCATAATTCATGGTATATCCGAAATAAATCATTTCTGCTACCTTTTCATATTGAGGTAGATTTTCTTTATATTGAACTATAAAATCTCCATTATATGTGTATTCTCCACCACTTGGACTGGTTTTTCCATATTGAGTACAAAATACTAAATATCTTGTACCATCATAATCAGCGTAGTGAAGTTCATGTCCATAATTTGCTAAACTTCCTGATATTACTCCAAACTTTGCATTAGAGTTTATATCAGTAATAAAAGCTGCAAATGTTTGTAATGGCAAGGCTGTCAATAAAATTAATATTAGGCATATCATTGCCATTAATTTTTTAGTTTTACTTTTCATTTTTAATCAATCCTTTCTTTTTTGAAATAAAAAAAGCCTTAACTTTTAATTGTTAAAGCTCTTATATATTTTTTTATTCATTATTATTGTATTGCCCAGAAATAGTATAATCCACAACTACATTGACTTATTTTATACTGAACGGATGACCAATTTTTAGTATAATTCAAAAATGCTTGATATGCTTCATCCCAGCTTTTATAATATCCATGTTCATTGCTACCATCTCCTGCCACATGATGACTTCCACCTGCTACGCACCAATATTCTAAATCACTTGGTGTTAATGTTTTAGTAGCCTGTGTTTCTTCTTTTTGTGTTTTATCAGCACTTTTACTTGTTTGTTGCTTTGTTGTTACTGACTCTTGAGTATCTTTACTTACTGTTTCTTTTTTATTTTCAGTATTAGTTTTCGTTTGAGTAGAAGTTGTTTTTGGTGTTTCTTTTGATTGTTCAGTTGCTTTCTCTTCTTTAACCTCTGCTATTTGCTCTGTTTCTTGATTTGTTTCTAATTCTTGCTTTGCTTGTATATCTTCAGTAATAGTATTCTTTTCTTTTACTACATTTTCATCAGTTAAAACTACATTAGCAGTTTCTAAATTATCTTTTTCTTTGGTTAAAGAATTAATTTTTACACCAGAAACTATAGTAACAATTAAACCTAATATTATTAAAATTCCTTTGACTTTCATATAATTCACTCTCCTTATGGCTTAATTTTACTATCTTTCATTTTCTCAAACAAATGTGTAATTTAATTTTTTATATATTTAAAAAACATCACCCCTTTCACTGTAATTTTAATTTTATATTTTTATTATATATTTTTATAATTCTCTTTTAGTCTGTAATATAGTATGTATTTAAAAGGGTTTGTAAGGGAAAACTTTGTAATATGTTCACACAAAAATCTACTATATTCTTCTTTATATTTGTTCACACATATTATCTTGCATTTCTTTCTGCTTTTAATCTTTCTCTTTTATTATGTTCTTCCAAACACTGAATTATAAAATCTTCAACTTCATCAGCTTCTTTAATTTTTCTTAGAATATATTTTTCTATTTTTTCATTGTTAATTTTTATATATTTTTGATTTGGCTTTTCTTGTTGCATAATTTCTTCTATTTTCTCCTCCGTTAATTTTCCCTCTTGCTCTAATTTTTTTAATCTTATTGCTTGACTTAATGATGGCGTAACTTCATCAAATTCAAAAATATTCTGAATTACATATTGATTTTCTTCACTTAAATAAGAAAGCTCTACTGCTGGTCTAAAAGCTATTCTCTTCAAATCAACTTGCTCTAATAACTCTGGAATTAAATATGTAAGACGAATATATCTCCTAATTTGTTCAGCACTTTCATTATTTTGTTTACCCAATATACTAATTGAAGTCTGATTTTTTAACTTCTCCACCACTGGTGTAGAAGTTGTATTTTCTTCTAAGTCAACTCTTTTTCCCTGATGTTTCATTGCTTCAAGTTTCATTTTATAAGCAAATGCCTTCTCACTTGGTAATATTTCTTCTCTTTGTATATTACTGTCTACCATTAAAATTACTGCTTCATCATCTGATAAATCTTTAACTATACATCTTATTTGATTTATACCCGCCAATTCACAAGCTTTTTTTCTTCTATGTCCAGAAATCATTTGATAATTTCCTTCTCCTCGTTTTCTTACTATAACAGGTAATAAAACTCCATGTTCTTTTACACTTTTAACCATTTCTTCCATTTTATCATCATCTATAACTCTAAAAGGGTGGTCTGGAAATTCTCCTATTTTATATAGTTCTATTTCCTTTACCTCATCAACAACTGGATTATCTCTTTGTTCTTGACTTGTGAATAAATCATCTAACTTTGGAAGTACCATCTTTTTGTCTTGTTCTTTCATTCTCTAATACCTCCTTTGCTAAATTATTGTATGCGTTTGCAACAGGACTATTTTTATCAAACTCAAATATACTCTTTCCTGTTGATGTTGATTTTGCTGTATTTATTGAAGGAAAGACCATGAAAGAGGTAGCATTATTCGTTTCCAGCAAGTTATCTACCCTGGATTCTGTTTTAAGCACTTCTACCCATTTTGTACTGAAAAAATATAAGGACCACGGAACCGTTCTGGTAGAGGAGGTCCAGGATGAAAGGATGCTGGT
>ERZ826146.62-NODE-62-length-113082-cov-22.543445_pt1 | contig 113082 bp, 129 predicted proteins | sample MGYA00519857_ERZ826146 | MGnify/ENA primary metagenome ERZ826146 (study PRJEB31778, sample SAMEA3449222) | human gut metagenome | biome: human gut; feature: human-associated habitat; material: faeces | place: United Kingdom | collected 2010/2012 ...
GACCCACGCGGGCACGCCCTTTACCTGTGCGCCCACCACGGCGGCGGCCAGTGCGCCCATAAAGAGCTGTCCTTCGCCGCCCACGTTGAAAATCCCCGCTTTGGCCGCCACGCTCATGGCAAGGCCGCACAGCGCCAGCGTCGTAGCCTTGGCCAGCGTATTGCCGATGGCCCGGGGTTTGCCCAGCGCTCCCTCAAACAGCGCGCCATAGCACTGAATGGGGTCGAAGCCGCACAGAAGCATGATGCCAGCCCCCACCAGAAAGGCCAGCAGCACCGCGCACAGCAGGGAGATCAGGTAGTCCCGGTTCAGCTTCTGCGCCGGTTTCAGGCGAAGCAGCGCCCGAACACTCTGGAAAAAGCCGTTACCCATGCCGCATCTCCTCCTTTGCTGCGTTCTCAGCAGGCTCGTCCTTCCCGCCGCCGGTCATGTAATAACCGATCTCCTCCCGGGTGATCGTCTCCGTCTGGAAAGAGCCGGTGATCTGTCCTTCGTACAGCGTCACCAGACGGTCGCTCAGGCGGAACAGCTCGTCCAGATCCATCTTGCGGATTTCGGGAGGAAGCTGGAAGTGGGTCTTGGAGGTGTAGGCGCATGCCTTCATTCCAAAGCCGATGGCGATGCGTGCCGTGGTAAAACCGGTGTGGCCCAAGCCTACGATACCAATTTTCTTTCCGCGCAGTTCGATGAGTGGAGTGTCCCAGAAACAGAAGTCTTTGCTTGTCGTCCAGCGTCCGCGGCGCACTTCTTCGGAGTGGTGCTGCACTTGCTGGGTGATATTCAGGATGTGGGCAAAGACCATTTGGGCTACGGAGTCGGTGCTGTAGGCGGGAATATTGGTGACAATGATGCCGCGTTCTTTGGCAGCGGCGGTGTCTACGATGTTGTATCCGGTAGCCAGCACACCGATGTATTTCAGTTCGGGCAGTGCCGCCATGTGCTCGGCGGTGAGCACGGTTTTGTTGGTCAGCAGGATTTCTGCACCAGCGGCGCGTTCCAATACTTCCGCAGGGGCGGTGCGGTCGTAGATGGTGCACTCGCCCAAGGCTTGCAATTCGTCCCAGCAAAGGTCACCGGGGTTGGCGGCATAGCCGTCTAATACTACTATATTCATGGAGTTATGAGTTATAAGTTATTTGTTGTGGGGATTTTCTGTATCCGACTTTTAATCTCTAACTTTTAATTTTTAATTTTAATTGATAGTTTACCATTTCTTTTCCTCTCCCCAGAGTTGCTGCATCCGTTCCTTGTGCTTCTGCTCGGCAGGGTTGAGTTGTGGCTCCCAGATACGGCGGTCTTTCAATTCGTCGGGCAGGAATTGCTGCTTGACGAAGTTGCCGGGGTAGTCGTGGGCGTACTTGTACTTCTCGCCGTAGCCCAACTGCTTCATCAGCTTGGTGGGCGCATTGCGCAGGTGCAGGGGGACGGGGAGGTTGCCCGTTTCGCGTACCAGTTCCAGGGCATTGTTGATGGCCATATAGGCTGAATTACTCTTGGGGCTGGTGGCGAGGTATATGGTGGCTTCTGCCAGGGGGATACGTCCTTCGGGCCATCCCACTTTCATCAGCGTGTCGAAGCAGGCATTGGCAAGCAGCAGCGCGTTGGGGTTGGCCAGTCCGATGTCTTCGGAGGCAGAGATGACGAGGCGGCGGGCTATGAAGGCAGGGTCTTCACCGCCTTCTACCATGCGTGCCAGCCAGTAGATGGCGCCATCCGGGTCGCTGCCGCGAATGGATTTGATGAAAGCGGAGATGATGTCGTAGTGCATCTCGCCGTCCTTGTCGTAAGCAAGAGGGTTCTGTTGAAGGCGTTCGGTCACCATGTCATCCGTGATGAGGACAGGGTCGGTGGCTTCGGAATCTATCACCAGTTCGAGGATGTTGAGCAGCTTGCGGGCGTCTCCTCCGCTGAAGCGGAGCATGGCAGTGGTTTCTTTCAGTTCTATTTTCCGTTCCTTCAGCACGGTGTCCGTGGTGATGGCGCGTTGCAGCAGTTCCAGCAGGTCGTCCTTCTCCAGTGACTTCAGGGTATAGAGCTGGCAGCGGGATAGTAGCGGGCGGATGACCTCGAACGAAGGGTTCTCCGTGGTGGCGCCTATCAGCGTCACGGTGCCTTGCTCCACGGCTCCCAACAGCGAGTCTTGCTGCGACTTGCTGAAACGGTGTATCTCGTCGATGAAGAGGATGGGACTGGCTTGCGAGAAGAAGCGGTTGCTCTTGGCACGCTCTATCACGTCGCGCACATCCTTCACGCCGCTGGTCACGGCACTAAGTGTATAGAAAGGGGTTTCCAGCTTGTTGGCGATAATCTGTGCCAGGGTTGTCTTTCCCACTCCTGGAGGGCCCCATAGGATAAACGAAGAGATACGTCCTGCATCAATCATCTTACGCAGCACTGCACCCGGTCCCACTAAATGTTTCTGACCGATATATTCATCTAATGTTCTTGGTCTAAGCCGTTCTGCTAATGGTTGCATAGTATGTAACTTCTAAAAAATCATCAGTATCATAAACCGTATACCGCCCTTCTTCACTCCCGGTATGTCCGTATAGGTCAGTCGGCGTACATATTCTATGTGGAGCAGCTTGAAGATATTGTAGATACCTACACTGGCTTCCACATAGGGAGTTTTGCCCATGACGTGGCTGGTGGGCACGCCGTCGCGCATGGGGAAGAGGAACAGGTCGGGATTGTTGCTCTTGTACGGGTTGTTCTTGTCCGTCAGCGTGCCCCACAGGCCACGGATGCGGAACATCTCACGCCACTTCAGCTTCTTGATGAGCGGGATGCGGTTGAAGAGTTTTCCGTTCATGTCGTAGCTTAGGTTGAGGGAGGCGTAACGGTCGTTCAGGAACTCCATGTTGTTGATGAGGTTGAAGGACTCGTTGTTCTGCGTGATGTACGAGAGGTTTGCCATCGGTAGGTTCAGCAGGGGGAAGGGAACGGTGTTCCATTGCGCACCGGCACGTGCCGTTACGTCCAGCTTGCCCCACGAGCCGAGCCAGAAGCGCTTCCGGATGCTGGCTTCCGTCAGGTTGAAGTTGTACTCTCCACCCAGCACGCCCTTGAATCCGGCGGTGTGGGAGAGGGTGAAGGTGGGCGCATCCAACGATACGGGCACGCGGCGCTGTTTGGTGTTGACGAAGGTTTCGCCGGGAGCGTAACGCAGGGTCACACCCAGCTCGGTAGTGGTGATGTCGTGCACCAGCGTATTCTTTTCATCCCACTGTCCGGGTGTTTCTCCGTTGTTCTTCCAGTATTGCAGTTGCCCCGCAGGCTGGTCGTTGCGGTGGCGTGCCATGGCCTGTACGGAGAAGCCGGTATTGGTTTCCAGCTCGTAGGTCAGCGTGGCATCGCGCATGTAGGACATCTGGTCTACCGTGGTCCATTTCCAGCCGACAAATAAGTTGTCCTTGTCCGTGGCGAGGTACTTGTCCATGGGAGACATCACGTCGTAGGTGTACTTGAAGGCGATGTAGTGCTTCGGGAACTCCCACAATACGTATTCGCGTTTGTTGAAGGAGTAGGCCACCTGCCCGGAGTAGAACCATTTCTTGTCCTTGGTTCCGTAGGCGCCGTAACCGCTCAGGCTCCAATGCGGGTCGAGGTTACCGGTTGTCATACCGCTCAGACGGAAACGGGTGCCGTTGACGTAGTTGCTGGTTATCATTGTATTGATAGGACCGAAGTCGAACTTACTGGGATGTTTCTTGCTGCCCGTTTCCACGAAGTTCTCAATCAAGGCTTTCGCTCCGAAGATGACGTACTTGAAGCCGGGAATCTGTTCGATACGGTTCATGAATACGTCCATCGTGCTCTCCTTCTTGGTGAGAGGCACTTGGCGCACTTTCGCCCAATACTCGTCGCTCTTGGCAAGCATGTTCGCCTCCTTGATGACATTTCCTTTCAGGCGGAAGAGGCGGGGTTCTATCTCTGTGAACTGATAGTCGCTGTACTTGGTGGTCCGCTGTACTTCCAGGCCTTGGATGCCTTTCACAAAGTGCAGTTCCACGGTCATGTCGTCATCGGTCAGCACCCAGTTTCCGTCGGGCAGTTGTTCGAACTGCTGCACGATGTCGAGGTTTTCCACGAAGTTGACACCCGTCTTCTTGGGCAGGTTCATGGTACATTTCTTCACGGCATAGGTGGAGTCCTTCACCACGTAGAGGTGCCCCGTGAAACCGAAGTCCTGCGGGTTCTGCGGAACGAAAGTCAGATGCACGCACTCCTGCTTGTCCACCATGAGTGTGTCCATCAGATAGTACTTGTAGAAGCTGATGGCTCCGCGACCGATGGGGCTGACGAAGCGGCGTTGCAGCAGGCGGATGTCGTCGTCGTAGATGTTGATGTCGGAGAATACGTCCGTAAGGATGGTCCCCAGCATGTCTCCGGTGTTGAAGAACTCTTCGATACCAGTGGAGTTCATGCCTTCGATGATGGTCTTTTCGCTCTTGGGGCTTTTACGGAAAATGGTCTTGCTCGCCGTCTCCTTGATGGAGATGGGTAGAATCATCTTGTTGGTCTTGGGCGATACCTCCACCTGGTCTTTGAAGAAGGAGAATTTCTTGTAAATACCTTTCTCCATTTTGTCGGGGGTGACATCGTTGAGCGACATCTTCATCTTTTCATATTTCTGATACTGATAGTAGTCGTTCTCTTCCAGTTTCAGGGCCTTCTTGTTCTCGATGACCTTCTTCATAAACTCCACGGCGGGGTTGTTCTTGCGGGAATATTTCTCCTTCTTGGGCTTCACGACGACCTCGGAGAGCATGATGTCGTCCGGTTGCAACTTGACGTTCAGCACCCGGGTGCCGGGTTTCAGTTTTACTTTCTTGGTGATATAGCCTACGGCGGAGAACGTCAGCTCATCCCAGCCTTTGCGGGTTTCCACCTGGTATTCACCGTTTGCGTTGGAGATGCCGCCTACACCTTTCCCTTCATACTGTACGGTGATGTACATCAGCGGTTCGTTCGTGAGGGAGTCTGTGATGACACCCTTTATCTGGGCGGATGCGCTGATGGAGACGAACAGTGACAGCAGGAAAAGGGCGTAAATTGTATATCTTTGCTTCATAAGTTACAGATAATTCGGGCGCAAAGTTAACAAATTAAGGTTAATCAAGAAGCAAATATAGACTAAAGAAACGGGAGATATGGTTAAATGAACGTGAAAGTCGTATGTCTTGTTTGCCGGATACAGATAAAAAACGTACAGAATCCTTATAGAAAAGTTGCCGGATATAAAGGATAAAGTTGCACAACGTATGGAGAAAGTTCTATCCCAAGCCTTGGGATAGAAAGACCCAAGCTTGGGATAAGCGTCCGTAGGTTTGGGATAGACGTTTGCAAGCTTGGGATAGAATTTATGGAGGATTATGAATTGTTGCCGTTCAGTAGTGTCTGTACGATGCGTTCCGCCGTTCGTCCGTCCCAGCGGTCGGGCAGGGTGGTGTGCTTCCATTCTCCGTGCAGCAGCTTGTCGAGCGAGGCGGAGAGGGCGAAGGAATTTTCGCCTACCAGTTCGTTGGTACCGATGCGCCAGGTTTCGGGATGCTCGGCATAGGTATTGAGGGTGATGCAGGGGACGTCGAGGAAGGTGGCTTCTTCGGCGATGTTTCCCGAGTCGGTGACGATGCCCCGTGCCTGGTTGATGAGGAACCCGAAGTGCAGGTAACTCTGCGGAGGCAGGATGTGCAGGTTGGGAGCATTCACTTCCAGCGACTTCACCGCCTTTTGCACGTAGGGGTGTAGCGGGGCGACGATAGGCATGCCGCCGGCCTTCTCGATGACGGTCTGGAGCAGGGAGTGCAGTACGGCTTTCTTCTCCAGCAGGTCGCGGCGGTTGAGGGTGAGCAGCAGGTAGTTCCCTTTCCGCAGGCCGAGGCTGGAGAACCACATGGGCTGCACCAGGCGGTGGCGGTTGAAACGGATGGTGTCAATCAGTATGTTGCCCACGTAGTGGATATATTCGGGTATCATGCCCTCCTGGTTGAGGTTGCGGTTGGCCACCATGCCGGCGGTGAAGAGATAGTCGGAAATGGCGTCCACGATGGTGCGGTTCACTTCGCGGGGCATGTTCATGTCGAAAGAGCGTGTGCCGGCTATGACGTGCGCCACCTTCAGTCCGCGCTTCTTGGCGACGATGGAGCAGCTCATAGTGGCGGTCATGTCATCTACCACCAGTACGACTTGTGCCGGATGCCCGTCCAACTCCCGCTCGAAGGCGAGCATGATGGAGGCTGCCACCTGCGAGTGGTTGTGTCCGGTGACACCGAGGTAGGCATCCGGTTTCCTCATGGAAAGGTCGGAGAAGAGCGAGGCATCCAGGCTGGTGTCATCCTGCGGACCGGTGTAGACGATGCGGTAGGAGATGTTCTTTCCTGCCTCTCTGGCGGCGTCGATGGCGCGGCAGATGGGGGCTATTTTCATGAAGTTGGGGCGTGCGCCCGATACGATTGTTATTCTCATTGTCGTAGTTGGTGAAAAATGATACGACAAAAATACGTTTTCTTAGGGAAATTATTTGTTACTTTGCCTATTATTTTCAGAGTGTCTGTTGAAAATACACACTTATTCAATGTTTAATTTATAATTTTTAATTTTTAATTCTCAAAGTGATAATGCCAACATTTGTTCAGATACTCGATTTCATTGGCACATTTGCCTTTGCCATCAGTGGCATACGCCTGGCCTCGGCCAAGCGGTTCGACTGGTTTGGAGCGTATGTGGTGGGTTTTGTGACGGCCATTGGCGGCGGTACGATACGCGACCTGTTGCTGGACGTCACCCCGGGCTGGATGACGGATCCCATTTACTTGATTTGTACCGGACTGGCCTTGTTGTGGGTCATCCTCTTCGGTAAACATCTCATCCATCTGCACAATACGTTCTTCATATTCGACAGTATCGGCCTGGCACTGTTCACGGTGGTCGGCGTGGGCAAGAGCATCGCGCTGGGCTATCCCTTCTGGGTGGCCATCATTATGGGCAGCATCACCGGGGCTGCGGGAGGTGTGATACGTGACGTATTCATTAACGAAATTCCGCTGATATTCCGGAAGGAGATTTATGCGATGGCTTGTGTGGTGGGAGGAACCTTCTACTGGATGTGCCATCTTCTGGGGATGGAGTCTTTCGTGTGTCAGATTGTGGGCGGTGTGACGGTGTTCGTTACCCGCATACTGGCGGTGAAGTATAGGATTTGCCTGCCTATCCTTTCGGGCAATGAAGAGGAGCAGGAAGGGTAGTCCGTTATCTGCTATCTGAGAATCTCAGGGATTTTCCGGTGAAATTCCGGGCAATGTGCAAAAGAACTCCAGGTGTTAAAAATAAGATTCCCCGGCATTTGGAACCGAAATGTCGGGGAATCTTTCATATTCCTCGTTCCCCTGATAAGGGGGAAGGAGGATGGGATTGCTAAAGGGATAAAACAAGGTTAGAACAATGCATCCTTCGTGTTGAAAAGTTTGCGTTCGTTCAGTTTCACTACCTTGCCGAATTTTTCCAGTCGCTTCAGGTCAATGTTCTTTGGGTTGCCCATGATGGAAATGCAGTAAGGTTTGTCTTTGATGTTCTCTTCGTAGAATTTCACGATGTCGTCAAAGGTCAGTGCATCTACTTTCGGCAGGTTTTCCTTTGCTGGGTCGTCTGTGTAGCCTCTGTAGCCCAAGTCTACCAGTTCCATGGCTTTGTTGCGGAAGCTGGGGTGACTGGTCAGCATGGCTTGGCGGAGGTAGCTCTTGATGTTGTCGATACGTTCCGGATTTTTCGGCATGTCGTTGACGAGACCCATCAGTACGTCCAATGCATCGTTTGCCTTGTCGTTCTGGGTACCGATGTAGCCGCGCAGATAACTTGCTTTTCCGGCTATGCCTTGCGTGCCGACGAATGCGTAGGCTGTATAGGCCATGGAGCGTTTTTCGCGGATTTCGTTCAGAACGATGCCGGTGAAGTCAAGACCGAAGTATTGGTTGAATGCGCTACGCAGCACGTCGTCCTTTTTGTCAGCCTTCTGCATCGGGATGTAGAGGTGGATTTGGGCTTGTTCTGCATCGTTGTTAGGCAGGAAGTAGACGGTGTTTTCGGTCACCGGCATCATGTCCTTTGCCTGTGGGGAGTTGGACGGGCGTTCGTTAGCCACCAATGGGAGGTTCTTGCTCAGGATATCGTATACTTGGTCGAAGGGGAGTGTTCCGGTGAAGAACACCTTTGCCTCGTAGTTGGAGGCGCGGTTGATGTCGCCCGTCAGTTCTGAAATCTGTAATTCGTAAATCTCCTTGTCGGTCAGTTCCTTGATGTAGTCTGATTTCTCTCCGTAGAGCATGTACTGCCGCAGTGCTTCGTTCAGGATGCTGACGTTGTCTTTGCGCTGCTGGCGCATACCCATTGCCGAACCTTTCAGACGTGCCAGTTGCTTTTCGTCCAGTTTTGGCATCAAAATCTGGCGTGAAAGTAGCTGGCAGGCTTGCGGCAGGGTGGCTTCGTAGCCCTCCATGATGATGTAGAGGTTGTCATCATCGGCTGTCACGTGGCAGGTTGCGTTCAGCTTGCTGAGTTCTTCTTTCAACTCTTGCGGTTCGTAGGCCCCCATGATGCCTGCGTTGTTCATCAACTGGGCGGCATAGCCAAGTTTTGGGAATTCGCGTTCACCGGCTCCGTATTGTACAACCAACTGGAATACGTTATTCTCCTTGTTGGGTGTGTAGTACATCTTTGAACGGTCGTTCAGTTGCTTGATTTGCACTTCGCCGTAGTCTGCGAATTTCTCCTCCATCTGTCCGATGGGCAGGTTTTTGAATTGTGTTGCATAGAGCGATTCTTTTCCTATCGGAGGTTCTACGGGTTTGTAACCCGGCTTCTCAATCTTGGCGTTCTTGTCAGGCTTTCCTTTTTCGATATATAGGGCCAGGTAATTGTCTGACAGATATTTCTTGGCTACTCGCTTGATGTCGTCAGTGGTGATGGCCATAATCTTGTCCTTGTAATTGAGTATGTCGCCCAAGTCCTGCTCGTTGTAGAAGGCGTTCATCAGTATCATGGCCTTGTCCTCGTTCGACTCCATTTCCAGGTCGAACTGGCGGCATTTCTCGGCTTTGATGGCATCAATTTTCCAGTCCTCGAATTCTCCGTTGGCGATTTGCTGGATGGCTTTCAAGGCTTTCTTTTCGGCGCTCTTGGTCGACTCGAAACGGCGCTGGTTTTCGTCGTAGAGGGGAATGGCCGCTACGATGGCGCGTCCTTGTTCGCGGAAAGTACGGGTGTAGGCTCCGGCGCTGGTCAGTTCACCGTCCAGTACCAGCTTGTCCATAGTTCCGGTCTGACTGTTGTTGTTCAGCAGTGCTAGGGCGATGTCCAGAGCGTCTTCGTCGGGATGTCCGGCAGGTACTCCATTGAATACCATTGCCACTTGCGGGTAGAATCCTACTTTAGCCGAATACTGTTTGCGGCCCTTTATTTCGAGGTTCTGGTAGACCTTGCGCTCGGGTGAGGGTTTAGCAGCCAGACGTCCAAAGGCGGCATTGATGCGTCCGCTGATTTGTTGGGCTTTGATGTTTCCTACGAGTACCAGTACCATGTTTTCGGGGACATACCATTGTTCGTAAAATTCAATCAGCTTGCTCAGGCGGGGATTCTTCAGATGTTCGGGCAGGCCGATGATGGAACGGGAGTAAGGATGTCCCTCAAAAGCTTTCTCCATCACGAACTGGTTCTGTGCACGTCCCTGGTCATCTTGTGAACGGTTATATTCTTCGTACACGTTTTCCAGCTCCGACTGGAAGGAACGGAATACGGGATGCAGGAAACGTTGTGAGGAGATTTCCAGCCATTTGTTTATCTGATAGGCAGGGAAGGAGCTGTGATAGAAGGTCCAGTCATAGTAGGTGCCTGCATTCACCCCTTTGGCACCCATGCTTTCCATCAGGTTGGAGTATTCGTTGGGAAGTCCCAATTTTCCAGCTTTGACGGTCAGCTTATTGATTTCCTTGCTGATGGCTTCTTTTTTTGCCGGGTCGGCTTCTTCGGCCATCTGGTCGTACTTGGCGATGATTTCCTTGTAGATCGGTTCTTCTTCCGTCCAGTTCAGCGCGCCTATCTTGTCTGTTCCTTTAAACATGACGTGCTCCAGGTAGTGTGCAAGTCCCGTGTACTCTTCGGGGTCGTTGATGGAACCGGCACGTACGCCTACCAGTCCGAACACGTCCGATTTGGATTCATCTTCCCATATATATACGGAAAGACCGTTCTTCAGCTTGAACGCCTTCAGTCCTTGTCCGAAGGAGGGCAGGGAAATGATAAGGGTAGTCAGCAGAAGAAGTGACTTAAATTGAAATGATTTCATAAAATAAAGTGTTTTTATGTAATAAAAGTGTTTTCCTATATGTAGGCAAAGCTATAAAAAAATCACGTAACATTTACGAAATCTTCGGAAAAATGATAGTTTTCAGTATATAATATCACCCGTAAACTATCAGAGAGGGGGGTGTAAACTGTCAAATGATAGTTTTCACCCCTAATAAAAACCGTATTCCGTCCCCCGGGGCTTCAAATCTTCCTTATACTTGCAATCGTAAAACCTAAACCATTATTAACTATTTAAAAATTGAGCAAAGTATGAATACTTACAGTTTTAGAAAAGATTTGCTTGCAGTGCAAGAAGAACTGCTTCGCTTTGCATACAAGTTGACAGCCGACCGGGAAGAAGCGAATGATTTGTTGCAAGAGACATCTCTCAAGGCTTTGGATAATGAAGACAAATTTGAACCCGACACCAATTTCAGAGGTTGGATGTATACCATTATGCGCAACATCTTTATCAATAATTACCGGAAAATAGTTCGCGAACAGACTTTTGTGGACCAGACGGACAATCAGTATCACCTCAGCATGCCCCAGGACTCTGGTTTTGCCAGTACCGAGGGTGCCTACGACCTGAAAGAAATGCATCGCATCGTCAATGCCCTTCCACGCGACTATAAAGTCCCTTTCTCCATGCATGTGTCCGGTTTCAAGTACCGCGAGATTGCCGAACGCCTCGGCCTTCCGCTCGGAACGGTGAAAAGCCGCATCTTCTTTACGCGCCAGAAGTTGCAGGATGAATTGAAAGATTTCATCTGATAATAATTTGATAGTAGCAATATGATATATAACATATTGCTTATGATGAATTTTTAAGGGTTATTCTTGACTATATGTCAGAATAATCCTTTATATTTGTATATGTTAAGTTAACCGAAGGAAAATCTCTTATTATTGACTATGATGAAAAAGGAAATTAAATTCAGTCTTGTTTACCGGGACATGTGGCAGTCGTCCGGTAAGTATCAACCCCGGGTAGACCAGTTGGTACGTATTGCTCCGTTGATAGTTGAAATGGGTTGTTTTGCACGCGTTGAAACAAACGGAGGAGCTTTTGAGCAGGTAAACCTTCTGTATGGTGAAAATCCCAACAAGGCTGTACGCGCCTTTACCGCACCTTTTAGGGAAGCAGGCATACAGACGCATATGCTCGACCGCGGGCTAAATGCACTGCGCATGTATCCCGTTCCGGCAGATGTGCGCCGGCTGATGTACAAGGTGAAGCATGCCCAGGGTGTGGACATTACCCGTATCTTCTGCGGATTGAACGAGACGCGGAATATAATTCCTTCTATCAAATATGCTCTGGAAGCGGGCATGATACCGCAGGCTACGCTCTGCATCACGTATTCTCCCGTCCATACGGTGGAATACTATGCCAGTATTGCCGACCGGTTGATTGAAGCCGGGGCACCTGAAATCTGCTTGAAGGATATGGCGGGCATCGGACGTCCGGGTATGCTAGGACAGCTTGTCAGAACCATTAAGGAGAAGCACCCCGATGTGCTGATACAATACCACGGGCATAGCGGTCCCGGACTTTCCATGGCTTCCATTCTCGAAGTCTGTGAGAACGGTGCCGACATCATCGATGTGGCGATGGAACCCATGTCGTGGGGCAAGGTTCATCCGGACATCATCTCCGTGCAGGCCATGCTGAAAGACCTGGGTTTCCAAGTGCCCGACATAAACATGAAAGCCTACATGAAAGCCCGTGCCATGACGCAGGAGTTCATTGACGAGTTCTTGGGTTATTTCATGGACCCCACCAATAAACATATGTCCTCACTCTTGCTGAAGTGCGGTTTGCCGGGTGGCATGATGGGCTCCATGATGGCCGACTTGAAGGGAGTGCATTCCGGCATCAACATGATACTGCGCGGTAAGAACGAGCCGGAACTCAGTCTGGACGACCTGCTCGTCATGCTGTTCGACGAAGTGGAATATGTATGGCCCAAGCTGGGTTATCCTCCTTTGGTGACTCCTTTCAGCCAGTATGTGAAGAATGTGGCTTTGATGAACCTCATGCAGCAGGTAAAGGGAGAGGAGCGTTGGACGATGATAGACAACCATACGTGGGACATGATTCTGGGCAAGAGTGGACGCCTCCCCGGTACTTTAGCGCCCGAGATAGTGGAACTGGCTAAGTCCAAAGGCTTTGAGTTCGTGGATACGGACCCGCAGCTGAACTACCCGGATGCTCTGGATACATACCGGAAAGAGATGGACGAAAACGGTTGGGAATATGGCGATGATGACGAGGAACTCTTCGAGCTTGCCATGCACGACCGGCAGTATCGCGACTATAAATCCGGCGTTGCCAAGAAACGTTTTGAGGATGACCTGCAGCGTGCCAAGGATGCGGCGATGGCCCAAAACGGATACTCGGAAGAAGAAATCAAGAAGCTGAAGCGTGCCAAGGCAGACCCGATAATCGCGCCTTCCAAGGGGCAAGTACTTTGGGAGGTTTCCGTCGAAGGTCCTTCTTCTGCTCCTTTCATCGGACGCAAGTACCAGCATGATGAGGTGTTCTGCTACATCTCTACGCCGTGGGGCGAATACGAGAAGATATGGACCGGATTTACCGGACGTGTGGTGGAAGTCTGTGCCAAGCAAGGGGATGTGGTCAATAAAGGGGATGTGATTGCTTATATCCAGCGAAGTGATATTTTTGCATAAAGTGGAGGATGACTGTTTTTCAGTCATCCTTTATCATCCAGCCATTTCTTGATGGTTTCCTTCAGCACTTCTTGAGTGAAGGGTTTGGTAAGGAAGTCGTTGCAACCTGCTTCCAGGGCAGCTTGCTTGTCGTGCTCGTAGGCATAGGCCGTAAGGGCGATGATGGGGACGTCCGGTACCAGTTCACGGATGATGCGAGTGGCGTCGATTCCGCCAAGGTTGGGCATTTTCATGTCCATCAAGATGAGGTCGGGGTGGACTTCCTCGAACATCGTTACGGCTTCCATGCCGTCTTTGGCATGTTTCAGCCGATAGAGTCGGCCTAAAATGGCGTTAATTAGGATGAAGTTGCTTTCTGTATCTTCGGCAATCAGGATGGTCTTGGAAGGAGGGGTAGGGAGTGCTCCGACCTCTTCATTCTTCGGGGAATCTCCGGGGGCTGCATTTTTGCCCCTCTGCTCTGTGGAGTGTGTCTCTGCTGTCGTTTCCTGGTTGTCCTCTTCTTTCTTTTCCGCCTCTGTTTTGCTGGTGGATTCCAGCGGGAGAACAAAAGTAAATGTGGTGCCTTTACCCACCTCTGAAGTGACGGATATGTTGCCACCCAGACGTTCGATGATGGTTTTGCAGATAGAAAGTCCCAATCCGGTGCCCTGGGCAAAGTTGTTCACCTTGACGAAACGTTCGAATACCCGGTCCACCTTGTCCGGTGCAATGCCCATACCCGTATCGGTGACGTGGAATGCTACATACTTGCCTTCCCGGCGATACCCGTAACTGATGTGCCCGGTGGTGGTGAACTTGAAGGCATTGCCTATCAGATTGGAAATGACCTGGAAAATCCGGTTCTTGTCTCCGTCAATCACGATATTCTCGTCAGAGGGTTCGTATATCAGTTCCACTCCTTCGGGACAGCGGAAAATATGTGCGTCGTGTATCTCCTTGCAGAGTGGATGGAGGCGTACGGGCGTGATGGTGAACTCCACGATGCCCGATTCTATTTTTGATAAGTCGAGGATTTCGTTAATGAGCTGGAGCAGGCGTTCATTGTTCGATTCCACTATTTCGTAATAGCCTAGCCGTTCTTCCTCGTTGGTGCTTTCGGCAATGATGCGCGAGAAGCCTACAATGGCATTGAGCGGTGTGCGTATCTCGTGGCTCATGTTGGCGAGAAAGGCAGATTTGAGCCGGTCGGAGGTCTCGGCTTTCTCCTTGGCTACGAGCAGTTCCCGTTTCATCTGTTCCATTTCCGTGATGTCCCATTCGATGTTCAGCAGGATGGGGGAGAAGTCGTTGCTTTCAATCTTCATCTTCCGTTTGTCCAGATAGATGGGATTTCCGTTTCCGTCGCGTTCTTCCGCAATCCAGTGCATCTCTTTGCCGGTTCTGGCTATTTCGATGTCTTGCGCCCTCTTTTCCTGAGCAGTCTCCAGAGGATAAAAATCGAAGTCGTCCTTTCCCAATGCCTCTTGTATGGGGATTTCGCGGTTATACGATTCGCGGTTGCGGTAGAGGTACTTGAAGTTGTTGTTGATGTCCTTCACAACAATGCCTGCCGGGAGGTTTTCGATGATTTTGTCCAAAATCTGGTTGAACTGTTTGATTTGCTGCTCATGCCGGATGCGTGTGGATACATCCCTTCCGAAAGTCCAGACCGTCCCTTCGCCTTTGTCACTCGTCACCCAATAGGCGTTTCCTTCTATGGCGAGTACTTCCGGACGCAGTGGCAACGGATTGTGAACAATATAGCCTTGGGAGGTTTCTCCGCGTTTGACACATTCTGCAAATTCTTTCCACGATTTTTTGTCTCTTCCATACGAAGGCAGGTCGTATATTTTCAGTTTCGTGATGTCTTGGGTATTGCCGATGCCATGCCGCTCCTTGAAGCAGCGGTTGCCGAATATCAGTGTACCGTCTTCGTGTGCCGAGTAAATATCTTCGGTGGAGTTGTCGATGGCATGCGTCAGCAGGTTGATGTCGTTGCGCCGTTGCTGAATGTCGGTGATATTCTGTATATATCCTTCCAGAATGGTATTTTTGTCTTTATGATATTCGCGTGCAAAGGCCTTGAGACGTATATAGAAAATCTTTTCCTGGAGCAGGATGCGATAGTCCACACTGTTTTCCATTTTCCCTTTCAGGTTTTCTTTCAGCCAGTTGGTGAAAGATTTCCGGTCTTCGGGAAGTATCAGTTTCAGATAGTCGTTCAGATTGATTTCTTGTGTCTCCTCTGTGCATAGGATATTGGTGTGTCCGGCATATTTGAAGTTCTTGGTGTCTGAATCGTATTGCCAGTTTCCGATAAGCGCAGCTTTTTGGATTTCATTCAGCTCTTGGTTTTTTCTTTCGAGTTCCAGCTTGCGCTGGCTGCGTTCCGTGATGTCGCGGTATTGGCAGAGTACCATTCCGTCAAAAGGGGACATGATGCACTTGAAAAAATAATTGGTACCGTTTAGGGCCATTTCGTAGTTATGGATAGAGCGTATTTTGTGCGTCAGTACTTTTTTAAAGTCCGGATAGATTTGGTTATAAGTGGATAAGGGCATTAGTTGGAACAGATTCTTGCCCAGCAACTGGTCTTCCTTCAAGAACCAGAGATTGATGTTGTAAACTGCAATATCCACACAAATACCGTCTTTGTCCAGAAGAATCATGGTGTCGGACGTCAGCTTCAACAGTCTCTCGGCGTTTTCAGCTTGTTTCAAAATGTTTTTCATTCTTATAGTATTAGTTTCATGCCCTTCTGGCCTTCTCCCATGCGCCGCTTGCATTGCCTTTGCGTTTGCACAGGTAGTTGAATCCTCGTATGACGTTGACGTTCATGAAGAGGAAATAGTAGGGGATGAAAAGTATCTTGTTTTTTATATGCTTCATTGAAAGGTAGTACCCCCAACTTCCCATGAGGTAGAAAAGAGCTTGTAACAGCCAGATGATGGCATACAGTAATGGCGTGCTTGTCGTAAAGATGAGAATTGTGTTGAGGGGAAGCAATAGGAACAATAGGATAGGAGTGAGCGACCAGCGCAGCACCCGGTGGGAAATATATTGGAAACAGAATGTGCCGTAACGGAATGGGTTGAGCAGCGGACGCAGCCGCCAGATGGATTGCAAGCCCCCGGCAGCGATGCGCACCTTGCGCTTTTCTTCTTCGCGCATGTCTGCCGAGCCGCTTTCTACGGCATAGGCATTGGCACAATAGGCAATGGTGTGTCCCTGCATGACGATGCGCAGGGAGAGTATGAAGTCGTCGAGCAGCGTATCTGTCTGCATTTCCTCGAACAGTTCGCGGCGCACGGCAAACAGTTCACCCGCTGCGCCTACTGCCGAATAGAGGCGTGCGTCGAGCGCTTTGAGGGTGGATTCGTATTTCCAGTATAGCCCTTCTCCCCCCGAGGCAGCATTGTCCTTGCTTTGCACGGCGATACGTTTTTCGCCTGCCACGCATCCCACTTTAGGGTCGGTGAAGGCGTGCACTATCTCCCGCAGGGCTTCGCGGTTGAGGTGAGTATTGGCATCGGTGAACACGACAAGGGGCGTTTCTACGAAATGTATACCGCGGTTCAGGGCGGCTGTCTTGCCTTGGCGTTGGGGTTGGTGGAGGACGATGGCTTGCGGCCAGTGGGAGAGGCGTTCGTTGGTATGGTCGTTGCTGCCGTCGGTCACCCAGAGGATGCGTAGCTTGTCGGCGGGATAATCCAGCTCCAGGCAGTTGTGCATTTTTTCATCCACTACATCTTCTTCGTTGTAGGCAGCGATAAATAGCGTCAATGGGGGTAAAGCATCGTCGGCAGGCATCGGACGGGGCGCAGGCTTACGGAAACATTCTTTTATCTTGACCAGGATATATAATAGTATACCATATCCTATATAAGTATAGAACACTATGAATAAACTTATCCAGAAGAGTACTTCAAGGGCTTTCATGTATCCGCTCGTTTGCTTCCTTTTTTTGATAAAAAGAAATGTGATTGCCAAAAGTATGGATAATCTTTTACCGATGCAAGAAAAAGAAAAGAAAAATAAAATGTTTGTTTCTCAAGGTGTTTCGATGTTATAAGGAAGTGGGCTTCCTATAGAGGTGAGCTTGAATAACCTTTTGAGTGAGAGGAGATTAAAGGCTTTCAATCATCATTCTCCATAGGAAAGGGATGGGCAGGTAGGCAGGGCGTTACTCAAAACGCTTCTGTCATATTGAAGTAAAACAACATCTGGTTGTTTACCGTGTTTTTGCCTAAATCCAGGCGGACGTTCATGCGTGGCTGTACCTCAATGCGCAGACCTACACCATAGTTGGGCAGTACACCCTCTATCTTGCCGGGAGTGGGGCCCATGAAGCCGCAGCCGGTCCAGGCTACAAAACCTATGTGGTTGAGCATCCGCTTCACCCAAGTGCTGCGGTCGGTATTGAGCATCTGTCTGTACTCTGCCATGACCACATGCGAGGACTTGTCGCGATATTGCCCCATGTAGTAGCCGCGCAGGTCGAAAGGCGTTCCGGTGAGGGCATATTGCGTCAGAGGGACGTCACCGAACACGTTCTTGGTCTGTGCCGTCCACGCGAGCACCCTGCGCTTGCCCAGTGACTTGTATTGGCGGTAGTCTATCTCTAGGCGGAAGAAGGTCTGGTCGCTGCCGATGAACTTGGCGTACATCATGCCGCGGAAATCCAGATACATACCACGGTAGGCGTTGGCAGGGACGTCACGGCTGTCGTATGTCAGCAGGAAACCGAGGCCGGAGTTGAAGTTGTTATAGCCATTAGCCGTACCGCCTGCCTCTTTGTACGAGGGTTCGTCCACCAAGAACTTGCCGGGCTCCGTCAAGTGGTCGTAATTGATGTCGATTTGAGGTCCGGCAAAGATATTGCTGTTGCCCAGTCGGAAAAGGAACCAGGGGTTGATTTGCACGCCGCTGTACCGGTATTTGCTGGTACTGTCGCTTCGTACATAATCTTTATTGGTATTATAGCCGATGCCGTAAAAGTTTTCTTCCGTATTTTTATAGCTGAACTTTCCGAAGATACGGAAACGGTCGCCCTTAAAGAAGAGTTGCGGTTTGGAGAAGAGATTGATGCCACCGTTGAACATGAAGGCGATGGCCATGGGCACTACGGAGCGCAGCTGCGTGGTGTCGCTGGGGTTCATGCGGAAGGTCATCAGGGCGCTTCCTCCCAGCACGGCACCGAAGTCGGGGGTGTAGCTGGGTCCGCCCAGAATATTGTAATGCAGATTCCGGCGCGCTACCTTTTGCTTGCGTAGTTCTTTTTTTGTCAGTGCAGGAACGCTGTCGTTTGTGGCGGCCGCAGTCTGTTCCTGGGCATAAAAGGTGGTGGCGAACAGCACCAGTGCGATAATGCTTAGTATATATCTTTTCATGTCGTACGAAATGTGGGTGCAAAGGAAACTATTTTATCCCGAATAGTTTTCGCTGTAATAGATAATAAATCTAAAGATGTCACTAAAATTATCAAAAAAGACATTACTTTTGTCTGCTTCACGAAGCAAGACATCAATAACTAAAAACACATAATCTGAATGAAGAAACGATTTTTATCTGTAATTGTTCTGAGTGCCGCACTGTTCTCTGTGCAGGCACAAGAGGGAAAAGGGGGTATCAGCCCCGAAATGCTTGGACAAATCAAGCAAAGTTATCAAGGCACGGCTGCCGACAAGGCGCTCCGCAATGCCATAGGCAATAATGACATCCGTAAACTGGCACTCAACCAGGAGAATATGCAGGGCATGGATACCCACTTCTCCATCAAGGTAGAATCCAAAGGTATCACCGACCAGAAGTCGTCTGGCCGCTGCTGGCTGTTTACGGGGCTGAATGTGATGCGTGCCAAGACCCTTGCCGAATACGGTTTCCAGTCTTTCGAGTTCTCCGAAGTCTATCCCTTCTTCTGGGACCAGTTGGAGAAGGCAAACCTCTTCTTGCAAGGCATCATCGACACCTCCAAGAGTCCCCTGACTGATAAGACCGTGGAATGGCTCTTCCAGCATCCGCTGAGCGATGGGGGTACCTTTACCGGTGTGGCCGACATTGTTTCCAAATACGGCCTTGTTCCCAAAGATGCCATGCCCGAAACAAACAGCAGTGAAAATACCTCCCGCATGGCCAACCTCATCTCTCTGAAGCTGAAAGAGTATGGTCTGCAACTGCGTGACATGGCTGCCGCCGGTGCCAAGCCCGAAGCTCTGGAGAAGGAGAAAACTACGATGCTCGGAACCATCTACCGCATGCTGGTGCTGAACCTCGGTGTACCTCCCACGGAGTTCGACTATGTCCGCCACGATGCCAAGGGTAATCCTGTGGAGACAGAGCATCACACTCCCATGTCTTTCCTTGAGAAATATGGAGACAAACAACTGCTGACCAACTACGTAATGCTGATGAACGACCCCAGTCGCGAGTATTACAAGTGCTATGAAATAGACTATGACCGCCACCGTTACGACGGCAAGAACTGGACTTATGTCAACCTGCCCGTAGAGGACATCAAAGAGATGGCCATTGCCTCCTTGAAGGACAGCACCATGATGTACTTCTCTTGCGATGTGGGCAAGTTCCTGAACTCCGAACGCGGTCTGCTCGATGTGAAAAACTATGACTACGAATCACTGATGGGCACCACCTTCGGGATGGACAAGAAGCAACGTATCCAGACTTTCTCCAGTGGCTCTTCCCACGCCATGACCTTGATGGCCGTTGACTTGAACAAAGACGGAAAGCCCGTAAAGTGGATGGTAGAGAACAGTTGGGGAGCCGCTTCCGGTTATCAGGGACATCTCATCATGACCGACGAGTGGTTCAATGAATACATGTTCCGTCTGGTAGTGGAGACAAAGTATGTTCCCGCCAAAGTGATGGAACTGTTTAAACAAAAGCCCGTCCGCCTGCCGGCATGGGACCCGATGTTCGCTGAAGAAAAGTGATGATAAGGATTAGGGGTTAGGGATTAAGGATTAGTGGGCTGCACTATGATTCCGCAGGGTATTAATCCCTAATCCTTAACCCCTAATCCTTGTTCTCGTGTTCGTTAACGAAAGGGATTACGGAAATTTCTCCGTAATTCCTTTCTTTTTTACTCTTTATTCACGTTCTTTTTTGCTACTTTTGCGGCAAATTAATGAAACCATTATTTTAAATAAACGCATGGCAAATGTAATTAAGTTACGTAAAGGCCTTGACATCAACCTGAAAGGCGCTGCTGCCCAGGAACTTGTGTCTGTTAAGGAACCGGGATTCTATTCGCTGGTTCCCGATGACTATACAGGCATCACTCCGAAAGTGGTGGTCAAAGAGCAGGAATATGTGATGGCCGGGGGACCCTTGTTTATCGACAAGAATCATCCTGAATTGAAATTTGTTTCGCCCGTTAGCGGCGTAGTGACAAGCGTGGAGCGTGGTGCACGCCGCAAGGTGCTGAACATCGTCGTAGAGGCTGCCACTGAGCAAGACTATGAGGAATTCGGCAAGATGGACCCGTCCAAGATGAGCGGCCAGCAAGTAAAAGAAGCTCTTTTGCAAGCAGGTATGTTCGCTTTCATCCGCCAACGTCCGTACGACGTTATCGCTGATCCGACGGTAACTCCGAAAGCTATCTTCATTTCGGCTTTCGACAGCAATCCGCTGGCTCCCGATTTCGAATTCGCGCTGAAGGGAGAAGAAGCAAACTTCCAGACGGGACTCGACGCTTTGTCAAAGATGGCAAAGACGTATCTGGGTATTAGTGTAAAACAAAAGTCTGCTGCTCTTGTGCAGGCAAAGAACGTTACCGTAACAGCTTTCGACGGACCACATCCGGCAGGCAACGTGGGTGTACAGATTAACCACATCTCTCCGGTAGTGAAGGGTGAAACGGTCTGGACCATCAGTGCCGAAGCCGTGCTCTTCATCGGACGTTTGATGAATACCGGTCGTGTGGACATGACCCGTACGGTGGCTGTAACGGGTTCCGAAGTGTTGAAACCCGCTTATTGCAAGCTGAAAGTCGGCGCTCTGTTGACGAACGTTTTCAAAGGTAACGTGACTACCGACAAAGACCTCCGCTACATCAGCGGCAACGTGCTGACCGGTAAGAAAGTTTCTCCGAACGGCTTCCTCGGCTCTTTCGACAGCCAATTGACCGTTATTCCCGAAGGAGATGAAATCCATGAAATGTTGGGTTGGATTATGCCGCGTTTCAATCAGTTCAGCGTCAACCGCTCTTACTTCAGCTGGTTGATGGGCAAGAAGGAATATGTGATAGATGCCCGTATCAAGGGTGGTGAACGTCACATGATTATGTCCAACGAATACGACCGCGTATTTCCGATGGACATCTTCCCCGAATACTTGGTGAAAGCAATCATTGCAGGTGACATCGACCGTATGGAGGCTCTGGGCATCTACGAAGTAGCTCCCGAAGACTTCGCTCTCTGCGAATTCGTATGTTCTTCCAAAGTGGAAGTGCAGCGCATCGTACGTGCAGGGCTCGATATGCTTCGTGCCGAAATGGCATAATCGGGGCGTATGGCAAATCGTAAATTGTAAATCGTAAAATCGTAAATATATTAATGAAAGCGTTAAGAAATTATCTCGACAAGATAAAGCCGAACTTTGAGGAAGGCGGCAAATTCCACGCATTTCGTTCGGTGTTTGATGGCTTCGAAACATTCCTGTTCGTGCCCAATGCCACTTCGAAATCGGGAACGCATATTCACGACTCCATTGACAGCAAACGCATCATGTCGATGGTGGTCATTGCGTTAGTACCGGCGCTGCTGTTCGGTATGTATAACGTAGGTTACCAGCATTTCCACGCTACCGGTGCTGCCGGAGGCTTCTGGGAAATGTTCATCTACGGTTTTCTGGCTGTATTGCCAAAAATCATTGTATCTTATGTAGTAGGTCTCGGCATTGAGTTCGTAGTGGCTCAGTGGAAGAAGGAGGAGATTCAGGAAGGTTTCCTGGTTTCCGGTATCTTGATTCCGATGATTGTTCCGGTAGATTGCCCGCTGTGGATTCTGGCGGTGGCTACTGCATTCTCTGTAATTTTTGCTAAGGAAGTATTCGGTGGTACGGGTATGAACGTGTTCAACGTAGCTTTGATTACCCGTGCATTCTTATTCTTTGCTTATCCTACGAAGATGTCCGGTGATGCCGTTTGGGTATCGGGCGACAGTATCTTCGGTCTGGGACAGTCGGTAGATGGTCTGACGGTAGCTACTCCGTTGGGTGCAGCCGCTACCTCGGGCGCCGTTCCGGAGTTCTCCTGGGACATGGTGACCGGCCTTATTCCGGGTTCTATCGGTGAGACAAGCGTTATCGCCATCGCTCTGGGTGCCATTCTGCTGTTGTGGACGGGTATTGCAAGCTGGAAGACGATGTTCTCCGTATTCGTAGGCGGTGCCTTCATGGCATGGGTGTTCAATGCAATCGGTCCCGACACTCCGATGGCACAGATGCCTTGGTACGAACACCTCGTGCTGGGTGGTTTCTGCTTCGGTGCCGTGTTCATGGCTACCGACCCCGTTACATCGGCACGTACAGAGACCGGTAAGTATATCTTCGGATTCCTGATTGGTGCCATGGCTATCATTATCCGTGTGCTCAACCCCGGTTACCCCGAAGGTATGATGCTTGCCATCCTGCTGATGAATATCTTCGCTCCGCTGATTGACTACTGTGTGGTACAGGGTAACATCAGCCGTCGCGAGAAACGTGCAATCAAGTCTAACAATTAAATACCGGAAAAGAAATGAATACCAATAGTAATAGTTATACTATCATTTATGCTTCGGTAATGGTTGTTATCGTTGCATTCCTGCTGGCATTCGTAAGTTCTTCCTTGCGCGAGACGCAGAACAAGAATGTGGAACTTGACACGAAGAAGCAGATTCTTGCTGCACTCAACATCAAGGACGTGAAGGATGCCGAAGCTGAATATAATAAATATGTAAAGGGCGATATGCTGATGAACGTTGACGGTACTCTGACAGAGAATACCGGTGCATTTGCTACCGCTTACGAGAAGGAAGCCAAAGAAAATAACCGTCTGCACGTATTCGTGGCAGAGGTTGACGGTGAGAAGAAATATGTATTTCCCGTTTACGGTGCCGGTCTTTGGGGCGCTATCTGGGGATATGTTGCGCTGAACAGCGACAAGGATACCGTTTATGGTGTTTACTTCTCTCATGCCAGTGAGACTCCGGGTCTGGGTGCCGAAATCGCCAGCACGCATTTCCAGGGGGAGTTCCCCGGAAAGAAAACGTTGGAGAACGGCGAGGTAGTCCTCGGTGTTGTGAAAAACGGTAAGGTAGAGAAACCTGACTATCAGGTGGACGGCATTTCCGGTGGTACCATCACTTCTGTAGGTGTGGATGCCATGTTGAAGGCTTGTCTGAGCAGCTACAAGAACTTTTTAACTAATAATAATGAGGAGGAATAAGAATATGGGACAATTGTTTTCAAAGAAGAATAAAGAAGTATTCTCTACTCCGCTGGGACTGAACAACCCCGTTACCGTGCAGGTATTGGGTATCTGTTCTGCTTTGGCTGTTACTGCCAAACTGGAGCCTGCCATTGTGATGGGTCTTTCAGTGACGGTGATTACAGCATTCTCCAATGTAGTGATTTCACTGCTGCGCAAGACGATACCCAACCGTATCCGTATCATCGTTCAGCTGGTGGTTGTTGCCGCGTTGGTAACTATTGTAAGTGAGATTCTGAAAGCTTTTGCTTACGATGTAAGTGTGCAGCTTTCTGTATATGTAGGTCTGATTATTACCAACTGTATCCTGATGGGACGCTTGGAAGCATTTGCCATGCAGAACGGTCCCTGGGAATCTTTCCTTGACGGTGTGGGTAATGGTTTGGGATATGCCAAGATTCTGGTAATCGTAGCCTTCTTCCGCGAGCTTCTGGGTTCGGGAACGCTGCTCGGTTTCAACATCTTGAACTATGAACCTCTGCAGAAGTTGGGCTATGTGAACAACGGCTTGATGCTGATGCCGCCAATGGCGTTGATTCTCTGCGCTTGCATCATCTGGTATCAGCGTGCACGTCACAAAGAATTGCAGGAAAAGCAGTAATAAATAAATGAAGAATGAAAAATGAAAGGATGAAAAATGGGCTGCTCTGCTGCAGTACAAGTTCTCATTGCTTTAATTCTTTAATTCTTTAATTCTTAATTTATCGAAGAGATATGGAACATTTAATAAGTTTATTCGTCCGCTCTATCTTTGTGGACAACATGATATTCGCGTTCTTCCTCGGTATGTGTTCTTACCTTGCCGTATCGAAGAATGTGAAGACTGCCGTAGGACTGGGTATCGCCGTAACTTTCGTGTTGGTGGTTACGCTTCCGGTCAACTATTTATTGCAGACCAAGGTGCTGGCTGCCAACGCAATCATTGAAGGCGTTGACCTCAGCTTCCTGAGCTTTATTCTTTTCATTGCTGTAATCGCAGCTATCGTTCAGTTGGTGGAAATGATTGTAGAGCGTTTCAGCCCTTCGCTGTATGCTTCACTGGGTATCTTCCTGCCGCTGATTGCTGTAAACTGTGCCATCATGGGTGCTTCCCTTTTCATGCAGCAGCGCATCACGCTGGGTGAGAGCGACCCGAAATTCATCGGTGGCATTGCTGATGCTGTCTCTTATGCGTTGGGCTCCGGTATCGGTTGGTTGCTGGCTATCGTAGGCTTGGCTGCCATCCGTGAGAAAATGGCCTATTCTGACGTTCCGGCTCCACTGAAAGGACTGGGCATCACGTTTATCACTGTAGGTCTGATGGCAATGGCATTTATGTGTTTCTCTGGTTTGAACATCTAAAAGAAAGGAATAAAACAATGGATATGAATATGATATTAGCAAGCATTGGAGTATTCCTCGTGGTTGTCATCCTGCTTGTTGTTATCCTGCTGGTTGCCAAGAATTTCTTGGTGCCTTCGGGTAATGTAAAACTGACTATCAATGGCGACAAGGAACTGGACGTAGCTTCCGGTTCTACATTGCTGAATACGCTGTCTGTAAACGGTGTGTTCCTTTCCTCCGCTTGCGGTGGTAAAGGTTCCTGCGGACAGTGCAAATGCCAGGTAATGGAAGGTGGGGGTGAAATCTTGCCTTCTGAGACTCCGCACTTCAGCCGTAAGCAAATACAAGATCACTGGCGTCTGGGTTGCCAGGTGAAAGTGAAAGGCGATATGGCCATCAAGGTTCCCGAAAGCGTACTGGGCGTAAAAGAGTGGGAGTGCGAGGTTATCTCCAACAAGAATGTGGCTACGTTCATCAAAGAGTTCATCGTTGCATTGCCCAAAGGCGAGCACATGGATTTCGTTCCGGGTTCTTATGCGCAGATTAAGATTCCTAAATATTCGATGGATTATGATAAGGACATTGACAAGAGCCTTATCGGTGATGAGTATCTGCCTGCATGGGAGAAATTCGGTCTGCTGGGCTTGAAGTGCCGCAATGACGAAGAAACCATCCGTGCCTATTCTATGGCCAACTATCCTGCCGAAGGCGACCGCATTATGCTGACGGTACGTATCGCCACGCCTCCGTTCAAGCCGAAAGACCAGGGCCCGGGCTTCATGGATGTAATGCCGGGTATCGCTTCTTCTTATATCTTTACCCTGAAACCGGGTGATAAGGTAACCATGAGTGGCCCTTACGGAGACTTCCATCCGATATTCGACTCCAAGAAGGAGATGATGTGGGTCGGTGGTGGTGCCGGTATGGCTCCGTTGCGTGCACAGATTATGCACATGACGAAGACACTGCACACTACAGACCGCGTGATGAATTACTTCTACGGTGCACGTGCATTGAATGAAGTGTTCTATCTGGAAGACTTCCTGCAGATTGAAAAGGATTTCCCCAACTTCAAGTTCCATCTTGCACTGGACCGTCCCGATCCGGCAGCCGATGCAGCGGGCGTGAAGTATACTCCGGGCTTCGTACACAACGTAATTTACGAGACTTACTTGAAAGACCACGAAGCTCCCGAAGACATCGAATACTACATGTGCGGTCCCGGTCCGATGTCGAAAGCTGTTGAGAAGATGCTCGACGACCTCGGCGTTCCGGCTCAGAACCTGATGTTCGATAATTTCGGTGGATAATCTTCCTTGTCCGTCTTGAGATAAAAAAACTCCGGCTTGGCCTTCAGGGCTTTGCCGGAGTTTTTTGTTCGGGGCATTTCCTCTCTATTGAAAGAAAGTGGAGTGGATTCTTCGTCGCTTTTTCTTTATTCCTTGATATGAATCGGTGCATTTGCCAGAATGGCTGTTACTTCTCCGGTGGTAATTCCTGTTGACACAGACCTCGTATGAATGGTTCTTGGTGAAGGAGAATGCGGTCTTTCAGAGTTTTCATGTTGGATGTTTTATTGAATGTTATCGTTTTCCTCTTCTGTTTCTTCTTGAATGGTATCTTTGGGCAGCAATCTTGGAGAAATGCGTTTCTTGGGAGTGAGGCTCATGCCTTTCAGCATTTCGGCTTGGCGCACTACGCTGCCGTTACCGTCCGAGAGCTGGTTGAAGGCTTTGTCGTAATCCCTTTGCAGGCTGGCCAGCCGGTCGCCGATACCGAGGAAGGTGTCGGTAAAGCCTGCAATCTTTTCATATAAGATGGTGCCGCGCTTGATGATGGCCTGCACATTCTTTACCTGGTTCTCCTTCTTCCAAAGGTCGAGCGAGAGGCGCAGGGCGCTAATCAGGTTGGTGGGGCTCATTAGTACCACCTTTTTGTTGTAGGCATATTCCCAGAGGTGGGCATCGCTTTGGATGGCGAGGAGGTAGGCACCTTCGGTGGGGATGAACATCATAACGAAATCCGGTGATTGGGCGTCGTAATGCGAGTAGTCTTTATGGCTGAGCTCGTCGATGTGGGAGCGGACAGATTGCAGGTGTGCTTTCAGGAAGTGTGCCTGCTCCTCCTTGCTTTCGGCAGAGGTGTAGGCGGCATAGGCAGTCAGCGACACTTTGGAGTCGATAATCATTTCCCGTTCGTCGGGGTATTTCACGATGATGTCGGGCTGCATCTTCTGCCCGCTTTCCTCGTTGATGATGGCTTCGCCCCGTTCGTCTTTTAGAAACTCCTGGCGGAAGTAGTGTTCGCCTTCAATCAGTCCGGAGGCTTGCAACAGACGTTCCAGAATCATTTCGCCCCAGTTGCCTTGCATTTTGGAGTCTCCTTTCAGGGCACGGGTCAAGTTGTTGGCATCTTCGCTGAGGCGGTTGTTCAGTTCCACCAGTTCCTTGATGCGTTCACCCAGCGAGAAGCGTTCTTTGGCTTCGGTGCTGTATACTTGTTCCACCTTTTGGCGGAAGTCCTTCAGGTTATCGCCCAGCGGACGGAGCAGATTGCCCAGGTGTTCGGCATTCAGCCTGGTAAAGTCTTCGGCTTTGCTCTGGAAGATACGGTTGGAGAGATTCTCGAACTCGGTGTTCATGCGCTTGTGCAACGCTTCGGCTTCTTCCTTCTGCAGCTTCAATAATTCTATTTCCTTCTTTGTCCCGCTGATTTCCGCCCTCAGTGCGGCAGACTTGCGGTCTGCCGCCAGATAGCCGACTACGGTTCCGATGATTATCCCTATAATCAGTAATACTATCTCCATAGGTGTTTTGAAGTGTCCGCCTTATTGTGTCAATATTTCGTTTCCGTCTTCAGTAATCAGGATTTGGCTTTCCCATTGGGCAGAAGGCAGTCCGTCGTCTGTGCAGACGGTCCATCCGTCGGCTTCGTCGATAAAGACTTCGTAGCTTCCCATGTTAATCATCGGTTCGATGGTGAACGTCATGCCCGGCACTATCAGCATGCCCGTACCACGTTTGCCGAAGTGTTCCACATCCGGTTCTTCGTGGAACTTGACGCCGCAGCCATGTCCGCAGAGGTCGCGTACCACGCTGTATCCGTTCTTTTCCGCATGCTCCTGGATGGCGGCGCCTACGTCACCGAGGCGTGCCCAGGGCTGTGCGGTCTGTATGCCTATGTCACGGCATTCTTTGGTGACCTGTACCAGTCTCTGCATGTCGGGGCTGACTTCGCCAATCATGAACATGCGTGATGCGTCGGCAAAGTAACCTTTGTAAATGGTGGATACATCTACATTTACAATGTCACCGCTTTTCAGGAATTCCCTGGTGCTGGGAATGCCGTGGCACACTACATCGTTGATGCTGGTACACACACTTTTGGGGAAGCCTTCGTACATGAAGGGGGCGGGGATGGCGTCGTGGTCTGTGGTGAAGCAATACACCATATGGTCAATTTCGGCTGTGGACATGCCTTCGCGAATGTTCTCGGAGAGATAATCCAGCAGGGCCGTGTTGATTTTGGCACTTGCGCGGATACCGGCCAACTGCTCCTCGGTACGGAGTGCGCTTCGCATCGGCAGTTTATATCCTTCTTTCTTATAATGTTGAATTTTGGCTTCTACTTCGTCGGAATAGTTTTTAGGAGTAAACCGGACTCCTTTCATGAACTTTTTCATTGTCTTTTCTTTTTTATGAGACTGCAAAAATACACAATAATGCAGGTGCTTGTACTATCAAGAGCCGAAAAAACATTCGTTTTCTTTATCCCGATACCAGCTTAGAGGGTATTCACCACTTCTATTTCGCTTCTTGAACTGTCTATCCTCCGTACTTGTATCTGGGTCTTTATGCGCTCTTTCAGTCCTTCCACATGACTGATGATGCCTACCTTCTTGCCGCCCATCTGGTGCAGTTTTTCCAATGCGTCCATAACGGTGTTCAGGTAGTCGCTGCTCAGTGTGCCGAAACCTTCGTCGATGAACAGTGTGTCTACCGAGAGGCTTTGGCGGCTGAGGGAAGAAAGCCCGAGGGCAAGCGACAGAGATACTAGGAAGCTTTCGCCGCCCGATAAGGTGCATGCCGGACGTGCCGAGCCTCCTTGATGGAAGTCGCGCAGCAGGATGGTGAGCGAACCGGCCTGGCATTCCAGTTCGTAGCGGTCGGTCAAGCGTTGCAGATAGAAATTGGCGCCTGCCAGCAGTTCTTTTAAGACGAAGCTCTGGGCTATGTTGCGGAAGTTCTTTCCCCGTTCGTCACCGAAGTGGCGGCAGAGGCGGTCCCACTTCAGATACTCTTCGCGCAGCCGGTCGGCACGTTCCTTTTCTTCCTTTATCCGGTCGATGTTACGGGTGTTTTCTTCCAGGCGTAACTTCTGCTGGCCGATGGATTGGTTGCCGGCGGTTATCTTTTCTTCGAGATTTGCGATGAGTGCATCCAGGGTTTCGAGGCTTTCGTTTTCTTCTATTTGGGGTTTCCGGCCGATGTGCTCTTCCATTTGTTCGGTGGCCAGATGAAAGGCGGTCGATGCAGCTACTTCTTCCTCTTTAAGTGTCTGCAATGAGGCACGTAATGCTTCTATCCGGGAGCCGGACCAAGCGGATAGGACGGTGATACGATTCTCGTCGAGAGTGGGGTTGGCGGCATAGAACCCGGTTAAATCCTTTTGCAGCCTTGCCATTTGGTCTGCGGTGGAGGATATGCTTTGTTTCAGTCCGCTTGCTTGTGTATTCAGATTATTCCAGGCAATCCCCAGGTCCTTGATTTCCATTTCCTGTGTTGCTGCAGGTGCGTTGCGCCAGTCGGGGAATGCGGCATCGATGCTTTCCTTGTTGATGTTTATCCCTTCCAGCTCTTTGTGGATAAGGGCAATGGCGGATTTCAGTTCTCTTTGTTTTTCCTGCGCCAGACGGTAGTTGCGCGTAGCTTGCGTCAGGCGGTCAATAAAGGAGAGGGGGGAGTTCTTCCATTCCGTGTTCCATCCTTCCCAGAGGATGTGGGGAGTGACGCGGTCCATGGTGGCACGTATGTTCTCTTTTTCGTTGGCGGTGAGCGACTCGTAATTGACGATGCTGTTTTTCAGCTCATTCAGCACTCTGTCGGCAGAGTTGAAGGCTTGGCGTGCAGCGTCCACATGTTTTTGGCATTCGTCCTTTTGCCGTTGCAGAGTTATGATTTGTGCGCTGAGCTTTTGAACTTCAGTGAGCTTTTCGTTCAGTTTGTCTGCTTCCAGCTTGTTCTCTTCCAGTAGCTTCTTCAGGGTTTCGCCGGTGGTTGTGGAGAGGCCGATGCCGTTGCATTGGGCGCATTTGGCTTGTGCGTCAGTACGGGCAAGGTTGTAGCTCCGGAGCGCTCTTGCTGTGGACTGACGGGCATTCTCTGCCAGCGTTCCGTAGGTCTTGGATTCTGTCCGGTTGTTGTTCAATGCCTGCTCGGCTTCCTTGTATTCTTTCTCTTTTGTTTCCAGGGAGGTGCGTATGGGAGCAAGGACAGACTGGAAATCTTCATCTTTGCAAAGCGATTTTATTTCTTGTCCGCACACGGGGCAAGTATCTCCGACGGCAAGCCGGGAGCGTGCTTCCTTTGCCCACTCTTCTACGGCTTCCTTTTGCTTGTCGTAGAGGGTGCGGATGTCATCATAACTTGTTTTCTTGCTGTCGAATGCCGTTTGCAGGAGGACGTATTGCTTTTGGCACGCCTCCACTTTGGCGTTCAAAGCCTTTTCGTTTTCCTTTGCCTCGTTCAGTGTCCTTTCCGTTTCAGCCAGTAAAGACAAGGCGCTCAAGGCTTGCAGCAGGTTCTCCCGTCCGGCATCGAGTTTGTTTTTCTTGTCTTGCAGGGCAGGGCGATTCATGGTTTCAAGCTGCTTGTTCCGGAGGTTTATTTCGTTTTGCAATGCATGGTTCTCTTGTTCTTTCCGGGTGAGGGCAGTTGCCTTGTCGGTGCGCTCTCTGGCCTTTACGGGTTGTTGCGCGGCCAGTCTTTCAAGGTGCGCGTTGTAGGTGCCGATGCGTGTCTGGGCATCGAGTGCGGATTTCAGGTCAGTAATGATGGACTGGCTTTGCTCGAACATGGGTAGTAAGGGCGAATGCTCGTGCAAGTACTTCTCGGCACGATGCAGCTTGTCTTCTTGCTCTTCCAGGAAACCGCATAGCCACTTGCTTCCTCCGTCCAGCCGGGCAAAGGATGCTCTTAACATTCCGGCTTGTGCATGGTTTTGTTGTTGTTGCTGTTGCTGCTGTTTCAAGGTAGAGAGCCAGTTGCGGGCGTCGGCGGTGGCATTCCATTCCTTAATCAGCAGTTCTTTCTGTTTGAATTCGTCCGATTGCAGTTGCGCTTGTTTCCCTTCCCACATCTTCTTTTGCTGTTCACGGGTGAGGAGGAGTTCGGAGTATTTCTTCAGCCAGTCCCGTTTTGCGAGGGCGGTGGTTTTCTGCTCATTGGCTTCCTTGACTCCGGCATTTTGCGTGGCTATGGCTTCCTTGATTGTGGCGACTTCTTCTTCTGCCAGGATGTGGATGCCTTCCAGCTTCCGGTTCTGGTTTTCGTATTCCGTCCGTCTTTCCTTGGTGGCGGCATATATTTCGGCACCTATTTCGGAGTAGATACTTGTACCGGTCAGCTTTTCCAGAATATCCGATTTTTCGCTTTCCTTGCTTTGCAGGAACTTGGTGAAGTCGCCTTGCGCCAGCATGGTGGTGCGGCAGAATTGTTCGAAGGTCAACCCCACTGCAGCTTGTATTTCTGCCTTTATCTCATTCTTTTTGTTGAGCTGTGCGCCGCTTTTCTTGTTTTCCAGTGTCCAGCGCACATCTTGCACGGCTCCTGAAATCTTGCGGTGTGCCCGTGCCACGTACCATCGGGCGGTGTAGGGCGTTTCGTTCGAGCCGGTAAACTCCAGCTCCGTCCATGCTTCACTGGTGTTACGGCGCATCAGTTGCCGGCTGTCGTTGATGGCAACATCTTCCTTTTTGGCAGAGAAAGTCTGGCTCAGGTCTTTGTATTTTTCGTTCTCGGCATGGTCCATGCGGGGCGTTTCGTTGTAGAGTGCCAGGCAGATGGCGTCGAGAATGGTTGTCTTCCCTGCACCCGTCTCGCCGCAGATAAGGAAAAGGGATTCCTCGCTTAGCGGTCCGTTCTCAAAGTCGATGACGGCATCTTCTATGGAGGCAAGGTTCTTTATGGTCAGTTTCTGGAGTTTCATGGTTCGGACAAATGATTAGGAGTTGTTCTTGCTTTTCACTTTTTGCATGACAGTCTCCATCAGCTGGCAAAGTTCTGGGTCCATCTCTTCTCCTTCGGTTTCGCGGTAGTAGAGTCTGGCTATTTCCAGGGGAGACATTTCCTGCATCTCTTGGATGGAGATAGGCTTGCTCTCGTCAGTGTCGGCCTGCCGCTCTCGGGTAGTCTTGATGTAGCAATATTTGCATGCCTTGCCTTTGGCGGCGTTCGAGGCTTTTTCGTTGCAGTCGGGGGGCAGGTAGCCTTTTGTCAGCACATTCAGACGGAGGTATGCAGGTTTCTCTTCCGGATATTCTTCCAGTAATTTCAAGGCGTCTTCGAAAGGTGTCGGGTCATGGGGAAGTGTGACGAGCGGAATCGGATTTTCAATTTCCCTTGTACTGATTTGTGGTTCTGCCCCTTTCTCCAACTCGATGATGGAGATGGAGTGCGGATAGGTTTCGTCGAAGCTGACGGGGAGGGGAGTGCCGCAATAGCGTGCGTGGTGATGACTGCCTTTGATGTCCTGAGGGCAATGGATGTGTCCGAGTGCCAGGTAGTCGTATCCTTCTCCCATAGCGCTGAGGGGAACATACTCTATTCCGCCAATACTCTCATCGTGCCCGCTACGGTCGCTGCCTTCAATGGAGAGATGGGCCATGAGGACGACGGGAAGCTGTGCCGTATTCCGTTTCTTCACTTCGTCCAGCAGTGCCTGGAAGAAGCGTGCCTGTCGTTGGTCGCGCGGTGTTTCAGTGTCCAGCAGGGGGAAGTTTTGCGGATAGACGTGGGGCACGGCAATGACGTAGCCTATTGTCTTTTTTTCATTGTTTATCTCGATGATGTGCTTGTCCAGATTCACTTCCTCGGCTGTACGTTCGATGTTTCCCACAACGTTCAAGCCGAAGTGCTGCCAGAGGTTGCTGTCTATCTCCAGTTTCGAGCTGCTGTCGTGGTTTCCGGCGGTGACTACGATGGCCATTCCGGGGCAGGCTTGATGGATGTTCAGCATGGCGTCGGTGTACATCTTCTGCGTGGCGGCAGCGGGAGAGGAGTAGTGGTAGATATCTCCGCTTACCACCATGGCGTCGGGCTGCTCTTCGGTTACTATGCGGGTGAGTTGCCGTAGGAAGGATTGCTGCTCGGCGGTGCGGTCGTAGTTGTAGAGGGTGTGTCCCAGGTGCCAGTCGCTGGTATGTAGTATTTTCATTGTTTTTGTTACTTCAATGGATGTGGGTTATGGTTTCCTTAGAATATAAATCTTGTGTGTTCCTCGTCCTTTGTAGTCGATGCCCGATTCGGGATTGGCTATCCATTCGCGCAACTCGCGGGAGGCGGCGGACTTCAATAAGCCGGTCAGTTGGCAATAGTCGGCTTGGGTCATGAAGCTGTTCTTTTCCAGGTATTTTTTTGCCCGTTCCAGCCGTTCCTGCGGAGAAAATACTTGTGAGGAGCGTTGGAATTTGTCGGTGGAACGTTTCAGGTGGCAATGGCGAGCGGTACGGTACAGTAGTTCCTTGTCCACCTTGAAATGTATGTCCTTCAGGCAGATGCTGACGGCGTTTCGCTTGGTGTCTCCTTCTTCGCCCGTCTCCCGTTCACGGTCTTGCCGCAGACCGAGGGCAGGGGTGAATACTCCTAAGTTGTCAATCTTCACGGAGTAACCTTGCCCCATTTGGTAGGCTATTTCGTCGGTGATGGCTTGCACCAGTCCGATGATGTCTCCTCGTGTGAAGGATGAGGCGTATGCTATCTTTTCGGTGATGGTTTCCAAGTCCACCTGCCCGTATAGTTTCATTCGTGGGTAGAGAATGCGTTTGCCGTCTTCTCCCGGCAGGTTCAGTTCCTGCATGTTGTATTCTGCCATGATGGTAGCGTTGTTATGAGGTTCGTTTGTTTATTGGGGCTTACAAAGTTTGTCCCAAGGTTGCGGATGTGTATGCCAAGGTTGGGGATTTCTATCCCAAGGCTTGGGATAGACAAACCAAGGGCGAAGGTAATTCTTTATCTCTATACTTGCAAACTTTACTATTAGTAGTTAGGAAGTTTTTTATTGGTAGTCGGGAAGTTTTTTGTTATAGGTTTGAGAGAGGAATTGAAAAAAACGTTATCTTTGTTACATAAGAGAAGTGCATGAATGATGAACAAAACTAAAATTAAGCGATATATGAAATATTATCCGGACTTATTATTGTTGTTTACCTTATTGTCCGTTACCACAATGATTAAAGCACAAATATCGATAAGACCTTATAGCGAATGGGAAGCAACCCAGTTTGTTGCAGTGAACGGACATCAGCCCGAAGACTATGTAACGCCAGATAATAATTGGGAAATACTATACAATTTACGGACTCCACGTACTCAAGCCGAACTTCGTGAAATGGGTATTAAATGCTCTGATAGCCAATTATTGTTATTGGAAGTAGGTGGACTTGTCAGTAAAACAAAAGGAAAATGGGAAGCTACTATACCCATTCTCGACAAAGAACAGACCAATTCTCTAAGAAGCTTAAGTAAGGAGATTGCTGAATCCATGTATGTCAAAACAAAGGCAGACTTTATATCATTGGCACAAACTATCAGTGAAATGGGATTCAAGAACAATGTACTCTCACTTGTTTTTTCATACCTTCTGGATGGAAAAATGTGGACAAAGTTAGTCTTGTTTGAGGATGTTGACAATTATACAAGCTGGAGTGGCTGTTACTGGGTATTATACGAATCAAGAAATGGCTTTGCATGCGGTACGAATGGTTTCGGAGAACAGAATTTGATTTTGACTTACATCAATAGCGGCATTGCTCCTGACAACGACATTATGGACCATTGTGCTGATGAAATAGCACAGTTCGGAAAAGTAACAGATGCCAAACTCGTTTCTCAGTTAAAACCTTATGGGCTGGTAGATGATAATGGAGATGTATTATTTCCTATTATAAAGAAACGGCAAGACCGCTTTCATCAAATAACTGAAAAATTGGTAAACTCTATCAGTGCGGAACTAAAGAATAATTGTGGCTCCTTAGCAAGCCAATATGGTATTGACAATGAAAAAGTGGCAATGGTGATGCTGTACCATGAAGTCATGTGGGATTTGGTAGATAATCTGATTCAAGATAGGATAATCTTCACTCCAGCTATTTTCAAAGATGAAGAATCGAATAAAGAACGATTGAATGAAGTCGTTTTCTTCATAGAAGGAGGATTAATGCAATAATAATTCGATAGAGAAAAGGACATTTGACTTTGAAGAGTTTTCTGTAAATGTATTTCAAGTGCATAGAAAATAGCCAATTAAAAATAAAGAATTATGTACGAATGGGCCAATGAAATGAACTGTGCCGTAACTGTATGCGACACAAAGGGAATCATCCTATATATGAACGAGAAAGCATGCCGTACGTTTGCCAAACACGGTGACCTGATAGGCAAGAATCTCTTTGATTGCCACAACCCGCAATCGCAAGCCAAGATACGCGAACTGCTGGAGACGGGGGGAGTGAATGCCTACACCATTGAGAAGAACGGTGTCAAGAAAATGATTTATCAGACGGCATGGAAACAGGACGGAGTAGTCGGTGGCCTGGTGGAGATTTCGATGGAAATACCCGGAGAGATGCCACACTATATGAGAAAATAACAAAATGATATATGATATGAAAACACTTTCTAATTCAGAACTGACAATTAAAGTCTCCCCACATGGGGCCGAGTTATGCAGTATCTTGCATGATGGAAAAGAATATCTTTGGCAGGCAGACCCTGCTTTCTGGAAACGGCATTCTCCGGTGCTTTTTCCCATTGTAGGTAGCGTTTGGGAGAATGAATACCGCCACGAAGGCGTTTCCTACGCATTGACGCAACACGGTTTTGCCCGCGATATGGATTTTGAATTGATGCTTGAACTGGAAGATGAAGTGCGTTATCGACTGGTTGACAGTGAGGAAACACGCAAGAAATATCCTTTCCCGTTTTGCCTTGAGATAGGCTATCGGATAGAGGGAAAGAAGATTGAGGTGCTTTGGAAAGTCATCAATACCGGAACACGCGAAATGCACTTCCAGATAGGGGCCCATCCGGCTTTCTATTACCCGGACTATGATACGGAGACAACGGACCGTGGATATTTCGGCTTTGATAAGACGGAAGGTTTGCACTATATCCTTATCTCCGAGAAAGGATGTGCCGCTCCGGATAAGGAATATTTGCTTGAGTTGACAGATGGCCTGCTGCCTTTGGACATCCACTCCTTTGATAAAGATGCCCTGATTCTGGAAAACAGTCAAGTGAAAGAAGTTACATTATATAATAAGGAGAAGAAGCCCTATCTCAGTCTGTATTTCGACACTCCGGTGGTGGGGTTGTGGTCGCCTCCGGCCAAGAATGCTCCGTTTGTCTGCATCGAGCCGTGGTACGGGCGTTGTGACCGTGCCCATTATAAGGGCGAATATAAGGATAAGGACTGGATGCAGCACTTGGCGCCGGGAGGAGTCTTTAAAGGTGGGTATACAATTGATATAAGATAAAAAATGAAGAAGGATACTGAAAATAATTCGGTATCCTTTTTATTTGGAGAATGCAATGTCATTATCTTTGCGCCCGGTAAAAAATATAGGTTGTTTTTTAAGGTATGAAGAAGAGTCTTATTGCATTGGCGTTCGGCACATTGGGGCTAGGGATTGCCGAATTTACGATGATGGGTATTTTGCCCTATGTGGCTACTGATTTGGGAATCAGCATTCCCGTGGCCGGTCATTTCATTTCTGCGTATGCGTTGGGTGTTTGTTTTGGTGCGCCCATGCTGCTCCTGGCCCGTAAACGCCCGTTGAAGCAGATTCTGCTGGTCTTGATGGCATTAATGATTGTGGGTAATATTTGTGCGTCTATGGCACCCAATTATTGGGTCTTGCTGTTGGGACGTTTTGTTTCCGGACTTCCTCATGGCGCTTATTTTGGGGTGGCTTCCATTGTTGCGGGAAAATTGGCTGATAAGGGGAAAAGCTCGGAGGCGGTTTCAATTATGATAGCGGGAATGACTGTGGCCAATCTGTTTGGGGTGCCGTTGGGTACTTCGTTGAGCCATACACTGTCTTGGCGTGCCACGTTTCTGCTGGTAGGTGCCTGGGGATTGATAACATTGTACTACATTTGGCGTTGGGTACCGCAGGTCGAAGGACTGAAAGACACGGGATTTAAAGGACAGTTCCGTTTTTTGAAGAAGCCGGCGCCGTGGCTCATATTGGGAGCTACGGCTTTGGGCAACGGTGGCGTATTCTGCTGGTATAGCTACATCACCCCGTTGCTGACTGAGGTTTCCGGTTTTAGTGCGGAAAGCATTACGGCGCTGATGGTACTGGCAGGATTCGGAATGGTTGCCGGCAATCTGGTCAGTGGGCGCATGTCCGACCGGTACACTCCGGGAAAGGTCGGTACGGTGGTGCAAGGGATGATATGTGTTATTTTATTATTGATATTTTTACTCTCGCCCCATCCGTGGTGTTCGGCAATATTGATGACACTCTGTACGGCAGGTTTGTTTGCCGTCTCCAGTCCGGAGCAGGTGTTGATGATTCGTGTGGCCCCTGGAGGAGAAATGTTGGGAGGCGCTTGTGTACAGATGGCCTTCAATTTGGGGAATGCTATCGGAGCCTATATCGGAGGTCTTGCCTTGAGTGGAGGATACCGTTATCCCGCATTGGCAGGCGTACCGTTTGCACTGATGGGATTTATTTTATTCCTTGTCTTCTACAAGAAATTCCAGGATAAGTATTAAGTGTTTCATTTTTTTTGTGTATGTTTGTCCGCAAGTATTAACTAAACTCGATAACTTATGAAGACTTTGAATTATGTGAAGATATTGCTGTTGTGTGTATTTACGATTGGGCTGGCGTCTTGTGGGGATGATGTATATTATACCATGCAGAATAGCGACGACAAATTGTGTGGGAAGACGTGGATAGAAGAATATCAGACGGAAAACAAAGATGGAGTTGAAGTGTTATGCAGTCATCAGCTGAAGTTTGCCAAGGCTGATAATTCTGGACAGGAAATCTGGGAGTATTATCGCGGAGGCGAGTCCCGTCCCTATGAAACGACTTCACGTACTTTTACTTGGAAATGGATGGATAAGTCTATGGAGGGGTTGACTCTGAATTATGGTGCCGGTGAAATCAAGTACTTTGATAATGTATGGGTGCGCGAACATTATTTATCCGGTAAACTGGATGGAGTGGTTGTTATGATGGTAGATGCTAATTATAAATAAAGTATGGCTTATGAATAATATGTTGAAATACACAAAAATGTTATTGTTGTTTGTCCTTGTATTAGGATTGACATCATGTGATAGTGAGGAAGAAACGGAATATAATCTGCCCGGTGAATGGTATACATCTGAAGAAATAGATTTCGGGGCATATACTTGGGGTAGGGGGACGATTATGACCTTTAACGCGCGCAACCAAGGTACTATTGGTTCATATGGCGACCCGAATTATTTGCTTTTCAGATGGAATTGGGTTAGTGGGGCTTACAATCTGATGGAATTGGAATTCTATGATGATGGCAGCATGGCTTACATTGAAGGAGCCATGGCTGATTCTTATTCTTTCAGTGGTACTTGGTATAATAGCTGGAGGGAATATCAAGATAATATTCACGGACAGCCTTTTCGTATGCGTCGGCAATGACGACATGCTTATCAATAAAAAACGGAGCAAATCAATTGCTCCGTTTTTTATTGTATGTCAGCTTTTTACTTATTCTTCAAAACCAATTTCTTGAACTCTCCCGGATAAGGTGTTTCAAACCGCATCAGCTCTCCCGTGACGGGATGATAGAAACAGAGTTTGAAAGCATGCAGGGCCAAGCGTCCGATAGGATTTACGTCTTCCAGTCCATAGCGTCCGTCGCCGATAATGGGATGCCCCAAATCCTGCATGTGTACACGTATCTGGTTTTTTCGTCCCGTTTCCAGGTTCAGTTCAACGAGAGAGTATCCATTGGCTCGTTTGATGGTACGGTAATGCGTAATGGATTCTTGTCCCCCGTCATCTGTCGGGCTGGAGTATACATACAGCTTGCGGTCTGTCAACCAAGAAACCACGGTTCCTGCATCTTTTTCCATCTCGCCGACCACTACGGCTACGTATCGCCGGTCTGTTACAATGCCATGCCAGTTATCGCGTAGTGTACGTTGGGTCTTCTCGTCTTTGGCAAACATCATCAAGCCGGAGGTGTCACGGTCCAGGCGGTGCACGATGTGTACACGGTGCTGCTTGCCCGAGCGTTGCACGTATTCATTCAAGATGGTATAGGCGGTACGTTCCTTTTGCCGGTCAGTGTTGACGGACAGCAAACCCTGCATCTTCTCTATCACGATGATATAGGCATCCTCGTATACAATCTTCATCAGTTTATGGTTGAACTCTTTACGTCCCTTCTCACGGCTGATTTGTACTTTCATACCCGGTTTCAGGGGAAAATTGTATTGTGTAGTGATAACGCTGTCCACATATATAATGCGTTTGCTCAGCAATGATTTCAGCTTGGTGCGGCTGGCGTCCGGCATTTTAGCTGCCAGAAACTCCATGAGCTCCATCGGTTCCTTCACCATGTAGTCCGTATATTGTGTGCGGGCTCTTGCTGTAATTTTTTCTTTTGCCACGACTGGTTTTAATTTACGATTAGACAATTTACAATTTACGATTGAAAACTACTTGGACTTTCAATCTTTTAATTCCAATAATACTACGTTTTCCACATGGTGGGTGTGCGGGAACATGTCTACCGGTTGAACGGCCTTCACTTTATATTTCGCATCGAGCAGTTGCAGGTCGCGCGCCTGCGTAGCCGGATTACAGCTGACGTATACGATGCGTTTGGGCTCGGCAAACAGAATGACATCCACTACATCCTGGTGCATTCCGGCACGGGGAGGGTCGGTGATGATGACATCGGGACGGCCGTATTGGTTGATGAAGTCTTGTGTCAGCATGTCTTTCATATCTCCGGCAAAGAACAATGTGTTTTTAATTCCGTTAATCTCGGCATTGACCTTGGCGTCTTCAATGGCTTCGGGCACATATTCTATGCCGATTACCTGGCGTGCGTGCTTGGATACGAAATTGGCAATGGTACCCGTGCCGGTATAAAGGTCATAAACAAGCTCGTTACCGGTCAGTCCGGCAAAGTTGCGCGCTACTTTGTAGAGGTTGTAGGCTTGTTCGGAGTTGGTCTGATAGAAAGATTTGGGACCTACCTTGAAGCGCAGTCCCTCCATTTCCTCGAAGATGTGGTCTTTTCCCTTGAAGGTGTGTACCTCGAGGTCGGTGATGGTATCGTTGCACTTATTATTAATAATGTATAGCAGGGAAGTGATTTCGGGGAATGTATCTGCTATGTATTGCAGCATTTGCTTGAACAGAGCCATTTCCTCCTCTTTCTCTATCTTGCAGATGAGGATTACCATCAGTTCGCCGGTGGTAGAGGTACGCACAATCATATTGCGTAGCATTCCTTCATGCGTACGCAGGTTGATGAAGGAATAGTTGTGCTGGTAGGCATAGTCGCGTACCGCATTGCGGATGCGGTTGGATATATCGTCCTGCAACCAGCACTTTTCTATGGCAAGCACTTTATCGAAAGCATTGGGAATATGGAAGCCTACGGCATTCATCTGTTCGTACACTACATTCTGCTGAACCTCTTCTGTCGTCAGCCAACGTTTGTTGGAAAAAGTGTACTCCAGTTTATTCCGGTAGAACTGAGTTTTTTCTGAACCTAATATCGGAGAGATTTCCGGCAATTCGATTTTGCCGATGCGGGTGAGGTTGTCCGTTACTTGTTTTTGCTTATACTTGATTTGCTCGGAATAGGGGAGAACCTGCCATTTACAACCGCCGCATACACCATAATGTTGGCAGAATGGAACTGCCCGTACTGCCGAATATTCATGGAATTTCACAGCCTCGGCTTCAGCATAATGATGCTTTTTTCTCTTAATTTGCAGGTCAACTACATCGCCGGGGACGACATATGGTACGAAAATCACCAAATCATTGACTTTTGCGATGGCTTTTCCTTCGGCAGCCACATCCGTAATTGTCACCTTCTCCAGTAGGGGAAGTTCTTTTCTCTTTCTTGCCACTTTTACACCAATCTAATAAATTCTTCGGCAAAAATAGACATTTTTTCGGGATTTCTCTCTATGAAATGAAATATTAAAGATTGCAATGTCGAAATTGCATTTTAGCATAAAGTTTTTTCTGAAAAAGTTTTCTAGTCTGCGAAATATACTTAGATTTGCGAACAGAAAAGAGAAATCACTATCAAAAACTTTAAATTTATATTATGGACAAAAAAAGAGTTTATACCTTTGGTAACGGCCAGGCAGAAGGAAAGGCCGATATGAGAAACCTTTTGGGTGGGAAAGGTGCTAACCTTGCAGAAATGAACCTTATAGGGGTTCCGGTTCCTCCGGGCTTTACAATAACGACAGAAGTTTGTACGGAATATTATGAAATGGGGCAGGATAAAGTCGTTGCTCTGTTGAAGAATGAAGTTGAACAAGCCATTGCCCATGTGGAAACACTGATGCGTTCCAAATTCGGTGATGTGGAGAATCCGTTGCTGGTTTCCGTACGTTCGGGTGCGCGCGCTTCCATGCCGGGCATGATGGACACTATCCTGAATCTTGGCTTGAATGACGAAGTGGTGGAAGGCCTGACGCGCAAGACGGGCAATGCACGCTTTGCATGGGACTCTTACCGTCGTTTCGTGCAGATGTATGGCGACGTGGTGCTGGGCATGAAACCGGTGAACAAGGAAGATGTAGACCCGTTCGAGGCTATTATAGAAGAGGTGAAACATGCTAAAGGCGTGAAGCTGGATAACGAGCTTGAGGTGGAAGACCTTAAGGAACTCGTGAAGAAGTTCAAGGCTGCGGTGAAAGAACAAACCGGAAAAGACTTCCCGACTTGTGCCTACGAGCAGTTGTGGGGTGCCGTTTGTGCCGTATTCAACTCCTGGATGAACGAACGTGCTATTTTGTATCGTAAGATGGAGGGAATTCCTGACGAATGGGGTACTGCCGTAAGCGTTCAGGCTATGGTATTCGGTAATATGGGCGAGAGCTCTGCTACGGGTGTTTGCTTCAGCCGCGATGCTGCTACCGGTGAAGACCTTTTCAACGGTGAGTATTTGATTAATGCACAAGGCGAAGACGTGGTTGCCGGTATCCGTACTCCGCAACAGATTACAAAAATCGGTTCTCAACGTTGGGCTGAATTAGCCGGTGTAAGCGAAGAAGAACGTGTCAGCAAATATCCTTCCATGGAGGAGGCTATGCCGGAAATCTATAAGGAACTGGATGCTTTGCAGACAAAACTCGAAAATCACTACCGTGATATGCAGGATATGGAGTTTACAGTACAAGAGGGTAAACTCTGGTTCCTCCAGACCCGTAACGGTAAGCGTACCGGAGCCGCTATGGTGAAGATTGCCATGGACTTGCTCCATCAAGGTATGATTGACGAAAAGACTGCATTGATGCGTTGTGAGCCCAATAAGTTGGACGAACTGCTCCACCCGGTATTTGATAAGACAGCTCTGAAACAAGCTAAGGTGTTGACTCGTGGTCTTCCCGCTTCTCCGGGTGCCGCTACGGGACAAATCGTATTCTTTGCCGATGATGCTGCCGAATGGCATGCTGCCGGCAAGCGTGTGGTGATGGTACGTATCGAGACTTCTCCGGAAGATTTGGCAGGTATGGCAGTTGCCGAAGGTATCCTGACTGCCCGCGGTGGTATGACTTCGCATGCGGCAGTGGTTGCCCGTGGTATGGGTAAGTGCTGTGTGTCCGGTGCAGGTGCCTTGAACATCGACTACAAGGCGCGTACAGTGGAAGTGGATGGTGTACTGTTGAAAGAAGGTGACTATATCTCCTTGAACGGAAGCACCGGTGAAGTATATAAAGACAAGGTGGAGACAAAAGCGGCTGAGCTGTCCGGTGACTTTGCGGAACTGATGGATTTGGCTGATAAATATACGAGACTACAAGTTCGTACCAATGCGGATACTCCTCATGATGCCGCAGTAGCACGTAATTTTGGCGCTGTGGGTATCGGTCTTTGCCGTACGGAACACATGTTCTTTGAAGGCGAGAAGATTAAAGCCATGCGCGAGATGATTCTGGCAGAAAATGCAGAAGGGCGCCGCAAGGCTTTGGCTAAGATTCTTCCCTACCAGCAAGCTGACTTCAAGGGAATTTTCAAGGCAATGGAAGGCTGTCCGGTGACGGTGCGTCTGCTTGATCCTCCTTTGCATGAGTTTGTTCCCCATGACCTGAAGGGACAGCAGGAAATGGCAGATACGATGGGTGTGAGCCTCCAGTATATCCAGCAACGTGTTGAGGCACTTTGTGAGCATAATCCGATGTTGGGTCATCGTGGTTGCCGTTTGGGAAATACATATCCTGAAATTACACAGATGCAGACGCGTGCCATCCTGGGTGCTGCTTTGGAATTGAAGAAGGAAGGTGTTGAAACCCATCCTGAAATCATGGTGCCTCTGACCGGTATCTTGTATGAGTTCAAGCAGCAGGAAGAAGTGATTCGTGCTGAGGCTGCCCAGTTGTTTGAAGAAGTGGGTGACAGCATCGACTTCAAGGTAGGTACAATGATTGAGATTCCGCGTGCCGCCTTGACTGCCGACCGCATTGCTTCCTCTGCCGAGTTCTTCTCATTCGGTACGAACGACTTGACTCAGATGACATTTGGTTATTCACGCGACGATATCGCTTCCTTCCTCCCGATTTATCTGGAGAAGAAGATTCTGAAAGTAGACCCGTTCCAGGTACTCGACCAGAATGGTGTAGGACAGTTGGTGCGCATGGCTACTGAAAAGGGACGTGCTATCCGTCCGGATTTGAAGTGCGGTATCTGCGGCGAACATGGCGGTGAGCCTTCTTCTGTGAAGTTCTGCCACAAAGTTGGCTTGAATTATGTCAGCTGTTCTCCGTTCCGTGTGCCTATTGCACGTCTGGCTGCGGCGCAGGCTGCCATTGAAGGCTGATATTTGGCAATATAATGTATTGATAAACAACGCTTTGTGTGGGTTCATAGCACTGAAAACGTGCTGTAGGCCCACATTTGTTTTATATGCATTCTAAGCACTTTATGTAGGGTTTTGCTTTGGAGGGTTTAGAAATATTTAGTAATTTTGCAATGCCCGGTTTAGAAAGGAGTTTAGAAGTTTAATAAACTGTAAATCAAAAATATATGGCTACATTTAAAACTTGTGTGCAGAAACAGCGTAAAGATGGATTCTATCAAGTGTATATACGTGTCACACATCTGAAAAAGAGTATGTATATAAAAACGGATAAATTCGTTAATTCAAAGGGGCTTGATGCAACTGGCAACATAAAGGATACATTTGTGCTAAAGTATTGCATCAATAAGATTTCCGATTTTGTCGAGCGTCTGAATAAGATGGATATTACGAATTGGACTGTGCATGATATTGTCTCCTATCTGGACACGGCAGATGAGGATATATGCTTTTCAGAATATGCTCGCAAATATAAGTTTGAAATGGCTCGACGTGGACAAAAGAGGAATGCAAGAAATTACGAATTGGCTTATCAGCATATTGAACGCTATGCTGGAACCAATAAGCTGATGTTCTCTAGATTCACAACAAATTTTATAGACGGATGGATTAAGTCGCTCTCTGAAACTGCGAGGGCAAAGGAAATGTATCCTATATGTATTAGGCAGATTTTCAAGCAAGCAGTATTGGATTATAATGATTATGACAGAGGTATCATTATAATAAAGACTAACCCGTGGCTGAAAGTGAAGATTCCGGCAGCGGATAAGCCGGAAAAACGTGCAATTACACCGGAAGAATGCCGGGTCTTCTTTTCGTCACCACTCCCCGAAAGCAAGATGAAGGATTCTCTTCCAGAACTTGGGCGAGATGTAGCCATGATGGTACTATGTCTCGCTGGAATAAATACCGTTGATTTGTATGAGATGAGAAAGGAAAATTATGAAGACGGAATATTGAAGTACCAGAGGGCAAAGACAAAAAAGTCACGTACAGACGGAGCCTATATGGAGATGAGAGTTCCAGCTATTCTGAAACCCGTTATAAACAAATATCTTGCTGAAGAAGGTGATGAGCATTTATTCTCATTCTACAAGAGGCATACTACTTCTGACAGTTTTAGTGCTAATGTCAATATTGGGATAAAAAAAATATGTGAGAATATGAATATATCTAAGCCTAATCAGTATTGCGTGTACACCTTCCGGCATACCTGGGGTACGATTGCGCAGAATGATTGCGGTGCGTCCATATCCGATGTGGCTTTTGCCATGAATCATAGTAATGGACATAACATAACACGTGGATATATCAAGATTGATTTTTCTCCAGCATGGGAATTGAATGAAAAGGTAATAGACCTTATTTTCTTTTCCACCCAAAAATCACATAGAGAGCAGCAGGCAGAGGATAGCGGATTGCGGATATCTCCTAAGTATCTTGTTCGGGGAAGCTTGTTCTTTAGGGGGAAGATGCTGCATGAAATAGAAGACATCGGATTCAACAATAAAGAAGAGGTCATCTCCCGACTGTATGAGTACGTGCCGGAAGACATACCGGGGCGTTCCATGTTGCAGTTCAAGATAGAAAATAAAGACAGGTCTCAAGTGGCAGTATATGAGAGAATGAAGATAAAAGCAAAATGAATTTCCATGAAAATCGTTTGATGGGCCCTTGAACTTATATCCTATTCGTGTGGCAATTGATTGTTTTTTATCGGGAATTGATTAAATTTGCAGTCCCCGAAACAATAGAAGCAACATGAATCCTCTATGAAGGAGTGTAACCCGTAGTCAGTCGGGTTCCGGTATCTATGCCGGTGGGGACACTTCTTTATAGGGGATTCGCCATTTTTCCCAAAAATCTTTAGTTTAGGAAGCGTTCACATATGGGAATACAAGATAAGTACATATTCCATAATTTGTCTATAAAACGACTCAAAAACATGCAATAAATGCTGATTTTGCAATGTATAAATTGCATTTTTGGCTAATTATTGATAAAAAAATACTGTTTTTCTTCTTTTTCTTTTGTGGGTAATTTAATATATCTATATTTGCAACGTAAATAATGAATATAAAAATGTATGGGTTTATCCATAACCGTTAACAGATAAACAAAAAGAGAACAATGCGCAATAAGCGTGATTAAACTGGGTTTTAATACCTGATTATACTAAGCCGTCATATTTTTTTGGCGGCTTTCTTATTTCTAATTACTAAATGTCAAGAAACTATGGGAAAGCAAGTTGTTATTTTAGTAGATGGGCAAAATCTATATTATAGCCTTCAAGGAATGAAAATTATTGAAAAGGATGTTGATTGGACATCTCTGTTTGGCAGCATGATAGATGAAGGCGATGAATTAATAAGGACTTATTGGTTTAGACCATCTAAAATATTGGACACTTATTATACGGAACAAAATATTCAAAATTTCATTGTATATAAAAAATACAGAACCCATTGTGATAATTACAAAAAAGGTGATATGACTAAGGTACCTCAGAAGGTACAAGATGACGTAAAAGACGAATGTAAGAAAACTGCTGAATGGATTAAGAAGCAAAAGGAAAAATTTGCTAATATAGAATATGCGTATGACCAGCTTTGCTTAATCCATGACAATATTGAAATCGTAAAAACTGGAGTGGTAAAAATAGACCCTTATAAGCAAGATTATTTAGGGGAAAAAGGTGTTGATATTTCTTTAGCGGTAAAAATGATTTCACTTAGTGTCGGAAAAAAATGCGATAAAATAATATTGGTAAGTGGCGATTACGATTATTCAGAAGCTATTCGATTTGTGAAAGATAATATGACGAAAATTAATGTTGTAAAATTTCACAAAGGATATCCACCGAGGAATAAAAGTATGTCAAGAGATTTAAGCGTTTTGGCAGATAAAGTCATAGATGTATATGAAGCTGATTTGAAAAACAAATTCAGAATGGAGCCAAAGCATTAAAACTGGGATTTTAACAGCACCAAACCATGGCACAAGAAAGTAAATACTCATACGACGAGGAAAGCGTGAAAGCTATCGTCCATTGGGCACAAACAGCCCAATTGCCCAAGGAAGTGACATTAAGCGAATCGGAACACATCATCGATACTTCCATGTACGTCCACGCCAACATCTGCGACATCAACCAGCACTATCCGGACCCGTTCTACAATCCGGCGATTGACCGGTTATATCGGTTGAAGGAACATATTGGCGAATAATTAGTGAAATCAGCAAGAGAGAAGCGTTAATGAGCGTTTCTCTTTTTCATTTACCATATTTTTTGTAACTTTGTAATGCGTATGATGTTGTACGTTACCAATCCTGACGAAAAGACATGGGAAAATCCTTAACTGTTAAGCAAGAAAACTTCTGCAATTATTACATTGAAAGCGGTAATGCTTCCGAGGCCTATCGTCGTGCTTATTCGTGTGAGAACATGAAAGATGAGACGGTCAATAGAAAAGCTATAGAACTGATGAACAACGGCATGGTTACGGCAAGGGTTAAGGTATTGCAAGAGGAACAAAAAGAGAAGTCTGACATAACTAAAGAGCGTATTTTGCAAGAATTATCTGGCATTGCATTCTCTACCATAGCTGATATGCACAATACTTGGATTGAACGCAAGGAATTTGACCTGCTTTCCAAGAAAGAAAAATCCGCAATAAAAAGTATATCAACTAAGACTCTTAAAAAGAATATTGGTACAAGAGATGAACCAGAAATAGTGGACGTTGAATATGTGAAGATAGAACTATACGATAAGATTAAGGCTATTGAACGAATTTGTAAAATGCTTGGGTTCGATGCCGCCTCGGAGATAAATGTCAATACTCCCAAACCCATGAGTGTGGAGGAAGCCAAACTACTTATTAAAGGATTATGATTGATGGTAACACATATCTCAGGGCATTCTGCCTATCCGGTACACTCAATTATACAAGGTTCTTTTTCAAGAGTAAAACCGGAAGAAGATTTGTCGTGAACAGGCACCATGAGGTAATATGCAATGCGCTTGACAATGTTATTGCTGGAAAGATAAAGAAACTGATAATCAATATAGCTCCGCGTTATGGGAAGACTGAACTTGCTGTAAAGAACTTCATATCCGAGGGGCTTGCCATAAACCCGGCTTCCAAATTTATACATCTTTCATATTCTGATGACCTTGCTCATGACAATTCCGAAGAGATAAGGGATATTGTCAAATCCGAGGACTACCGCAAATTGTTTCCTTACGTCCAGATAAAGGATGGTTCCGATAGTAAAAAGAAATGGGTAACCACATCAGGAGGAGGAGTATATGCAGTATCTACCGGTGGACAGATAACCGGATTTGGTGCCGGAGAGGTTGATGATATAGGAGACGAAATAGAAGGAATTTCCGTTACTGGGAAATTTGCCGGTGCCGTGGTCATTGATGACCCTATAAAACCGGAAGACGCTCTTTCCGACTTGAAAAGGGAGAAGGTTAACCAGCGTTTTGAAACTACCATCCGTAACCGTGTGAACAGTAGGAATACGCCTATTATTATTATAATGCAGCGTCTTCATGAGAATGATTTGTGCGGCTATCTAATGAAGACCGAACCGGGAGAGTGGACTGTAGTTTCTTTGCCGGTCATTGAATATGATAAGGATGGAAGAGAGATACCTCTCTGGAAATTTAAGCATGAATTAAATGAACTGAATAACCTTCGTAGAATAAATCCTTTCGTGTTCGAAACACAATACATGCAGAACCCTAAGCCGATGGAGGGGCTTATGTATGGCAAGTTTAAAACATACAAGGAAATTCCATATACCAATAGGGCTATACGAAAGAACTATACAGATACCGCTGACACTGGGGAGGATAATCTGTGCTCCATAAACTATATAGACACGGAAATAGGGAACTTTATATTGGATATTGCTTACACCAGCGCTTCTATGGAAGTGACAGAGCCTATGGTAGCTACTATGTTGGCGAAAGATAATATAACCATATCCAACATTGAAAGCAATAATGGCGGCAGGGGATTTGCCCGGAATGTGGAATCACAGTCCCGGATAATGGGAAACAACACTACGGAGATAAGATGGTTCCATCAGTCGGGAAACAAGGAAGTGCGTATATTCACACGCGCGGCAGAAGTCATGAACCTTACTTACATGCCGGAAGGATGGGAGACCTTGTACCCTGAGTTTTATGCGGAGATAAGCGGTTTCAGAAAAAAAGGGAAGAATGCTCACGATGATGGTGCGGACTGTCTTACCGGCTGCGTTGAGAAGCGTGGAGAATTTGACTATGAAAGTTATGATGATATAGATATATACGGGATGAACAGCATTGTGGAGATACACCCTATAATAAACGGGAAATTCGCCTATGTGAAAGCGTATGTTGTGGACGGAACGGTTTATATAGCGGAGGCATATATCGGAAATGCCCTGCCATTGGATGATGTTTCCGCTGTGGTAAAGAATGCAGAAGTGAACATCGAGACTCCCAATACGATGCTGCATTATGTTAGGGATTATCGCGCTTCCATCGGGGAAGTGTGGGCAAGGCAGGAAAGGGGAAGCAAGTTTCCGTATATTGAATCATTCAAGGCTTTGGTTGCGAAATTCAAGTTTAAACGTTCTGCGGACATGGAAGGCTTTATGCGAAATCTTATGGACTATGACGGCAAGGACGTGTATGAGGCAATGTATGTCCTTTGCTGTATTGCGGATAGAGTAAAAAGGAAGGGATTATTAAAAATAGAACATTGATTTCTGTATTACCCCCCCCGTGATTTTTTTGTATAATATTTGAATGGAGTATTCATTGCCAGTAATGCGGATGGTGAGGAATCTTAATTAACCTTGAAGCCTTTTTTATATTTTATTTGGAATGTTATTTGGAATAATTCTAAATAATATGTATATTTGCATCCGTAGGGTCACTTACAAGCGTATGAAGTTGTACGCAACCGTATCATAGGACTAAATCACTAATATATGGGAGTGGCCGCATTTATGTGCTGTCACTCCTGCTTTGTATATGGGCATATTTAATCAATTCTGGAAGCCAAAGGAAAGAAAAGCAATTCCAATGCGAGAGAATGTAAACCGCGTGGAAAGGGATGCTGAAGGAAATTACTGGTTCCTTTCAGACTTGTTCGGCCATCACACCAAATGGAAGGCTTATTATGACATGACCGATGACAAGGAAAAGGCAGAGGCGCTTTCCGCTTGTACGCCATTCTTCACTGTAGTGGACAAGATAGGTTCCATGATGTCAAGAGGCGTTCCTTATGTGGTGGATAAGAATGGCAATGAGAAAAGGTCCTATGCTGACATCCGCAATATATTGGATACCCCTAATCCATTACAAACATTCTCCTCATTTGTAAAGCAGATAGAAATCTGCCTTAAGGTGTTCGGATATTGTCCTATAGCCCTTGTAAGAACCGGAAAGGAAAGTGTGCCAAAGGCTATGTGGATTGTTCCTCCTGAACTGTTCCATATTGTCGGTACCGGAAAGGTATTCCGGCAGTTTGAACTTTCGGAAATTGTTTCAGAGGTTTATATTGATTGGGGAGGAAAACGTCTGAAATTAGAGGATTACGAATATCTTATCATATATGACAGTAATATTCGTATATCCGATGGAATATCTGATATCTTATTCGATTCCGTCTCAGACAGCTTATCCCAACCTATATCCAATTGGGTGGCTTCCATGTCGGCAAGCCATACGCTTCTGGTCAACGGGGGGCCAAAAGGGGTATTGTATAATGACTATACAGACCAGATGGGCAATATGGCTCTTACTTCAGAGGACGAGAAGGAGATAAAGGACAGGTTCAAGAGGGACTACGGTCTTGTAAACAAGGAATACCCGATATTGGTTACACGTCAAAAACTTGGATGGCTGGCGCTTGATTTTGATGCCAATCAGTTGAAGCTTCACGAAGAAGACAAGCGGTGTACAGATAAGATAGCCAATGCAATGGGAATCAACGCCAACCTATTTACAGATGCCAAGTACGACAATCTGGAAAGTGCCGGTAAGAAGGCATACCAGGATGTGATAATTCCCGACAGCATAAAGATAGCTGGATGTCTTACGCGAGCGATATGCCCCGAGGGTGTATTCATAAAGATAGACTTTACGGATGTCGAATGTCTTCAGAACAACAAGGAGATGGAAGCCAATACTCTTGTCAAGGTTGCCGACGCATTACAGAGGTTGCTTGAAAAGTCCTTGATTACTCATGACGAGGCGCGTATTGAAGTGGCTAGATATATAGAAATTGACCCGGAAAATCCGAAAGGAGAATTTTCAAGTCCTTCTGCTGTACCGGATGGAGAAAACAATAGTTAATGAAAATGAATATGGGAACGGAGATTAATAAATACAAAGGCAGGATGGGAATGCAACATAAGGTGTTCTCCATCAATTCAAAGGAAGCCCAATATGATTCTGAAAGCCGTACAATCAGCGGATATGCTGCAGTGTTTGGTAATAGGGATAAGGTTGGAGACGTTTTGCTGAAAGGGTGTTTTTCCAAGAGCATACAGGAACGTGGTCCACAAAGCAGTGCCAACGATAAGATATTGCTCTTATGGATGCACGACATGAGTGAGCCTATCGGGGCGATTACTGAACTCCGCGAAGACGAAAAAGGGCTTTATTTTGAAGCCCGTGTAGATGAAATAGATATTGGCGATAGGGCTATCAAACAACTGGAATCAGGTACTCTCAACCAATTTTCTATAGGTTACAGCTATGTTTGGGAAAAGTGCGGATATAATGAGACTGGTACAGATTTTCTTGTAGGCGAAGTAAAGCTGTATGAAGTTTCCGTAGTATCTATCGGATGTAACGGAGAGACAGAATATCTTGGCCTTAAATCTATGGAAGAGTACGACAATGTCTATAAGAGCCTCAATGAAGAAATTGCATTGCTATGCAAAAACATGAGCGTTCTCAAGCAACAACGTTTTCAAAATATAATATCCAAAGCAATGTCACTTGCTTCTTTCAGGCCGGAGCATGCCTTTGATGCTCCGCCTGCAGGAAAGGGAGCCGACAATGACGGAGGTAGTGAGGAAAAAGAATTGTATAAACTTTTAAAATTAAAATCGGTATGAAATTAGGATTTATGGAGCTTCTGGATACGTCCGGTTTGCCTGAAGAAAGCAAAAAATTCTTCGAGGCTATGGACGAAAAAATGGGAACTGCTCTCGAGGAGCAAGTGAAAGGTTTCCTTATGAATGAAGTGAAATTGGATGAGTTGCGCAAATCCATCAAGGATGCTGCAGATTCTATCAATGAAATCAAGGGCAAGGAATTTCCTGGTATTGACAAAAAGACTTTTGATGAAAAGGTCAATGAGTTGGAGAATGCCATTCTACGTGTAAAGGCGGCTACTGAAATCAGTGGAAATGGAGAAATAAAGGTTAAATCCGTTTATGACCAACTCTACGAGCAGTTGAAGGGGTATATTACGACGGACAAGAAAGGGGTTTCAACCCTTGACCTCAAAGAGGCATGTAAAGCCGCTCCTGGGAACAAACTGGAGGTCAATCTTGTGTTGGATAAAAAAGGAACTGCTGCAACTATTGCATCCGGTACCTTGGCTCCTCACTATGGGGTTGAAATTGATCCGAATTTGTCGGTCAATCCCAGAGCGCAGACAGTCATAAGGAATTATGCAAACGTGTCCAGCACGAATAGCCGTTCCCTGATTTACGCTGAATATGTGAGCAAGGACGGTGATGCCGCATGGGTTCCGGAAGGAGGACTTAAGCCTCTTATGGATGCTACATTGGCAGAAAAGACTGTGACCGCTGCAAAAATAGCCATTGCCGCAAAATTCACAGAAGAAACATTGACGGATTTCCCCAGCTTCGTTAATGAAGTTCAAAGCGAAATGATAAACAAGCTTGGAATCAAGGAGGAGCAAGGTATTCTGGACGGAAAAGGGTCTGACGGAGAAATCAAGGGTGTAGCCGCAGACATGCCGGCATTCTCATTGACAGGTTTCAATGTAGAGAAAGCAAACATGTTTGATGCCCTCGTTGCCTCATATTCACAGATTGTTTCTGCAAGCGAAATGGCTTATCGCCCGAACCTTGTGTTGATGAACCCGTTGGATTATGCGGCAATGCAGTTGACTAAGGACACAAACGGCCAGTATCTCCGTCCTTTCCGATATGGAGATGAACTGATTCAAGGGTTGCGTATAGAAACTACTACTGCTGTAGAGCAGGGAGACTTTATTATGGGAGACTTTTCGTATCTGAATATACGTGACCTTTGGGCATTGTCAATGTCCGTCGGTTGGGAAAATGACGATTTCCGTAAGAATATCGTTACCGTATTGGCTGAAAAACGATTGATGTGTTACATCAAGTCACAGTATAAGACTGCATTCGTGAAAGATAAGTTTGCTACGGTAATTGAAGGGATAACTCCGGCTGAACCGGGTGTAGGTGGATAAACGATAAATATAATATGACTATGGGAAAAGAATATAAAATGGATTTGACCAAGCGTTACGAAGTGACGTTTGTAAAGGATGGGACACAATACAAGTCCGGCGATAAAGTATCAGTAGGAATGCCTCTTGCAAGCAGATTTTATGCAGAAGGAAAGATTGAGGTATCAAGTGAACTGCTGAATGACGCCAAGGCATTAGGTTGCGAAGAACTTTTCACCAAACGTAAAAGGAAAGAGACTGTATGATAATTGACTGCACATATTTCACTGGGTTATTGAGTGTCGGGATAGGTCCCGACACTGGAGCTCCTTCTGTAACCAGAGAAGCGGAAAAGGACCGGATAAACACTTATATTGATATATATGAGATTGAATATCTGAATAATATTCTTGGTGATGATGTGTGCAGTGAATTTGTCTCCTATATTGAATCTCGTGAAGATAGTGTTGAAAAATGGGAAAAGCTGTATGCATTGTTATCAGAGAAGTATAGCCCTATAGCGTGCTATGTGTTCTTTAAATACATATCAGAAGGAAACTATAGTGTGACAAGTGTAGGGACGGTGACTTCTTCGGATGAGGATGCAGTTTCCCCTATGGTGTTGCAGATAAGAGCTTGGAATGATATGGTGAATATGAACAAAAGGGTCTATGAGCTGCTTCAATCCGTAGAATACAAAGGTGTTTGCTTTAATCCTTGCATGTTACGTAAGATAAACATTATGGGAATATGAAATCAGTAAACAAGATTTTTGAAGATGTGGTTAGGCGTGTTGCCGTCAAATACGGAAAGAATGTTTCGTACTTGTTTGGAGATTGGTCATACATAAGCAACCAGCTTACAGTCTGGAACCAGTCGCCCAAAACCAGTACATTGAAATTCCCTATGGTGTGTCTGTATTCTCCTTTTGTGGAGGATAGGACAGAAGCAGAGACAAGGGCATCCCTTGATTTTATCATTATGGTAAACACCCTGAAAACCTACACGAATGAAGAGAGGGAAAAGACTTCGTTTGAGCAGGTGCTTCGCCCTATTTATCAACTTTTCATTGATGAAATAAGGAAGGATTCTTCCATTAAAAGCAATTATAATGGGATAATTCCTCATTCTTATTCAGAAAACTACCGGTATGGGCGTGTTGGTGTGATAGGGGAAGACGGAAAGCCTTTCCATGATTTTATCGACGCTATCGAAATTAAAGAAATGAATCTAACTTTTAAAGAAACAAAGTGCTATGGCAACAGATTATAGAAAATGTCCGGGACTTGCAACGTTTAATACGGGTAATTCCGTTTGTGTGCTTGACCCGGGAAAGATAAAGGCCATTATATTGACCATTCACGGTCATAAATTGCCGAAAGAGAAGACTGCGGAAGCTATTGAGGCCGCTTGTCATGCCGACAGACCGGACCGGATATTCCCTATCAAGACGATTGTGGAATATGCGCCTTCCGGTGGAGAGGCTCAAACGTCAGCAACCGGTTATGGACCGACGAAGGTGACAAGTTATTCAGCTAAAAATGACGTATGGACTTTGCAGGATTATGATGCCAGTTTGAAAGCCAATCTGATGGCTGCAAAGAATGTGGCATTCGATGCCTATTTTGTGGACGAGAACAATATTGTCTATGGAATGAACGATGGTACTGATGAACTTGCCGGAATACCATTGTCCGGTGTATATCCCGGAGGCCAGGATTGGGACTCTTCTGGAACGGAAGCAAATCTTACGGTTGCCACGATGTTCAAGGATTACGAGAAGTATATCAAAAATGCCGATGTTTCAGCCTATGACTTTGATGTGGTTGAAGCATTAAAGGGACTTGTATATGTGGACTTGAAATCTGCGGAATCAGGGAAATATAAGCTGGTTGAACATTTTGGCAAGCTTGACATTACGGAATATTACGGAGCTCTGTTACAGACAAATGCGGAAACAGCCCTTCCGGACGCTTCCGGTGTATCTTATGCTGACGGCGTCATATCCGCTACGGATACGGTAAAACTTGCAAAGCCTTCTGTTTTGCAGGGTGTGGGTATAACTGGAATTGAGTCCTGGTCATGAAAGTGGAAGGTGTTACTTTTAATGAAAGGCTTGTACGTAAGATGAAAAAGAAGGAGTTTGTTGATATACATAAAAAGGTCTTTTTCCTTGACCGTACTGCCGAGAATAGGGAAAGTCTGCTTTCTGATATATATGACAGGATATGTGATGCCACCCCTCGCAGCAGGAATGTGGATTCTGTTTTGTAATATGTTTGTTAGGGGCGTTCATTCGCCCCTAAATTATTATTAGGTATGGCTAGTATAATAGAGGCTGAGAGAAACTTTGATGAGCTTGTGGCAGGATTTGAGCCTATGATACGTGATATAATGGCTGCCCAGAAAAAAGAGGTGCAGGTATATATCACGGAGCAATTGTATTCCGGTATAAACGGCAATGACAAGCCTTTGCGCCCAACTTACCTGAATGACCCTTATTTCAAAAACAAGGAATCCGGTAGTTGGTATAAGAATGCCCGTGGCTATATGATATGGAAAAAGGGGATAACACCTCCGTATGCCTCTTCGTGGCTTGGAATTCCCAGACGCTCTCCGGAAACTCCGAATCTGATAATCAGAGGTGATTTTCATGATTCTATCACAGCGGTACCATTTGATAAAGGTCTTAGGATAGAAAGCATAGGGATTAGCTTCAGCGGAGACATAGAGCGCAAGTACGGGCAGGCGATATATAAGGTAGGGTCTTATGCTAGGAAGCATTTTATCGAGAAATATGTGAAAAAAGGCATTGCCAATTATTTCAGAAAGTTCGGTGTGGAATGAGCTGTATGTGTGAAAACCGGAAGAGGATGGAGGACATTGGGCGAATGAGGTCTCTTGCGAAAAAAGCCGCCATGATGGAGGGAAAGGTTTACGTTCTCTATGAGAATGACGGTATATTCGGCTTTGTTCCGGAAGGAGTTGAATATAAAGGTGCATTTATTGAATATGTGTGGTATATATAAAAAATCATTTGCATTTAATCTATTTGCAATTTAGAACGCTTCTAAATAATAATTATCTTTGTAATAGCGTGTAAAGTTGCACGCAACCCAAATCAGTACGTTATGGCGAATGAATTTAAGATTACCGATGTAGTAGATGACAAAGCATTTACTCAACTTGGAAAATTGAAAACGGAATTAAAGGAAACTACTACCCTTTATTCAAGTCTTGTAGTGAACATTGCAAGAGCATCTAAATCCAATCCAAAGACTTTTGATGAATTATCCGACAAGGCAAATAACTTTAAATCGTCGGTAGATAAATTAAATTCTACTCAAGAGAAGATGAATTTAATTCAAGCAAGGCAATTGGCAATACTGCGCCAAGTGTCCCAGCAGCTTAATTCCATGTCTTCCTTGTCTAAATTGAATGTCCTCTTTGAACAGTTTGCCAAGAATGTGAAGAATGCGAGCGATATGCTGCAATCTCTTTCTTCCACCTCCAACAATGTTGCCGTATCGCAGGATAATGCGGCAAAAAGCACCCAGAATGCGAGCAATACTATAAATCAAGCCTCAGTGCAGTTGCAGGCTGCGAATGTCAATTATTCAACTATTATTGATACTATACAAGGATACGACAGTGTTGTAACCAAATTGACGGCAGACACTATTGCCAATAAGGAGGAGATGAATAAGATAATCTCCGACATTAATAAGCTGGCTAAAGAATATCGCCAGGGTAAAATGTCTCTTACTGAATACACAGAACAAGCGGCTTTACTAAAACAACGCCATATTGAACTTATGGCACAAAACCAGCAGAACACAGCTTTGATAAAAAATCATTCTAATGCAATTATCAGTGCATCCGGCAGTTATTATGAGATGAATGCTGCCATGTTGGAGCTACAGAAGCGGTATAAGGCATTGTCTGAGGAACAAAGAAACAGCCCGATGGGAGAGAGCTTGATAAAACAAGCCAATGCTTTGAATGACAAGTTGAAGGAGATAGATGCCAAATTTGGAAATTACCAGCGCAATGTGGGTAATTATGCGTCTTCGTGGAACGGGTTAAATGTGCAGACCCAACAGCTTATTCGCGAGCTCCCTTCATTAACAATGAGTTTTAATCAGTTTTTCTTAGCCATCTCCAACAACTTGCCCATGTTTGCGGACGAACTTAAGCGTGCCACTGATGAATTTAAGCGCATGAAAGCTGAAGGACAAACAGCGGTGCCGGTTTGGAAGCAATTGCTTGGAAGTCTATTCTCATGGCAATCAGCATTAGTAATTGGTATTACACTATTGTCTGCCTATGGTGATGAAATCATTGATTGGGTTACAAGTCTGTTTAAAGGTGAAGAGGAGGTGAAGAATCTTGTAAATCAGGAAAAGCAATTGGCTGATGCGAGAAATAAGGGGATGTCTAATAGTGTAAAGGAAAGGACTGAATTGGCATTACTTTACAAAGCTACTCAAGATGTATCCCGCTCAATGAAGGAGAGAAATGTTGCAGCGGATGAATTGCAAAGTAAATATCCTGCTTACTTTGAAAATATGTCAAACGAGGAAATTCTTGCGGGAAAGGGGGCAAAGGCATATAAAGAGTTGACCAATTCACTTATCGCTTCTGCACAAGCAAGAGCCATAGAGGATAAGATGGTGGAAAATAGCAGTAAGATGTTAGAATTGGACAATCAAAGAATAGGAGCGTTAGTCAAGCAGGTACAAGAACAACGAATTTTAGATGCTGCAATAGAAGCCCGTGAAAAGGGATATGATTATACTGTTAATGGAGTAGCTATATCTATTGCCGCACAAGAAAAACGTGTTTCAGACGCCGCCAAATCTGCGGCATCTTATGCTGAACAAATTGAAAATTTGAACAAGGCTAATGAAAGTCTTGTAAGTAAAATAAATGTAAATGCTCTTTTGGATAATGACAAGAAAACGTATGAAGAGACCAAAAAGAAAACGGAAGAGTATGCTGAATATATCAAGAAAATTACGGAAGACTTGGAAAAGTCCCGTATAGATATTATTGCTGATGGGAGAAAGAGGGAGATAGCTGAGGTTGAGAAAGAATACAATGACCGTATCAAGGCAATAAAGGGAAATTCCGAAAAGGAGATAGAGCTTCGGACAAATCTTGAGGCCCTTAAAGGGAAAGCCATAGCAGAAATAAATGATAAATATGATAAAGAACTGATTGAGATAGAGAAAAACAATCTTGAAAATCGTTTGGAATCTTTTGGGGAAAAATCGGAAAGAGAGTTGAATGAGCGTCTGAACATACAACTGAAACTTAACGATATGATGCGTGATGCGGAGATTAAGGATGCGGAAAAGAATGGCGAGGATGTGTCTGCTATAATTGACAAGTATGGGAAGCGCCAGAATGATATTGTTATGCGGAATCTTGAGAGCAGATTCGGGTTGATAGAGGATTATACAGACAAAATGATTGACAGACAAGAAACTGCTTCAATAGAGGAATATAATGCCCTTAAAAAGCAGTATTCGAAAGGGGAGATAAGCCGTGAAGATTACGAAAAAAAGGCTTATGAGATAGGTGTCAAATATGCAAAGGCTCGCCTACAGACGATGATAAAGGAGGTTCAGGCAGAAATGGCTCTCCTCGACCCCGATAGTGATAAGTACGCGGATTTGGAGGACCGGCTGGCTAACCTTCAGTCCCAGATTGATGAAATAGACCTTGATACGGCGATAGATAAAAGCGAGAAGGCAAAAGGCAAGTTTAAGGAAGCGTTATCTGACATGAATAGCGCTGCGAGGGATGCATTAGGAGATACTGCCGGTATATTCGAGGGGCTATCAGACATTATAGAAGATGTGGCAGAAGATGGTAAACTCAGTTTTGAGAATCTGGCAAAAAGTGTCATGAAAATAATGGATGGTATAACATCTCTTATGTCTGATGTGTACGATGCGAAAATAGAAAAGATAGAGGAGGAGCAGGATGCCAATGATGAAGCCTACGATAGGGAGATAGAGCGTATTGAATCATTGCAGGAAAGAGGAGCCATCTCTACAGAGGTCGCGGAAGCCCGAAAACGCGCAGCCGAGGATAAGACAAGGTTGAAAGAGGAGGAGCTGGCAAAGAAAAAAGCTGCCCTTCAGGAGAAACAAGCTAAGTGGGATAAGGCTAATTCAATAATACAAGCGGGAATAGCTACCGCATTGGCTGTTACTAAAGCGTTGCCGAATTTGATTTTAGCGGCAATTGTTGGGGCAATGGGAGCGGCGCAGATTGCCATTATAGCATCTCAGCAAATCCCTAAATATGCAAAAGGTATAAAGGACCATCCCGGCGGTCTTGCCATAGTCGGTGACGGTGGGAAGAAGGAAGGTATCATTACAGATAATGGATTATTTGTCACTCCCGACAAGCCTACTCTTGTTGATTTGCCGAGACATTCCCAGGTAATTCCCGACCTTTCTTTCATATATGATAGGAAAGGGCTTGGTTCTGATTTCCTATTGCTTGAGCAGCAAAAGAAAAACATGGCAGATAGAGGCATTGTGGTTAATGTTGACAATGATTATAGCCAACTGGAGAAGAAGATGGAAGGTAATACCAGACAGTTGCAGAATATCAATAAACTGATGAAAAAGGCCAATAGGAATGCTGAATATAATTGGATTTTAAACAGAGTGTAATGCTATGATGTATACAGAGCTTGATAAGATGCCCTTATCCCGGTTCATAGATGTTTTCTTGGGAGATATGGATAAGGTTGTGATAAGGGGCAGGTACAGTCAAGAGGAGAAAGTAAAAGCCTCCGAAAAGCTGTGCAATGAGTATTTGTCTATAATAGGGGGGAAGTCTGTTGTTTCGCATATAAACAAGCGTAATGAGGTACTGAAGATACACATGCGTATGTGCTGTCTTGAAAGCGCTTCCCGGTTTATTGTGATGGGAGAGTGGGATGAGGTTCGAAATATAATGGGTGCTTTGGGATATTCGTTCAAAAGTGGTGAACATGACAGAATACGTACCCGTATTGAAAGCGTTATGGCTTCTGACAAATACCGCATTGCCAAGTTGCAGGAACTTTCCGATAACTCAATGAGTGCTAAAATGGACCGTGAATATTTTACTCGTGAAAGGGTTTCAGTAATGTCTCATGTAAAAATGCACATTGACGAGAATACTTTTTCGGCAAAGGAATATGCATATCTGGTGAGAAACATGTGCGAGGAGATAGACGCAATGATACGTTCAACTAAAAAGAAGTAGCTATGTATTACAAGTGTGAACTGGTGGTAGGAGGGTACTCTTACAATGTGACAGACAATCTGGTGAACTGGGATGATGTGGAAATGTCATTCAAGCGAAATGATTATGATGGAGTGGTAAGAAGTTTTTCTACCAAGTTCCAGTTTTCCAATGGGGCTTATTCTCTTCTTGTGGGCGAGTATCTTAGGAACTATTTAAATTCGTCCGCTTCCATTATCTTTTATACCCGCAACAATTCATGGTTATGGAACGAGAGATTCAGGTGTGCGCTTGATTTTTCCACTTTTACGGACAACGGCACTACTTGCGAGATTAATGCGGTCGATGACAGTCTTGCAAGCATCATAAAGGCAAAGAAGGGAACTCAATATGAATATCCGGTATCGGAAATAAAGGAAACAGAACCTCTGAACTATGATAGGATAATAATGAATAGTGAGATAAAGTGGACGATGCCAAGTGAAAGTGAAGACAGTTCTATATCTCATGAGATAATAATGGAAAAGGCTAATTTTTATTATACTATTCCATTTTACATCTTATCATCAGAAATTGCAACCAAAGATATTGTGGAAGTTTTTGATGTAACTGAAAATTCTTATAATAAAGCAGAATCTTTATATGAAAATTATTTTATAAAAAACATTCATGGTAAGACAATCAACATACATTTAAAATTTAAGATTCATTTCAATATAAGCGATACCAAAGGACACATATCGTTCTTTTTGGATAAATTCAGTGAATTTGCTAATGGAGCTACTACAATATATTCTATAGAAAAATTAAATCATAGTACACTATACACAATTGATATTGATAAGGATATTGTTCTAAATCCAACAGAAAGTCTTATAATGTATATACATTATCCTTATTTAACCGTTAATGTTCCGGTTACTGCAAATTTTTACGATATGGATATACCGCTTACTATAGATTTTGCAGAAAAAGACCGGTCAGTAGACATCGACGTTGTTCGTCCCTCTACTGTCCTTAACCGCCTATTGTCTTCCATGACCGGCAGTGCGGATGTGGTAGGAGAAATTGCTTCCGGAGTTGATGAGCGTCTTGACAATACAATCATTTTGCCGGCAGAAAGTATACGTGGGCTTGAAAATGCAAAATTGTATACTTCATATACGAAATTTTCCAACTGGATGAAAGCTGAATTCGGTTTTGTACCGGTAATTGGTGGGAACAAGGTTTCATTCGTCCACCGTGATAGTCTGTTCCAGGACAAGGAAATAAAGAATCTGGGTTCCCGGTCTACGGACTTTGAATATTCGGTGAACTCATCACTGATTTACTCCAGATTGAAAGTCGGTTATGACAAGCAGGACTACGACAGTGTGAACGGTCGTGATGAATTCCGTTTTGGCGTTGAATATACTACTGGAACGACACTTACCGACAACACTATGGAGCTTGTCAGTCCATATCGTGCAGATGTATATGGAATTGAGTTTCTTGCGGCTAAACGAGGAGAAGATACAACGGACAGCGACAGTGACAATGATGTATTCATGGTGGGTGCTTCCCTTGACGGTTCTTCGCAGAGGTTTGTTCTTATTCGTGGGGGGAAATATGCCATTTCCGGGGTAATATCTTCTGAAACAATGTTCAATGTGATGTACGCGCAAAAGTACATGATAGAGGCGAACAGAAAGTTTATAGGCTCTTTTTCCTCATTGCTTGATTTCGCTTCTTCTGAGGGAAACAGTAATGTGGTGATAGAGGGCATGAAAGGGACTGATGACATTGAAATTCCGGAGAGATACTTTACGGTGGGGGAATTGTCTGTTAAGACAAGTGATTTGGATGTTCCCGAAGACCTGACTGGATATATAGCCCTGCAAAAGAACGGTAGAACATACAAGGGGTATATAAAGAGTTCGAGCTATAATTATGGAAAGCCTGAAGCTGTCAAGTATTCATTGATTGTAAAAAACATAGAATAAAGCTATTTGTTATTTGGAATAATTCTAAATAATATATATATTTGCATACCGCAAGTGATGTTGCTTGCCACTCATTAAAGGACGAAAAGACATGGTGAAGATAGGAGACGTATGCCCTCTGTTCTTTAATCCTATAAAGGACAAATTTGGGATTGATATTGATTACATCCAGAAATTCCATTCTTCTGACAAGATTCATGTTCAGGTATTTTCTACCGGTTCTGAATCCGTGTCTGCAAATCTCAATAACCTTTCTAAAAGCACTTCTTCTGAAATAGCTTTTTCCATTTACGAGCATAACGATTCTGTAACAATGCACTATGCCGTAATTACTGGTCTTGAAGATTCTGTCTATTCTGTTACGATAAATGGAACCACATCAGAGCCGTTTATCGTATGCTCTTCTGATTCTCTTCTTGAGGAAACGACTTTGATACGCTATTCCCATAAGGACAATAATTCTGCATTTGACAATATATTTTGGATTGATGACCGGCAACAGGTATTCGAATTTAGAGTAGAGGCCGGCTTTAAGCCCAACGGATACAATGCCCATGTCGAAAATGAGCAATACCGTAATCAAATGCAAGAGATAGAGGAGTTGTATTCCATTCCTTATGACAGCTTTATACTGACGGTAGGAAACTCCGTGGGAGTCCCTTATTGGTTTGGAAAACATCTCAACCGGATACTCTGCCTTTCTATGGTTGAAATTGATGGAGCCAAATATGTCCGTTCCGAAGATTCTGTCCCCGAATTGTCACAAATTATGGAAGATAGCCAGCTATTTCAGATAAACATGACACTGGAATTGCAGGAAAATGATATTGCAGGAGTAGGGGGAGCACTGGTGACTTATACTGTTACAGTTGGCCTTGATTCCGACAGTATCGGCAAATGCACGGTAGAGGCTACCGGCGATGTAGTAAGTATTGTCCCTTCGGATGATGGCAGCAGCTATACGGTAATGGCTAATGCCGGAGGTACGGCAACAGTGGAGATTATTCCTGAATCAGGCTATGAGGTAGATGTTCTTATCGTTGACAATGAGCCAAAAGGAGCGTTGCCAGAATTCACTTTTGAACGGTTATCTGCCAATCATACTATGTTCGTGAAGATGGCGCTTAGTGAAGAAATCCCGACTGAGTTCCTTGTCCGCAGCGACCTTCCCGGCTATTACTATTCCAGTACGCAGGATGCGCTGAACGCGGTTCGGGCGACATATCCTGACGGTCTGACCCGGAATGTGGAGATAACCTGCATCAAGGCTGCCAGGGAAAAGAGAAGGGGGGGCCATTATCTTGCCGAGCTTGCCAATTGGAACCGGCGCAGCATGTACACACTGACAATTGACGGAGGCTCCGTATTGACACTGAACGGCAATGCCTTGGGATGTCTCTCGTTCTCTGGTGTGGACAACGTGGTTGTCAGGAACATCCATTTTGAGGACTATTCCAACTATGTGGGTTATCAGGTTCCAGATGCGCTGGGTGCGATATCCTTTACCGGAAAATTATCGCAGTACGCAAGAAATATGTTCGTTGGCGGCTGCACCTTCAACGGCAAGTCCATGACTGATGAGACGGTCATGTCTACCAATTCCGTCATCCTGATAAATACGGAGAATGTGACAATCAACAACTCTTCATTCACAGACGGAGGGGGCCCGGTCGTCAACGCGGACACTTGCAACCTGCTTTCAATACTCAACAATGATTTTGTGCTTGCACCCGTCGGCGTAGGGTATCCGACTGCCGTAACAGTGAGCGGTGGTAAAATACTAATATTGGAAGACAACAGGATGTCGGGGGACAACCGCTACAGCTTCGTGGCCGTCACGAACATGGACAAGGCGTACATTCGTCGTAATTCATTCCGGAATGGCGGCAGCATGGCCCTTTCCGTTTCCTCTTCCGTACCTATGTCGAAACTGGTTATAGAATCCAATCTGTTTACAGGAATGCTGTCGAATACCGGCTCCATCAATACATGGGCAAAGGCTGTTATCGGTTTGTGCCCTATACGGGATATGGAATTGAACAGCAATACCTTCTACATGTCCGGTAACAACGGGCAGCAGTATTGTACGCGTTGGGGCACAATCAACAGGCTGGAGATATCCAATAACGTGGTTGTGGATGCCGGGCATGCGGTGCACTTCATATACGGTTTTGCTTTCGACAATGTAAGCGAACTTGTGTCAGACTACAACATATTCCAATACAAGCTGCATGACAACATTACTTATGGTAGCCTTCTGCGTGTGTTCAACACGGAAGGAGTCGGGGGTGGCGTGGAAATCAACGCGGACCGCGGTTGCCGCTTCTGGCAGCTCCAGGAGCTCGGCTACGAGCTGCATTCCGTACTCGTGTCCGACGGTGTGGATGCGGATGCTCTTGATAATAATCTGATGATTACTTCCGCACTGGATGCCGATAATCCTGCAAACAATGACAATGTGCCCGATATCGACCTTGCATATAAGCTCAAATCGGCATCTGCCAACAGCCGCGGATGCTACAACCTGCACGGTTCCGTTATTGACGAAACATCTGTTGTTCCCGGCTATACAGGTTCCAACATGGAGGACGGCTCAACGTTCAGTAATGCTTCGCAGTACGGATGCATGGCAGAAGATATCCTCATGCTGAAGGCGAAGGCTTTGAACAGGAATCTGATGTCGGTATTCTCTGTTATCGGTTCAGCAGACAGCTACCTGGTTCTGGGCCGGTACGGGCTGCTCTCGCCGCTCCCGATATTGGATATCAATGGAGAGTATGTAGAAGATGAATTGTATGACATTAATGTGGAATGATTATGGCTGAAATTTACAATGACATATTGAAGGTTCAAATCGGACGCGTAAAGGCTTCGGTAAAGGCTGACAACTATTTTCCGGTGGCCGGCAAAGATACAATTCAAATTGACGCTGAAACCAGATGGGGGCAGACTTCGGAATGGCAGACGCAGGACGGAAGCGGTAGCACGGTGACAACAGCCGGTAATCTTGTAAAGCAGAAAGACAACAAGTCTATTGCGATATCAGACGGAGGGGAACTTGTCCAAAAATTCATAGCGCGTAACAACCGGACCGAAACGATTGTTTCTAAGAGAATCTATGCAATGTTGCCGCAAGTGCTGCCATATTTTACCGTATCGGCCAGTGAGGTTGTACGGGTGGGAGAACTGTTCGTCGTCACTGTTTCCCCGGAGCACGGCTACTCAGGCGGTGGTGAAATGGTCGTAAAGGTGTATCGCGAGAACGAGGATTCGTCTCCGATTAAGACATTGACCGAAATTACCGGGCGCCCGATGTCTGACGGGACCGTTGCGTTTGCATCCTCCTTTGACAACGCGTCTGACCGTGGAATATACGATGTGGAAGTTGATATTACAGATAGGGAAACAGGGGTGACTTTCAGCAAGAGAATAGACAAGCTCATAACGGTAGTTCCTGCCCTTTGTCCGAAACCGGCTGATACGACGCGAGGGTATGAAACTATCACTGTTCAGGCAGAAAAACAGTACGAGATACATCTGTGGCGTGATATAGAAGGTAGTGGCTTGAATTATGCTGAATGGACCGCACCACACGGTTCGGTTGAGACGGCGGGTTATGACCTGATAGATATTTCGATGTTGCCAACCGGAACGACCCTATGTATCAGAAGAGACAAGAATGAGGTTTATCCAATGCGTATGCGCATCAAGGGCAATGTGCCTTCCGGTGTTTCATCGGAGAATGGTACGCCGAACTTTATGTATGAGCACCCCCTGGTCATCACGCACGATGAAGAAGGTGTTTTCGACTGGCCTTGGATGTCGTTCGGCGCCGTCACCTTCGGTGACAACATGCGCAATGTCGTATTGGACGGGTACGGGTACAACCGTACGGGAATCAGATTCCATCCATCGTCGGATGATGCTGCAATCAATACGTGCATTTTTGTTTCCGGCGGTGCGGGCGACATAGAAATGTTCGGCATTGACATAGACGGTACGGGATTCGCCGGCATCATGGCCAAGACGGACCCTGCCCCTGATACCCCCTGGTTCTGGCGTGGCAATTGGGTGCTTGACAATCTGCGTATCCATCATTGTACAATCCAGAATACAGCCGGAGAAGGTGTCTATCTCGGCTATTACGGTAGCGGCAAACTTAAAGGTACGAACGGTCAAGGGCAGGAAGTGGAATACTATGCCCATCTGCTGGACCACCTACGGCTGTACCGTGTCGACTTCCTCAATACCGGGCTTGACAGTTTCCAGGTGAACAATGCCGTGAATGTGGACATCTGTCATGTGAATACGACGGGGAGCGGAGCATCGAAACAAGGCGGTCAGAACTACGCCAGCTCGTCGGTATTCGACGGCAGAATGTATAATTGCAGACTCCTCCGGTGTAACGGTCCTATAGCTTTCTGTGGTCCACTGCTCGATGAAGTGCATATCTATAATAATGTAATGGAGGCAGGAAGATACAGCGGTGCCTTCGTGTCAACATTATGGAAGAGTTCCGATGATGAGCATATAGACCTTGACGGTGACGGTGTGGTTGACGAGATAGGCATGTACATCTACAACAACGTGGTGAAGGCTTATTCCCTTGGTTCCTTCAATACTGACTACAGCTTGATGAAGTACTTTATGGACGATAACATTATAATAACGGAGGTTGGTACAGATAAGGTTCCGAATATGTTTACCGGCGGAAAAGGTAATGTCTTTCTGAAGGCTTCTACTAATTATGAATATATTGATGAGTTGCTTAAAGTGGGAGATAGCGCTAACAACAACTATCAGCCCAACTATAACAGCCCATTAATCAAGTCGGGCATGGCTGGCCGAACTAAGTATGATATAAGGGGGTATCGGAATTGGTATAAGACAATAAACCGTACCGGCCCATTTTTAGGAATTTACAAGGATACGACCGTCGAGGATGTGACAGTACAACTTACCGGCATAGCAATCAACTCAGGTGCAACGGACACGACGGAACGGGCAGTGTCGGTAAAATTCGACTATATGGGGCGACCGACAAGGTATCGTATCGCTGAGTTGGCAGGTTTATCTGGTATTGAATGGGTTAATTGGGCAGGTGACACAATAGCGTTCACGTTGTCGGAAGGATATGGAGAGAAAACTATCTATGCACAGATAGCCACGGATGATGCTGAAAGTGGGATTGTGTCTGCCGGTATCAGTTATGGTGGTATTATTCAGTTCGCAGACGCGGAGGTGAAACGTGTCTGCGTGGCGAACTGGGATACAGACGGTGACGGCGAGATAAGTATAGCTGAAGCTGCTGCTGTGACAACTATTCCCAACAACATTTTCAAGGGAAATGCCCTGATTGCATCCTTCGACGAATTGAGGTTTTTCACCGGACTCGTTTCCATTGCCGACAATGCTTTCCAGTCTTGTATAGCACTGGAAAACATATCTTTCCCTGATAGTCTGGAAAGTATAGGACAACAGGCATTCTACAACTGTACATCGCTTGCGACGGTCAACTTCCCTGAACATATGGCTGAAATTAAGATACATGCGTTCTGGAAATGTGCGGCTTTGAAGATAGTTCGTTTGCCTGATGGCATTCCCACTGCGAACTGTCTCTATCAAAGTGGTATAGAGGAAGTATATATACCAGACAGTGTGACAACTGTCAGTCATTTCACGGAATGCCTGTCTCTGAGGAAAGTGGATATAGGTACTGGGATAAAGACGTTTAACCAGAATTCGTTCAACGGAGACACTGTTCTTGCGGTATTCATCATGCGCGCGATGGCTCCTCCTTCGTATGCGGGTTGGACCCTGCCGGATACGTTTACGGGTACGATTTATGTACCGGATGAAGCTGTTGACGCGTATAAGGTGGCAGATGGCTGGAGAAAATGGGCTTCGATGATAAAACCGCTCTCCGAATATGTAGAATAATAGAACTAATTTATGGAAATGAATGATTGGATTATGTTAGTGACTACCCTCGGTGGCATCGAGGGCATCAAGCAACTTGTCAAGTGGTGGGTGAACCGTAAGACCGACAGACGTATATCCGATGCCCAGGCCGATGTGAAGGAATTCAAGGCGCTGTGGGAATACAACGAGTTCTTGCAAAAACTGCTTTCTGTCAATTGCTCGTTGGACGGGAAACTGAGGAGGATTAGGCTGGTTGGGAACAGTATTGTTTTGGGTAATTGTGGCAGTAGTGTTCTATCAAGTAGTAAAATGGTTAAATAAAAAGTTATGAGCAACATTGGGACAGAACTTAAGATAAACGTCCATGTAGAGCCTATTGACGGTTTCCACATGAGCGACTATGACTTCACTTGCCGGTTCTATATCTATACGAACCGTTATGTGGAATTGAAGAAGAGTGAAATGATAAAGGTGGATGAGGACAACTATATGGGCTGCATTGACAGTAGTAAGTTGGGCACTGGTAACATTATGATGCGTATCACAGCACAGATACCTGATACGGATTTCCCGGACGGGTTACGTACAGAGGTAGAGACCATTTCCACAGAAGTAAGGATAAGCAGATAAAACAGGAATTGATATGAAAGATAATATAATAACCCAGAGCATCCCCGGAGGCTTTTCCGTGATAGCCAGTGGCTTCATAATGGAATCCCTCGAACACATGATACCTTGGCTTATAGTCTCGTTTTCAGTAGTCGTGTGTGACTTGGCTTTCGGAATAAGGAAAAGTCTGCTGATGAAAGAAGAGGTGCGGTTTTCCAGTGCCATACGCAGGACGATGGGAAAGATGGTGACGTACTTCGCATTTGTATGTATGGTCGTTATGATAAACATCGCTTCTGGCAGCAAATGGAATATAGATGTGTATTCATGCCTGCTTGTTTGTTTCATTGAGTTCTGCTCGATTATCAGTAATATCCTTACGCCGAAAGGCTACAGCTTCAACATGCTAAAGGCGCTGGGGCTGTTCGGGAAAAAGATGCTTGATGTTGACAAGGAGGAGATGAGTGAAATAATAACTAAAGATAAGGAGGAAAATAAATGAAATTCTTTACAGTTTCAGAATTTGTAAGAAGTGAGACAGCGGACAAGAAAGGTATCGACAACCGTTTGCCAAAGGATTTGCTTCCTAATGTTCAAGCGTTGGTGAATAATGTGCTCGACCCGTTACGGGAAGCGTATGGGAAACCTATTATTGTCACCTCCGGGTATAGATGTGAGGCATTGAACAAAGCTGTAGGAGGCTCCAAGACGAGTGACCACATGAAAGGTTGTTCTGTGGATATAGTAGGCACACCTAATACGAAAATGGAAAACAAGAGGCTTTTCAATCTGATTCAGTCGCTTGACCTTCCCTTCAATCAATTGATTGACGAAAAGAACTTTTCTTGGGTTCATGTGAGCTATCGGGAAGGAGAAAACAGAAAACAAGTATTGAAATTATAGAATCGTAGAATTATGGCAGCAACAGATTTATCATTCAGCAAGAATTCGCAAAACAGAGACCAAGCGTCTTTCGTATCGGAAGGTGCCGTAACGGTGCAAATGCAGCGCAAGGACGTGGGAGCGCTGAACATATATGCCAACCTTGACGGCATGGGAGCTAAATACATTGGCGGTTACGGGAGTTATAACGGTGGGAACAACTTGATTTTCACTGTTGACGTTCCTGCCGGTGTGACCGTTACCATTGAGTCTTACCCGGAAGTCGTTTCCGCAAAGATGTTGGGCAATGGATAGGTTCGGGATAGGAAAGATTGGATTACCGGGATTCGGTGTCGGTGAGTTCCGTCTCCCGGTGTTCGGTGGTTCGGGGAGTGGCAACGGAGGTCAGGGAAATGCCTTCCATGAATCTATTGTTGACGCTTGGTTTATGTCGGGATACGCCAATGGCGATTCTCCTGCTTCTATCCGTGGGGTGAAGGGTAACGAACTCCAATTAAGGAACTTCGCCTATGCTTTAGACAGTGGGTTCGGGAAGTATACAGTTAATTGGGATAGTTTTTACGGTTCAAACGGAGTAAATGCCAATTTCACAAATTCTGATTCTGTTATTCATCTGACGGAAATATTGGTGGCAGACGGAAAGTTTTTGCAAACAAATGCAGACGGAACAATAGAAGCGTGTCAAATAAAGGTGGAAGGCATAACGGATGATATTAAGTTAAGATATGTATCTTATGCCGAAGACGGTACCGGAACATACACCTATCTTAAGAATGGTATCAATAACCTGCCAATATCCTACAAGAAATATACCGGGTTTGCTGCATCTGTAGTTGGTACTTGTAATATCACCATCACCCAACTGCCATCTGCCTATGAGGGTGCACTTGTGTTCGATGGCGTGGATGATTACGGTATCTGTACCCGACTTCCCATTATGACTGATTATACAGTAATATGCAGGAGGGTACTTGAAAATAATGCCAATAATGTTGTTGCTTCAAAAAGCATTAAGATTGGTAATGGAGCATTCATTTTTGAATATGGTAATAACGCCACATATTCTTTCAGCGAATATGCTTCTATTGGTCAGAATATAAATTTAGAAGATTTCGTTTCGTATCAAACTAAAAACTCTTATAATGGGAGTACGATTACGGTAGGCAATGCAGACGATACCGATACATTGACTTTAGGTATTATAAGAGAGGGAGACAGTAAACTTCTGAAAGGAGCTATCTATTATTTCGCTCTCTATAACAAATCCCTAACCATTGAAGAGATAGAAACAGAGAAAGCCAAATTGGAAAACATGTGGGACTCTAAATTAAATAAATCATGAAATATGTAATTGTAACAGTTGAATGGTGCCTTGGCAAAGGCATATCAGTTCCTTCCCATGCGAGAAAGAGCGTGGACGGGACAAAGGTCATCCTCCATTATGACTTTATAGAACCGGTATTGACGGATGCTGACAGACTGACGGTGTATCTGCACAACAGTGCCAGATTGAACGGCATTCTGAACAGTGAGGAATGGACTGCCAACGAGGATTCTATTATTTAAGCGGCAATGTGCTTCCCAGCAGATTACCGCCACTAACATGCACAACATTACGAACAATAATACATTATAACATGGGAAGTGATGAAAAAGTTTATTAAGAATAATATGCGTTTGTCGGAGTTCAGAAGGCTTTCTTTCTGGCTTGCCGTCGGCTTGTCCGCTATGCTGTGGAGTATATTGCTTTCATCGTGTGGAAACATAAGATATGTCCCGGTGGAAACGGTGCGTACAGACAGCGTGTATAATACCGTTTACCGGCGTGACAGCATATATATGCGTGACAGCGTATATGTACTTGACAAGGGTGATACCGTCTATCAATTCAGGTATAAGTATCTGTTTGTGGATAAAGTCAAGCATGACACTCTCTATATAGAGAAGACAGACAGCGTCCAGATACCTTATCCGGTTGAGAAGGAGTTGACCCGATGGCAGTCCTTCAAGCAGGAAGCTGGCGGTTTCGCTATTACCACCATAGTAGTGGTACTACTGATAGTTTTTGGGAAAATGGTTTATAAACTTAAGAAAGGAGGCTGATATGACTTAGCGTTATCATCCGGGCGAGTAGAAGCGCCCATAGGAAAACTATCGTACAGATGCGCTCTTTTCGGGGCTTAGAGTAAAAAGAAAGCCCCCAACGCTCAAATAATTATTGCCACATAAAAATTTGAAAAAGCATAAGATACCGCACGTTGGAGGCTTAATATCTTCAACACGGTATCTTGTGCTTTGTTCATGTATATATCAAGTTTTATGTGGCAGGGCAAAGATACGGATAAAAATCTGAAAAATCATGTGCAAGTCAGAAATCTTTGCCGAAACAATCAATCTCGTCTCGCAGGAGACGGAAATTCCAGTCAATCGAATACTATCCTCGGATAAGGATACGGAGACTGTGGATGCCCGCTATCTCCTCGTATCCCTCCTTGCCGATAGGGGCATGTACCCTTCACAGATAGCAGTTCATATCCACAAGACCAAACGTGCGGTGAACTACATGATTTCCAATTTCCGTGAGCGCATGGAAGGTGGGAAAATGTTGAGAATATATTGGGAAAACATTAGGAAATCGTTGGGAAACAACTGATTTCCATACCGACAACAAGTATATACTTTTGTATTGCGGTTGATATTGACCGTAATAACAAAAGTATAAATCTCTATGGAAAGAACGTACGTTTTTAACCAGGACGGTGGAGCAGGTTCAAGCAACGGGCTGCTCGCATCCATTCTCCCCTCCCTGCAGAACAGAGGAATCGACACCGGCTATCTGATGGGCCTCATGGGAGGCAACGGCAACGGTGGCTTCTTCGGTAACAATGGTGGATTCCAGGACATCATTGCGCTTATCGTGATTGCAGCCATTTTCGGCAACGGTAACTTCGGATTCGGAGGCAACAACAACCAGGGAGCCAATGAAGGCCGGGAAATGATTATGCAGACACTTAACCGGAACGGTGTCGACATTGCAGCATTAGCACAAGCTGTGAACACATCATCAGACCAAATCCTTGCCGGAATCAATTCTGTATCACAAGCTATCTGTGGCCTCGGCAACCAGATGGGACAGAACACCAACAGCATCATTACAGCAATCATGCAAGGCAACAACGCTTTGACATCTCAAATCTGTAGCTGTTGCTGCGACATGAAACAGCTTGTAACCACACAAGGCTACGAGAGCAAGTTGGCTCTGTGCGACCAAACCCATACTTTGGTTAATGTGGCTAATCAGAACGCTCTGTCCTTGCGTGACGGTGCGACGGCCAACACCCAGGCTATCATCGCCAAACTGGATGCCATTCAGAACCAGGCATTGCAGGACAAGATTACTGCTCTTACTGCGGAAAAAGCCACTTTAACCGCCGAAATCTCCCAACGCAACCAGAATGCCACCATCCTGAATGCTGTAGGCCAGCAGATTGCTCCTTTGGCTGCCGGATTGCAGGCATTACAAAGCGATGTTGATGGAATCAAATGCAAGCTTCCAAATACTGTGAGTGTTCAATACCCCAATTTAACCGCTATTAATACAGATTGTTTCCGTGCAGCCGCCTACGGTGCATATATGGGTGACGCTGTATACGGACGTAGTGGATGTGGTTGCAATAACTACTGGGGTTAATCCCGGTGAGAAAGGAGGTAATCATGTGGCCTAACTTTTTTACTGGATTCCCTTTCCAGTTCCCCTCCCTCGGAAGAGTGAACTACAACACTCTCCCTACGGTGGCTGTAACGGTCGGCACAGAGAATGTCACTTTGGAATTGCCCAATCATGCGTTCCGTAACCGGGACTATGTGGGCGGTTTCTATGTCAGTCTCCGTCAGGCGATACCTGCAGGAACGACGGCTACTCTGCCGATACTTATAGGGACCAACGGGGACACGAGACCGTTGCTGGCTTACAACAATGAGCCGGTGACTGTCGGAAACCTTGCCGGGACCGGTATCTACGAAATCCACTATAACAAGTACACCAATGAGCTGTTCCTTGTCAATGGTGGGTATCGTCCGACAACGACAACGGCTCCGACAGCCGAAACAATCGCTCAGAAGAGCAAGTAGTTAACATGGGGTTTTGTGGCTGTCCGGGAAAGCCGGATAGCCGCACACTCCTTTAAAATCAAACCAATATGTTTCAAAATCTACGAGTTAACAGTACATTATATCTTCTTCACAGAGGGGCAAATCCAAGTTTGGAATGCGGGCAAGTCGTTAATGTAAGCCCTATAAAAACTATCCCAATTATATACTTTAATGCACCAATCACACAAAAATAAAAGCCGCACCCAAATTCAAACTTAGATGCGGCTATTCTTAATTGGCAATTTTCAATTAAGCTATAAAAATACATATTCCATTATTACCTAATTCTTTAACAGGTATATCCATTTCCTTTAAAGAATTACGTATCATATTAGAAGTACATGGTCTTTCTTTCATCAAGACTTGCATGTCTCCTCTAAAATCAGGCATATAAATGTAATAATACGCCTGCTTTAAACACTTACTGAATACTTTATTCAATAAGGTCTTTAAACGATTTAAATCGTTCATAGTCATATTCTTTTTTGTTATACAATTTAAAATTTGATGCTTTACTACCGTTCAAAGTTTAAAAGCATTAATTTTCAATACAAATATAGCAAAACTAAATGAAACGACCAAAAATCGCAATAAAAGACCACCAGAAAACAATCCATCTTTATGGATGTTTTCTAAAATCAAAAGCCAACCACTTAATTATAAGTCGGTTGGCTTTTACTGTTATACTACTTATTGTTTTTCAACACTTTCGCTATCTTTTCAAACACTCCTGCTTTCTTCTCATCCCATTCTTGGGCTTTCTTCTCGAAATACGGTATCATCTTATTATGCTCATCTAAACATTTCAAACGCATTAAACTAGTGTCAAAATCAGCACGTTTCCTAAGAAGTTCTTGTTTATCCATAGCCCTTGTAATCATACCTAATCCGGGTATTGTGGGACTTGGTGCAAATTTTTCAGAAATACATTCAGTTAGCCATGAAAGGTTATCAATAATCTTTTCAATCTTTTTATCTTCTGATTCACTTGTCTTCTTTTTAACGACCTTTTCTGATTTGCTTTCTTTTTCTTCCACCTTCTTCACAACTTCTACTTTCTTTTTGGAAAAGGCTTCAAATGGAAACATATAAACTACTGAACATTGTTCAATGGCAGAATTAGACTTTAAATAGGCGGAAATATAAGGCTCATTACCCAAAATGTCCTTATTATCTCTTTTGTTTTCATTTCTCGCCTTAGCATTCCAACGGAAATCGCTATCAACCATTGAATTAGCCCAAGTACACCAAGCAATAGTACTCCCTACCATCCAAACTTTAAAATACTTATCGCCTTCTTCTCCTGCATATTCAAATGCTTTTTGCGGACTCAAAATGATAATATCACTTTGATTAATATCCGTAAAATTAACTTGCTTTCCTTTACGCAAAGCATTCACGATTTTATCAAACAATGCTTCATTGTTTGCTTTCAGATACTCTAAAACTGAATTTTCATTATTGCTCATATCTTCTCATTTTAATGTTTCTACCCAATTATCAAATTTCCGATAAACCACACTGCAAAAGCTGTCATATTGGCTACACCAAGTTTCTTTATAAAGATACCAAATGCAGAATTTACCCAAAAATCTCTTGGAGCAATCGTTACTTCCACACTCAAAGCATATCCTATAAAGAATGCTATAATACCAAATACTCCAGCAAGTCCCGAAGCTGCACTTTCAGCCCAAAACATAATATCTATTGCAACTAATGCAATGATATTCAATACTAATAATACGAATGTTATACAACCCATAATTCTACTATTTTAATGATTCAACAATTTCATCCACATATACATTTGCAACATTTTCGGCTGTTGCTTTAATGTCTTCTAATATTGGAAACTTTTTGACTATCGCTCCTCGTGCAGTTCCCGACAAATGCGGCAACATTATTGATTTGGCATTTACCACACATTTATCTAAAACCTCTTTCGCTTTCTTACCTAAACAAACACAAAGATTTGGTCTTACTAAGTCTAATTCTTTTTGCAATATATCAGTATATACCTCTAACTTACTTTCTGAATAGGTTTTAGACATTTCTCTATCATGTACAAAATACTTGTTTGCATCAGTCAAGTATATTGCAAACCCTTTCTTAATCAGACCATTAATCAACAAGTCAGCCATTTTGCCACCACTTCCACTTTTTCTATGGGTTGCATCATGCAGCCCAAATGGACTTGACACTATCGCATCATGGCATTCTTCATACCATTTTGCATCGCGTAACGGGTCTTGCGCAATAAGCATAATTCGGATATTATCGACTTGAACATTAAACCAAGTCGGCAAATCCAAACCTATTGCACCTTTATCCGCAAAATCTTTTCTAAACAATGGATTCAAAATAGGAATACAAACAGAGGTAGTATCTGTATATCCATTAAAAGGCTTCAAATCATCGGAAAACTCTTTTTGCCATTCTGCATACGAGAAGTCATAGCACTTTCTCATTTGCTTATAACGAGCCTTTAACATATCTAATTGCTGAATACCCAACAATTCATCAGCAACTAATTTTGGAATATCATCCGACAAATGACAATCATTGCAGAAGACTGTTCTCATACACAATCACTTTGCGCTCTCCCAGTCTCAAAGAAAGCATTTTCTAAAATAGGGAAGGCGCAAGACTGTTATCAAATTCCGTCAATGGGTTCTGGACTACCTCTGCACCGAAAAATGAAAACAGCTCACGCCTTTGGCTGTATATCAACACATCAGTGCTATATATGCAAACCAAAGGGAGCATTCTTTCATATTCCTCAGTGCAGGTGAATTGTCCAGATTCATTGACAAGGAATAAGCTAAACGCTTCCTAAACTATGTCTGTCCCTCTTGGGACAATGCAAATATAGGAACTATTTAGCAAAAATGCTACTTCGTGAACTGCTCTTTTTCTATTTTCAATTCAAATTTACCTATTCTTATGGGGAAATCAAACTTTGATACTTTAATCTTTTATAGGCTGACATCGTAAAATAAGTAAATCTTTCAACATCTGTTAGTCCTCTCGTATTATATCTAAATGCAAATTCATCACAGTATTTATCCAAATGCTTTGGACTTACCTTATGATATATTCCTAATATTCCACGTTTCAAGTGTGACCAAAATCCCTCAATACTATTGGTATGGAATCCGTCTTTTACATATTCACCTGTACTATGTTCAACTACTTTATGAATATAATTTTTCGATATTCCAGTATAACCTTTCCATCCATCTGTTATAACGGTAGAACCTTCCTTGACTAAAGTATTGATTATCGTTTTCAAAACCTTTCCACCGGTATTTGGAACAACGGCTGTATAGGCCATTCCATTAGATAATAGACCTACTACGGGAGTCTTAACTTTAAGGCTTCTTCCTTGTGCATTCTTTACTCTACCTTTATTCTTACCACCGACATAGGTTTCATCAACTTGTGTCATATCATTAAATTGAACTACAAGCTTGTCTTTCAAATTATGTCTTATCCGTTCCAACATGAACCAAGCTGTTTTCTGTGTTACATCTATATCCTTAGATAATTGTATGCTACTTATTCCTTTCTTATGGGCTAAGAATATATACAATGCATAGAACCATTTCTTTAATGACACATGACTACCTTCAAACATTGTACCAATAGTAACCGTAAATCTTTTCTTACATCGTTTACATTTATATAGTCCTTTAAATTCTCCATTAGACTTTAACTTATAATGCTCTTTCGTTTGACAATTACAGTGTGGGCAAATCGGTTCTCCACGCCATTTAATATCTTCAAGAAATTCTCTACATGATTTTTCATCATAAAAGGATTTCATCAAATCAATAAATGACTTTACTTCTCGCATTTGTTTATTCTTCTTTATTATTTCTACAATATTGATTATTTCTGTTTCCAATTGACATGTTATTTTTATTATATAAATATAATAAAAATTCCTAACATATAAAACATAAGTAGTTAAAAATTAGACACTTAAATAAAACAATTGGGTATAATTATCATATACATATATCCTGTAATTATTGCTCATTTAAACATTAACCAAGTGCTTCCAATATGATACTTGGAACACTTGGTTTTTATCTGAGTATAATTATCATATATCTATATAAAAAAATAGAACCCGACTGCTCTGAACAATCGGGTTCCTACTTAAAAATTTTAGCTTATGATCAAAAAAATCAACTTTCTCGACACCAATGGAAGAATTATTGGTTTCGATCTTTACTTTTTAGGTATTCCTGTGTATAAAACCAATTTTAGAAAAACTAGGGTTTACACTTCGGAATAAGGTCATACTCATTAGTACTGGCATCTTCTAAATTTGCAATAAGAAATACTTTCTCATGCAAATTATCAGTTTTATCAAACCAAGTACATTTTACTTTATCCATATATGGAATTCCATTTTCCATATATGGATATTCAATTACTGTCATATCAGGTCCACCTGATTTTAGAGCTACTATTGCTCCAACTTTTAAATTTTCTTTTTTCATACGTTTTTATGCTTAAAAAGATATATGACAATAAATACACAAATCCAATCTCAAGTGTTATCTACTTAGGATTCTTTAACAAAATTCTTTGATTCACTTGAAAACGGGCATAAAAATAGGGAAACCCAAAAGATTTCCCTTATTGAAATAAGATATAAACAGATAGAATTAAAATTAGTACATTAAAGTATATAATTGGGAAAACTATATATAAGACTGTTCCCAACATGCCTTATCCACAGCCGGTCCAGGTTATTGATTTTGTCGTGAATATAAACGGGCAGAATGTTAATTTGCAGGAGATACCGGCTAATGCCAATATTGCCGATGATGTTAAAACGGGGATGCTGATTACTGGTTCAAGAGACGAGATGAACACCGAGGTCCTTACTATGAAACAGAAGAGTGAGGATGTTCTAAAAAGCGTGGAATATCATCAGAACTTTCTTAGGGTATGTGACCAGATGCTTGCCATGCTTAACCCTGAATTTGCAGCCAAGCAACAGCAGGAGCAAGAAATATCCGCATTGAAAGGGCAAATGTCCAATATGGATAAGAACATGCAGGAGATGAGCAGGAATATGGCTGACCTCATTGCGCAAAACCAGAAGTTAATGGAACAGCTCGGAGTGGGCGAAACATCCAAAACAAAGAAATGATATGGGAATGTGGAGAATATTAGACGAAGGACGTGACGATTACGAACGCAGCTTCGGAATGAGAGACGATGATGTGGAGGAAGCCTACAAGGAAGGATGCCGCCACGGTTACGAGAAAGCCATGCGCAAGATGCAGGGCGGTGAAATGGGCTACCGCAATGGCGGCGGCTCCCGTAGCGGAGGTTATAGCGGCTCTGATATGGGCGAACGCCGTATGCCGGAGTATTTTCCGGAATATCCTATGTACGGTGAGCGTCATGGAATGTCGCCCTACGGTGACGAAATGGGCGAACGCAGACGCAGACGCGCCAACGGTGAGTTTTATTGATAATGGAGGGGTGGAATGCCCCTCTTTTTCTAAATCTGAATAATTATGGGACAAAGACTGGATATTTACGATAGATTTCCCTCCGGCATGGAGGCATACCTCTCGCAGTATGGATGGCATTTCAGCAAGAAGATGTGCGACTGGGCTGTATCCTGCATGAAGGTGGAGAATAAAAGTACCGGCAAGAAGGAAAGGATTGAGCCAATCAGCAAGGAACAGTTGGATGAACTTCTGAAAAAATATAATATCAAGCTGGATAAGGATGCCGGGTACGACAGCTTGTACGTGGCAAATATGGCGAAAGCAGACTATTACAAGAGTTCGATTGCCGATGAAGCGCATTTGGCGCTGTTTATAAAGGACTACATGGATGACCCGGACGGATACGACGGTCTTCCGTTTACCCGTTTTTATGCAGACTGCATAGGTTCCGGAAATCCTATAATGTGGTCGGAGATGATGTAGCCTATGATAGTCCAGGACTTTTATATACCGGAATATGACTGGGAAGTAAGAGTGTATTATGCAGTTGACTGCTACTACACCGGCAGAATCATGGCAGACCTGCGCCGTGTCGGTTGCAGGGGAGCAGACCTGATGGACGCTTTCAGGAACATGCGCTCCTGCAATCTGAATACCGGCATTACCTACTCCAATACAAGGGACAGACAGACCGTCATGGTGATAGCACTCACTTCCTCACCGGGCGAGTTCCAGAATTCATGGGACCATGAGAAGGGACATCTCTGCCGTCACATATCCAAGGCTTTTGGGGTTGACCCATACGGTGAGGAGGCGCAGTACCTTTCCGGCGAGGTTGGGCAGAAGATGTTCCCGATAGCGAAGAGGTTCTTGTGTGAGCATTGCAGGAAGGGGCTGGCGAAATGGTGACTGTTCCATTTTCTGCAGCACTTACATTTTGAAAGGACAGTATCAATTCCTTCCAATTATTACCATACTATAAATAATGCTAATGAGAAGCGATGATTTGGACATATTGATTTCGCAGGCCGACGACCGTTACTATTCGGATTTCTGCCGTCTTCTGCTGGTCATGCTATGGAACGCATAGAGCGCGTCCTTGACTGGCTGGTGCCTGTCGCTGTAATAGTGAGGGTGATATTGTTGTGTCTGTATGCGTGAACTTGATAGGTCCTTGAACTAATCTACCCTTTGTCTCTCAACCCGTACTTCCTTATGTAAGTGCTTATGGTGGAAGCCGCCACACCCATCTCATAGGCAATGTCCTTGGACTTCATCCCGTCGTTTACCATCCTCCGCAGCTTGTCCATGTCCACAAGTCTTGATGCGTGTCCTTTTACTTCGACAGCAGGGGCAAGGCCTAACGTCTTGCGCTTTTTTGCGGCATATTCGGGAGTGCATTTGTCTCTGGTCACGTATATTACGGTACGGTGGTCTATGCGTAAGGGATATTTCCCCTTTTCCGTTTCTCTGTGCATCTCCGCGAGGCGTTCCACGTCCCCGTTGACCGTTGTGTCAATCTTCTTGTATTTGTCATCAATAGGGGCATGGAGCTTTTTCAGTCTGTCTACTTTTCTCATGATTTCAATATATTATTCCAATCTTGTGATACCATTTGTCCGCGTGGCTGAACCATCCGAGAATGAACGGTTTGCCGAAGATGGTTACTTTGTATAGTTTACTCATAATTCTATATGTAAATGATAAGTATTAATAATGGCAAACAAATAAATAGCCACAGTGATGATACTATCTATACACACAGCCCAACTGCCGAGGCGTTGAAATCTCGACAAAGACAAAGCCATTACCGCCAGGAATAAAACCCACTGGCTTGTCATTAGTCCAGCCATTAATGTTATCCATCCGAAAATATCCAAAATACTCATTAGAAGAAGCATAGGGTGCTCTTTTAAATATGCCTTTACCTTTTCCTTGGGAAGATGTCTATATTCGCATGTGCGGGAATATACTTTCTTACAGTTTAAGGCTTTCATAATTTCATATAAAGCCAAAAATCCTACAAATAAAAAGAATAGATGTTTCATTACTTACCTTATTTCAATTGCTTGATACTCATGAATAATTCGGCTTTTGTTCCGGATTCTGGCTATGCCTGCTAAAACGTCCCTGCCAGCATTCATGAGGAACACGTTGCATGAAGGTATGGCGCATACCCAAATCCTCCCATTCCTCGCAATACTTCTCCAATATATCCGACATCTCGTCAAGCATACGGACATAGGCTTTATTGGCTTCAAGACCATGCTCTATAATCGGGATTGCCTTCTTCCATTCTTCATCCGTAAGCAGATTGAGGGACAAGGAAACACGGACAGCGGCTATAATTTCATCTGTAGTCCAAAAGTCGTTACCGTCCTTGACGAAATGATTTATTACTTCGTAGTCAAAGTCTTTTTTCAGCCTGCTCTTGAATGCCGCAATGTTATGCTCTCTGAAGCCAGAACTGTATGTTGTATAGATAAGCCTTCGTTCGTAATATTCTGTTTCCGGGTAGTCTTCAAGCCTTTTCCCTAATAATATTATCTCCATTGTATTTACCATTCCGTCTTTAACTAATATCTCTCCATCATCCCCATATTCATAGCAATCCGGGCAATAGTGCTTGTCATCCGCTGGGTCGTAATACCATCCGCTTTCATTGGCTACTTCGGCAACGGTTTCCATATCCTCATGCCACATATCTTCATTGGCTAAATCCCCACATACATCACACTGGATGTTATGGAAATATTTCTTTACTCTCATGGCTATTGCTGTTTTATCAATTCTGGGCTATCGTAAATATTACTAACGACTGTCATAGCATGCCATTCGCCTAAAGGTCTCATGCCGACTTTTTTTTCAAAATCGAATTGTAATGCGAATGTAGCAAGTTCTTTGTTCCACAATACAAGAGCTATATGTTGCTCACACATAAGTATGTCTCCTTCATAGATTTCTTTACCGCTCTTGTCGCACAAGCCGGTGAACTGCCCGACGGTTTCAGCCCATACGTCGTAACAGCAGCCGTCTTCCGGAGAATATATCCTCGCCTTGTCCGTAAAGATAATCCCGTTTTCGTCCCTTCCGGCAGTATAGAAAAAAGAGAGAAATCCATATACCCATTTCCCCGTATCAATACCTTTACCTCTGAATTTTATTTCACGCTTCATAATCACTATATTTTATTCATGGTTATTCCTTTTCAACAACTCAATGTTTCTTTATGTAATCAACTAATTGAGGACCTAAGTCATGAAATCGACAAAGCCCACTAAACACAAGGCTTGCACTCATTCCGCTGTGACCTTGGTCTATGAACATTTGTAAGCAGTTCTTAAAACGCTCTTCTTTAGGCTTATCTGTATTGAGTTCGAATATAAGTTTCAACCAGCAATCGAGTTCAAACCCTTTATAGAGGTCGTTCAATCGTATAGGAACAATCTTATCCCAATATTCAAGATGTTTATCCGGAATAATGCCACGTGCTTTAGCCATATATTCTTTTATCAATTGCGGAATCTTAGCCTTGAACTCGGCTTCCCTTCGCAGGTATTCGTTATGTTCATCCTGCAAATCCTTGTCGAACTCAGCCTTCGTCTTTCTCGTGACCTTCAAATACATTTCATCAAGTGTTTCACTTGAATACAGTTCTTTATCATTAAATTTGCAGAAACAATCTTCACTAGTTTTCTGCTTGTATTTTTTCAACTGTTCGTATGCGTAGTCAATGTTTACACCTGGATACATTTCTATTTCTTTCATAAATTCACAGTTTCCTATTCTTTAATTTGTTATACTCATCCTCAATACATTTATTGATTTTAGCGGCTTCCTCGTACCGTTCCTCTTCAATCAACTTACTTTTCAGCCATTGAAGCTGATTCATATAAATAACATCATCACGGTCTGAAACCCTACGGGTATATTCCCTTATCTCATTCAGCTTGTCCTCCATGCGTCTATGCCATCTGCTTACCATGATTAGGACAAATCCTAATGCAACGGCATTGAATAAAGTGATGGAGATTTTAATTATCAGTTCAACGTTTTCCATAATTGTTACATACAAATTGTTTAAAAGGATAAAAACGATGATATGAACATCTCACAAATTTGTCGTTATACGCATCCAACGAAAACTTGCATTTAAGGCAGCACTTATTCATTGTGTCTATCTTTAATCCTATATTATCCATAATCATATAAGTTTTAATACTTCTCAAAATTTGGAATTTGCAAATAGAACGAGTTTCGAGACATGGGAAGCCAAACTGTCGTTTCATTGTTACACGTATCCCAATTCCCTTCTCCAAATTCATTATTTAATGCTTCCACTATCTTGTAAAATATATCTTTTACAAAACAAGTATTAAGCACCTTCTTGCCTTTAATGACTATTGTAGGTGTATAGAGTGAAATTTTATACTCCCCGCCATTTACTATCGACCAACTACCTTGTGCTACTGTAATATGCGGATTGGTTTCATTCTTATACTCTTGCGTTATGCTTATATAACAATTGAAATAATTAGAAATTAAATCTGATTTATAAACTTTTATTCCCGTTGCTTTTTCTAAAAGCTTTCTAAATCTATAAGCATCATTTACGATAGGAGTCATTTTCATATAAGTTTTAAACATTTCAAAATCCCGGCCTCCATTGCTTCCTCGTAGGTGTCCCAATTACCTGCATCATTCGGACCTTCGGGGAAACAATAAAGTACCGTTCCCATATCCGCTTTAGATATATCGTATGTGTAGCCGGAAGCACTATTATATATAGTGATATGCAGCTTCTTGATTTCACGAAGCCACTTTTGGGCGATATATTGAGTTGGGGCAGAGAAAGAGTAAACGCTTGCATTGTAATTCTGGGCGTCGTAGCTTTCAAATAGCTCATACTCATAACTACCTTCTTCACACACCAATTCATAAAAGACACTAACATCTTCTTTAAATCCTTTCTCTTTCAGCAGCTTCGCTGTCTCTAATGTTACAAGTTCTTCGGTCATAGTTATTCCTCTGTTTTAAGTTCAATCTTTTCTGCCCGTCCCCACCAGGAGCGCTTGTTGTGCTCTTTAATCAAGTTTTCCAGCAGGTAGCGCTTGTATCCTTCATCAGAAGCTTTTCTGCGTTCTTCATAAACCTTTTCTTGCAGGGAATTTACTTTATTTTCCAACTTGGCTATTTCTTCGACAAGCTTCTTGACATACTCATCCTTCAAGGAATAGATAGCCCGTGTTTTCCTGGAAAAACTGAATCCTTCTTGTACATCAGTAAATTCAGCCAGCGTATTTCCGTCACCCAACGCTACGACAAGCATGGAAATGCTTTCTGCGCTTATCTCATAGCGCTCTTTTATACTGAAGGAATCAGGCAGTTTCCCGTTCCTAATTTCTATTCCGTCCACGTTGAATATAAGGTCCTTGCCGTCAAAGACCACTTCTTTCTTGTTCTGTTCCATGATACTAATCTTTATTTATGACGTCATTGATGTTCCACTCTATTTGAGGAACTTGAATCTTTGGGGAGAATAGTTCCTGCAATTCCTTTACAGTAGCCTTGTGTGCTTGTGCTACGTCTGTCCCATAATACCACCGGTCATGATTGCAAAGAATAAAATCCCCTTTGTATTGGTAGCATCCGACCGCTTCCCATATGTTGTCATGGTCCAATACAAACCATTGGTTCTTGTCTGTATCATTTCTCAATGCAGCAATGCCCAAGAAAAGATCTTCATTGGCTCCGCAATCAATCCTTCCTTTCTTGGTTACGGTATCTATATCATATATCACCCCATATAAATTCCCATAAGATGTTATGATTGCTCTTCCTTCTTCAATGCTTTTATGACTTCCATTGCCGTCATAATTATGTACATCTAAGGTTGTATTACCAGAATTAAGTATTTCATATCCCAACTCTTCCAGCTTCTTCCGAAGCTCCGGTGTGTTTTTGCGTATAAAGCACGGTGTTATAAATCCCATAGTTATTCTCCTTTTAGTTTCTTAAAAAATTTCATCGGCGACACTAAGGAACCCGACGAAATGTCTCTGAAAATTTCACTATCATCATTCACCCCCAATGCAAGACAATACTCCTGCGGATTAACTTTTGCCAATTCACGGAGCTTATTTTCCCTATCTACACCGGCGTAAAGAATCCCAGTATATTCCAAAGTAATAGAGCCGTGCATATCTTTCAAATCTGATAGCTTTAATATTTCTCCTCTTGACATTATTCACCCTCCTTATCTGTCTTAATATCCGTTACTTTGCCACGATTGACGAAATACCTACAATCAATAAGCCTGCAAATCCATTCATCACAACGATTCTCTAATTCATTACATTCCTTGTGAAGAGAACACATCTTGCATTCATGGTCATTTGGATAATTCTCAGCTTCATGCAGTACCCCGTCTATTATTATTCCGTTCTTTACTTCCATAATCAAATACAATATCGAACAATTTTATGTTTCTTACAAAACCTTATCGAATACCTCACAGCCTTTCGTATGTCCTCATACTCCCTTATACTGTACACGTTGTATGTACGGAGCTTTTTCATAATCGCTTCCTCTATAAAAGGAAGAATCTCTTTCTCAAACCTGCTCATTTCCTATGTGTTTTACGGTTCTTGTTCGTTCAACATGATTTCATCTCCTTTTCTTTTAAGACTTATATCAATTGACAACCTATCAGCAATTTCCTCCTTAATTATCTCCCTGCATAAATTCCTTATCATAGAGTAATCACCATGTCTTTGTATCTCGTTGGAAACCATACAACGAACCCACCTCTCTATATCGACATCATTCCCATAGGTGTTTTGAAAGATACGTTTAACTTCCTCTTTCACAATTGGAATCATAATTTCCTTTATATCCTCTTTAGTCAACTTTAGTTCGTTGTGGATATAGTTCTTCACTTCTCTATATCTATATTTACTCATAATATCTAAACCTCCACTTTTGTATAATTACTAAAATTACAATAAAGATATTCGCTTGAAAACCATCCTCCTAAATGGCTTTTATCATTGACATATTTACAATAGGTTTCCCATTTGTCCTTATGTACAATTTCATACATTACACCTTTGTACATGAACAAATCTCCTTCTTGCAAATTTGAAATCTTAACCGTTTTCATATCAATTACCGTTTAAAACATACAGCAACTCTCTTGCTTTCCTATAGGTGTCAAAACCTTTTACATTCACCCATTCAGATGAAATACGTTTGTCTTTTCTGACTTGTACCCAATATATTATTATGGGGATACAACCGTTATACCCTTCTCCTCGTATGATTCTGTATCTTTCCATATTAGTCCCCTTTCTCCTTAATCCGTTCCAGTACATCCTTGTTAGCTTCGAGTATCTCGTCGAATGAGGGGATAGGTCTCCAATGAGTAACATATCCAGTCTTGATGTAGGGGTATATCCATTTATTCACTTCTCGCATTGCCATTTCATCAATACTACCATCAACATATTTCACTTGACACATGCCTTTTGCTAGTTCGTTAGGTATTGCATCCTCTACGCTTATCCACGGTGATTGCTTTGCCTGCCAGTCTGCACCAGCCTTGAAACCCCTCGTCAGTCCATTGTCATAATCGACCACATTTTTTACCTTAAAAGGCAATTTATCTAAAATATTGGATTCATAATTGGCAAAGTTCATTGCCGCTTCTTCTACTGTCTGTTTCATATCAATGACTTTTAATTTTCTTGTATTTACCACACTTCTTGCAGAAGTAGTGACGTACGGTGTACCAACTGCTATCTCCCCAATCATCAACAACTTCTACTTTCCTTTCAAATAAGAATTCCCACTCATGGCAGCAGAACCATTTCTTTATTATAGCATCAATTAGGCGTTTCATACGCATTTCGATTAAAAGGGCATACCCGAATAAAGATAAAGTGTCGAATTTTAAAATTATTGCAAAAATAGGTATGCCCTTTAATTATTATTGTTACTTTTGTTTTCGTCGAATTATAAAAATTATTGCTTATGAAATTAGACTCAACAGTTCTTACTGTATTTCAAGAGAGATTCAGTAAAATGCCTCACAAGTGTCCAATTTGTGGCTGTGAGAAATTTGGTATTAATGACATTGAGACTCAGGTCTTAGGGTTCAATAGAAGAGGAGCCGATATACTGAATAACGGAGAAGTTAACCAAATTCCTGCTATTGCAACTCATTGTATGCACTGTGGTCACATCGATTTGTTTGCTATTTCTATGGTAATGAACCCACTTGTCAAATAAATGTTTGACATTTCCATTCTGTAAGTTGCAGCACTGCGTCTTCTTTTTGATACAGTGCTCTTCTTTAGTCTTTTACCTTTTCCCATATTTTATTCTTGTTATACGTTAATAGACATTCTTTTAATATGCGCAAAACAATCATCCATAGCCTTGTCAAAAACTTCTTGACTTATGATATTTTTCTCAATTCGTTCCACGTATTCACCTGCGTAAGATGCAAGTTGGATGCTTGAATCACTATTACTTACATCTTCTCTGTTGTCAAAATATACATGGATGCAATCATATACTACTTCATCACCAATTTCATCAGTATTTACCCTAGCTATAGATGTGATTTTTTCGTAAGAAGTATGCGCCATGTGAATACACTTTCCAACGAGATATTGATATTTTGCCTTTTTTTTATCGGCTTCCTGTTTCTTTAGCTTCTGTATTTCAGCTTCTAATTTCTGTATTCTATTCATTTTTTATTTGTTTTACTCTAAACTTCAATTTCAAACTGCTCACTTTTAGCCGATGGCATTCGTTCAAGTAAAGATGATCCAACTGATACATAATACCCGTTTTCATTCTTGAGCGGAAGCCAAGCGCAATAAATTCCAGTCTTTTCATCCATAACAGGAATGCCAAACTTAGAAAGCGGTTCGCCATCAATACCTCTAAATTTTTTACGCCACTTGTCAATAAACTCTTTAGCATCCTTTTTGCGTTTATTCGGTTTCCAAAGAGGATTATCCTTGTACTCATTATTAGGAGAGAGTTTTTCTGGAACAAACGATTTCTCATTGAAGCCTATCAAATTGTAGCTCCACTCTGCAGTTATTCCAAACACCCAGCCATAACCGATAGCATCAGGTCTTGTACCGCAGTATTCTTGTACCATATCCTTTGCTTCTTCCTGTTCACGTAGAAGCTGCTCATTCATTTGTTTCAGTAGTTTCTCAAGCTCTGAACCTTGTTTTGCTATTATCTTCATTTTTGTATTGTTATTAGTTAATCCATTTCTGTTATTATACATCCAAACAACGCTCCTAAGTATTTCATGCCAAGATCGGAAACATAGTATGTGATTTGTTTCTCAATTTCAAATTCTCTTTTTGTAGCATATCCAAAAGACACAAGTTCTTCCCAATCATTATCAGGCTTAGAAACTATGTATCTGTTTCGATAAGAACAATATCTGTTCTTTTTCATATTTTCGTAACCAAGCCCAATAGCATGTTTCATCTTTTCTATTTGCCCAAATGACAATTTTATATCATTCATAGTTATTCCTCCTTTTTAATCTCTAATGAGCAAAAACCACCGGTTTCCGCTCGTATTAATACTTCATGTGCAGAAATGGCTTCTTTTTGCACATGTTAATCTCAATTCATTTTCCTCTTTCTATTCCGCTCGCTCTGTACCTCTGCCATACACATCTTGCACCATGACGCTTTCAGATGGTATTCCTTACCGTTACGACGGGCTGTCCTATCGAAAAACCGGGATAACGGAAGCGCTCTACCACAGTGGGTGCACAGCTTGCGCTCCACTCCGTCAACCACCACCCGGTTACGGGGTTTCCTCTTCACAATTTCGCATGGCCCGCATTCGGACGCGCCGTACCTCCTGCAATATGCAAGGGAATGCTTGCCGCACTTGGCGAAGGAGGTGCAATCCGAGCGGGGGATTGTCTGGTGAACGTTCATACTATTTGCCTTTTTCTATAGATTCTATTGCTTGGAATATCTCATACATTACTTGTGGAACAATCGCATTGCCATATGCCTTTATCGATTCCTGCCGCCACTTTGAAAAGGCAATACCGTCCAATCTGGTGGAAATCCCATCATCTCGGCTACAAACAGGGGATTGAGTTGGGAAGTTTTTCCACCGTTCTGCGAATGATGCTCTCCTAACATTACCGGGAGGTTGCACAGAGCATCCGTCCTCATTTTCCCGTTTTTCCTTTTCAATGCTTGTGGGGAAACGGAGGGTTGATAATCCCTCGCTGCTGGAGTAGGCAACATTCCGTTTATTGCCATTGCTGTCAAAGCTGTGCCCATTTGGCTGTTCGGATTGTACTTCTTCGTATATTTGTCCGCTTCCCTGGCATTGGGAGTCGGAAGCAGCCGAACCATTCTCGCAAGTCCTACGCTTCCGTTCTGTCCATTCTGATTGATTTTCCTCGGAGTACCGTTTCTGGTCGTAACAAATTGGTCGTTCTTTCCAATTATCGCTCCGGTTGTTGCATCGCTCGCCATCGGTGTCGGGAGCAGTCCTACCGGATAGAATGTTGTTTTCCCATTCTCGTTGCATACCTTCAGACCCTGCGTCTGCACGGTGGGCAATAAAGAAGACGCGGTCTCTTCTGTGCGGCGCTCCGACGGCACAAGCCGGAATAACAACCGGTTGGACGGAATATCCTTCACGTTCAAGGTCGTTACACACTGTTTCGACGACATATTCCTGCCGATGCAATGTTCTTTTTCTGTTATCTTCTCCGAATAGAGTTTCTTCGCTTCCCAACGGAGTTTCACTGCCTGGCTGTACCATCGTGAGGATTCCAGCAACGTTTTCACCAACAACCCAATCGGGCTGAATCTCCCGTATCGCTCGTAGCATTTCCGGCCAGAGATAGCGGTCATCTTCCGCTCCCTTTCGCTTTCCGGCACAAGAGAAGGGCTGGCAGGGAAAACCTCCGGTGAGGACATTGATTTTCCCTTGCCATTCTCTAAAATCAGTTTTCGTGATGTCTTCATAACTTTTGCTGTTTGGAAACCAATAATCAAGTATCTTTCTCCCGAACGGGTTTATCTCGCAATGGAACACGTTTTTCCAGCCCATCATTTCAGCAGCTATTTCTGGACCGCCAATGCCGCTGAACAGAGAGCCATGTGTTAGTTTACTATTCATCCTTCCGCTTCCTTAGGTTTCCAATCAGACGGTAATTTTGCCCACTCGCGGAACTTGGCATCGAAGTCGTCCATGTCCTTGAACATATCCATCTTCGATTTCTCTGTCTCTACGAGTGAGGAGAATTCCAGAAAGTACAAATCTGCACTTTTAACGAAATTGTTATGCAACCTTTTCAAATTTCCGAGTAGTAACCCTTTGGCGCTCATCAGGTCTGCCGCTTCCTCCACCAGCATGTTGGCTTCGCAGTTCAGTATGTGTGCGGCTGAAAGAAGGCTGTTCAATCTGTCTATGCTGCCATCAGCCTCGGCAGCTTTAATCAAATCTTTCTTTGGTTTCATAGTTTCTGCTTTTTCCTGCAAGTTCATCAATCATTCGCTGGTACTTCTTTGCCACCAACGGGCATCGGAGGCGCAGTGCGTTGTCACGCTGTCACTCCAATAATTCGATTTTCTTCTCAATTTCTATGTTCATAAAATTATTTCTTCTTGAATTTGTCACATATCCTGCCGTAGCGGTCACATGCGCACACCCTATGGCCCTTGACCTTGCATAGACAAGAGTTCCCTACAAAATCCATTGAGTATGAGCATTGGCGGCAGCGGACGGGGGAGAGGGGTAATTTCTTCTTTGCCATTACTTACGTAAACTGATATTGCTTACGCGATTTGCCGCTCTTTTCATTGCTTCTTCATCTCCGCTTTCCACAAGCTTCCTTTCACGTTCAAGATACTCGGCATAGGAAATTCTGTTGTTTCCACGTTCTTCTATCTCCTTTTGGCGTTGTATCCGGTATTGCTCACGCTCATAGCGTTCGATGTCAATACGGCGTTCCCTGATATAGTCAAGCATGGCACTTGTAATCTTCATCGGGTCTATAGCACCATAGAACCGTCCATATTTACCAGACTTAAACCGTGCAATAAAAAAGCATATCTCAGCCGCATTAAGGTAATAATACTCAGAAATAAATATTTCTGCCAACTCATTAAGCTGCTCCTTGGCAATCTTGGTAGATACCTCTGCAAAGTCATTAAGTGTGCCGAATTGGATTTTCAACCATTCCAAAGGGGTTTCATCTCCATAAGTCGAAGCCAATAGCCCTAATGTAGGTATGGAGGAATTCATGGCTAAATCAGAGTGGGTCGCCTTGCATCTGACAATTTTGAACTGCAAATCGGGATTGTAATCAAGAATAAATTGTGCAGGGTCAGGATATTTATTCAATAACGCCCTCTGCTTCAAGTTCTTTTCTTTTTTTTGCGGCAGCTTCTCTGACGGTTGTAGCGACAGCAAGAACTGAATCACGTTTTCGCTGCTCGCTATCCTGTTGATTTTTGCTAATTCTTTCTCCATTGTAATTGCCTTCTAAAATCTTAATGAAATTTGTCGGTCTGAATATCCAGTCGAAATCACAAGACCAGTTTTGGTTGTTATGTCCCAAAAGGAATGCCGATTTGGAAACATTGTTGAAAACAGCCATGATAGCTTCTTTCCCATGTTCGGAAGCTCTTGCTTTTACGGCTTTCTTGCGTTTATCAGTCATTGTTGTCACCTTTGGGAGCTTTCCATCAAACATTCTGTTGAACGTATCCATAAGAGCATTATAATTTATCTTATCTCCCTCATTACTTTCCGGCGGTGCAGATTCCCCTTGGGGGGAATTATAGGGGGGACATTCTTCTTCTCTTTCTACTTCTATTTTAGTCACGTATTGTTCAGTGAATAATCCGTGATTGTTCCGTGATTGTTCCGTGATTGATAAGCAAATCTTTTCTTTTGCATTGTCTATTAATTGTTTAGGTATGTTCAAATCCTCATAATTAGGTCTGTTGATTACTTGATGCCGAGTGAAATTAGGCAGATATATGAATCTTTCCCCCTTATAGGAAAGCAGACATATAAATCCGTTTATCACAAGCTCGTTCATCCATTTTTCAAACTGTTGAATTTGGATTTGGTCATACGGAAACATCTTGGACTTTAGCCAGACCGAATCACCTATTACCACGCCAATGTCATCAGAGAAGAGCCATAGTTGGATATATAGCAATCTTGCATCACGGCTTAACCTCCCTATTTTTACATCATCGCAGAATTTTGACTTAATCATCCTATTCCGTGCCATGCTTGTTCATCTTTATTTTCATACATCTTTCAAATATTCTGTTACCACTTCTATAAACTCGTCAAGCGACCGGACTATGACATATTTAGCACCGATACTCTCAAACTCTTTCTGATACTCTTTCTGGCTCTCTGACTGCCTGCCAGTCTTTACCTTTAATTCTATTCCACAAAATGGATAGAACTTGTTGGGGATAAGAAGTATCAAATCGGGGAATCCTGCGCGGACTCCCATTTGCTTGAACTTTGCCGCTTCAATGGCGTTGCGCTTCCCTCCGTTGGGAACACAAGCAAGCCGTTTCTTCCATTTAGGATATTTCAAGTCCCAATATTTAATTATAGATTTTTGGAGAGAATCTTCTAAATGTCTCATATATGCTTTATTTTAAGTTCAACATTCACCGGCTTGTCTTTCATCGTGGAGAAAGCGTCAAGCAGCTTCTCCTTGATTGTCTTCAAAGGCTTTGTCAGTATCTGGCTCTCGACTATTTCGAGAGGTATCTTCCTGCCGCTATACGTGATTAGGGACATGGAGGTGATTATGTAAGGTTTCATATTACTTATTAAAATCCCAATCCCACTCCCAATCCTTTTCACTTATTCCTTGCTCGCAATAAGCACTACCCATGTGGCCTTCTATCTCTTGATACAGAGAACGAACCAACTCTTGCTCTCTTTTGTCAAGTTTAGACATTAGTCTATCCATGTCTTTTTGACTGAATAAGTAGTATGATTTTAACTTCTCATCAATAACCATTTTAGCACCATCCAATGTCCTTTCGGTATAAAGAATGCTACCTATCTTGAAATAAAATATCCCATCAGAATCAATGGATATTTTAACTTGTTTATATTCCCATTCCATGTTATTCTTTTTATTAAAAGCCCCGAAGCGTATTCTCCGGGGCACAACCATTATTTAAGACCCGTGCCATTTATGTGTGGCTCACATTTATGTGGAGAGCTCGGGCTCGAACCGGGACGAGTGGTGTTTTTGCGGTTATATAATTTTAAATTATTCTACCTAAGATGTCTCGCAGGTTGCCGGCTTGGTTATTAACGGTTATCCTGGAATTTTGCACCTCACATCTTGATTAACGTCTACCAATTCCGTCACTTCTCCATGTTCGCCTGCCATATCTTCACAGACCGAGCAGGCTGGTTGAACAAAAAGTTCAGTCGAAATTGAAATTATCTTCACCGTCCGGCATTTCTTCCGGAGCGTCATTCCCGAAATCCATCGGAAGGTACCAATCACTTATAAAATCATTCATGGCCGTCCTCCTTTGCTTTATAAGGATATACGTCAATCAAAGCCGTTTCCACCACAGATGCAATAAGATAGTCAGCTAGTGTCCCTTTCATACCTTCGTCCAATTTCTTCACGGCATCACGTAGGTCGGCAGCTTGTACCAATACTTGAGTAAATGTTTTCTTTTCAGCACCACTCTTTTCATCAAGGGTGATAAATGCCAATTTACATTTAAACCACCTATCTGCAGATTCCTCGTCAGAGAAAAACACCTCTGAATAATTAGCCCTCTTAATATCAGAAACCGTGAATTCTCCACTAATAAACGGTGTCATTTCCTCAATGCATCTTCCTTCGCTTTCTGTAAAAGAAAGACTGTCAAAAAGGTATTTTTCGGTTGTTTTCTTTTCCATGCCGTTTTCGGCTATTTTTTGGTATTTTATAGATACCTCGAACCAAGTGTGCATCATAATTTTAATTGATTAATAATTTGTCTTTTGATTTTCTTGCTAAGCTTCCCGACAAAACGTCCGTGCTTCTCCGTCGTTCCATCGGGCAGGCATTCCTTGTAGGAGTAAAGCAGCTTTTGCAGGAGAAGCACTTCTTGTTTTGTCAGAGTGATTTTCATTGTTTTAAATATAAAGTTTGCTGTGTTCGACCTCAATCTCCATCAACTGAATCAGACGTTCTTCTTCTGGAGAAGGAATGTATATACCTTGGGCACTTGCAAAATTCCGAAACCTTTCAATGGTAAGGCTCATTTCCGCACTGTCAAGGTCAGACGAACTGCGCAGGTATTTTATTTTTCCAAGATACTTGTCGTCCCTCTCACGGACGAAAGTGTCCTTGTTGCAGAGAATCTTGTAATAGTTCCGCTTAACGTACTCCATCGTTTCTCCAATCTGGCACCCGAAGTAAGCCAGGCAAACATGAAGGTATTTATTTGCCTGGATACTCCTTTGAGGTTTCTTCTCGGTCAGTTCAAACACTTTCCGTTCCTTTATCAGCCTCTCCAACTTTGACCTTGCCTGCTGGGCATGGAGGGGATTGGCACCGTCGTATTTCATCAGAAGGGAAGGTCATCCTTTACATTGCCATTCACATCAACCGGAGGAGGAAAGTTCTGCGGCGGTTGCTGATAAGTCGGCTGCGGTGTCGGTTGTTGAACTGGTGCAGATGGCTGTCCGGTTTGACGCGGTTCAATCCGGTAAGGCTGTACACGGGTAAATATCTGTTCCACATTGTCCTTGTTGCGGTATCGGGTTCCTTGTATATCAAATGATATGGTAACTACTTGTCCGACCTGGAATTTGTCAAGTTCGGCACATCTGTCTCCGATAAACTCCAGCATGGGAGTGTTTTCAAATCCACGTTCGCCCGTATATGGGTCGAAGCGCGTACAATCTACTACTATTCCTCTTTTAAGAATAGTTCTACTACCATCTTTGGATGGTATTTGTTGGGTAGGATAGATATAGAGAATCTTTCCTGTAATTTGATTTGCCATAATTAAATTATTTGGTTTACTACACAATATATTGATAATCCGTTTAAAACATCCATGCTTATATCAAATATCGGGCATCCCTTGTCATCTGTTATGACAGTTTTATTGCCGTCTTTTGACACATATACCCGGAGAGATTTAAACTCAACTCTTAATTCATATTTTACGCCACCGAATATCATTTCCATACTAAGGGGTATAAAGTTCTTCCTTCGTTTTTAACAAGTGATACAGATTGTTCGTGTGGATATAATTACAGAAGTCTTCCACTATATACTGATTGTATTCTTCTGAATCAATTGTCCGCACGCATTCAATCGGTTCATAAGGTATGAATTCTGTATATACCACGTCAGTAAGCATGCTTCGTCTATATCCTCCAAACTGGAACAAATCGAAATAGAAGGTAGAACAATTAAATATTTCAAGATAAAAAGTCCATTGGCATGATTTGGTATAATCCTCTGTATGGGGTGTGGAATATTTGGTTTTAATATCCCGGACTATCTTATCATATTTGACGTCAGCATATCCATGGACATGTATATCAAATAAGGAGGAATGGAAATCTTTTCCTCCATGTACTTCATGTTGGGCATTGGGATATTTGTTCCGGTAATAAATGGCATTTTCTACTGTCTTGCTGTTTAATCTGACAACTACTCCGTCCTCTTCCTGCTCAAATATCCCGTTCCCTACATACGTTGCTTTCCCCGTTTCTACAATTTTATGAAAACAAGAGCCGATTGTGGCATAGGCATTAGGTTCCTTCTTTCCGGAAAGCACATTTAAGAGACGCTCTTCTGTATCCCATATGGAATGATTGTCTCTAAAACGCCTAAACGCTTCCAAGGATGTTACACTTATGCGATACATAGCTATTTCTTTTTGAATGTGATAGAGTAGGATGTAGTGGATGAACGTGCAGGTGGAAATATCGTATATATTTCTCCGGTTTCTTCGTCTATTTCGGTTTTGCTGCCGTTTACAAGTTTAAGGAAACTCTCACGCTGCTTTATTTTTTCATCCACTTCTTTCTTTTCCTTGTCCAGCTTCTCCCAGACAGCGTCATTGCATCCTGTAAAATCATATTTTACAGCTGTTTCTTTTATTTGGATGGAAGCCCCTTTATATGAGGGGATTTCGCCTTTCCCGTATTTTTCTGTTTCCTTAACGACAGCATCCCTCACCTCTTGGCTTTTCAGAAACATGGATATGGCCTCACTGATACTTTTCATTTGGATTACAGATTCTATGGCACTTATCTCTCCATCCAGTACCTTTTGGATAAATAAGGACGCCAATTGTTCTTGTTCCGATTTGCTGGCCGGAATTTTGTTGATTGAAAGCTCTTTACTCATGGCAGATTATTGTTTATTCGATATTGTTCATAGTTGGCTGATATGACACTCAAATCCTCCGGGGAAACCTTATAATTCGCATTTATAAGGTTGACAAGCGAAAGCCTTTTCCCCTCTTCCCTAGATTTTGTGAGGTATTTATGAATCCATTCCATAAGTTTTTCATCGGCAAACTGGTCTCTGTTAAGCATTTTGCGGTTGTCTGTTGATGGAGCTGGTTGTCCATTAGGCTGGTTGTATTTGGTACTGTCTTTTTCCCAGTACACATCCGCACCCATACCTAATGCCTTACAAGCCACAGATATGGCATCAGTCAAAGCCATTTTATAACATTCGTCGGATGTATAAAGCCCGTTCTTCTCGTTAGTCACGAACGAAGAACCGCCAATGCCCTGAATGGCTTCACTCCATTCACCGCCCATTTTTACAAATAGGTTTATATGAACGAAACTGGATACTACACCATTGCCTCCGTATTCATTCCACATTCTTATGATTTCATACTTCCATCCGAAACCGCATATGCCAAATTCTTCAGTAAGTCTCTTTATACGCCACATGGGATTTATATCAGACATTCCCTTTAACCTTCCTGCGGCAATAGTCTTTACGGCTTCCTGCGGAACTTTTCTGATACGTTCGTATAAGCATAAGTTAGGGTTACTTTCCATAATTAATTGTTATTGATTGTTTTTTTACGTGGGATATACGGGACTTGAACGCCGTGACCTGTGCATGAAACCTTTAAATAATACCATGACAAAACTACAAATACCAATACCATGCACCGCTCTGCCTCTGAGCTAATATCCCGGATAGCCGCCCGTCTTCGCAGATTGGACGGCACGAATTACTAATACTAACACATTTCTGAAGATTTACTATCACTCATTGTAGGTTATGTATATCCCAAGGCATGAAAGGGATGCCATCAGGGAGAACATGAATGCAGGGAATACTTGCCCCACATTGGTTACGGCTACCGACCTTACCAGCAATACTACTGCATACAATAAGCAGAAGGCAAAGAATACCGTATAGCAATTTATCTTTCTCATACAAAAATGATTTCGTCTCTGTAAACCTCGATAAAGGAATGCTTTCCAAACTCTATCGTTACCTTGTCACCGCTAATGCTGTATATGGTCCCGATTCTGTCTTCCCAGCCGGGAGCGTTGTACTTGACTTTTACTTTTTTCTTTCCCATATATGTTTATTTAGTCTTGTGATGCCTCTACAGCTTCACCATTAACCAATGTATAGAAGGTGTCCGCTTTAACAGACTTTCCGTCCACTTTAAATGCCTTGACTGAAACGATAGGATAAGTGTTTCCGTCCCATTCGCCACGTTCAGCAAGCACAATCCAACATCCTAATGCTCCCTTTGCCTTGCAATCCTTTCCGGCAGCAAGAGCTATACTTTCTTTGCCGGTAGCTGATGCAGCGCCTCGGTCGCCGGTAGCTGATGCAGCGCCTCGGTCGCCGGTAGCTGATGCAGCGCCTCGGTAGCCGGTAGCTGATGCAGCGCCTTGGTAGCCGGTAGCAATATTTCCCTTTACCCACTTACATTTACTAAAAGTGAACTTGATTGCCGCATCAACAATGCTCTTAATGCTTAACTCTGCTCCTATGTGGATTTTTGAGCAAGCAATTTTGGTATCATCTGTATCAACATCCATTTCTCCACTTCCTTCAACTTCATGAAATTTGTTCATACCAATGTATGCAGGAGGATAATATCCGAATACATCCAAGGGATAAAGACAGAAATGGAAACCTTTACTGCAAACGCTTATGTCACCCTGCTCTTCGTAATCCTTTCCTTCGTCATACTTGAATCCTCTGCAAGTCATATCGGAGTTGAACCCCTTGAATCCTCTAATCTTGCTGAATTCCTCTGGTATGGTAACGTTACCCGGGAGATTCGCTCTGAGTACCATGTATGCCATATAATTCGTGTCAAATCCAGCAATTCCCGTTCCGATGGCGGTAAGAAGGAATTCCTTTTCCGGATGCTCGTTGGCAAAATGCCTTAAGTTGCCCAAATAGTTTATCAAGTCTTCTTCTGTGACTTTCTCCATATCCTCATCCAGCGTTGGAATGGCATAGGATTGCCCTTGGATTCCTTCGGCTTGTCCCATGATTGCACCGAATTTTTCAACCGCTAATCTGGCTGCTCCACCGGCATGGTTACCGTTCATATTACTACCAAAAACAAATATCTTATTCTCTTTAAGTTCCTGAATGTTGTCAGGGGTAAATCTCTTTTCCATGATTTATATTGTTTTAAATTGATGTTCCTAAAAAAGAGTCCGGTCTATTTTCTCAAACCAACCGGACAAAACCTAAACTCTAACTTCAATCATTCATGCTCCCGTGGGCGTTCCGGTGGTAGCCTTACTGCCCTCCAACATCTATGGAGGACCACGGGATAATTACATATTACTTCAATTTTCTGATTATATCACCGCCATAAGAATCTTGAGTCAACTCTATAAACTCATGTACGGTGTAAGCATCCTTATCAATGTCTATACCCTTATTGATACAGAATGACAACCTTCCTTGCTTGCACGAACCGGTCAACACATGATGCCAATGGAACAATTCTTTAGCCGATACCTTTTTAGTAAAGTCTGGAAAATGCTTTTTAAAAGCTTCTAGTCTTTCCTCCTCGGTTGAATCGTCATACAATTTTTCTTGAAGTGAAGCAAAGGCCTCGTGCAATGTTTCTCCATGAGCGAATTTCCCATTCCCTTTTGCAACAAATGTCTCAGTCAATGTAAAGTCATCGTTCAGTATATATCCTTTAGCTACATTGTCATGAACATGCTTGATAATTGTAGGAATATCATCAATGATATATACTTTGTCGCCATTGAATGTTTTAATTCCATCGCCATAGCCATCGCCATAGCCATAGCCATAGCCAGAGCCATAGCCAGAGCCATAGCCATAGCCAGAGCCATCGCCAGAGCCAGAGCCATAGCCATCGCCATCGCCAGAGCCATAGCCAGAGCCATAGCCAGAGCCATCGCCAGAGCCATCGCCAGAGCCATAGCCATAGCCAGAGCCATCGCCAGAGCCAGAGCCATAGCCATAGCCATCGCCAGAGCCAGAGCCATCGCCAGAGCCATCGCCAGAGCCATCGCCATAGCCATAGCCATAGCCATAGCCATCGCCAGAGCCATAGCCAGAGCCATAGCCATAGCCATAGCCAGAGCCAGAGCCAGAGCCATAGCCATAGCCATCGCCATAGCCAGAGCCAGAGTATATACTAAGAAACTCTCTTATCTGTTCTTCCATACGTCTACCTCCTCAATGGATTTTATTGCTTCGTCTGTACAAGGTATTATTTCAATAACCCCTAAAATTGAAATTATCGGCACGGCCAATGTGAATTTACAATCATTAGGGCGTTTTGTCCCTTCTACTGCCAATTGGCTGATAGATGCAGCCCCATACCAACACCACAATCTTCGGCAGTCTGTCAATGTAACTTCACTACCATTCTTTTCTTTCAATACTCCGTAAAATACGCCCGCTCTATCAGCGCGGATAATAACTTTTTTCCCAATCATAATTCTATATATTTAAAAGATTAATAAGTGTTGCTCGCCCTCAACGCAACAATGCGTGTTTAGCCTTTCAGCATACCCGAATTTGACGGGAGGGGAGATATATCGATAAGCGTGGTATGGTCGCCCTTCGCCGCCATTTACTTTGTACCTATTGAGGACTGGATAGGACGCTTATATTGTCTTTTAATATTGTTCCTTTGCGATACGGGTGCCCAAACCGCATACTCGCCACCGTAGGACATTTCGGTGCAAAAGAACCGTCGTAAACCTTTCTGCCCATTCGCAGCATGGCTATCACTGTGTGATATTCCCTATTTTCAATACTTCGTTGTATGTTCACAAGCCAACGGGTTATAGTCTTAGCCGCCTTGTGCTTCACAATTTGCAGATTAAATCCGCTCCAAAGACCTATCAAGTGCTCCCGTCCGGTCCTCGCTACCGGAAGCCGTTCAATCCGACCACGGGAATGTTTAAAGATTCATGTCAATATGCTCGTATCGCCAGCCGAGCATCGCGTATCCTATATCATCGCTATTGCATTTCCTGCCTATAGGTTCCCTGCCGACAAGGGAATAGGTGTATTCGTCCATCTTTATCTTAGCATCAGCCCAAGCCTCCCTCAACGCATGCCCGAAGGAGTACCACCGGAGTGACTTGTTCCTTCTGGAATAGGCGAAGGCAAGCTGCATGATGGCTCTGTGGTTGTATCTTCCTTCAGTCACAAGATTGTAATCCCTTGATTTCGTCATAAATAATCTTGTTGTATTCTGGATAACTCCTTTAGCTTAGCTGTTGGATACTCGACTTTACCCGGACGTTTGCAAGGCTGTATCTTCCCTTGTTTATACCATCTCCGTACATTGGCTTCTCCGAACTCGCGGAAAGCCTCTCTTTGAGAAAGGTATTCCTTGTCGTCCTTATCCTCCTTCATGAATGAAGCAAGCTTTGCAGCCACATTTGTTACGAATGTGTCGAATGTTACCGACTTGTCTATGAATTGGAGTTCCATAATCGTATTTTTTAAAATGAGAGTGAATCATAGTAATTCTGATGCTTCTTGTATTCTTTCACAATATCAGAAGCGTTATTCCCGACCTTCTCTACAATCTGGCTGTACGCCTCGTTCGGTATGCTGTTTATTACAGCTTCTTGATAGTCCATTCTTCCGGCTATTCCCAGCATCCAGAAGAATAGGATAGAACCTGCCGCGAATGCTGCAATCTGTTTGGACAGTCTGTTGATGTTCATGGCTATTCCTCCTTAGCTTAATCTTATAACTTTGCTTCCGTCAATATTCTTCTTTGAAGAACATGAGAATAAAAAAACTTCTCTTTTCAGTCTATAACATGCGCTGGAAACGCTTGTAGAACGAAATTCTTTCTCTTTAAAGAGAATTTCTTCACCCACTTTCATTGAACGTAATGTATCAGAAAGTTCTCTTCCTTTAATTCTTTTAACTATTATTTTCTCCATTCAATTGATAATTAAAATACCTTTGTTCATTTCATTAATTTTTCATTCGTGATTTATGTTTTGATTAGAATCACAATGCAAAGATAAGTAATATATTACTTATATCAATAATATTGGTTGAAAATGTAAGTAGAATAATTCTATTTAGAATAATTATAAATAATAAGTTATGGAAGGTTTTGTAAAACAGCGTATTAGAGACTTACTTGTAAAAATGAATAGTAACCCTACTCAGTTGGCAAAGAAATATTCACTAAATCAAAAGACCCTGAATAATCAGATTAATTCAGATGTTCAACTGTCAGCAAGTACTATATTGCTTGTTTTGGAAGAGTTTAATAATGTGTCAGCAGAGTGGTTGCTTCGTGGAAAAGGCAACATGCTAATAGTAGAGGACAAAGAAAATGCTGACGATTTGCAGGAGCTCACTGTAATAGTAGATAAGAATGGTTATTTGAGACTAAAACAATAAGGTGTTATGGAGAACTTAAAAAAAGGGAATAATATCCTTAGCTACAGAACAGCACCCAAGAAGAGCGCTGATTATCCTAAAGTGATAACAGCGGAAGAAAAAGATAAGGTATTGAAGTATCTTATAGAAAATCAAGAAAACGGAAAAATGGAAGTTATAGCAAGGTATTCCGATATTTCCAATCTTGTATGTAGCAAGGAGCAATTTAAATCCATTATAGATGAGTTGGTACAAGATTACGGACTTTCTCATTTCGGCTATGGCGATAAATATAAACTAAATAATACCATATTGGACTTTTATTCAAATGGCGGATTTAATGCTAAAGTAAATGTTAAACAGAATGATATTTTAAATAGAGAAAAAATGAAAGTTTTTATTGTACATGGGCATGATGTCGCAGCAAAAGAGTCTGTAGCAAGATTTATTGAAAAAATAGGTTGTGAAGCTATTATTTTATCTGAACAAGCGAATGGTGGAAATACAATTATAGAAAAAATAGAAAAAAACACTGATGTAGGTTATGCTATAGTTATATATACCCCATGTGATAAAGGTGGCGAAAATAAAGAAAATGCCCAGTTAGAGCCAAGAGCGCGTCAAAATGTTGTGTTTGAACATGGGTATCTAATTGCTAAATTAGGCAGAAAGAATGTTTCTGTCTTAATGAGAGAAAGTGTTGTCCCTCCCAGTGATATCTCTGGACTGGGTTATGAGCCATTAGATGATAATGGAGCTTGGAGAAACAACGTAGCTAAAAACATGAAAGATGCTGGGTATAGTATAGATATGAATAATATTCAATAGATGCGGTTCAGAAATTCATCTCTAAGTTAACAAACAACGAAGATTATACAACTTAATATATTGAATTATGAAGAAAATTTTATTTTTACTGATTATTTTATTTGTGACGTCTTGTTCGAAGCAAAATAAGGCTGAACAAATAATTACTGATTTGGTACAGTCAGAGTTAAAAGAAGGATGTGTATATACTCCTATTAAATTTACCAAGTTATCTGAAGCGTTATCTATTATTGATAATGAAGAGGAATATAAAAAGATAAAAGAAGAATTTGATAAGGTTGAATACAAATATCTGTTTGATTCTATATCAAGTGCGGAGAATTATAAGCTTGATAGTTCTATGTATGGGAAAAAGTACGCAGATGCTGCTTATATAAAGCCTTTATCATACGAAAGAGATAGGCTAAGAAGTGAATTGGAAGAAATGAAGCAAAAGTATCAACCGTATGTTATGGGGCAAGGTTTAATTCATATTTATATATATAAAACTCCATTCGGTGATTCCTTATTGTATTCTAAATTTGTATTTGATGACAAATTCCATATAAAAGATAGACGCAAAATATCAATGGAGATAGATAGGGATTCTATTTCTCATGTGATTGAAAAAATTCAAAATGAGCAAAATGAAACAGACGATAAGAAATTTTTGAATGACGTTTTTTTGTGGAGATTATAAACTATATTTTTCTTCTTTTTCATATTCGTGCTCTGATTCCAATCATGGATTTTATTTAGTATAAATCAAACACGTGTAAATATACAATAAAATATAGTCTTCTTGTGGAATAATTGGAATTTTTATCTATATTTGCAAATGTAACAGTGGTATTAGGGGAATTTGTTGCATAAAAGAAATGAATAATCAGCCAGGTGTGGCGTTTATATAGAATGGTAGCAGATTCCCCTAAATACCCCTGCTACCATTTTTTTGTGGTTCTATCAGTGCCAACCACGTGGATTTATCACCCATGAGATAAAATGGTTCTTGTTTGTTGACTGAAACGCTTGTAATGTCCTGCAACGTCCCACACACCGACGACAGGCGACCTACAGAGAAATTACCAGCTTTGGCAAGCGACCTAAATAGATATTCAAGTTTCACTTGGGGTAGAGGGGAGGAATTGTTCAGTCAGCTTGGACAAATATTTAGGGTCGGAAAATTTCGATGATAACTTGCAAAAAGGCAATCTTAAATATTTGTCATCCTTTTACTATTTTAAATATAAGGTAGTAGGGGATAGGGTGTGGTGGATTAAAAAGTTCATTCGTGATTAGTAAAAATACAATATCCCGGCAGCCGTATTGCTGCCGGGGTGTCAAACATGAGCGTTGGTCGAAACCTTAACGTGCGTCTATGCTATCATGTGGCAATATTTTCTTAATCTCCTACAAAGCAAGAACCGAAACGTCCTCTGCTGTTGCTTGTGTAGTAAGCGGAAGCCGGAGCGTGGAAGCTATCGTATGCACTTCTTTTAGCTGGTTGTGCCAAAGCTGCTTTCATGGCTTCCTTCTCTGCGTTTCTTGCTTCTTCATCCGCTACACGTTTCTTTTCATCAGCCCAAGCAAGTTTCAAGCAATCTGCCCATGTCTTTATTCCGTGGGTAAGAGAATACAGTTTCATGTACTTCTTAATCTGATGGGCGGCTTTCATAATTTGAGATAAGTTGTAGCGTTTCATAATCCTTATTCTTTATTGTTTAACTTTGATGGTGCAAAGGTGGTATTTTAATACCACATAAACAAATAAAAGTGCAATTATAGTATATCTTTTAACTTTAATTAGTGATACGATAATACCACATTTTTAATATTAATGTATCTTTGCAGAAACAAAACTTATGAAGTATGATTGAGCAACTAAGAATTAAAGAAGCCATCAAAGAACATGGCACATCAATTAATGAAGTCGCTGAAAATATGGGGATTTCCCGTTTTACTCTTAGCACTCATGTAAATGGTAATCCATCTACGGAAATTCTTTTGAGAATAGCTGATGCTATTGGCTGCCCGGTAACGGAATTGTTCGAGCAACCCAAGAAAGACGGTTTTTCTCTCATTTGTCCTCACTGTGGGAAGAGCATAAAAATAAAAGTCGACTGATATTTGCTTTTGTGATTACATTGCATTACTTTTGTGTTACAATATAATATATGTAATGATATGGAAGCAGTAGTAAGAAAACAAACCTCGTTCCGTCTGCGTGAAGACTTGTTACAAGTTCTGCAGGAACATGCCAGGAAAGCGAACAGAAGTCTCAATAACTTCGTTGAAAGCGCTCTGATGGACGCAGTGTATTCAGAGCCAAATGAAGAAACGGTTGCGGCTATAAAAGAAGCACGTGAGACAAAGAATAAGGAAACGTTTGATAGCGTGGAAAGCTTGATGGAGGAATTGATGAAGTGAAAAAGAAACTGCATCCGACGAGCCAATTCAAAAGGGACTTTAAGCGTATTATGAGATTTCCCCAAAAGGTGGCGGCTTTTGAAGACATAGCTAATCTGCTTATCAATGACCTGCCCATACCCAAAGAACATAAGCCCCATTTGTTGAAGGGACAGTACAAGGGGTGTATGGAGTGTCATATTGAGGATGATTTTCTTCTTATATGGATTGATGGGGAAATAATCGATTTGCTTAGGATTGGAAGCCATTCCGAATTATTTGGGAAAAAGAGATGACTATTATAAGTGGCTTTAGAAACTGTTACATGTTCCTAAAAAGAGTGTTTTGCGCATAGAGAGAGTTTTATTGAGTAACAATGCGAGTAATGGGAGTTGATTATATTCCCTATACAATCTATTGGAATATGCTTTAAAAAGTATAGAATTGGCTTAGAAATATATATTAATTAATTGTGTGATAATGTTATATTGCTGCGGCGCAGGCTGCCATTGAAGGCTGATTTCAATAATACTGAATAATGACATTTATGGGCTGCATGCTTTACTTGGTAATGGCATGCGGCCTATTTTGTTGGAAAAAACTGTAGTTTCTATTAATTTATTTGTATTTTCTTTAGTATATTTGCTTCCCATAATTTTATAGTTTCCAATAAGCAAGCAAAAAACGATGATATTGACAATTACGGCAGCATACGATGTTTGGACGAATGACTTCTATCAGAATAATGAAGCATTGGTATATAGTTTTGGGATAATTGTCATTCTGCTTTTGGTCATCATGATAATCATTTCCATCAGCAAGAGCAAAAGGTTGAAGACGTTGCAGCGCATCAATGAGGTTGCCGAAGAATCCAACCAGCTGAAGAATGCTTTCATCGCTAATATGACTCACGAAATTCGTACTCCTTTGAATGCCATTGTAGGCTTTACAACTATGCTTGCCGAAATGGATAATTTGGACAGAGAAACCCGTATGGCTTTTCTGAAGGAGATTAATGATAACAAGGACTCGCTGCTGCAACTGGTCAATGACTTGCTGGACTATTCGAAGATTGAGGCAAATACTCTGGAATATAACGATGGAGAAGTGGATGTAAACGCGCTGATTGATGAAGTCTGTACGACGGAGAATATGCGCTCGCATCCCACGGGCATTCAGGTGGAGTTTGTAGAACGGCTGCCTCAATGCCGTTTGGTGGTAGACCGCGTGCGTTTTGCCCAAGTCATAGGTAACTTGGTGAGGAACGCCTTGAAGTTTACGGAGATGGGCAGTGTGAAAATCGGTTGCAGGAGATTGAGCAACCATAACTTCTATTTTTATGTGGCAGATACAGGCTGTGGTATCGATGAAGTGGGAAGACATGCCATCTTTGAACGGTTTGTGAAGATGAACTACAATATCAAAGGTACGGGGTTGGGGCTTTCCATCACCAAATCTATTGTGGAGCACTATGGGGGAGGTATCGGTGTGGAGTCTAAGAAAGGGGAAGGCTCCACCTTCTATTTCACGTTGCCTGCCGGTATTGAATACAAAGAGTACGGTAAATTTTGATTTGCCAGTCCAAGAAGGCTCAATCAGCCATTTTCTTCAACTTCTTGAAGTGGCGGATTACTTCCAGATAATCGCGGTCGGTGCAGGCATTGAATTTATTCCATAAGTCACCCATTACAACGGCACCACCGAATCCGTAATCCTTAATCTCCAGTATGTTGTCGGGAGTAATGCCTCCCAAAGCCATGACTCTACTGTCTATGACCTTACTTTTTCCTGCTTGCCGCAACTCTTCGGCTGTGAAACCGGACGTGACTCCGGACTTTGTGATGCAATTATATATCGGGCTTAGGAACAGATAGTCATAGAAATGCTTCTTGTTCTGCACTTCGTCCAGTGAATGGCAGGTGCAACTGATGTGGCCCGAATAGTCGTGGGGCTCTTTGGGATTGCGGGTGTTTAGATGAATCCCCATCAGGCTGAACTCTTCCTGCAGGTAGAAGTGCTCATGGGTAATGATGCGCTTATGGTATTTTTCGGGTATCAGCGTTAAAAGCCGTTCTGAATACATGGCGGGAGTTTCCGGCTTCCTCAGATGTAGAATATCCAGCCCCTCTTCGAATAGTGCCGTGATAATCTTGTCTTCTTCCACAAAAAATGTGGGTGCTGTTACTACGATGAGTTTCATTTCTTTTGTTTAACTTTTAAGTTTAGCAAAGTTAATGAATACTTATGGTAGAAGCCAAAGAATTTCTTTAAAATATGTTAGATGGCTATTTTAAACAAGAAAACGCATTCTTGAACCTTAGTTGCTCAAGAATGCGTCATTAACATGTTTAGTGGGACCTTGTTGCTTATTTCAGTCTTTTACCTACTACATCCCAGTCGATGATGCTCCACAGTTCGTTCACATGGTCGGCACGGCGGTTCTGGTAATCAAGATAGTAGGCATGTTCCCACACGTCGAATCCGAGTAGCGGAACAAGACCGGCGCGTACCGGATTGCTACCGTTGGCTTCTTTGGTGATGTGGAGTTTGCCGTTCTTGTCGGCAGACAACCAAGCCCATCCGGAGCCGAACAAGCCGACAGCTGCCGCGTTGAATTCCTTCTTGAAATTCTCAAAGCTGCCGAAGTCGCGTTTGATGGCTTCTGCCAGCTTGCCGGTAGGCTCGCTGTGGGCAGGCTTCGGAGCAAACTGTAAGAAGTATAATGTGTGGTTCAACACTTGTCCTGCATTGTTGAAGATGGCACCGTTCGGTGCTGTGGCAACAATGGTTACCAGGTCTTTGCCTTCAAATTCCGTTCCCGGAACGAGGTTGTTGAGGTTGTTCACATAGGTTTGCAGATGTTTACCGTAGTGGTAATCTATGGTTTGCTGACTGATTACAGGTTCCAGTGCATTGTTGGTGTAGGGAAGTTTTGGCATTTCGTAAGTCATAACTGTTATCATTAAAATCGTTAATATTGTATTCATAAGTTTCAATTATTTAATTTTGGAACTTTACTATATAAACACTATAACCTATAGAAATGTTCGTACGTCTCCGAAGCTTTTTTTATCTTTGCCTCCGTAAAAACAAAGGAAGAAAAAATATCATCATTTTAAGATTATACGGATATGCCCGATTATATAGAGGAGCTGAACGAAGGACAACGGAACGCGGTGTTATACAATGACGGTCCGTCACTGGTGATAGCCGGTGCCGGTTCGGGAAAGACGCGCGTGCTGACCTACAAGATTGCTTATCTGCTGGAGAATGGCTACCAGCCTTGGAACATTCTGGCATTGACCTTTACCAACAAGGCGGCGCGCGAAATGAAGGAGCGTATAGCCCGTCAGGTGGGGCCGGAGAGGGCGCGCCATCTGTGGATGGGAACCTTTCACTCCATGTTCCTGCGCATTCTGCATGTCGAGGCCGGGTATATCGGCTTCACTTCGCAGTTTACCATTTACGATACGGCAGACAGTAAAAGCTTGATACGTTCCATTATCAAGGAAATGGGGCTGGATGAGAAAGTGTACAAGCCGGGGATGGTGCAGGCGCGTATCTCGAATGCCAAGAATCATCTGGTTTCTCCGGCAGGCTATGCCAACAACAAGGAGGCTTACGAAGGAGACCGTGCAGCCAAGGTTCCGGCGCTTCGCGACATCTACCAGAGATATTGGGAGCGTTGCCGGCAGGCAGATGCGATGGACTTCGACGATTTGCTGTTCTACACATTCCTGCTGTTCCGGGACCACCCCGAGGTGTTGGCGCGTTATCAGGACCAGTTCCGTTACATTCTGGTAGATGAGTATCAGGATACCAATTTTGCACAGCACAGCATTGTGCTGCAACTTGCCAAGAACCATCAGCATGTCTGTGTGGTGGGGGATGATGCACAGAGTATCTACTCCTTCCGTGGTGCCGATATTGACAATATTCTCTACTTTACGAAAGTATATCCCGATACGAAGGTCTTCAAGCTGGAGCAGAATTACCGTTCCACCCAGACCATTGTCCGCGCGGCCAACAGCCTGATAGAAAAGAACCAGTGGCAGATACGCAAGGAAGTGTTCTCGGAAAAGGAGAAGGGAGAGGCCATTGGTGTGTACCAGGCATACAGTGATGTGGAAGAAGGGGATATTGTGGTGAATAAGATAGCTGAACTGCGGCGTGAAAAGCGCTATGCCTACTCTGATTTTGCGATACTCTACCGTACCAATGCGCAGAGCCGTATCTTTGAGGAAGCCATGCGCAAACGCAGTATGCCTTACCGTATTTACGGAGGCTTGTCGTTCTATCAACGCAAGGAAATCAAAGATGTTATTGCTTACTTCCGTCTGATAGTGAATCCCAATGATGAAGAGGCTTTCAAACGTATTATCAATTATCCTGCACGGGGTATCGGAGATACGACAGTGGGAAAAATCATTGCTGCCGCCACCGGGCACAATGTAAGTTTGTGGACCGTGCTTTGTGAGCCGTTGGCGTATGGCTTGAACTTCAATAAAGGTACGGTGGGAAAGTTGCAGGCATTCCGCGAACTTATATCTGCCTTTATCACAGATGCTGCGGAGAAGAATGCCTACGAGATTGGTGCTGACATTATTCGCCAATCGGGCATCATCAATGATGTGTGTCAAGACAGCTCTCCCGAGAATCTGAGCCGTAAGGAGAATATAGAGGAGCTGGTGAACGGTATGAGTGATTTTTGCGCCCAACGGCAGGAGGAAGGAAACCCTAACGTGTTGTTGGGTGACTTCCTTTCGGAAGTTTCCCTTCTTACCGACCAGGATTCGGATAAGGATGGGGACGATGAGAAGATAACCCTGATGACTGTACATTCGGCCAAGGGATTGGAGTTCAAGAATGTGTTTGTAGTGGGGATGGAGGAGAATCTTTTTCCCAGCAGCATGGTGGGTGACTCTCCCCGGGCATTGGAGGAAGAACGGCGGCTGTTCTATGTAGCCATCACACGTGCCGAAGAACACTGTTTCCTATCGTATGCAAAGACGCGTTTCCGGTACGGCAAGATGGAGTTTGGCAGTCCCAGCCGTTTTCTGAAGGATATAGACGTACGGTTCCTGCGCCTGCCTCAGGATGCGGGAATGTTCCGCAGGGTAGAGGAGGAAGCTGCCGTTTTCCGCAGGGAGAACGCCAGAGGCTTTGCGCCTGATAAGGAAGATGCTCCGTATGGAGGAAAAGAGCGTGTGTCTGTACGGCCGAAGCAGCAGATTATTGCGCCGACCGTTCCACGTAACCTGAAACGGGTGGCGCCTTCTGCAAATACGGCAAGTACATCGCCTTCTGCCGGCGCGTCTGCCAACCGTGTACAGCAGGGACAACTGATAGAGCACGAACGTTTCGGCCTGGGTGAAGTTTTGAAAGTGGAGGGCGAAGGAGACAATGCGAAAGCCACCATCCGCTTCAAGAATGCGGGAGACAAACAACTTTTGCTGCGCTTCGCGCGTTTCAAAGTTATAGGGTGATGAATATTGTTTACAAAAGAATGACTTTGCAGAAGGGCGGCATCTGTTTTACTAAATATTCCCCGGAGAATTACTAAAATGAGGAGGACGATTTAGTAAATCTTCTCCGAAGTTTTACTAAATCGTTGGAGAGGGCTTGTCAACCCCTTGTGGCGTGTTTATTAGGATGGAATCATAAATGGTAAAAAAAATATATATAAAATGACAAATAAAGACTTTTCCCTTTTCCCTTCTCCCTGCTATATTATGGAAGAAGGATTGCTGAGAAAGAACCTCGCACTGATAAAAAGTGTGGCCGACCGCGCAGGTGTGGAGATAATCCTCGCTTTCAAATCATTTGCCATGTGGCGTTCCTTTCCCATTTTCAGGGAGTATATAGACCACTCTACGGCAAGTTCTGTCTACGAAGCCCGTCTGGCATTGGAGGAGTTCGGAAGTAAGGCACATACGTACTCGCCTGCCTATACCGAGGCCGATTTTCCGGAGATAATGCGGTGCAGCAGCCATATTACTTTCAATTCGCTTTCGCAGTTCCACCGCTTTTATCCGGTAGTGGTGGCGGAGGGAAGCGGCATTTCCTGCGGTATCCGTATCAATCCTGAATACTCTGAGGTGGAAACGGAGCTTTATAATCCCTGCGCACCCGGTACCCGCTTCGGTGTAATGGCCGACCAGCTTCCCGAAGAACTTCCGGCGGGTATTGAAGGTTTTCACTGTCATTGTCACTGCGAGTCTTCTTCCTACGAGCTGGAACACACATTGGAGCACTTGGAAGGAAAATTCTCCCGCTGGTTCTCACAGATTAAGTGGTTGAATTTAGGAGGCGGGCATCTGATGACGCGTAAGGATTATGATGTAGAGCATCTTGTCCGTCTGTTGCAGGGCTTGAAGGGGCGCTATCCACATCTTCAAATCATTCTTGAGCCCGGTTCCGCTTTTACTTGGCAGACCGGTGTGCTGAGCTCGGAGATAGTGGACATCGTGGAAAACCGCGGCATTCGTACCGCCATTCTCAACGTTAGCTTTACGTGCCACATGCCGGATTGTCTGGAGATGCCCTATCAGCCTGCAGTGCGTGGAGCGGAGATGGGCGATGCGGGCCCTTACGTCTATCGCCTTGGAGGAAACTCCTGCTTGAGCGGCGACTATATGGGACTGTGGAGTTTCGACCATGAGCTGCAGATAGGGGAGAGAATCGTCTTTGAGGACATGATACATTACACCACTGTAAAGACGAATATGTTCAATGGAATTCACCATCCGGCCATTGCAATGTGGACAAAAGAAGGAAAAGCTGAAGTTTTCAAGCAATTTTCTTATGAAGATTATCGTGGGCGAATGAGTTGATAATCAAAAGTCTGCTTGTATGCCTGGCGAAAATGTACACTTTTCTGTGTGAAAAAAGTCTGCGGAATGTTTGCAGGTTTAAGGAAAATATCTACCTTTGCATCCGCAATCGCGGAAATAGCTCAGTTGGTAGAGCATAACCTTGCCAAGGTTAGGGTCGCGAGT